>Ga0315278_10001541_pt1 | contig 20284 bp, 30 predicted proteins | sample YL17G06_0_MG_FD_203880 | JGI IMG/M metagenome (GOLD analysis project Ga0315278, IMG submission 203880) | Sediment microbial communities from Yellowstone Lake, YNP, Wyoming, USA - YL17G06_0 | ecosystem: Environmental > Aquatic > Freshwater > Lake > Sediment | place: USA: Wyoming | collected... | reverse complement strand
AGGCACAAATGCGATTGCCATTGGACATAATGCAGGATACACAAATCAAGGAACATATGCGATTGCCATTGGACATAATGCAGGATATTCAAATCAAGGTCAATATGCAGTTGCAATTGGGTATCAAGCAGGACAGACAAATCAAGGACAATATTCATCCGCAATCGGTTATAATGCTGCCGCAACATTAGCAAATCAAATCATGTTGGGAACAAGTGGGGAAACGGTTTATTGTCCTGGGACTGGGACCTTTTCGTTGATTGCTGCAGGCAATATGCAAGCAGCAGGAACTACGATTATATCTGATTATCGTATCAAACAAGATGTTTGCCAAATTCCATCATATCCAAATGTAGACAATTTAAATCCAGTCATGTATCAAAATACCATCACAGGAAAACAAGACATGGGGTTTATCGCACATGAATTGCAAGATCATTTCCCTTTTTTAGTATTAGGAGAGAAAGACGGACCAACAAATCAATCAGTCAATTATATTGGTTTGATTGCTCTTTTAACAAAAGAAATACAAGACTTGAAAAAAGAAATACATGAAATAAAAAATGGAAAATGAAATGATATGCAAAATGAAATAAAAAATGGCAAATGAAATGATATGCAAAATGAAATAAAATAAAATTGAATTGATTTATCTATCCAATGCTCAACACAACACAATACAAAACAAGAAATTAATTATGGCAATCACATTATCTCATGAACAAGAACTCGCATTTAATAAATATATTGAGAGAAAAAATATATTTATTACTGGACCTGGCGGCTCTGGTAAAACACAATTAATACGCCAGATTTATCAACACGGTGGTCGTTGTGGGAAACGAATTCAAGTGTGTGCGTTGACTGGATGTGCAGCGGTTTTATTAGAATGTTCTGCGAAAACAATTCATTCGTGGAGCGGGGTTGGGTTAGCTTCCGGTTCTATCGAGTCAATTATTCAGAAAATAAGATCAAATAGGCGTTCTATTGCGGCGTGGTTACAAACGGATGTTTTGATAATAGACGAAGTCAGTATGATGTCTTTGAAAATGTTTGATATGTTAGATGCGATTGGGCGTGCAATTCGCGGAAATTATGGCGCGCCTTTTGGCGGGATTCAATTGATATTTTCAGGGGATTTTTATCAATTGCCGCCTGTGGGACAAAAAGAGGACCCAGACACATTGCGATTTTGTTTTGAAAGCACGGATTGGTTTCAGGTCTTTCCGTTGGAGTGTCACGTTCAATTAGTGAAAATATTTCGACAAAATGATGATGTATATGTTGCAATGTTGAATCAAATACGCAAAGGATTTATTAAACGCAAAACTGCTGCTACATTGCAGACATTTGTTGGAAGACAACCTGAACCGGGTTCCGACACTATTATTACTGAAATATATCCGATAAAACGCCGGGTGGAATATATTAATTCTATGAAAATGGAGGAATTGATTGGCAAAGAAAAAGAATATACAATGCGTTTGATTCAGCCTGACTCTAACTCTCGTGCCACCGTGGAACAAGAATTGAATTATATGAAATCAAATATAATGTGTAATCCTGTTTTGAAATTGAAAATCGGGGCACAGGTAATGTGTATTGTGAATATATCTGACGAGGAACAAGAACAGATACTTTTGTGCAATGGTTCTCAAGGAAAAGTGGTGAAATTTGATGAATTAACGGATTTGCCTATTATTACATTTGATAATGGAATTACAATGAAAATGGATTATCACGTTTGGACAAGTGAAAATGTGTCTGGTGTCGGAGTATCTCAAATACCGTTGATTTTGTCGTGGGCAATTACAATTCATAAAGCACAAGGCGCGACTTTATTACACGCGAAAATAGATATTGGTTGTGGTATATTTGAAGCAGGACAAACATATGTGGCATTGTCTCGTGTGAAATCGTTGGACGGATTGTATTTGACATCGTTTGATATTTCCAAAATTACAGTGAATCGTAAAGTCCACGAGTTTTATGAAATATTATCTGCTTTTACACCGATTTAGGCTTGTGTTTGTGTTTGTTTGTGTGTTATTAATGCTTTCTCTTTATCTTTCTTGTGCTTTTTCCTTTTTCCTTTCCTTTTTCTTTTTCCTAGTTAAAAATATAAAGGAATCTGTTAGAAATTGTTTGGAAAAATGATTTAATTCGTAATTATTATACTATTATTGTATGAAAATAATACAATGAAAAACTTGTTAGTTACAGGAGGATGTGGATTTATAGGTTCTAATTTTATAAATTATTATTTTGAAAAAAATAGTCAAGTAAATATTTTTAATTTAGATGCTATGTATTATTGTGCTAGTGAATTAAATATAAAAGAACATATTCGTTCAAGTAATAAGTATACTTTTATAAAGGGAAATCTATGTTCTATGGATTTAATATCACATATCTTAAATACATTTAATATTGATACTATTATTCATTTTGCTGCACAATCACACGTTCAAAATTCATTTGATGATTCGCTTCAATATACAAATGATAATATTTTAGGAACACATACAATATTAGAAGCATGTAGAAAATATGGCAAAATAAATAAATTCATTCATATTTCGACAGATGAAGTTTATGGAGAATCAATGTTAGAAGAAACAGAATGTGATAAGAAAAATGAAACATCAATTTTATTACCCACAAATCCTTATGCTGCTACTAAAGCTGCTGCTGAATTAATAGCAAAATCTTATTATTATTCATTTAAAATGCCAATTATAATTACTAGAGGAAATAATGTTTATGGACCAAATCAATATCCAGAAAAATTGATACCACTTTTTATTCAATTATTAAAAAATGGAAAACCTGTTACTATTCAAGGAGATGGAACAAATGTTCGTGCGTTTTTACATGTTATAGATGTTTGTAGTGCTGTGGAATGTATACTTGCAAAAGGTATTATAGGTGAAATTTATAATATTGGAAGTGATGAAAATCATGAATATAGTGTAAAAGAAATATCTGAAAAATTAATTGAAAGAATACAAAATACAAATGATTATGATAAATGGACTACTTATATTGAAGATAGACCTTTTAATGATAAAAGATATTATATAAGTAATGATAAATTAAAAAACTTAGGTTGGAAAATCACAATAGATTTTGAAGCTGGACTTTCAGAACTTTAAACCCTTGAAGAATTCTTTTCTTAGTTGAAAATTAGGACGCTGTAAGCGTACAAAACTGAACTTTGTTCAGTCATGATGATTTTTGGCGAACGCCAAAATAATTTAAGTTCGGTTTAAATTAAATAATTTTTTAGACATAGAAATACAAAAAAGAATATTTTTTATTTATCTCATTATCTTATATGAAAAATTTGAATTGGGGTTTATTATTGTTTGTATTATTAGTAATTGCTTTGATGAATCCATTCAAAGCGAATTTGCGCGAGTATCACGGCGGTGGAGGTCGCGGTTACGGAGGGCACGGTGGATACGGTGGTCGCGGTAGAGGCAGAGGATATGGATATTATGGAGGAGTTGGTGGATGGGGAGGTTCAAATCCTCTTTATTATGGATACGATGAAGATTATTATTATGTTCTTCCAAGATATTTTCCTTTTCCATTGGGTTATTCTTAATTTTTCGTAGGTAAAAGATAATAAATGTATAAATCATAAACTAATTAATGTCATTTAATTTTAAAAGGAATTATTCATTGGAAGAGAGAAGAAAAGAATCCATACGCGTTATGCAAAAACACACAGACAGAGTTCCTGTTATTTGTGAAAAAAATGAGAGGGCTTCAATGCATCTTCCGCAAGTAGACAAATATAAATATCTTGTTCCAAATGATTTAACAATTGGGCAATTTATTTATGTCATTCGTAAAAGAATTCATCTTACACCTGAACAGGCGATTTATCTTTTTATTGATGGAATTATTCCTCAAAGCAATGAAATGCTTTATAGCATTTATCATAAACATAAAGACAAGGATGGATTTTTGTATATTTCATATACGAATGAAAACACATTTGGTCTTTGATTGTCGTATGTTTGTTCTGTGTTTGTGATTGTCGTGTGTTTGTTCTGTATGAAAAAAAAACTTGTGTTTATGCACCAAGTGTAGTGCTTATAAATAATATATTGTGTTATAACCCCAATTTAAAATGACATAACTTTTGCTAATTCGCATTCCAACATCTTAACATATGAATAATCTACACTAGTAAATGATTCCTTGGTTTCTTGAGCGGTGATTCCATTGTCTTCACAAAAGTCGCATTCTTCTTCAATTTGTTCCAAATATTCAGCCCAAGCATCTGCTTCTTCGTCAACGGCTTCGTCAATTGCTCCTTCTTTGTCATCTGCTTCTTCGTCAATTGCTTCTGTAATCTGGTCCATTTCGTCACATTCCATCATATAATAATAATTATAAACTTCCTGTATATATTCTTGATGTGCCTGTTGTTCTTGTTGTTCTTGTTCTTCTTGTAAACGCATCGTTTCGACAAGGGCGTATTTTCTTTCAAGGTCAGCTTGAAACAATCTATCAAGTTGAATTCCTTGCGGATGTGCCTTCTGTGACTCAATAACTTCATCAATAGAAACTATCTTCTTGATGTTGCTTGGTCTTGATGTTGTCAAGGGTAGTAGCTGAGACATAATTTGTTCTGGTGTTGGTGCTCTTGACATTGGTGCTGGTGGTGCTGGTGGCATTGGTGCTACTGCTCTTGGTTCTGCTACTGCTCTTGGTTCTGCTACTGCTCTTGGTCTTGGTTCTGCTGGTGTCTTTACATTAAGCATAACTTTTCTCTCTTCTTTTGGATGTGCGGAAGGCGAGGTATTTTCCAAAAGAATCCAGTGTAAAGTTCCATCATAATTAAACTTGAATGATTGTAACTTATTTTGACTTTTGGTGTAGTCCTTGATTTGAGCTTGAATTTTCTTATTTTCAGCAGTAGGATACCAAGAATCAAAATAAATATACGCGGAATTGTAATTAATATTTTTCTTGTCTTGTTTTGCAACAAAATCAATACCCTTTATCTTACCCAATCCATTCAACTTTTCTCTCATCATCTCTTTAGAAACATTGTCAAAAGCATAAGGAATGTAGAGATTGAGGTTCTCAATGGTTCCTTTTTGTTTTTGTTGCTGTTCCACAAATTTCATAATCTTTTGAATTGTTGTCATTTTAAATGTCTGTTAGAAGGTACTGGATGTTGATTGTGTCTTTGGTTAAAAAGCATTTCAATTTTTTCTTTTTAATAAAAAAATTGAAGAAAAGAAAGAGAATACAAAAATTGAAAAAAGAAAGAGAATACAAAAATTGAAAAAAGGAAAGGAAAAGAAGGAAAAATAAATTTATAACGAGTCAATGATTGTGCAACGTGAAATATAATATATACTGATATATTATGTTTATGAATTATTTGGCTTTATTAAATGCGGTATTATTGACTGATATTTGTGTCATTCTTCTCTCTATTTTCGGAATTATTAAATCAAAAGTGTTAAAAGAATGGTATGTTAACTACAATTTATCTGCAGTCATTGCGGATGTTCTAATTATTGTTCTTGTAATTATTTTATCAAAAATAATATATCCCTTATTTTTCGGAAATAGAGAGAATATTATTCTCTTTATTTGTTTGGCTGTTGTCATTCAAATAATACACGATTTCTCATTTTATTATTTTTTTAGTTTCATACCAAAAGGAGCAAATAGAATGTTGGATACATTCAAGGCATATGCGAAAGAAAATAGTTACAGGGCAATTCTCTCTGATAGTGCGATGATAGTATCTTCTTGTTTGTTGTATTCTTATTTTTCTTCTTTTAATTTTGATAAAAATATTATACTATTGATTGTATTGGTTTACTTAGTCCCATATTTAGTGTATACTTAGTTAAATACTTTTATTCAAATTCATATTCTACAATTGATTTCACGTCTCTTTTAAATGTTGAAAACAAGAATGTGCGGATTTTATTCAATGTCGCATCTTTATTGAAATCAACATCCATAATTTTAATAGACAATTTATGATTTATGTTATAATAAATTTCGTTAGTTTTAATAAGAAGATCATTTGTATCTCTCCATTCTTTTATTTGGTTCATGATTTTTTTATGAATGCGGTTCATAAAATGAATCAATTCAAGACGAGTTATTTCTCTCCACGTGTTGGTGTTGGTGTTGTTCTCATTGGATTCAGGTTGTGATTGTTGTGATTGTTGTGTATAAATATAAATCTTTTCATTAAAACAAAATAATGGAAATATATTATCTTTTTCTCTCTTTACAGTGTCAGTTAAGACCAGTTCTAATATATCCAATATTTTATTCTCTTGTAAACATTCAACATGAAATGGCGAGGTAACAATTATATTATTAAGAAATGGTTGAAATGAATAGGTGGGAGATATATTCAAAGGCAACCAATCCAATATATTAATCTTTATCTTTGTTTTGAATATGAATTTTTTTAATTCATTGATTTCTTCTTGCATTTTTTTATTTTGCAGTATCACTTCTGACAAGATTAAATTCACCTGTTTTAAAGAAAACATTGTCTCCTCTTCACATTGAAAAATCGGTTCTTTGGCAGACAGTCGTTTGGCTCTTTCTACAAAAAGAACTTTGCACGGTATTTTATGTTTATTTAAAAAGGAAATTCGTTTGTATTGTCTTCCACAATAATCACAAGTGTTTGTGTTGATGAGTTCCATGGTTTATATTTATTTATTCATTTTAAATAAAAATATAATTCATTTTTTTTTCAATTCTTTAATATATGATAGATGATGTGGACAATGATGAATGGTTCGAAGAGTGGATGAAACAGTATAATAATGATGATGATAATGATTATGATAATGATGATGATAATGATGGTATCGTAAGTGTTACTGACATTGTTTCAGACTGTGCAGACTGCGTTAATTGTGAAACGGCTGATTGTAGCAATTGCGAAAAAAATGCAATTTGTGTTAAATGCACGAATTGTCGTGGTTGCCGGGGTCGCTGGTGTGATACGAATTTGACTTCTAATACCCCTGCTGTGAAAACGCAAATACAAAAAATAATACAAAATGTTGTTCGTGTGCAGTCTTCTTTATATACAATGAATGTAGGAGCATTAAATGCATATCGTAATCCATATGTTACTTGGAATAGAATGAGTGACAGAGGACAAGCCAGTGTTCAAAAAACATATGTTCCTGGTGGTGGCGGACTTTTGGGCGGAAATAGCACTCGCAGCGCAATCACTCGGTGTCGTCCTGGCGCATTGTCCCCTGGCGGTGTCGGATGTGACATTAAACATAATTCATATGACCGATATTTGAACCGGTTAAAAGGACGAGGACCATTAAGACGCGGGGTTGATGCGAAAACTCCGCCAATATATGGCGGTAAAGTTGTGAATTTTTCTATTGTTTCTGGTTGTAGGTGTCCTGCTTTGTGATGATTTATGCCTTTTTTTATAAAATAAGTGATTATTATCGTGATAATCGGTGGAATAATCGCTGGAGAGACGCAGTAAATTTTGCTGCAGGCAGGTGATGTTGCGTTAAAATGTCATGAACGTGAATTTGGCAATGCACACCAACTCTGGAGATATAACGCGTCATACTAAGCGATTTATAAGGGAACAACCCAATGATTATATGCAGGTCTGTCTTCATATGACACGTGTGGCATTTCAAGAAAGCATTAGACAACAGGGGTTTCTTGAACCTCCTCCTCAAACATTTCTTAATTATGAAGATAAAGAGCCTTCGCCTGTGCCACAGTCGCGTCGCCAGAATCCATTAGTGAAGGTAGAAGTTTCTACGGAAGGTGAAGGTAAGTCTGATGTTAAGGATGATGCGTTCACCTTCGTTTAATTTTGGATTGTTTAATTATTTTTTTGTATATTATATTATATAATGATAGCACCTCAAAATATTAGTACAACCTATACACAAATGGGACCTCAAAATGAGGTAATTGGTATAAATGGTGATTATTATTATATAGCAAATGTGCCTCCACAAAGTGAGTTTATAGATAAAATAACATCTCTATTAGTAGATGATGAAATCATTTCAGAACCTGGATTTTATGTATATGTTATTGTTTCAAATCCAGAAAATAGTAGTCCAATGTTATTTGCTAAAAGAATTATTAGTTCTCAAGAAATACAAACCAAACATAATGATCTATTATCTGATATAGGCAAACACGGAATAAATATTACACAATTATATTATGCTGGTGAAATGATGCTTGAAATGGATAGAGATAGAGAACACCTTCATATAAAATTTAACTTTTTATCTGGGACTTTTATGGCAGGCATAATCAATCCAGATGACCCACATGAACATAGCGAACAGGTAATAAATATATTTAAGGACAAATTTAAGTCAGATAAAATTACATATGAATATGTACCTGGAATTAGTAGTTTTATTACTAACGCAAATATACCTTTAACATTGGAATCAATTGAAGATTTTTTACAGGCTGGTGCGGAAATTTTAAAATTACGTAAAGAAGATACACGCGCTATTTTTGCAGCAGGTGATACTGAATCAACAAAATTAAACAAAGTAAAGGATATTATTTCAAAAAATATAGTTTATCCAATCAAAATAAGAGAAACAAATAGACGATTTGATGCTTTAGCTAAATATATACCACGTGAAAAAAATGATGAAAATAGACAAAAAGCATTAAAGGAACTTGAAGACCAAAATATATTTAATAGAATATTTCAACAATTACAACCGCAAAGAGGTGGGAGACGTAGAAGAAAGGTAGTTAGTCGGAGAAGAAAGGTAGTTAGTCGGAGAAGAAAGGTAGTTAGTCGGAGAAGAAAGGTAGTTAGTCGGAGAAGAAAGGTAGTTAGTCGGAGAAGAAATGTAACAAAAAATAAAAAAAATTAATTTTGTATATTATATAATGCCTATTCAAATAAAGATGAATACGAATTTAAGCAATAGTTCTCATTCTCATTCTCGGTCTACCATTCAAAATCAGAGCAGTGTTGGTGTCGGCAGCGGTGTCGGTAGCGGTGTCAGTCTAAAAAGCAATAACGCATTTCAAAATTCTATGATTGGAAGAGTTCATTTGTCAAAACCAGGGTGCAGTTCTTGTGGACATTAGACATTAGACATTAATATTATTTATTATCCGAATAATATAAATGAATTTTAGACAGCCATCCTATTCTCCTTCTATTTTAAGTCGTTCAAATTATTACAAGAATTTGTTTGATACTCATTCTTTGGTTAATGCTGCTCCAACGAATTTATGTTATACATATAGCAAAAATTATATATACAATCCTCATACAGCATATGGAATTATTGGAACTACTGCTGCAGGATATTTAGCATCTAGGCGGCGACTCTAAGCGGCGACTCTAAGGTTTGGGCAATGGTTGTAAAAATCTGGAATAGTTGATTGCCTAGACAAAGAACACGAAATCATATAAGTATTTGATTAAATTGTATCTTTAATTAATTTTGTTATAGTTTCATAATCTTGTTTGTCTTTTTGATTACATATTTGAATAATGTTATGATTAGTCACCAAATTGCCATGAAACAAAAATAAAAATCCATTAATTTTAGAGTTGCTCATATGTATCTCATATTTATTTGGTTGTTTTATAATTTCAACAATATGTGCTTTATTTATTACTCTCGTTGTTAGCTTGAGAAAATGATTCATATAATGTAATTAGTTGAATATTTAAACCCTTTAAGAATATTTCAAATTTACCGTTTAAAAATCCGCATTAAATTCGAAAATATTAGCATCCTTGTCCTTTGTCGCCTTGGGTTTTTTTAGAGAGAGAGAGAGAGAGAGAGAGATAAAAAGGAGTGATTATGAATGGGATGTCTCTATTTTATGGTTTAAGGGTGAATCTTTGATAAATTGTTTCCAGTTTGCTTGAAGGATTACAATGAAACCATACAAATACAATAATAATTTAGTTTCACTGTTTATTACAGGAGGTGTTTTTCTGCGAGGATTAAATAATATTATTAATATTACGGATAAACACGCTTTGAAAATAAATTCGCTTCTCTCTTTCCAGTAAGACAGCGTTTGATTCGTTTTATGTTGGTGTTCTAAATATTTTAAATAAACAGTGCTTGAAATAAATATGATTTTAATGAAAAATGTGAAATAAATTAAAAAATCAAATGCTTCCATAGTATATATAGTATATTAATATATTAATATAGATGGATGGATGGATGGATGGATGGATGGATGGATGGATGGAACAAAAAAACAACCAAACAGCAATTAAAATTGAATTGCTTTTGCCTGACCATATGATGAGACAATTAACTATTAACTATTACAAATCATTATGGCACAAGCACAAGCACAATCACAAAAACAAAAAAATCAATTGATACGATTGACTAAAAGTGGCAAATCATATGTTTATCAAGGTAATTATTACAAATTGGATAACAAGATGTATATCTGCGAGAATAATATGGCTTTTATTGAAAGCTACAATAAATATTGTCATCAACAACAATACCTTAGTTCGATGATAAGGTTTTATAATCAGCGTTCCTCTTTGATTGTTCGTGAATACAATGCTATGCTGATAAAAGAAATGATACATATGGTCATTATTGTTAACCGAAACTATGATAAAATATTCAAACATATTGGATTCGGGTATCGTTTAGTGCATCCTGTAGAAATAACGAAACCTATTATGTACGTTGTGTTAAATCACACAAAATATGTTTTACGCATTCTTTCCACTTCCAATTGTCCTGTGGTTATGACCATGACCAAACAATTGCGCGATCAAGGCATTAGAGAAACCACATTATTTATAGCAATGATGTCTAAACATTTGGCGTATCATCGGAAAAAAATGGTGAATTACTTGCCGCGATTGTTGGGTCATCGCATCGATGACAATATTGCAACAGTTATTTATGAATATTGTATGTAGATTTTTGGGGGGAGGTTTCTTTTGGTTTTGTGGTTTTTAATTAATTAATAACGGTTTTCTTTTGTTTTCTTTTGTTTTCTTTTGTTTTCTTTTGAGTTTTATAAAAATTGAAATGCTTTTTAACTGGTAGAAAAACAGTAATCAACCACAACCAATCCAACAAAATGCAAACACGTAATAAAACATATTCTTCAATTATTAAAGGTAAATTTTATGAAGAGACCGAAGCAGAAATGACGCTAAAAATTGGAAAAGCTCTAATTGACATGCGAGATCAAGATGAATCACTTGTTGTTCGAATTCCTAAATTGTTAAAATTGATACGAATTATCAATGACAATTACGACAAGGTTTCTTTTCACAATGGAACTATATGTGCTTATGGAACATTCAACAAAGTAGTATATTTAAAAACATTTGAATTTGAACAAAACATACGACGATTTCAAGACAAGAATTTGGAAAAAATGCCAACGAAACTTCGGACTTGGAAAATGGCGTTGAAAGAGCTGGAAACATTCAGGACAAATTACAGAAAATATCAAGCAGATTTGAGACAACAACTTCAAGACTGCTGGTTCGCAATTGGAGACGGACACGGAGGAGGAGGAGGACGACGACACGCAACAAAAAATGTTTTTGATGATAATGTTAGTTCGCTTATTTTAGAATATTTATTTTAACCTTAAACTATTGTAATTTTTTTCTTGAGTATTCATTCTATTGTTTTCATTATTGTTTTCATTATTGTTTTCATTATTGTTTCATTAGTGCCGTCGTCCCCGGAATCGGTTTCGTTCTAGTCGTGCTTCTCGTCTTAGTTCTTCATCGTATTCTCGTTCTCGTTCGGCTTGGTCTCGTTCTATTCTGTATCGTTCTCCAGCGTCCTGTGCAGCTTCGTCGTCGTATTCATCGTCATGTCCGTGTCCTTGTTCTTCATGTCCATTTTCATTTCCGTGTGCTTGTTCTTCACGTCCAATATAAGTTATCATCCAAATTTTCAAATTTTCTCTACATAAAGGGCAATTGTACATTTCTCTCTGATACATTCTATCCCAACATTTTATACAAAGGTAATGCTGACAAGTATATCCTTCTAACCCTGAATTACTTACTCCATCTTTACATAGAAAACTTCCGTCTTCATGAAGACCATAACACTGAAAACACACAGGACACGTTTCTTCGGTTGATGTCATTATATATGTATGATTATCCAAAAGTTAATACTTTATATTCGCTTGATTTCATTTCAATTTTTTTCTAAATTGGTCTGAGTAAAAAATTGAAATGCTTTTTCTCTCTTTACAAAATAGTAACTAAGACACCAGACAAAAGAAATGATGAACAATCAAGTAACTCCCACAATTGAAACAGTTGAACTATTCGCTCCAAACACTGGCAACCGTCAAGTTATTATTAACGGCGTGATGTGTTATGAATGGGAATTTCAAGGGATTTTATATTATCCAACGGTTGAGTTTGTTACCTATGAAGAAAATCCGTGCCAAGATCCGATCAAAGAAGTATACAGATTGGATGGAAGTCGTGTTGGAACATTACAATGGTTCGACCTGAATTTAAATGTAGACGAATTTAATCACGATGAAGACGATGAAGATGATGAAGAAGAAGACGATGAAGAAGAAGACGATGAAGCCGATGAAGAAGATGAAGCCGATGAAGACGAAAATGTTGCAAGACAAGCTGCTGCTGCTGAACTACTGAACCGAAACACGAATCCGGACTACGCCTGGAACACGAGATTACCAGACGTGTGTATCCTAGAAAATTATTATGGACACAAGTATACTTACAACTTGAACAGCGACAAATTGGTCAGGTTTCAATATAATCATCGCCGTTACAACGAACATTCTCGGCACGAACAATTCCTATTGCTACACGAATTCGCAGAAGATGTTAAATACGGTGGAGATGAAGACATGCCAATATATGATTTCGAACAAGAATTCAAGTTTTACAGTTTAAGAAGTCTAATTTCTTCCACGCGCGCTGGAATATTCCACATTTGTGTAATGGAAGATGAAATACCTTTGTATTTGGAACCTGCAATTTTATTAAAATAAGTTAAATTAATTAATTAATCAACTCTTTTTTGTTTTTTGTTGCTTTTGTTGTTTTTTCGTAAAATACTTAAAAAGATTATTATTATTATAATTATCAGGAAACTGGTCAACAATGCTCTTATAGTGTAATGGTTAATACATTCGTCTTATAAGCGGATAATCCGAGTTCGACCCTCGGTAGGAGCATACAAGCATTCTTGCCGGAGAGGTCTATCGGGTCAAATTTAAGCTTTGATGTTTTTTAACGCGTGGGTTCGAACCCCACAGAATGCAAATATAATATTACTTTTTATTAATATTATATTTCAAATACTTTTATAATATCTATTGGAATGTATAATTTTATATATTCTTTATGTATTATATTTTCACGCCAAAATGTGTCATCTTCTTTATTCCATTTATTTGATTTAATAATATTTACTTTTCCAAATAAAGGTTGAAAATTTGTATAATGACAACATTCTAAAAATTCTTCGTGAATGTTTAAATCAAACGCATCAATCGGTTTAATATGGTCTATATGAATGTTATCCCAATTCATACCATCAATCATTTTAGATAACATTAACTCTTTAAAATATTCTATGTTACAATCAAGATATTCAATAGAAGATTTATTTTTAGTTATTGTTGTTTTTGATAATACTTTTTTAAGTTGTCTTCTTTGTTTATTTACTAAATATAAAAGTAAATTACATTCAACACATCTACTTTTTCTTTTTTTATGTTCACAAATTTCGGCACCATCACATTCAACACATCTACTTTTTTGTTTTCCATGTTCGCATTTATATGTGCGATGTTTTTCTTTATTTTTTTCATAGTAAATTCTATTACTTTCTTTTCTTTTTTCTTTATCTTGTAAAGACATTTGTTTGATTTAATGTATGTAAAATAATTTATATAATCACAATCAATTTTTAATATAATTTGAACATAATTTGTAGTTGTATGTATAAAAAATGATTGAAATTATACATTTGTTTTATTTGATGGGTTCTTTATTTATTTCATTTATATTACTTTTTTATTTGTCTAGAAGAATTAATATATATATATATATATAATGTTTGGAGGTAAAAATACTGCATCTTTGTCGCCATCTCATCCTAATAAGTTTAACACGCGAAAACGAAGAGGACGACCAAGGGGACGAAAACCAAAAACACGCGGTGTGTGTTCAGGACGCATTCAAATGGAATGTAATCGGTTGCCTAGTTGCAAATATGTTTATGGACAGAAGCGTCAATTTTGTCGTAAAAGTAAGAACACAAGAAGAAAAGTATTTAGGTCAAGTTTAGATTCTATTTTAGGTAGTAGAAAGTAAAAAAATATTAATTTAAGGTTGGTTTATTAGTTGGTTTAAAATTCAGGACTAAAATCATTTATCTTTTTTTCGGATGTTCCAAGAATCAAGAGATAGTTCAAACGACCAATCTCTTGATTTGTTATATTCAAGTCTTCAATTGCTTTATTTTGTCTCTTTGTTTCTTCGTAATATTCGTGGACTTCATTCTTCAAGTCTTCAAAATCTGCATCTTTTTCCTCCAAGTCTTTGGTTAGTTCATTGCATAATGTCTCTCTTTCTTCTGTTTGTTTTGTCAAATTAACAATTCGTTGATTTAAATTGACCATTCTGCAATTGTTTAGTTCCAATTGTTTTTGTTGCTTCTTCAACAAGTCTGCATCTTTTTCTAGTCGTTCATCTTTTTCTTGTAGTCGTTCATCTTTTTCTTGTAGTCGTTCATCTTTTTCTTGTAGTTGTTGTTTGCAGTCTTTATCTTTTTTCTCAATTTCCATTGCAAAATTGATGCGTAATGTCTCTATTATTTGACGCATTATTACTTCTTTTGTTTGGGACTGTTGTTTCAATTCAGCAATTTCAGCATCTTTTCTTGCCAATTCTTCAATCAATTGTTGGTTCGTTTCTTCAAGTTTTGTAAATGGAACTACCACTTTTTCATGAATTTTTTTTAATCTGGAATCGGTATTGTAGCTGTATTCAAAGCATTCGCTACGCAATGTTTCAGCAAATATTTTGGGGAAAATTATTCCAAGTTGTCTCTCAGAACTACCAATATAGCCTCCAAAATTGGAAACAAGTGTTGTATTTGTTTGGTCAAATATAACAGTGTTAGATGGTGGGGTACCATTCGTACAAGGCAATGACATTGTTACAGAATAATTCGTGTTTGATTGAAAGTCCATTGTATTTAATTTGGTGCTTGTTATGTTTTTGTAAAAAAGCATTTCATTTTTTATTTGTCTACAATAACAATATATGAGTTTGTGTGAATATAAGAATTATTTTGGTGAATCAGGAAAAGGAGTTCATTCATATCGCATTTTTAATATTGCCATTGTTGATGTAATTATGACATTAAATGATTTCCGCCCAAAAGCGGAAATCATCATGACCGAACAAAGTTCGGTTTAATTGGAGCATTAATCATTTCATATTTGAGCGGAATTAAATTTATATGGACTGTGTTAGGTCTATTTAAAAGGAGCTATGCTCCTTCATGATGATTTCCGCTTTCGGGCGGAAATCATTTATATTGGGAATTTTGTTACATCGCGTTTTTTGTGTGAGAACTACGCTTGATAAATTATTATTTTAGAAATTTAGAAAGAGAAAGTATTTAAAGAAATTATATTTATATAATATGTAGAATGATATACAAATACAGGAAGCACGATTGCTATCCTTAAGTTGTTCGTTCTACCTAAAAGCAGGATAGTAGAGAGGAACTATTACGGTCTCATAAGCCGTCGACATTGGATCGAAACCAATTCCTGCTAAAATGCTTTGTTAGCTCAGTTTAGGTAGAGCACACGACTGTTAATCGTGCGGTCCTTAGTTCGATTCTAAGACAAAGCGTAATTTATATGTTTTTTTGAAATATATAAATAAAATTGATTTGAATTTTTGAACTGCACTTTTACGGGGTCTTTTTTCTCTTAATATCGGTCTTGGTGGTTCTGGTTCCGGTTCCATATATTATAACAATAAAGAATCTAGCAGTTCATAATTTACTGCGATGTTTACATCTAATTTTGCGGCTCCATATAAATTTTTGATTTTCAGATAAAGTTGGTCGTCTTCATTTGTAAAGGATTTCAAATATAAATTGTCTTGAAATATGAAATGATTATCTTTCAAATTATTTTCATAATTGTATTCCAATCTTTTCATAAATTTTTTCATTTGTTTTGTGGGTGAAATTGTTAAAGAAATTGTCGGTGTTTGTGTAGACGTATGACCGTGTGTATGTTTATGCATTCTATAAAAATGATATTCTTGTGATAAAGAATGGGATAAGGATGTATCCGATGGGGTGTTGTTAATAATATAATTTTGCATTGATACTTAATTATATTATTAATCTTTAAATGAATTTCCGCTTTTGGGCGGAAATCATCATGACCGAACAAAACTGAACTTTGTTCAGTCATGATTATTTTTGGCGAACGCCAAAAATAATTTAAGTTCGGTTTAAACCCTTGAAGAATTAGAAATCATCATGACGTCGGTTTATATTCTCTTTCTCTAATTTTTTTGAAACTTTTTAATGCATTCCCAGATTTTCGCGGATTCATCAAATCCAAATGCTCCTCTTTTTTGTGCCAATGTCAAAAAAGAAAGAATCAGATTAAATGCGACGTTTTCATTGGCGATTTCAACATTTACCAGTTTTTCAGAAGGTTGGAGTTGGGATTGCTGTTGGGATTGATGTTGGAGTTGCTCTTCCTTTTGTTCCGTATCCATTTTTATTAATAAAATAAAATACTTTATATTATTTATTAAAGATATCAATTAATAATAATTAGGTAAAATGGAAAATATTAATTTTGACAAGGTTCATCATTTATTTATGGAAAATAATTGGGATTTGGTGATTAATGAATACAGACATTTGTTATATACAAAGAGAGAAAGGGAAACGGAATTTATTGAGATTACATTGGAATATGGCAAAATATGGGTCAGTGTTCCTCTTTCTAACAGTGTGTATCAATATAAAACCGGATTTAATGATTATTATTCTACAAATGCGTATTTAGAAAGAAATGTTTGATTGTTGTAATTTAGTGATTATATGGGCTTGATATGGGGATTAATATGGATTGATGATTTTTGGCAAAGGGCAAAAACCATTTAAAACTAAACATATATCTTGTGTATTCGTAATGACGACATTTATTGATAAAAATACTGAATTAAAATTAGAATCAAAAGCAGATGTTGATTCAGAGGATGATGTCATTTCTCTCATTACAATTATAGACAATGAAATCATTCATAACAAAACACTCTATTCTTTTCCTCCGGATGAAGAGAGAAAAATGAAATTCGGTATTATTAAAATAAACACTGATGTGTTGCCAAAAGTAGATAAAGTATTATTCTTTTTATTTAGTGTAGATTGTTCCGGCTCAATGTCGGATTTGTGTAATGATAGGAGAAGTAAAAACGACCATATTATTCACACGCTGACAAACATGTTGTTGTTTTTCTCAGAAAAAGAGAATATTTCTATTTATGTTCAGATTGATGCGTTTGATGATGCAATCTTTTCTATTATTCCAATTGTATTGGTTTCTCAAGCAAATGTTGGTAAGTTGATTAATCAATTGAAGAAAATATATCCGCGAAGTAACACAAATATTGAATTGGCATTGAATAACGCATCGAGGCAGATTGAATTGGCTGCGTCTGCGTCTGTATTTGCATTGACAAGTGCTGAGAAATATCATATTTTTATGACTGATGGCGACATTACACAAGGAAATAGTTGTGAAAAACATTTGAAGACATTGTTGAATCCAAAAGCAACGAATATTTTTATTGGGTTTGGAATTAATCATAATATAAAAGTTCTCTCTGAATTGGGTGGAGGCAATGACCATTCAAGCAATGTAAATAATTATTATTTTATTGATGAGTTGGAACATTCTGGATTGGTATATGGCGAAATCATTCATAATATTTTGTATGCTTCATTAAAACAGGTGACATTGTTTGTGGTTAATGGTTTAATTTATAATTGGAAAACAAATACGTGGACAAATACATTGAATATTGGTAATGTTATTTTTAGCAGTGAAAAAGTATATCATATTGTTTCTTTTGATGAGGATGATTCTGGTGCTAATGCTAGTGCTGATTCTGGTGCTGATTCTGAAACTTATACATCTACTATTATCAGCGCAAGTGGAAACATAGATAATGAACCATTTTGTTATACTCAATATACACGCGACCCCTCATTGTCTGAACTTATTACAAAATATAAATATCGTCAAAGAACACAGCAATTATTGTTTTTAGCTCGACATTTTGATGATTATAAAAATAAGGAGGCAATGAAGCAGAAAATGGATGATTTTTTTAATGAATTGAAAACGTGTAATGTGGATGACAAACCATTTATTAAATTGTTAATGGATGATATTTATATTACACGCAAAATGTTTGAAACGCCATATAATTCTCTTTATTCTAACGCGCGTCAAACATCGCAAGGCACACAGAGATGTTATAATGTGGGAAATAACAGCGCAGATATAACTGAGACTGCTACTGCTGCTACTAGAATGAGTATGCCTATTCTTTCAAGACAGACAGCACAACATATCACACAACAATCACCTACATCTACTCAACCATACAACAAACTATATGAGAATTATTATGATGGAGTAAAGAATGTAGAAAATACGTTAATTGATGCATATGAAATGTCTCAAAATACAGATACTCCATATTCCACTCCTACCTTGTTAGGAATTATGCGCGAAATTAGTGCACCTCCGCCTACAACTGCACCTACACAACAATTGCGGTATTTTTTTCAAGATGATGATTATTTAAAACCTTAATGGCGAACGCCATTAAGGTTCATGATGAAGCGTAGCTTCATTTAAAATGACACCATTGCATAAGGCGTTGCACATCTGCGTTTTGTGATGAATATGATGACTCGTCTATAAAAGTGTTTTCATATTGCCTTGCGTGAAAAAGACCATCATTGCCAATGTATTTACTTTTTAATAATTGCGGCATATTTGTTTTTGGATTCATAGTACAACGAATCACTGTATCTGTTTTTGATATTAAACCTGAATTTATACCAAATGTATTGTCTTGTATGAGTGTTGGATCACTTTGCTCTTTTATTGCACGACCTTGAGGAGATTGCATTTTAAGAACTTGTAAAATTGCATTTTCATTGTAAATCGTTTTTGCGTTGTTTGTTGAATCTTCGGAATTTGTTCGTATATATGGATTTTGTGATACGGCATCCATATATAATTCTTCTACTTCAGGCGACCACCTCCATTTTCCTGTTTGTAATAATTCTTTGGCGTCTTCTTCTGTCGCTTGTTCTTGAATCAGACTTGTGTCAAATACAATTCCTGGATTGATTGTGTTTTGAAAGATGAGGAAATCATTTATGGTTTTGTCTGACCATTGAGCGAATCCTTCTCTCTTCTTTGAAAATTGGTATAATATGATAAATACTACAAAAAGCAGAATTCCATAATTTGTGTTTTTTATTGAAACTAAATAAATACATAACAATATGATTATATTACCTAAGAACGTATGAAAAAATGTTATTAATACAGATGGAATTGCGTATATGATTGTCCATAATAATAGTAAAATTGTTACTAATCCAATCAATACATTTACATTATTCATAAATTATATAAATAATATAATATATGAATGATTTAGAACGAGACTTTAGTGGCGATGACGAGGTGCATTATGAATCTGATCGTGACGCTGGGAATGACTCAGTGTATGATGATATGCCCGGATTAATAAATTATGAAGACAGCATTGATAATTCGCATATTATGAATCTTTATGGAGATTTTAATCGGTTTAATGACAATGATTATGATTGTGAAGAAATAAAAGAAGAGTTGGAGGCTGAAACACACGGAGAGTTGGAGGCTGAAACACACGGAGAGTTGGAGGCTGAAACACACGGAGAGTTGGACACCGAAACGCACAGAGAGTTGGAGGCTGAAACACACGGAGAGTTGGACACTAAAACACACGGAGATTTGGAGACCGGCTTAAAGAATGAAATGAATGAAGTACATCCAGAACCTGCTATAAATCGTGAAATTGAGGTGTCACCAAAACAAACAAAATCATTTTGTATTATTTGTTAAAAGAGAATTTATCTTCCCGAAGATCCAAAACCACCAC
>Ga0315278_10001540_pt1 | contig 20286 bp, 26 predicted proteins | sample YL17G06_0_MG_FD_203880 | JGI IMG/M metagenome (GOLD analysis project Ga0315278, IMG submission 203880) | Sediment microbial communities from Yellowstone Lake, YNP, Wyoming, USA - YL17G06_0 | ecosystem: Environmental > Aquatic > Freshwater > Lake > Sediment | place: USA: Wyoming | collected... | reverse complement strand
CCTGGATACGGTAGGAAGCCTCTTAAGTATACTGCGGCTAAGGTGCGTTCTCCACAATTTCGAAAGAACATGGCGCGTAACTGGGGCATGTCGCAAACGCCTCAGCCGCAAGATTTCAAGCGCTTCAACAAAAAGGCGTACAAGTAATGCCTTTCAAATCCAAAGAACATCAAGCTGCCGTCATGATTATGCTCGGTGGTAAGAAGCATAAGGTAAGGCTCCGGTTTAATCATGCACGGGGCGATTCTTTTTATGCATCCGCGCATATCAAGCCCCGCAGTGTTTCCGCTGCCCAGGACTTACATTCGCTCTACGCGGATCCTTACGCTGCAGACAATTTGGATTTCGACAAGGCCGAGGTAGGTCGTGTGCAGACGGAGGTAATGCCGTCGAAGACCTCTGATTACTATCATCGTCGGTACGAGACGACGGCTGGAGGAAGGCGCGTACGTGTACTTCCGTTCGTTACAGGTTCCTACTTGCTCCCCGAGTTGCGTGGTAAAGGCTTAGGCAGACAAATGTATGTAGAGCTCGCGAAGTACATTGCGCAGAACTCGCAGTATCCCGGCGTTGCCTCGATTAGGGATCAACGGAATCGGGATTCGAATGCACTTTGGCGCAGGTTCAAGAGTAAAGGTCGCTACGGCATACACGATGTACTTCCGGGTAAACCATATAAGAAGAAAGGGACACGATGAGCAAAGGCAACACCACCGAAGACAACGTACTCAAGCTGATTTTTCAGGCGGTCGCCTGGGCAGACGTAGCCGAGAATGACGCCACTACGCCCTGTGGCACTATTACTGTTGCACTCCATACAGCCGATCCCGGTGAGGGTGGGACGCAAGGCGCGAGTGAGACGGCGTATACAAACTATGTACGCGTAGGCGTGCAGCGCGATGCTGCTCATTGGCCTGTGTCGGGTGGGAGTGTTTCCCCGGCATCTAACATCGATTTCGCGGAGTGCGGCGCTACGCCTGGTGGTGCGATCACACATTTCAGCGTAGGCACCGGCGTTGCCAGTATGCTTCTTTACAGCGGCGTCGTAACGCCTAACATCACGATGGCCGCTGGCGTCATTCCGAGACTGAAGACTACGAGCACGATAACCGAGGACTAGGCTAATGGCTCTCCCGACCTATCAGGGATCTGGTACTTTTACTGCGTCCGCAACGACGCCTCAGCCGCCGTTCCCCGCGTCTGATGTTCTTGTCGGGGACATTGCGATTCTCGTCGCCGAGAGCGAGAACCAGGCTATTACGCTCTCGTCGGCGCAGGGCTTTGTTGAGATCGGGACGGGGGCCGCCAAGGCCGCTGGGTCGGCGGCAACGGATCCCGCCAATCGCATTGCGGTGTTCTGGAAGCGGGTCGCGATCGCAGGGGGCGGCACGGCCCCAACTCTTGCCGACTCGGGCAATCACACGACTGGGCAGATCCATACGTTCCGTGGTTGTAAGACATCCGGAAATCCGTGGGACGTCTTCGCCGAAGGCAATCACGGCGCCGCAACGACTTCCCCTGCGAATATCCCGGGCGCGACGACAACGATCCCGAACGCCCTGGTTCTTCTGATCTGCGGCACAAGCAACAACGCTAACGCCACCGACAACTTCGCGTCGTGGACCAACGCTGCGCTTGCGAACATCCAGGAGCGCGCCGACAACAGCAACACGATCCAGTTAGGCGGCGGCCACGGGTTAGCTACCGGAGAGAAAGCCACAGCTGGCGATTACGGCACCAGCACTGTGGCCAATTCGACAACGACCTACAAGGGCACGATGTCGATCGCCCTCGTGGGGAATCTCGACTCGGTCGCAGTCGATGCAGCGACCAGCACAGTGACTGGGGCTAGCGGGGCGACGGTCGCGGGTGCTGCGCAGTCTGCTGGCGCCAGCGTTGCTACCAGCGTTGGCGAGAGCGCCGTTAATCCGATCCGATATTGTGACGCGCAATCTGCCGGCGTTGGTGCCGCCACCGCGATCAGCGGCGGCACAGTCGCGTCTGGTGCTTCTTGTGCTGGTATTGGTGCTGCTACTGGCGCGGCTACATCTATAGTTCTAAGTGCTGCGCAGTCTGCTGGCGCCAGCGTTGCTACCAGCGTTGGCGATGATGATCTTGTTGCGGGTATAGGACGCTCGATTGGCGTTAGTGTTGTAACAGGTGCAGTAGCGTCCGTAGTTCTGGGTGTTACACAATCTGCTGGCATTGGCGCCGCTTCTGCTGCTAGTTCCAGTACTCACGTTGCTGATGCGCAATCTGCGGGTGTTAGCCTAGAAGTTGGATACGGTGTCTCTGCTACTGCTGGCGACGCGCAATCCGTGGGTGTTAGCCTAGATACCGGCACTGGTACCAGTCTAGGTGCTGGTTTTGCTACTAGTGACGGCGTAGGTTTTGCTACTAGTGACGGCGTAGGTTTTGCTACTAGTGACGGTATTTCTGCGGGCGTCGCGCTTGCGCTCGGCGAGCCAGAGGGGCAAGGCTTCCGCGCCTCGGCTGAGGGCGTTAGCGACGTCTTAGGCGTCAGCGGTAGTACTTGTACGAGTGATTTTCAGTCTGCGGGTGCGTCGATAGGTAGTGGCGACGGTGTGTGTATTACTCCCGCCGTCGCCTTTGACCTCAGTTTGACTAGTGTTACGGGCGCAGCCATTTGCGTTAGTGCCTCCGCTGGCGACAGCGTAAGCGTAAGTGTTGCCGCGGGCGACGCTTCTTCTGTTTGCTACGGCGCAGGCCAGTCCTCCAGCGTCTCCACGGCGTCCGGCGCGTTGACCGCGACCGCGTTGACTGCCGGACAAGCGTCCGGCGTAAGTGTTGTCGACGCTTTAGCTTCCTGTGTTCTTCCTGGCGTCGCTACTTCGTCCGGCGTAAGTGTTGTCGACGCTTTAGCTTCCTGTGTTCTTCCTGGCGTCGCTACTTCGTCCGGCGTAAGTGTTGTCGACGGCGTTGTGTCCTCTACGGCTGTCGGCGTGTTTACCAGCGTGGGCATGTCTGCTGCTTTCGCTGCTTCTCCTGATGTTGTGGGATTTGCCGCGGGGCTGTCCTTTGGCGCCGCTACTGTTTTTGGTTTGAGCTCCACTATTTTTTGCAGCGACGGTATTTCGAGTAGCGTGTCAGACGCGTTCGTTGAAGTAGATGAATCTCTCATAATCGTAGAAGCTGATATGGTTTCGGATGATGGCTACGTTGAGGCCATAGCCTTCGGCGCTCGGACTTCTACGTTTGCAATAATACGTGCACTAACTGCTCCTTCTTATAAGGCGACACCGAACGCCGGCATCCGCATGTCTGCGCAGGCGTTGGTGGATACGCCTGTGTATTATTTCGATTTTGAACCGATAGACGCTGCTTTGTGGACTATTCGGCCACAAAATTCGTACATAGCCGCACCTTCGCACTCTGGTACGCAGGCACTGTGGTTTCAGGTGGGCTTTGGTACTTCTCATCTTGCGCGTCGTACCTTGACAGGTCTGATTCCTGGTGAGACTATGCGTATCAAGATGTGGCTGAATTTTGATGGCGTCGGCAGCTCACGGGTGGCTGTTACTCTGGGGGTGAATCGCCCTCTTACTTCTTGGGCTGCTCACCCCCCTGCGGACTGGGAGGGCTGGTGGCTGTGGGAGGTGGGCGAGTACACTCCCGTCGGCGATACTGATCTACTGTACTTGTCTGTGGGGGCCCCGTTAAATATGATAGCTCTGCTGGGCGTCGACGATATCACGTTGAGCGCGTTTAGGATGGGTACAGTGCATAATGTGCTCTCGCTATCTACTGCGCGGCAAGCTCCTTTGCGGACTTTTGCTACTCCCGCTGTTTCTAATATGTGTGCGCGCGGCGTTGCGGTCGTAACGGCGAAGAGCTCCTACGGCTCCGCTCTATCTTTTTCGTGCCGTGCTGAGGTAGTGTGATCTTTTAGGAGGCCCCATGTCGATTGCGGTTGCTGGTGCAAAGATTACAATTGATCGCGGCGATGACGGCACCGTACGGTACACGATCACTGATGAAAATAACGCGGTGTTGAATCTTGCTCTCGCATCCTTTATTTTTACAGTGAAGGAGGGATATCAGTCTACTACTCCTTTCTTTACGCTGGCCGCGAGCCCTGGTATTTTCATCTCTAGTCCCAGCGGCGGTGTGGTAGATGTAAACATTCCGCGGTCCGCTACTCTTGGCGCGGGTACTGGTAACTATCGTTACGATTTGCAGATGACAATGAATGATAAGGTGACGACACTTGTTAAGGGGGTGTTTGTCATCGCTCCGGACATCACAATTCCCTAGGAGGTAAGTAGCAATGCCGTTTTCGAGTGAGAATCAGCGTCGGTTCGTTATGTCGCTGCTGAAGAAAAACGCCCGACGCTACGGTAGAAAGGGCGCTCTGATTGGTGCGGGTATCGGAGCAGCGAGCGGTGCCGGTGCCGGCTTGCTATACGGTGGCCCCGTGGGCGCAGTAGGTGGCGCAGTAGGTGGCGCTGCGGCCGGTGCAGCGCAGGGTTATATAACCGGTCGCTTTGGCGGAATGGGCTATGAGAAGTGGAAGATGGCTTCGCGCATGAAACACGGCGTCGCACCTTCACGAACAAAGAAGGCTGTTGCTGCCGGCGTTGCTATTCTTCGCCCCCTCGAGATGTGGGGGTACGGTACCTACCGCACCCGTCGCAAGAACGCGGGGCCACGGAAGAATGGGTTGACTCCGCGCTACGCTGGGTAACCCATGCCCTTCAAGAGCGACGCTCAACGCAAAGCCTACTTCGCCAAAGCTGCTATCGCTTCACCTGCGCAAGCGTTTCCAGGTGCGCACTGCTCCTTATGGTGGCGTAAACGATCTTGGCTTCCGCCTCAGCCTACACGACAAGGAGTGGGAGAAGCATGTACACATCGACGGTCCCCATCATGAAGCGCTATACCGTCAGAGGGGTAAGCCCGCGGGTATGATTGGCGAGATCGAAGTTGCTGCGTTCCGAGATCCGTCAGGTAAGAAGTACGGCAAAGTGTACCAGTCATGGGTCATGCCCGAGTATCGCAACAAGCGAGTCGGCACCGCTATCTATCTCTTGGCGTACAGGCAAGCAAAGCGTCGCGGTATGCTGGGTTTGGCGTCCGATCCCAGTCACCGTAACACGTACTCTAGTCGCGTGTGGGATAAGATGAAGGACGGCTCTACCCAATTTTGGGACTACAAAACCCGCGACGAGAATCCTGTAGCCGGCGAGTATCGTCCCTATGCTGGCACCTCGGATCGCTGGATAAACATGGACACGATGACTTCTCTCAAGCCTCATCGCCAGCACCGCGGCGCGACACACCGAGAGAAACGAAATCCGAAACAGAAGAAGCTCTTCTAGGAGGAGGTGAAGGACTTGTCTACAGAACGGCAATACAATTTGGTTCGCGATGCTGAAGGGTGGTTGACCGCTACGGCTACTGTCATTAACTCGACAGTCGGCCCCGTTCATACTGTGAGCATTGACATTCCTGCGGTTGCGGGATTCGTCACACAACTTGGTGGCTTTTTTCTGACGCAGACTACTGGCTCCGGCGGTGGTACGCCTACTGTGAAGGTAGTTGCTGGTGCCTTTGTGCTCGACCAGGACACGTTTGTCGTTGGTACGCCCAAGCGGGTGCCTTATACAATCCCTCTCCCCGGCGTTGCCGGGACCACACTTAGTATTCGTGCAAATGCTGCTGATATTACTGCCGCTAATCTCACAGCTATCTACCGCCGCATTCCTCTCTAAGGAGAAAAGTAATCCATGTCGTCGCCCATGCCTCCACTGCTCATGCTCGACCAAGCTTGTGACGCGTTCAAGCACAACGATGTCTCCGCGAAGCTTGTGGCGATCCGAACCTTGCTCAACGACGAGAGGGCTAGGCTCAACGCACACACACACAGCGGGATCAGCTCTCTTGCCAACATCGGAGTAACCGCGGCTGTGGCTGTTGCCGTCGCGAATCCATTTGAGCTCAACCGGTGCTGCCACGCTATGGCGCAGATTGCCGGCTTTTTCGATAACGTGAAAACGCTCACAGACGAATTCCGTACCAAGTTCAACGCCCACGGACACGAGGGCACTACCTCCAGCCATGTCCCTAGTAGCGCTGCAATTTCCGCTACCGCGATTACTGTCAACAATATCCACGCGCAGTGGCTCAGCGACTGTTGCCCTGCTTTAGGCAGGGCTGACGGCAATCCTGGCGCCGGCGCGTACTTTCAGGGCATTGCTGCTCTAGCCAACGAGCTCAAAACTAAGTACAACACGCACTATCACAACGCCGCGTACACGAATGTTACCAGTACACCAGCGTTGGTGACGACCATACCCACGCTCTCGTAGGGGGCCCCATGTACTTTGACCGTCGTACTCTGATCACTGCTATCATCACCGCTGCTATTGTCCTCGGCATTATGTTTTTTGTTTCTTGGTGGCGGCCGAAGCCGAAGTACACACAGAGTGAGATAGAGCTCCTCCAGAAAATTGATGGCCTTGCTGGTTCGCTGCATGAGGAGCAGACGACGGTCAAGAAGTTGAAGGGCGAAATTGAGTTGCTGTTTACAGCGCAGTCTGCTACGTTGGCGGAGTTGTTTAAGAGGGGCGTCAAACCTCAAACGGTGATTCATATTGAGGCTGCTGCGCAAACCCCTGTTGCTGTACAACCTCCGACGACGACGATTGATACTTCTCCGCCTGCTGTATCTGATGAGGCCCGCGACGTTACGCTGACGGATGCCAGGAAAAGATTCAGCTTAACGCAGGGTTTTTTAGTGCGCCCGAATCGTCTTGAGGCGACCGGCGATACCTTCACCTCGCAGAATCAGCTTTATGAGTTGAACATCGTTCGTATCGCAACTCCCGAAGGGCATCGCCGCCTTGTGGTGGAAGGGTACGAGCTCGATCCTACGACTAAGGAACGGGTACAGCCGCTTGTCGTGGATAAGGACAGGTCGAAAGACTTCGAAGTGCCCGATCGTCCTCCGTTAGCACGATACGCTGTCGATGTGTATGGTGAATTTGCACACATTGACTGGGCGTATGGCGCGAGCATGTTGTACCGCCCGTTTCCTGCGAAACGTGTCCTCGATCTATTCCAGGCATCGCTGTTTGCGAAACACTACGGCGATCGCGGTTTTGATTACGGTGTGCAGTTTGGCCTGCACAAGGAGTGGTGATGGCGTTCAAATCCAAAGAACACCAAGCGGCTGTCATGATGCTGTTGAAAGCTCTTGGCGTTGCTGCTATGATGGGGGCGGCGGGCGCTGTCGGTTCAGAAGCCGGCTCGCATATGTATACCGCGGCACGCACTAAGGCCGCTGCTAGTACGGCTCGACGCCAGAAGTATCGGCGCCTCCAGCGTATTCGTGCGAAGCATACTGCCGCCGCGCAATCTCAAAGTAGATCTTCGGGGGGGAGCGAATACGTTCGCGGTCCTTTCCCAAGGGGGGCATAGCATGCCATTCACTGGGCCCGCGCAGAAGAAGGCGGTAACGCAGATGCTTAGTGGCGACGGCGCGCCGCAAGGCAAAGGCGGGAAGAGTCCGAAGAAGCGGGAAGAGCCTGCTATTGATCCCGCGCTTATCGACGAAATTGTTACGTATATGGGTGATTTCGATGCTGAAGCGATGATGCGACTCGTTGCGTCGCTTGAGCGATTGAATCCCGATGCTGTGTCCGCTCTTGCCGACGCTGTTGCTGCTACGTTTGGCGATTCAGAGGACGCCTCTGATGAGTCCGATTCTGGCGACGAGGAAGAGTAGTACCTGCGCTCTCGCTAGGGCAGAAGCCTGATAACCATTACGGCGTGGAATACCAAGGTTGTGTATAATTTTACTCGTCGAACGCTGAGGGTGACTTGATATGGCAGTTCGTATAGAGCCTGTTGTGAATCAGCCGCGGTCGGACAAGGCAGTCCCCGTCAATCCCGTTACGCTCAAAGAGGGCGCGGATACTTCGGGCGGCGTGTGGCAGCGTAACATGAAGCTCATTCTCGAGTACCGTCACCCTGAGTACGTGAAGTACAAAAATACGTGGGAGCGATGCTTAGATTGTTACGAGGGGGAGATTGAGAAGATTCGATCTTACCTGTCGAAGCATCTTCGAGAGCACAAGGACAATTTTGAGGGTCGACTTCGTCGCACGTTTTATCTCAACTACTGCGAGCCTGTTGTCGATCTCTTTGCATCGTACCTTTTTCGCCGACCTCCTGTGCGTAAACCTCTCGGCGGCCTTTCTCAGCCCTACGTCCCCTCGATGAATCCTCTCATACCTCTTAATGCGCCTGAAGGACCTTCAGAGTCGAAAAAGCGGGAGCCTAACGCGCAGGATCCTAATGCGCAGGATCCTAATGCGCAGGATCCTAATGCGCAGGATCCTAATGCGCAGGACCCTAATGCGCAGGACCCTAATGCGCAGGACCCTAATGCCTTTACAGACCCCGCACAAGAGCAGATGATGCGTGCCGGGGCCGAGAAGCAGATGATGCAGGAGCAGCATCGCCAGGCGTCTTTGCTTTCGTACTACAAGTTCCTGGCCAACCAGGGACCCCAGCGGCTAGCTGCGTTCAATGAGCTCTACGTCGACGCCGACCTTCGCGGAAATAGTCTTGATCGTTTTATGCAAGAGACGGGCACGCGGGCATTCATTGCGGGGCATGTTGGCGTTCTTGTTGACGCCCCTTCTGCCAGTGAGGGCGGTACTCCGAGAACCGAGGCGGAGCGGAAACGTCGCAAGTTTCGTCCGTACCTTGTACGTATTGCGCCTAACGATATTGTTGACTGGGAGTTAGATTCTAATGGCGACTTTGTTTGGGTGCGCATCAAGGAAGAGACTACTGATTCTCGAGAACCCTTGTCACTGGAGACTGTGGAAGGGAAGGCGGTTGTAATTTACCGCACCTGGACCCGTAAAGAGTTTCTTGTGCATAAGATTGACGGCCAGGGTACTGTGACTTTGCTCGATGACGGTAACCACAGCCTCGGCGAGGTTCCTCTTGTCATCGTGTACAATAAGCGAAAGAAGAGCGCTAATCTTGTCGGCGAGTCTTCTATTGACGATATTTCTCTGCTCAATCTCGCTATCCTGAACTGGATGTCGATGCTTGACGAGGAGGTGTATAGCAAATGCCTTTCCTTGTTGACGCTGAAGAGGGCTGCGGCTGAGGGAAGCTCTGCTGATGTCGAGATCGGAAGTAATAACATCCTTGAGTATCCAGAAGAGCGTCCCGGCTATATTTCGCCGCCTACTGATCCTGGCGAGTTCATCCAAAAACTTGTTCGCGATTCTGTTGAAGAAATATACCGTATTGCGCGCATGGGCGGCGGCGGGAGTGGGATTAAGATCCAAGAATCAAAATCCGGCATAGCCTACGCGTATGAGTTCAACGAGACAAATCAGGCGCTCTGCGATAAGGCTGATCAGCTCGAACTTGCTGAGATGAAGATTCACCGGCTGTTTGCGAAATGGTACGGCATGGAGTTTGAGGGTAGCGTTGCATACCCTGATGAGTTCGGCGTCGAGGATTTGGGTGCGGAGCTCGAGTTTTTGATTAAGACGCGTTCTGCGATTACTTCGTTGACTGCTAAACGTGAACTCGAGAAGCGGACGATTAAGAAGCTGCTCCAGAATCAGGTCGACAGCGTGATTATGGCACGCATTATGTCTGAGATCGATTCGAATCAGGCTGCTGACTACAAGGTTCCTGGTGAGTTTATTGTTCCCGGCCAGGCTGAGGCGACTTCACCTGCGCCCTTCGGGCCCGAGGCTAGTTCCGGCGCCGATCCTGAGGTGTCTGCCATCGAAGCCTCGTTTGATCCCGCGGCGTTTTTCGATCGCCAAGGCATTCCGCAGGAAGGTGCAGTTCCGAAGAAGGTCAAACTTACGAAAGAATCTCAAGATCGGCAAAAGGCGGGTGCCGAAGAGCGTCGACAGCGTATGCTCAAACGCCGTTCTGCTGCTTCTCCACCTCGAGGTGGTAAATGAGCTCTCGCGCAGATATTCTTCGCGGCTCGATCAATCGTGTTTTTGGTATCAAGCCTGATCCGATGTCCGAGATAAAATCCGCTATCTCTGACGCTGCTTTGGGTGAGCAGATGGTGCGGATGACATACATCGCCAAAAAGAGTTCTGGCGCCAAGACTTACGTAGTCGAGCCGTATTCGTATCGCACAAAACACGGCAAGAAGTATCTCTATGCTTGGCACCCGAAGCATAATCAGATTCACTCATTCCTGCAAAATCGGATTATTGATGCCGAGCCTATGGAGCGCGGATTTGATCCCCGCTTTCCCGTGGAGATCTAAATGGCTGCCATGTCGCGTGATCGACTTCGCGCTATGTTTGCCAACATGGCAACGCGCAAGGGTACGACTCCTACGGGTAAGCGTACGACTACGCGCGCGCAGATCAATTTGCGCACGGGCGCCAAGCGCCAGAACGTGACGCAGAAGTTTCTCAAGCACGTGGGCAAGCACGGGAAGATTGCGCATCCCAGCCGCCTCGTGATGGGACAGAAGCTTTACTACCTGTATACGGACTACAAGACGAAGACTGCGGGCACAGGTAGAGACCGTTGGATTATCGGCAAGGTGACGCGATTCTTGTCCGTCGGTCGCGGCGCACCCGCTGTTAAGGTGCGCTGGCACAAGGACGCTAAGCTACCCACTACGTTCACACACGAGGACTTTCAGCGCTACTCAATTATGCAGGTAGGTGGGCGGTACACGAAGAAGCCTGCGAACTATCGCAAGGGTAGCACTAGGAAGATCACTGGGGGGTTGGAGCCTACTGCTGAGGGCAAGGGCGACATCGGCAGGTCTGGTAAGTTTTCTTACTCGACGGCGGAGGAGCGTCGACATAAGCAGGCGCAAGCAGCTGCGGGTTTGCTCTTTGGCCATAAGGAAACTCATGGTAATCCGACGCTGGATGCGCGAAAGAAAGTACTGCGGCTGAAAGGGCGCGCTGAGTATATGCGTAAATACCGCGCCAAGAAAAAACAGAGTGCGTGATGGCGTTCAAATCCAAAGAACACCAAGCTGCCGTTATGCTGATGCTCCGCAAGGTGGGGAAGCTTGACGTTAAAGCGGGCCCCGCAAAGAAGCGCTACCTGCGTAACCCTGTTTCTGTCCCCTATACGGAGAGCCGTCGCACTCTTCAGGTGCGTAAGCGTTTCCACCAGCGCCGCAAGAAAGCGAGACGCTAATGCCCTTCAAATCGGACAAGCAACGCAAGTACGTGATGATGCTCCTCAAAGGCGACAAGCGTCGCTCTCTGACGGGGTTCCCTGAGGATCAGAAAAAGGCTCTTCGTGACGTAGTAGAACGCGCTGGCGGGAAAACGCAGTTTGAGAAGCTTCTCGCCCCCAGCGTCAAGTTGTCGCAGCTGAGAAAAGCGGGATTTTATCCCCAGTACGCTAAGGGCCGTGTTCCGAAAGATCGCACGTATGCGACCTGGGCTGGCGGTACTAATCGCTATCTTCAGCACGTTGCGTGGAACTACCACCACCCGGCGCGGCCTATTAATACCGGTGAAGAAATCCACCACCGGAGTGGCGATCGCCGGGATAACATGAAAGCGAATTTGGCTAAGCTTTCTCGCGCCGTGCATGCTGCGCACGGCGGACTCATGAAGTTTTACTTGCGCAAACCCGAGTACAAGAAGGTGCCGCGTGTGAAGCTCGACACGCTTGTACTCAAGAAAGCGGTATACCTCGTCAAAAAGAAACGTCGACAAAGGGGGTGAGAACATCTTGATGTGGCCTTGGGACTTTCGCTGTTAACTTGCACTCCTACTAGGAGGCACTTACTCGGCAACGAGGAGGCTATCATGTATTGGATGAACGGGTTGTTTACTTCGCGTTTTCTGTATGACCCTGAGGGCGGCGCCGGCGAGGGTAGTAAGACCTTTACACAGGACGAGCTCAATAAGATTCTTGCAGAGCATAAGCGAGGTCTTCAGAAGGAGCTTCAAGACCTCAAGACGCGTCTCGACGGAGAAACGAAGTCGCGTGGCGAGCTTGAAGATATGCTGATTGAGGCCGCGGGTGGCGAAGAGGCGGTTGATCGCTTCATGCAGACCGGCGAGCTTGACGCCGATGGCGACCGAAGCAGAAACGTGAATGTTGACGACGACGAAGAGGGCGGTATCCCCATTGAGGGAGCCGAATCCATCCAGGCTTTGGTGAACGGCATCAATAAGCGTCACAGGGCTGAGATGGATGCTATTCGAAAGCGCCTCGATAAAGAGATCGAGACGCGAGAAAATCTCGAGACGACTCGTCTTGAGCAGGATCGCGATGCCATGTTGGCGGATGCTCTGGTGAAGAACGACGTTGTTGACGTCGGTGCTGGGGTCAAGCTTTTCCGTGACAGCATGGAGTACGACGAGGACTTGACTAAGTGGCGGTTCAAATCGAAAGATGGTCTCTATCTGGATCCCGACGCAGGTATTGCTGAGTCTCTTCCGGACTGGATGCGCAAGCCCATGACAGGGACCGGCGGCTCCGGTTCGCGCGGCTCTTCACCCGGCGTTACAGCTTCGCAGCTTACTCGAAAGCAAGCCGAACTTGCTGAGCTCGAGAAGAAGGCGAAGGCTACAGGGAATCAGAACGATATTATGGTGTACCAGAAAACGTCTCGCGAGGTCAAGGAGCTGACTGCTGCTGCGAATCCGCAGAAGTGAGCTAGTTCCAATTTTCTAGGAGGTATCGTTCGATGGCATTTAGTGGTAAAGCAATGTACGACACAGGTGTTTTCGGAGTCGAGACGGCGGAGGATGTGTCTCCTATTGTGAGCATGATTTCTCCCTTCGAGACTCGCCTGCTGGACGTTTTGGGTGATGCTCCGTACCCGGCGTTCAACATCTACCACGAGTGGTCCGAAGACGCACTCGCTCCCAACACTATTACCGCAAGCTCGCTCCTGGGTAGCGCCGTCACCACCGGCGGCGTTATGGGTATTGCTGGCGGTGATGCAAACTACCTGCAGCAGGGTACAGTTCTCATGCACGAAGTGTCTGGCGAGTACATGATTGTCGAGGCAATTGTCGGTAACACGATCACGTTGACTCGTGCTGTTGGCGGTACCTCGGCACAGTCGTACGCTCCAGGCCAGACTTACGTCATCATCGCCGACGCCTCGCAGGAAGGCGCCGATGTCACGTCCGATATCAGCCACGCGCGCCCGAGGCGCGGCAACTACTGCCAGATTTACAAGAAAGATGTGATCATCTCTGGTACGGTTCAGGCTGTCCGGAAGGTTGGAGGTGTCACCTCCGAGCTCGACTACCAGATTCAGCAGCGATCGAGAGAGGCCCTTCGCGATCTTGAAAAGTCTGTCATTCGCGGTATTGTCTCCAACACGCCCAGCGGCACCGCAGGTGTGCAGTACACGTGGGGCGGCCGTACGATGCAGGGTCTTTGGAAGGCGCTTACAACCAATGCTCAGTCTGTCGCTACACTGACTGAATCGTGGCTCGGTAATGTCATCAAGGCTGCGTGGGATCGCGGTGCCCGTGACATCGATCTTATCGTCGCAGATGCCAATTACAAGCGCGTTATCGATAGCTGGAATGCTACTCGCATTCGTACCACCCCTGATGATGCGACGTATCGCAACCTGATCTCGGAGTACGAGAGCACGTTCGGCATGCAGCAGGTTGTTCTGAGTCGCTGGATGCCGCCGAACTCTGCAATGATGCTTTCGTCTCAGCGTGTCAAAGTGCTCCCACTGCAGGGCCGCTCATTCGCGTATGTTCCGATTGCGCCGACCGGCGACAGTGCGAAGGGCATGGTTATTGGAGAGTACACCGTTGAGTACAAGAACGAAGACGGTCTCGCCAAAATCTACAGCGCGCAGACCTAGTGGACGAATTGTGGCCAAGTCTAAGGTAAACAGCCTGGATTCCACGGTTCACGCTCCTCGGACTATTGTGCACCTAACGGTGAATGCACCTTCTATAGAAGCTGCAGATCCCGTGATTGCGATTCTTGCTCCCCCTGAGGAGGTGCTTGCAGTTATTGCTGAAATACGTCAAGCTAATCCTCGAAATCAGCCTATGCGCTACGAGACTCTTCAGCGGTGGGCTGAGGTACTCGAGCACCACTTCACTCCCTCCTAAACGGAGATCTTCACCATGGCACTTGTATTAGACGCTACGTGGGGCGGGATAAACAGTAACACGTACGCCACGGATCTCGAACTTGCCGTGTACGTAGAGACAAAGGTGAAGCGGGATCAGTGGGACGCTGCCTCGGATGCTGCGAGGAAAGCTTCTCTGGTAGAAGCTACACGTGCCATTGATAGTTTGGGTCGGTGGGTGGGAGAACGCTACTCCTGGAACCAAAGACTGCAGTTCCCCCGAACTCTTTTCGCTGAGGCCGCTCTTGGCTCCGCTACCGAGATCGGAACTCTTACTTTTATGCGTGTAGAGTACGCGTGGATGATGCAGGACGTGAAGAATGCTTGCGCGGAGCAAGCGTTGTACATACTCAAGCAGGGGGGTGAGGACACCCTTCTCGAGCTCGCTCAGCGCGGAGTGAGGAGCTATTCTGAGGGTATTGGGAAAATTAGTGAGAGCTACTCTTTCGGCGCTTCGGCGTCGCCTATGAGTCCTGAAGCTTCTCGCTTTCTTGCCCGCTACAAATCATCTCCGCGGCTTGTGAGGGCGTAATGTCCATCGCGGGCAAGCTAACGCACAGTATTACTGTCACTTCGGCCGGAGCATTTGACGCCTATGGGCAACGTATCCCAGGTCTACAGACCACTGACGTACCGTGCTTTATCGATGGTAAATTGCGTCGAGTGGTAGATAAAAACGGCGAAGGCGTCACGTCCGACTTTTCGATTCTCTTTCTACCATCTGTTGATTTAGAAGTGGGTGGAATTGTGTCTGACGGAGTAGACCGCGCGGGGAATTTGTTACTTGCGGCCGGTCGCATTATTCTTCTTGAGGATTCGAATCATCCCATTAAGGGTCGAGTCATTCGGGAGGTGTATGTGGCTGAAACGGTATCGCTTATTTCATCCTGACCCGCAGGAGAATCGTTAATGTCTTTAGCTATTCGGATGGAGGTCACTCCCTCTTTCACTTCGCAGCTCGGCACGATGAAGACACGGCAGACCTTGGTACGCAGGGCGGTTCTAGCTCAGCTAGCCGATGTTATTATGCCTCACGTCGTTGAGCGAGCCCGGTTAAACGCTCCGATTCTCGAGGGCGACCTTCGGCGATCGATTCAGTACGCAAAACCACGTATATTGGCTAGCGGCACGATCGTCACCGGCGTTGGCTCTGATCTTCCTTACGCTTTGCGGTGGCACGAGGAGCCATTTAATCTGGGTCCGATTTCTCGCCTTCAGCCTGCGGCGCTAGAGGGGGGCATAGGCACCAAGTACATCACTCGCGTATTGAATTACCATCATTCGCGGTACAGAGAGTCTCTGCGCGAGGCTGTGTGGCGGTCGTTAGTGACTGGGAAGATTACCACTGTTGATCTGAAATAGTATGTGTTTGTCTATCCTATTCAAGGAGGATGCATGTCGCGACCTGTTCTAACAATTGGATTCGTTACTTCTGGGATTCCGTTTGACGGCAACACCATCAAGGAAAAAAGCCTCGGTGGTTCTGAGACTGCCATGTTTTACATGGCAAAATCTCTTGCTGCGTTAGGTCATCGCGTTTATGCGGTGTGCCCCTGCCCCCGCCCTGGCGTGTATGACGGTGTGAGGTATCACAGCTTCGATGATTGGCCGATGATTGCGGGGTCCGTGGAATTTGATGTGCTTGTTGTGAGCCGTTACTACGGACTCATGTCACAGAATCATAAGGCGAAGCAGCTTGTGTATTGGGCGCATGATATGCCCCCGCCGGAGGAGAAGAAGAGTGACTTCATCGGCAACATGTGGGCTGTTGATCAGTTTTTTGTGATGTCGGAGTTTCAAAAGGGCGAGTACGTGCAGCCCTCGTTCTTCCCGGATCTTGAGCGGGTGATTAGTGTTACTCGTAACGGCGTTGATCTTGCGCTGATCGCGTCGGCAATTGAAGGGGTTGCGCGTAAGCGTAACCGCATAATCTACTCATCTCGCCCCGAACGCGGTCTTTTGTTCCTGCTCCAGTTCATCTGGCCGATTTTGCTTGAGGCAAATCCTGAGCTCGAGCTGCATCTCTGTACGTACAATACAGATATGCTTATGCTTCCCGATGATGTCAAGGCGTACCATGCACAAATCGAGACTCTCAAGGCGAAAAGTAAGAACGTCTACGACGCCGGATTTTTGACGAAGGAAGATTACTACAAGCTACTCGCGTCGTGTAGCCTCATGTTGTATCCCACGCAATTCCCCGAGATCAGCTGTATTAACGTGATGGAGGCGCTAGCGTGTGGTACGCCTGTCGTGACGTCACACGCATTTGCTTTGCCTGAGACTGCAGCTTCAGGTGCCGAGCTGATCACTGCTCCCTACGGCACCGAGAAGTATACCAAAGAGGCCGTGTTCAAGTCCCTTGCTATTTTGCGTAACGACTTGCACTTCGGTCAGTTGCAGGCTGCAGGTAAGAAATGGATCCAGAGTCGCTACGACTGGTCGCAGATTGCGCGGGAGTGGGAGGCCAACTTCATCGAGTTTTTTCAGCGTCGAGTTGCGCAGAACCCCAAGGCCGTGCTTCGGAATCTTGTTCGTCATGACGACTTTGTTTCGGCGGAGCAGTTCGCTCTACGCTCCGGTTTTCACGAGGAGGCCGCGCTGTACCGCACCTATATCGACTCTGCTATTCAGGTGCGCATTCCGACAGCGGGCAATCCCATGGAGGATGTTGTTAACGACACCTCGTCGAACAAAGTGCCCCCTCGAATCGCGCAGGTTATTTATTTCATGCGTGATGCCGCGAAGCTAAACGGCCCCCCGAAACGCATTCTTGACGTGGGCTGTTTCAAAGGTGGCATCGCGGCAACGTTTGGTTGCGTGTTCCCCGACGCCGAAATTGTGTGCCTTGATGTCAACCCCCATTCTCTCATGTGTGCGGAAGATAGGAAGAGCAAGGGCGAACCGGGTTTTGCGAAATGCACCTATGTTCTCGGTAAGGCGGATGAGACGTCGCTGGATCCCAAGGAGCTGGGGCAGTTCGATTTTATTTTCTGTGGCGAAACGATGGAGCACATTCCCGACACCACTGCGTTTCTTGCGCGCTTGCGCGCTCTTCTGACGCCTACTGGCACTGTTTTCTTTACCGTTCCCTCTGGGTGCTGGCTACCTATTTGGTACCACGATCCAGAGACCACGGATCCGATCAAGCGCGCCCATGTCCACCACTTCGAGATGTCTGACGTCATCGAAATCTTCGAGGCCCAGCCTCATTTTCGTTTTATTCACGTTCCCAATTCCGAGCCCACGTATACCGGCGAGTTGAATGGTTGGTGGGCGATTGCCTATCAGAATGGGGGCCCCGCGTTCGGCGCTGTTGATCTTGACCGGAAGCTTTTGACCACGCGGCCTTGGCAGACTATCTCCTGTGTTATGATCACTAAGAACGAAGAACCGAATCTCATGCGGTGCTTGAACACAGTACGCGAGTTCGTAGACGAAATTGTTGTTGTGGACACTGGATCAGTGGACGCAACTACGAGCATTGCTGCGCGCTATACTGACAAGGTGCTTAGTATTGAGTGGCCCGAAGATTTTTCGATAGCGCGCAACGCTTCTTTGGCACCCGCGACCGGCGACTGGGTTTTTTGGATTGATGCAGACGAGTTGCTTCTCGGGGCATTGAACATGCGGAAGTATACTCGGACAAATCTGTTTAACGGTTTCGTGATACGGCAAAATCACTTAATGCTCGACTACCACGCGCAGCCTGATGTGCCGGTCCGCCTTTTCCGCAACAATCAGGGCTACAAGTTCTTCGGCGTCATTCATGAGCACTGCGAAGAGTCAATGGATAATCCGATTCACCCTTCTCTTATGCTTCCTGATGTGGATATCGCGCATTTCGGCTACATCACTGAGGCTGTCCGCCGCACCAAGTGCAAGGATCGGAATATAGCGCTGCTTCTTAAAGACCGGGCGCAGAATCCGCATCGCAAACTGGGTACCGTATTGATGATGCGCGACTACATCAATTACGCAAACTGGAGTATTGAAAAGACGCGCGGACGATTTCTGGCTCCCGACGCTGTCGGGTATCTTCGCAGCTGTGTTCACGTGTTCAAGAGTGAAGTAACGGGCGTTGACGATAAGGCGTACCCTCTTTCTTTCCCGCTTTATCAGAACGCTTTGGCGATTATGGGTAAGTTCGGCGTATCTGTCGATGAGGCGGTGGACCATCCCCCCTTCGAGCTTGCTTTTTCGCTTGCTGGTGGCTTGGGTGGCTTGACGGTGCCGCCGGATACTGCTACGCAGCCCGAGCGCGTCTGGTTCAGTACTATGTCGGAGATGACAGCGTATCTTGATATTCACCGGGACAAGCTCAGCGCCGCTTTGGTTCAGCACGCTGCGTCTTTAACGGCTCGGCGCGGGCGTAGTGCATAATATGCCTCTACCTAGAAGGCGACAGGTGGAGCTCGCGACTAAGCTCGTGAGTAAACTCTCGCGGGAGCACTTTTACGGTGAGGTGTACCTGAAGTTCGAGCACGGTAACATCGTGCATATTCGCCAGACCCTTAATGTGAAGGTAGAGGATGTCGAGAAGCGTCTTCTAGATCCGTCGGTGTCTGGTACCGAGGAGGGGGAGTTTAGTGCTCCTATTACAACAGGAGACGGTTGATATTTTGCAGGCGAGCGGCGTAGGGACAATCGGTTTAGGGATTTATCTGTCGCAGCTGCCCCCGACCCCTGTAAATGCCATCTCGGTTTCGATTCAAGGAGGTGACGCCGCAGTTTGCCCGCATCAGTATAACGTTCAGGTGCTTTGCAGGGGCCCGGAGTATTTGTACACCGCTCAGCGTGCTGAGCTGGTGCACTCTCTCCTCGATAATCGGTGGCATAACACTGTGAACACCGTCGGCAGATTTTCCGCTGACCATCCTGTGGGCCCGATGTACCGCGACGACAACAACCTGTTTGTATTCACGCTCAATTACACGTTCATTACTGCGGTGTCTACCGCGTAACTCCGAAAAGGAGAGGTATTCGATGGCAAATAGGACATATGAAAATCTGATTTTTTCTCGTGAGGTGAGTCTCGGGATCGAGCACTTGCTTATTGCCCCGTATCCCACGACGTTTGATCCCACTTGCGCGATTGCCGACATCATGGACCCGCCTACCGGCTTCAGGTGGCTGGGCGCCGTTGTGGAGGATAGCGCCAACATTACGGTCAGTCGTGAGAAGTTCCAGCTGATTACCGGCGTGCCGAAGATTCTTCAGTACGAGGCGGTTATGCAGGTCGCGGGCAAGCTGGAGATTCAGCTTTACAGCAATTCCCCCCGCAAGATCCAGTACGCTCTGGGCAACCTCGATACGTACAACATTGTCTACTGCGCTGTCAGCTCGGTTTCGACGGTGAGCTCGGTCACGAATAAGTATGCCATTACGTTGTCTGCGACAACGAGTACAACTACTCCCTGGGCGGTCGGTGACTATATTGTTACGGCGCCAGCGTCCTCGGCGATCACAGGTGCCACATCTTTGATCTACTCGCAGAATGAGGCACAGATTTCGTCTATTTCTGGTCTCACTTTCTACTTCGGTACGCCGGGCTTCCCGACCACGCCCACTGTGGGGCCGAATTGTAATGCGATCAAGATTTCGGGTGCGAAGAATGCGTACGGCGGCGGTATTGTTAAGACGTACACCTTGATTGGCGTCGCTGATTTTATTGATGGCGTGCAGGTCCTGCATAAATTCGACAAGGTTGCGCCGGGTGGTGAGTTTGCTGAGGCGATTAAGCCCAGTGACGTCGGCAAGATCCCGATGGCCTTTGATGCGTACGGCATGTCCAACGCTGATTGGCCGCAGGCGAACTTGCTCGTCGGCCAGCGCTACTGGTTCCCTAAGTAGCCTTTTGTGCTGCCGGGGGTAGTTAACTTCTGAACTCTTATCAAACTGCTTGAGGGAGATAGTATGCCTGATCCTGATTTCAACGACGCGGTTGTTCGTGATGACGCTGAGCGTGCAGTCCTCTTTCCGGAAACCCAGGTTAGGGAGTATGTGTTCCTGGGGTTGACGGTCAGACTGCGCGCTCTTCCTATTTTTTACGCCCGAAAAATTGGTGCGGCGCTAGGCCCGTTCAAGAAGCACATGCAGGGTATTGTGGCGACTGGCGGCGTTGACAATATCAAAGTGACTGCTGATGAGAAGCTTGATGAGGA
>Ga0315278_10001539_pt1 | contig 20287 bp, 13 predicted proteins | sample YL17G06_0_MG_FD_203880 | JGI IMG/M metagenome (GOLD analysis project Ga0315278, IMG submission 203880) | Sediment microbial communities from Yellowstone Lake, YNP, Wyoming, USA - YL17G06_0 | ecosystem: Environmental > Aquatic > Freshwater > Lake > Sediment | place: USA: Wyoming | collected... | reverse complement strand
TTGATGCGCCTGTAGACGACCCGCTGATCCGGGATGCCCGAACAGCCTTGGCGGCATGGCGAGACCCAAGCACGGGCTTGGCAAAGCGATTGGATGCCACCTTGCTTGCTGACATGGTTCGTCTCGGGTACGTCTTTCCCGAAAAGGAACTGCGGAAGCGTCGCAAAGCTAGTGGCGACCGATCCAAAGCCAGGCGCGCAACTGCAACTCAAGCCTTGTTCAAAGCACAGCGATATCTCGCACCATCCGTCCGCCGCGTTCCTGTCGCATCCGCGGAAGTGCCGGGAACAGTGCTTCTGATGCGCGTAAGGAGAGCTTCCGAGTCCGCGCGTCGAACACAGGTACAAATCCCGTTTCGCGTCGTCCGCACTAGATTCTTCTCGAGAATCAATGCTTTGATCAGTGCTCACGACGGACGAACTCATCCGCTGGTTCAGGCACATGCGCGCGGAGGTTTGAACACAGTCAAGACTGGGATTCCGGAAATCGAGCCTATGACGGATCCGGTGTTGCGTCTTGAGCGCACGACGACGAAGATTATCTACCAGGCGTTCGACGCGGGCTCGGTTCTGGGAACTCCCATTCGGCAAGCACTCTTGAACGGATTTGTGATGGCACCGCGCGCAAGTTTCAGTTCCATTGCCAATCTGGATCAAGCGACTTGGTGGAGGTTCATATAGATTAGCGCGACATCAAAGCCGCATGTGCTATATGAAACGAAAACAGACAATGAAGAAAGCGGGAGTGCCGCGGCTGCTGCGCTTGCCGGCGCTGCCCTTGCTGCCGGGCCGACCGATCTCGAGCCAATTACTCTCTTCACCGATTTTGACATGAGGCGGGGAAAGTGGTACAATCTTGCAGAGTTTCGATGAATACAATCACCTCAGGAGGACAGTATGGACGTCTATGAAGCAATCAAGGTGCGGAAGAGTGTGCGGGAGTTCACCTCGAAGCCGGTGCCCGAGGCGGCACTGAAACGGATTCTCGAGGCTGCACGGCTTGCCCCGTCGGCATGCAACCGGCAGGAATGGCGGTTCATTGTGGTGAAGGACAAGAAACGGCGGACCAAGCTCGCTGCCGCCGCATGCAACCAGGACTTTGTCGGCCAGGCGCCCGTGGTCCTTGTCTGCTGCGCCGAGACGGATGAGGATACGATGCCGTGCAGCCAGTTGTGCTACCCGATCGATGTCGCAATCGCCATAGACCATATCACCCTGTGCGCGGTTGCGGAAGGACTGGGCACGTGCTGGATTGGCGCGTTTGAAGAGGCAGAGGTGAAACAGGTCTGCAACATCCCGAAGAATGTCCGTGTGGTCGAGCTTCTGCCGATCGGCTATGCGGCCGATCCTGCGCCCGTGGTGAAGAAACGGCTTGGCTTGGGCCGGATTGTGAAGAAGGAGAGGTGGAGGTAGGACAGAAGGGAGTGGTGGGGTAGTGGTGATGAACCAGGCCGGGACTATGGGCGATGGTTGATGGTGTATGTAGGAGCGTGCCAGCACCATCGCGATGGATGCCTTGATTGGGGCGGAATGCGGGGAAGCGTTGACCTATTTCGCCTTGTTTGCTATAATGTCACGTCAGTAGTGAACCAGCAAGGATTGACCTATGCGATTCGGATCAGACACCGTGGTGGGAATCTGTGGCGCGGCCTGGGGCGACGAGGGCAAAGGCAAGTTCACCGACGAGTTCGCAGCCGAGGCGGATGTCATTGTACGGGCGCAAGGCGGGTGCAACGCGGGCCACACGGTCGTGGTCGGCTCGATGACGGTCAAACTGCACCATGTGCCGTCCGGGATCGTTCACAAGGGGAAGCAGAACATCATCGGGAACGGCGTGGTGGTTGACCCGCGTGTGCTGGTCGAGCAGGAGTTTGTCCAGTTGGCGCGCCAGGGGGTGGACGTGAGCGGCCTGCGGATCAGTGGTGATGCCCATTTGATCATGCCATGGCACCGGATTCTCGACCGAGCGCGCGAGTGGTCGTTGGGGAGCCGGAAGATCGGTACAACGGCGCGCGGTATCGGGCCCGCATACGCCGACAAGGCGCTCCGGTGCGGCCTGCGGCTGAACGATCTCCACGACTGCGGCTCGTTCAAGGAGGCTGTTGCGGCGCGTGCGCGGGAGAAGGAGCGGATAATCCTCGACGTGTACAAGGTGCCGCGCGACACATTTGCCGAATGGATGCAGGCGGCGGACCAGTGGGCGGGTGCATGGGCGGCAGGCGATGGGTTCAATGCCGCGGCGATTGCGGACGCCTATTGTGCCTGGGCCGACACGCTGCTGAAACACATTGCCGACACACGGATGCTTGTCCGCAACGCGCTTGGGGCGGGGAAGAAGATGCTGCTCGAGGGAGCGCAGGGCCTGCTGCTCGACATTGACCATGGGACGTACCCATTTGTGACGAGCTCGAGCTGCGGCGCAGGCGGGTTCAGCACGGGCGCAGGCGTGCCGCCTGGGGCGATCAACCGCGTGTACAACATCATGTCGGCGTACATGACGCGCGTCGGATCCGGGCCGTTCCCGACGGAGCTTGGGCGCGAGGACCAGCTTTCCGGGGAGCACGCGGACAGGCGGATGCCGAAGGCCGAGGCGCAGGCATTGGCACGGTCGGCCTCGGACGAGTATTCGCTGGGCAAGGTGATCCGCCATATCGCGGGCGAGTTCGGGACAACCACCGGCCGGCCGAGGCGGACTGGCTGGTTCGACGCGGTGGCGTGCAAGATGGCTGTCCAGCTCAACGGGCCTGAGGTGATCATCACGAAGCTTGACGTGCTCGATGCGCTGCCGAAGCTGAAGATTTGCACGGCGTACAAGTATACAGGCCCGTCAACGAAATATTACGGGCGGGATCTCGCGGCGGGCACGACGCTGAGGGAGTTCCCGACCGACGCGCGGATTTTGGCGCACTGCGAGCCGGCTGTGGGCGAGGAGTACGCCGGCTGGCTTGCGGACACGACGGGCTGCGGCACCTACGAGGACTTGCCCGCCGCAGTGCGCGCGTACCTGGCGGGCATAGCCACGCACACGGGCTGCAGGATCCGGCTTGTCTCGATCGGGCCGAAGAGGAACCAGACACTGATGGCGCCATGATGTTCAGTTGCGCGAGCACGCTGCTGAGGCAGGCTGGTGCGGAGGACTTCCGCGAGGCGGCCGATAGTGCGGCTTCGCTCGGGTATGACGGCCTGCATCTCGAGAGTGTGCCGGGCGGTTTGATTGACGCGGCATCGTTCTCGTTCAAGACGAGCGGAGAGCTTGTCCACATTGCGCGCGGGCACGAGCTGGACATCCATTGCCTGAGCGGTGACGGCTGGAGCGGGGCTGAGCCGGACGATCCGGCGCTCGGGCTGAAGCGGCTGGTCTGCATTGCGCATGCGCTGGCGTGCCCGCTTGTGACGGTTGTGCCGCCGGCACTCGTGACGGTTGAGGAATTCGAGGCGCGGTACGAGCATGCGATCGCCGCGATGCAGGAAGCAGTCGAGCTTGCCAGCGAGCTTGACATCTGCCTTGCGCTCGAGCCCGCCGCGGACAGCCTCGCGGTCAACGCGGACGAAGCGGTTGATTTTGTCGACGATGTTGACCGGAAGAACCTTGGGATCGTCTACAATCCGGGCTACCTGGCGATGACCGGCGGCGAGTCGCCCATTACGGCAGTCGAGCTGCTGAAGGACTATCTTCTGCTGGTGCGGCTGCGAGGCGCGCGGGAGCGGGCGGTGTCCAGCGGCGACTTCGACATCGTGCTGCGCGAGCTTGTGGCGGCGCAGTACAGCCAGTATGTTGCGGACATGACGGAGTGCGGCCAGGACACGGTGCCTGCGCAGGCGATGGAGCTGCTGCGGTCGAACATTGCCCACTTGCGGGGCATTGTGCCGGCGCGGGAGCGGGAGCGGGAGCGGGAGCGGGAGGGATGACCGTCGTGACGGTTGTCTGCTGGGGTGTTGCCGGCGCGGCGGTGCTGGTGGTGGCGGCGTCGTATGTGTGCGCGCTGATGATCACGAGCTACACGGCGGCGATGGAATTCAAGATCACGCCACGGGATCTTGGGGTGAGCTACGAGGAGTTCACGGTGCATGGTGCGCGCGGGGCGGAGATTGCGTGCTGGTTCATGCGCGCGGCGCAGAGCAAAGGGGTGGTCATTGCGTCGCATGGGGTTGCGGACTGCAAGCGGGGGATTCTGCCTGCGCTGGTGCCGCTGGTCCACGCGGGATACTCGCTGGTGGTGTACGACATGCGGCATCATGGCGAGAGCACGGGCCGGGAATGCACGATAGGGTTCTGGGAGACAGAGGATCTGCTGCGGCTTACGGATCATGTGAAGAGCGTCTATGCGCGGGCCGAGCCGCTCTGCTACTGGGGCTTCTCGCTCGGGGCGGTCGTGTCGCTGCTGGCCGCGGCGAGGAACCACGAGATCGTGGGCGTGGTTGCCCAGAGCCCGTTTGTGAGCATGCGCGAGGTGGTGTCGTACTACTCGTGGCGTTTTTATTTTGTGCCGGCGTGGCCTGTGGCGCGGCTTGCGCTGTGGTGGGTGCGGCTGCGGACGGGCGCGCGGCACGAGGAGGTGGATCTGCGTGTGGCGGCCCGGAGGCTGAAACACACGCCCGTGCTGCTGCTTGGGTCGCCGGACGACCCGCAGGTGCCGCTTGCCTGGCTCGAGCGGATCCACGAGCTGATCGGCCCGCAGTCCCAGTTGCTGACGGGCCCGTATGGCCATCATGACGGGACAGTGTTGGCCGAGGATGTGCAGGACAGCCAGGCCGACCTTGACCATGCCATCTCATTCTTCACGAGGATAACGGAGCAGTATCATCATGCGCGTCCGGTTGCAGAAATATCTGGCTGACTGCGGAGTATGCTCGAGGCGGAAGGGCGAGGAGCTGATCGCCGCGGGCATGGTCCGGGTGAACGGCGCCATAGTCACGACGCCCGGGACGACGATCGAGGCCGGGAAGGATCTTGTGGCGGTGGGGAAGCGGCCCGTGGCGCCCCGGCACGCGAAGCAGTACATCCTGCTGAACAAGCCGGCGGGAGTGGTGACGTCCTGCGCCCAGGAAGGAGCCCGGACGGTGCTTGATCTCATCAGGATTCCCTGCCGGGTGTTTCCGGTGGGGAGGCTGGACAAGGAATCGACGGGCTTGATTCTCCTGACAAACGACGGCGACCTGGCGTACCGGCTGATGCATCCGCGGTTCGAGCACGAGAAGGAGTACGTGGTTGAGCACTCGGGCTCGATCGAGCCGGCGGACATCATGCGCCTTGTGCGCGGGATCAGGCTGGGCAAAGGCGTGACGCAGCGGGCTGAGGTGAGCAAGCTCACCGGCAGGAAGTTCCGGATCACGCTGCGGGAGGGGAAGTATCACCAGATCCGGCGGATGATCGAGCGGCTCGGGTCGAGAGTGATCAAGCTGAAGCGGATCAGGATAGGCCCGCTGGTTCTTGGCAAGATGGCGCCGGGCGAATGGCGGCATCTCAGCCCGGCCGAGCGGCGGGCCCTGTTGGCGACGGCAGACGGCGAGGCATCGGCTGGCGCCGCTCCGGCGCATCACGGTCATCGGCATCCAGTTCCTAACCACCACCCACAGACAGGCCATGCTTGACACCCTGCTTGAACGGCATAGGGCGCTGGCGCCATGCGCGCACGACATCGAGCGCGCGGTGACGGTGCTGTGCGACGCATTTGCGCGCGGCAACAAGGTGCTCACCTGCGGCAATGGAGGCAGTGCCGCCGATGCGGAGCACATCGTGGGCGAGCTGATGAAGGGGTTCCGCCATGCCCGGCCGCTGACGGGAGCCGAGAAGGAGCGGCTCGAGGCGGTGGGCGGCGCCGAGGGGGCGCGGATGGCTGGCCGGCTGCAGAAACCGCTGCCGGCGGTGTCGCTCGTATCGTCCGTGTCGCTTGCGACGGCGTTTGCGAACGATGTGGCGCCCGAGCTGACGTTCGCACAGCAGGTATACGGGCTGGGCGTGCCGGGCGACGTGCTGATTGCGCTGAGTACTTCGGGCACGTCGAGGAACGTGGTGTGCGCCATCATTGCCGCCAAGGCGCGCGGGCTCCAGGTTATCGGCCTCACGGGCGGCAATGGCGGCGCCCTGAAGACGATGAGCGACGTGTGCATTGTGGTGCCGTCGCAGGTGACGCATGAGATCCAGGAGTATCATCTGCCCGTGTATCATTACTTGTGCGAGGCGGTGGAGGCCAGGTTCTTCGGCCCGCCGCCGAAGTAAGGCTGGGCCGGGGCGGCGCAACGCATGGGGTTCCTGACGTTCAACCTGAAGATGATGGCGCACCACTTGGTGAAGCGGAGTGCGCTGTTTCACCGGAGCATGGCGGACATCATCCGGTTCCGCCACCTGCCGCCCGAGGACCAGCGCGGTGACCAGTTGCGGCTGCTCGAGCGGACGCTGCGCATGGCGGCCTATGTGCCGCATTATGCCGCGCTGGCCGGGATGGAGATTGACACGGACAATCCGATCGAGCAGTTGAAGGCGCTGCCGTACGTGGAGAAGGAGCAGGTGCGCCAGTTGCCCGGGTCGTTCCGGACGAGTGTGTTCTCGATCGGGGCGCATACGAGCGGAACGACGGGCACGCCGCTCCGGCTGAGGCGGAGCCTGAACTGCATTGCGCGGGAGGCGGCGGGCTTCTTTGCATGGCACCAGGCGTGCGGCTGGCATGCAGGCGAGCCGCTTGTGGTTCTGCGGGGCGACCTGGTGGTGCCAGTGGACCGGGCGCAGCCGCCCTTTGGCGTGCGGGACATGGCGGGCAACCGGCTGGTCCTGTCGTCCTATCACTTGTCCGATGCCAATGCGGACTGGTACCTGGAGGCGATCCGGTCGTCTGGAGCCCGGTTCCTCGATGCATACCCGAGCAGTGCCTATGTGCTTGCGGACGTCATGCGCCGTCATGCGGAGCGGCCCTTGGGGCTTGCGGGCGTCTTCCTGGCGTCCGAGACGGTCTTTGACGGCCAGAAGGCCGTGATCGAGCAATGGATCGGCCCCGTCCACGCGCAGTATGGCACCGCCGAGCGCGTCTGCTGGATGACGACCTGCTCCGCCGGGTGCTACCACGAGGACCCGCAGTACGGCTACACCGAGTATGTGCCCTTGGGCGACGGCACATTCGAGATAGTGGCGACAGGCTTCACGAACCATGCAATGCCGCTGCTGCGGTACCGCACAGGCGACCTTGCCTTTGCCCCGTTCGGCTGGGACTACCGGTGCTCATGCGGGATGCCTGGGCCAGGCTGCGCCCAGATCATCGGTCGGACGGACGATCTCTTCATCACGGCTTCCGGCCGGAAGATTGGCAGGCTCGACCATGTGTTCAAAGGCATCCAGCATGTGATCGCGGCGCAGATTGTGCAGCATGAGCCGGGCGAGGCCGAGGTGCGGATCATGCGTGACGCGCACTACTGCCAGCGGGACGAGGAGATGATCGTCGAGCGGTTCCGCGCCCGGGTTGGCACGGACGTCGCGGTACGCTGCACGTATCTGGGCCATCTGCCGCGGACGGCCTCGGGCAAGTTTCACGCAGTGGTGTCGTACTGCGCGCACCATAAGGAGGAGTGACTATGGCAACAGGAGCATGGCATCTGCACCGGCTGGCGGCGATGCCGCCGGCGGAACTGGTGATGCGGGCATGGCGGGCGCTGCGGGCCAGGGCCATCCGGCGGAGCATCGATGCCGAGGCGATGCGCGCGCCGCTTGCGCACGTTCTTGCCGATGCCGAGGCGGTCATCGGCCTGCTGCCCGCCGATGCGGCGTCCGCGCCTATCACGGGCGACTATCTTGCCGAGCTCACACGCCGCGCGGACGACTCGGGCCGCCATGTCATCCAGCTCTTTGGCCGCGGGGCGGACTTGGGCGCCGAGATCAACTGGTTCCGCGATTATCTTCATGACGCGGAATTCCCGCGCATCCCGGCGTGGTCGATCACCTACCGTGCGCAGTCGGGCGCGGCGGACATCATGCCGGTGTGGTGGCTGAACAGGCATCAGCACCTGATGCCCGCTGCCATTGCCTATTTCGGCACGGGCACGGCCTCGTACGCGCGGGCAGTCCTGTCGCAGATCCAGTCCTGGCTCGAGCACTGCCCGTATCCGCTCGGCCCGGCGTGGTCAACCGGCATTGAGGCGGGTATCCGGCTGATGACCTGGAGCTGGCTCTACCGGTTCCTGTTCGCAGGCGGCAGGCCCGAGGCGAGCACGGACGCCATCATCCTCGCCTGGTTCCATTCCGTCTGCAGGCATGTCCGGTTCATCGAGACCCACTGGTCCAGGTATTCGAGCGCGAACAACCACATCATTGCCGAAGCGGCGGGGGTGATGGCTGCGGCGGTCACGTGGCCGGTCTTGTTCAAGGGCCGCCACCTGGTGGGGAAGTGCCATCGAATCCTTGTCCGCGAGTGCCGCCGGCAGATTGCGGACACGGGTGAGCATCGCGAGCAATCGACGTCATACCATGCGTTTGTGCTCGAGCTGCTGCTGAACGCGTGCGTGCTGCACGAGCCGACGCGGAAGGCGCTTGCGCCGCGGCTCAAGGCGATGGCCCAGTATCTTCATGCACTTGCCTGCAACGCGGATGCGGCACCCGAGTTTGGCGATGCAGACGGCGCGGTTGCCACGGGCATCCTCGAACGCGGGCCGCGGTACTATCACGAGCTCGTTGCCGCCGCATGCGCGATTGCCAGCGAAGACGACGCCGAGCCGGCAAAAACCGTGACGTCGCCTGTGTTCTGGTATGCCGGCCGGAACCTGCACGAGACGCCCGTGCCGCCCTCGGACGACTTCTCCGGCTCGTCGTCGGTGGTGTGGAACGGCGTATGCCCGCCGCAGACGAGTGCGAAACTGTGCGTGGACGTCGGCCCGCTCGGCCTCGGCTCCCTTGCCGCGCACGGCCATGCCGACGCATTGTCCTTCACGCTCCATGTGAACGGCGAATCGGTGCTGATCGATCCCGGCACCTACGCCTATCACGGCGAGCCCGCATGGCGCTCCTACTTCCGGGGCACCCGCGCGCACAACACGCTCTGTGTCGGCGGCCGCGACCAGGCAGTCATGCGCGGCCCCTTCCTCTGGGGCAGGAAGTATGCCGTGGCCGTCACGCACTGCATCATGAGCGACGACCAGTTCGACCTCGAGGCAAGCCATGACGGGTATATGCCCACCGCACGCGTACGGCATCGCCGCAGGATATCCTGGCATCCCTTGAAGGGGAAGTGGGTGATCGAGGACGAACTTGTCGGCTCGGGCGAGCATGCAGTCGAGCTCCTGTTCCATGTCCATCCGCGCCGGCGGGTGGACCAGGTGCGCGGGTCGTCGTGCACGATCGAGGGAACGGGCTATGCGCTCACGCTGAAGATGCCTGCGGGGCTCGAGGCGCGGATTGCCTGTGGCGAGAACGAGCCGCCGCTGGGCTGGTGGTCGCCCGTGCTCGGGGTGAAGGAGCCGTGCAGCACGGTTGTCGCCTCGGGCCGCGTGCGTGCCGGCACGCGCCTGGTCACCGAACTGTGTGTGCTTCGTTAAGCCTTGCAGGAAAATGAACTGCAGCGATTCATTTTATATACAACGGTTCGCTGCGAACCGTTTTCCTTGAGGATACAGAGGACATGATCGTTGTAGATGATCGCGAACTAAGAAGCGGCGTGTGCGAGGCATTGTCCGCGCTCGGCGTGCGGTGCTTGTCATCGAGGGCAGGAACCTGCCTGGCCGGCCCAGTGTGCGTGGCGTCTTATGCTCACTGGCCACACAATGGAGCATGCCTGTGCTGCGCAGCATAGATGCGGCAGGAACCGCATGGCTGCTTGCACACATGCACGAGCACGCAGACGAGCATATGGCGCCGTATCACCACTATGACAGCCGGGCCAAGCGGCACATCAGCTCGCTCGATGAGCGGATGCTGCTCCAGCTTCGGAACGTGGGGCCAGACATGGCGAAGAGGCTGCTAAACCGATTCGGTTCCCTTGTCGGCGTGGTGAACGCGGGCAGGGATGAATTGATGTCCGTGGAGGGCGTAGGCCGGTTCATTGCGGGGCAGATACTGCTGCTGCGGGGAGGAGGGAAATGAATTGCGGCAATTCATTTTATATAACACGGTTCGTTGCGAACCGTTTTCCTGGTTGCTGACAAGAATGAAGCACGTGCTGATCATAGTCGAGAACCTGCCTGCGCCGCCGGACTACCGTGTGTGGCGGATCGCCACCACGCTGCGTGCCGCGGGGTGGCGCGTGTCGGTCATATCGCCAGCAACAGCGTCATGGCCTGCGGGCGAGTTCGAGATCGAGGGCATCGCCGTGTTCCGCCATTGGATGCCATGCGAGGCGCGGCGGTTGGCTGGCTATCTTGTGGAATATGCGGTGGCGGTTGTCCAGGAGCTGCGGCTCTCGATCACGGTGTTTCGCCGTGCGCGATTCCAGGTCATCCATGCGTGCAATCCGCCCGACCTTATCTGGTTGGTTGCGTTGTTCTGGCGCTTGTTCGGCGTGAAGTTTGTCTACGATCATCATGACCTGTGCCCGGAATTGGTATTGGCGAAGGCGGGCGTCCAGTCGCCTGCGGATCTGGGCTTGGTGCACCGGGTGTTGTTCCGGCTGATGCTGGCGATGGAACGGGTGTCGCACTGGCTGGCGGACGTGGTGCTTGCCACGAACGAGTCATACCAGGCCGTGGCACTAGGGAGGAACCGATGCGTGCCGGAGCGGGTATTTACGGTGAAGACCGCGCCGACCGAGGCGGAGCTTGCAGAGGGCGCAGCGCGGACGGGTGCGGTGGAAATAGCCGATAGGGGAACGGTACCGCAGTCTGGAATTGAGGGGGGAGCGGCACTGCGGATCGGCTATGTGGGCGTGATGGCCCGGCAGGATGGAGTGGACGGCCTGCTGCGGATTGCCCGCCGGCTGCGGACGGATCTTAAGAAGGAGTTCGAGCTGGTGCTGGTGGGCGACGGGCCTGAACGTGCGGCGCTCGGGAAGATGGCAACCGAACTGGGGCTGGAACCGGTCACGAGATTTTGCGGGTTCCTGCCGCGTGCGGCGATGATGGCCGAGGCGCAGGCCTTCGCGATCGGTGTCACACCCGACCCGCCCGGGCCGATGAACAATGCGTCAACGATGCTGAAGGTGGTGGACTACATGGCGTGCGGAGTGGCGCAGGTGATGTACGATCTGCCTGAGAACCGGGCGACGGCGCAGGATGCAGCCGTGTACGCGACGGCAGGGGACGAGGAAGCATTTGCCGCCGCGCTTGCGGGGCTGCTTGACGATGGCGCGGCACGAGAGGCGCTCGCGGCGCGCGGCCGCGCGCGGGTCCGCACGCTTGCCTGGGAGCGGAATGGAGCAGTTGCACTTGGGAATGCGTATGGTGCGCTCGGTCTTCAGCGGCGCTGACCGGAGAAGCGCGGCGGGGCCGTGCGTTATGTGCCGCGGCAAAACGGCAGCCACTTCGCTCTGCGGCGGAAAAGCCGGGACGATGAACGTCCTGACACCTGTTGTGGTACAATAGGAAGATGAGGTTCTTGGATGAGGGTTTGGAGAAGACCAACGTAACCCTCACCGCATGGTGCGGTGAACAAGGAGATGCAGTCCAATGAAGACAAGAATGAAGTGCTACAGTCTGGCGGTGGCGTGCATGTGGTCGGCAGCGGCGGGCCTTGCGGCACCCTATCCGTTCAGCGACAGTTTCAGCGGCGGCGTGGGGAACTGGGAAACAAACGGGATGTGGGGCGTGTGGGCGGGCGACTGCCGGTCCGCGCCGCTTGCCGCCGCGGACAGCCCCAGCTTGTTCTACCAGGACAATTCAGACTCGGCGTTGACGCTGGGCAGCCCGCTGGACCTGACGTCCGCGGTGCGGCCCGCCGTGCGCTTCTATCAGAAGTATTCGCTCGAGCAGGACTACGATTTCGGTTATGTCGAGGTCTCGACAAACAACGGAGCGTCATGGCTGCCGGCAGTGGCGGCGTATTCGGGCGGCCAGCCAACCTGGCAGCGCATCCAGCTCGCACTCACCAACGTCGCGGGCCAAGGCGCCGTGCGCTTCCGGTTCAGGCTCGTCACGGACTCGTCAATCACCATGGACGGCTGGAGCATAGACGACGTATTCGCAGGCGAGATGCCGGCGCCGGTGGCGCTCGATCCGCCCACGAACATCCAGCACAACTCGCTGACGCTCCAGTGGTCGGCATATGGCGGAGGCGACTTTGCAGCATACCGGGTATATCGGAGCCAGACATCGAATGTCGTTGTTGGCACCGCGCGGCTCGTTGCCGAGCTTTCGGGGGTGACCGCAACGAACTGCACGGATGTGACCGTGGCGCCAAAAACGCGGTACTACTACCGGGTTCAAGTAACAAGCACGAACAATCTCGAGTCGGACCTGGGCAACGAGCAGAGCGGCTTGACACCAGCGGGGATGGACTATCCGTTCCTTGACAATGCCGAGGCCGGATCGGCGGTATGGAATGCGAGCCTGCCCTGGGCAATCACGAACTATGACGGCGCGCCGTCGCCGACGCATGTCTGGACCGACTCGCCCGGTATGGACTACACGAACGATGCAAACAAGGCGCTGACGCTTGCGGCACCGATGAGTTTTGTGGGCGCACACGAACCGATCCTGTGCTACCGGCACCGCTATGCCCTTCTGGGCGGCGACTGCGGCTACGTCGAGATCTCGACGAACGTGGGGATGTCGTGGATGACTCTTGCGACCTACACGGCGGCCGACACGGCGTGGCAGCAGGCACGGATCCCATTGAACAGTTACACGGGCGCACCATCGGTGCTGATCCAGTTCAGGCTCACCACGGACTCCAGTGGCACCGCCGACGGCTGGTACGTTGATGACATGTCCGTCTCGGAATCGCCCGAGGTGGTGAATGCGCCCGGGTTGAGCGAGATGGCATCGTTCAGCATACGGCTCTCCTGGGGCATGTTCACCAACCTCAGTTTCTCGCACTACGCAATCTTCCGTTCCACCACGCCTGGGGTGACCATCAACTCGACACTGGTGACGGCGTTGTACGACCGCGCGACGACGACGTTTGTGGACACAGGGCTGAACCTGGACACGATGTACTACTACCGGGTCTACGCGGTGAACGTCTACCAGGGAATCTCTGCGGACAGCCCGACGGAGAACGCTGCACGGACACTCAACAACCCCATGCCGTTCATCTGCGACTTCGAGCAGCCGCTGACGAACTGGATGGTCTCGGGCACGTTTGGCCGGACGACTGAGAAGACGCACAACGGCTCGTACTCGTTCACCGACTCGCCCAGTTCTACGTACCCCAGCGGGCTGGACACCTGGGCGCAGACGGCGGTAGACCTGCGCGGCTCGACCTGGCCGGTGCTCACGTTCCACGACTGGAGCGCATTCGCCGACGGCGGCGACTACGGGTATCTGGAGTTGTCAACGGACGGGGTGAACTACTGGCGTCCGTATTTCATCTCGGGCATCAACACGAACTGGACGGCGCGGTTCATCGACCTGACCGAGTACCGGAACCAGGCAAACCTCAGGATCAGGCTGCGGGTGACCACGGACGGCGGTGGGACGCATGACGGGTGGTATGTGGACGACCTGAGCATCACGAACCGGAGCGCGGCGCCGCTGGCGTATCCGTTCTTCGAGGACTTCGAGCACGGGATGACCAACTGGTTCAGCACCACCTGGACCATCCAGACAAACAACCCGTATGCCGGCAACGGGTGCGCGCAGGACACGTTCGACTTCCCGCAGCCGCTGGGGGGCTACACCTTCCTGTGGTCGGACGGCGAGATCGACTTGACAAACGCGGTGAACCCGCAGATGGTGGTGCAGATGCGCGGGTTCCTGCCCTACCGCCATTCGTGGTTCCGGGTGAATGTGAGCGTGAACGGCGGGCTGACCTGGGACGATCTGGGCACGTTCAACATCGATACGGCGTGGGACTGGTCGTGGAACCAGCCGAACTGGGAGCGGCGGCAGGCCTCGCTCTCGGGCTATATCAACCAGAAGATCAGGCTGCGGATGTATGTGGGCCGGGACTGGCGCTTCAACGCGGGCGAGGACATGGTCGTGGACAACATCGCCGTCGAGGAGATGCCCGCGGCCGTGGTGCTGACGTCCGCGGTGCCGAGCCTGAAGTCTGTTGCGCTCGAATGGACGCAGTCGGGCCTTGGCGCCGACTTCAAGCGGTACGAGGTGTACCGCGCAACGCATGGCGGCGTGGCGCGCGACGACACGCTGATCTTGAGCACCACCAACAGCGCAACCACAACGCTTACGGACACGGGCCTGTCCATCGGCGCGACGTACTACTACAAGGTCTATGTCGTCAACCAGCGGGACCTGATCGTCGAGTCGAACGAGCGGTCGGCCACGACGGTGCCGAAGTCGTTCCCGTTCATTGACCCGATGGAGAACCTGGACAACTGGGTGACGAACGGGACGTGGAATGCGACCACTACTATCTTCATGCAGGGCAGCGCCTCGCTGGCCGACTCGCCGTATGGCGACTACGCGAACAACGCAGACAACTGGCTGATGACGTCGGTTGACATGCGCGGCTCGACCTGGCCGGTGCTCCGGTTCTCCGACCGGATAGATTTTGCCGATGCAGGCGACTGGGGGTACGTCGAGGTATGCACCGACGGCAGCGGCTGGCGGCGGATGTGCTGTCTCACCGGCACGAACACGCTGTGGAATGATCGGGCGATAGACCTGTCCGAGTACAGGAACCAGCCGAATCTCAGGATAAGGTTCCGTATCACATCTGATGGCAGTGGCACCCGCGACGGCTGGCAGGTGGACAATCTCACCCTCACCAACCATTCGGCGCCCACGGTCGAGCTGCCGTTCCTCGAGGGCTTCGAGCACGGCATGGGTTCGTGGCTGACGCCCACCTGGATTGCCCAGACCAACGGGCCGTATGCGGGCACGATGTGCGCCCTCGACACGCCGAACAAGCCGATGTGCCTGGGTGAGGAGACGTTCCTTTGGCTGAACGGCGAGGTCAACCTGAGCAATGCCGTCAGTCCGAAGCTGGTGGTGTGCCTGCGCGGCTATCTGCCACCACGGCACAGCTACTTCCGCGTCTACATCAGCACTGACCACGGGTTGTCCTGGTCAGAACTGGGTGCATTCAATGTCAACACGTCGTGGGACTGGCCGTGGGACCAACCGAACTGGGAACGGCGCGAGACTTCGCTGGCTGCGTATGCAGGCCAGACCGTCCGGCTGCTTATCTACACGAGCCGGGACTGGCACTGGGTTGACAGCGAAGACATGTATGTTGACGGCATCTACATTGGCGAGCCGGACATCACGACGCCGATCCGCCACGCGCCACAACACTACGGCACGGTCGAGACGGTGCGACCGACCCTGGTGGTCTCCAATGCGTATAATCCGCAGGACAATCCGCTCAACTATGAGTTCGAGGTGAGCCAGGACACGTTGTTCAGCAATGTCGCGGCGCAAGTGCCCGGGGTCGCCTCGGGCGCCGAGCTGACGCAATGGAAGCTCACCATAGACCTTGCCAACAACAGCCAGTACTGGTGGCGATGCCGCGCGTGGGACTTGGACACTGCGACAAACGGGCCGTGGATGACCCCTGCGGCGTTCTACGTCAACGAGTCCAACTTCCCGCCGTACATGGTGAACATCGTTGCGCCACCGGATGAAACGGTCCTGCCCGGCCTCCATGGCAAGCTTGCCTGGGATCTCACGACCGATCCGGATCTTGGCGACTCGATACTCTACTACCACATCCAGGCCGACACGTCGCCCTCATTCTCTTCGCCCGATCTCGACGACGCGAACGTCTCGGTCGGCATCGTGCCGCCCGATGCCCAGTGGACGGTATACCGCGCGCTGTCCACCTTCTCCGGCTCGAGCAACCTGCACTACCTGACCCGCTACTACTGGCGTATCCGCGCCCAGGACTCGCGGTTCATGTATTCGGTGTGGACGTCAGGCTCGAACACGTTCTCGCTGGGAGGCCCGCCGCCGATCGTGGATGTCACCTCGACGCCCGCGGTGGTTGCCTATGCGGTCAGCACCTATGCGGTTGCCGGCACCAACAATGCCGACGTCACCGGTGGGATGTGGGTGTCGAACGCGCTCACGGCCTTTGTCGCCAGTTTCCCTGCCACGACGGCATGGACAGCCGCAGCGGCGCCACTCGAGGTCGGCTCGAACACGCTCGTGGTCAGCGGCACCAACTTCCTCGGCACGCTCGCCCAGGACAGCGTGCTCATTGTCCGCCTGCCCGATCCGGCGCAAGCACCGTTCGTTGACATCACCAGCGAAGTCAGCCGCGTAGCCTACGGCCAGGCCAGCATCGCGGTCAGCGGCACGAACAACGCCCATGTTACGGGCGACATGTGGTGGACGAATGTGCAGACAGGAGCCGGGGCTTCATTTGCGAATTGCGATTTGCAGTTTGCGATCAGCGGGATTCCGCTTGCGGTGGGCTCGAACACGATTGTGGTCTCCGGCACGAACCTCTGGGGCGTCTCGACGAACGATACGACCGTGATCGTGCGCGAGCCGGCGAGCACTGTCGCACCGCGGATAGCCATCACCAGCATGGTTGTGGGCGTCGCGTTCGACGTGGGCAGCGTGGTCATTGCCGGCACGAACAACGAGTTCGTTTCAGGCGACATGTGGTATGCCAACGCGGCGACCACGCAGGGCGCGGGTTTTGCGCGGTCAGGCGATGCATGGGTCGCGCCGGCCATTGCGCTCGCTCCGGGCGAGAACGCACTCTCCGTGTTCGCCAGCAACCAGTGGGACGCCGTTGCCACCGGCGTCATCGCCATTACGCGGTTCACCGTGCCGTTCGAGACGTTTGTCGTGTCGAGGGATCCGCGGTACGAGCCGGATACGAACATGTTCCTGCTGCGCAGCGGCGTGGCTGCGCCGGTAGGGCTGCGTGTCCAATGCCTTGTGTCGGGCACGAACGGCGAGGACAAGTTCGCGCCGCCGACAACCAATGGATGGGACGCCCCGGTTGCGGACGCCGCGGTTGCGCAGGGCTACATGGTGGGCGGCGCCTGCGCCGAGTACCGCGTGCGCACGACCTGGATGGGGAACAACAACGCCGGCACGTTTGCCGGCGATGCAGGCCTGGCGGGATTTGTGTCCGCGTTCATCAGCGCCTCGAACTCGACATGCGAGGGCTGGCTCCGCGCGTTCTCGGGCACGCGGATCACCAACGCCGCCTACTACGGCGATGCGGCGATGGCGTCCACGGCGCTCGACACGCCGGGCGAGGTGAATGCGGCATGCAGCCCGCGCGATCCGGTCATCAGCAACATCAATGTGGCCTACCTGATTCCGTTTGCCGAGCCGCCTGCGGCGAACGGCATCACGATTGAGGGCGTTGTGGACGCCGTGGCGGGCGGGAGCGACTACCAGCTCCCGGCCGAATGGCTCGAGATCGAGTACCGGCTCGATGGCGAGCCCGGCTGGACACTGCTCGACAGCACGCTCGACACGTACGGCGGGTTCGACGGCCAGGTGGTAGCGCCAACCTATCCGACCAATGCGCAGGTGCGCATGCGGATCAAGGCGGCGTTTGCGCCGCAGCCAGGACTGCCGCAGGGCCAGCAAGTGCTTCTCACCGGTATTGTGCCCGAGCCGATGTCACTCTTTGCGATGGCGGCATTTGCCATGCTGGCCGCGCGCCACAGACGCAGCCTGAAATGACGGTATCAATACCGGGATATCCAGGATCCGGGAAGGAACACTCACTATCCAACACTCCATGTCCACCATCCAACATCTAGGATCCAGCATCCAGGATCCAGTATCCCGCCCCCATGACTCTCGGCTGCGCTGAAGCGCTTCTTGCGGCGCTGTGCTGGAGCCTGTGCGCCCTCTGCTTCACCTCCGCCAGCAACCGAGTCGGCACGCTCCCGGTTAATTTCGTCCGGCTTGTCATGGCGCTGCCGATGCTGGTGGCGTGGCATTGGATCACCACCGGGTCGCTCCTGCCGCCCTCGGCACCCATGCACACATGGGTCTTTCTTGGCCTGTCCGGGCTGGTGGGCTTCTTACTGGGCGACATGTGCCTCATCCGCTCGTTTATGCTGATCGGGCCGCGCCGGTCGCTCCTGGTGATGACCCTGTGGCCCGCACTTGCCGCGCTGGCGGGCTGGCTCATCCTCGGCGAACGGCTGACCCCTATGGCTATCGCGGGCATCGCCATTACCATGGCGGGCATTGTATGGGTCGAGCTCGAAAGCGGTTCCGATTCGCCCGGGATTGTCCGGGCCGAGCGCGTGAAAGGCATCGTGTTTTCCGTGCTGGGCGCACTCGGCCAGGCAAGCGGATTTGTCCTCAGCAAGGCAGGCATGCAGTTGCATGACCCGGTAACCGGCCTCGCCTCGGACTACAATGCAGTCGCGGCGAACATCATCCGGGCTTCGGCTGCCCTGGCCGGATTCGTGGTTGTCAATGCGGCATTGCGTCGGTGGGGAACGGTTGCCGCGTCGGTGCGGCACGGGCACGCAATGCTGTTTACGGCCGTTGGCGCCATGCTCGGGCCGTTCATCGGCGTGGTCCTTGCCCTGCGCGCATTGCAGCATGCACCCGTGGGTATCGCCTCGGTCCTGATCTCGACCTCGCCGGTGATGATCGTGCCGTTCAGCATGCTGTTCTACAGGGAACGAGTGACACTGCGGGCGGTGCTGGGAGCGTGCGTGGTTGTTGGCGGCGTGTGCCTGCTGTTCATGCAGCCCAAGTAGCAGGCCGTTCACTTGCCGGGAAAGGCAGAAGCACCGCCGGGGAACTCGGGCGATCAACGACGAACGATGCGCGATTGACGAATCTTCAGTCCTTCAATGCTTCGATGAACGATGCGGCGGGAATGAGGTCGTTGACGGTGCCTATGCCGCAGCCGGTCATGAAGAGTGCGGTGTCGGTGGGGCCAAAGATGGTGGCGGTGAGGGCGTTGGCGATGCAGAACCGTGCGGCCCTCGCGTCGCAGGCGCGCAGGCACTGGAAGGGGCACCTGAACGGGATCTTCTCGCCGCGCAGCAGGCGCTCGACCAGTGGCGACCGCAACACGCGGACCGGCAGTCCCAGCGGGCTGTCAATGACCACAATGTCCCGCTCGGTGGCGTTGACATAGACCTGCTTCGATGCCGGATGGATGCCTGACTCGTTGGTGCAGATGAACCGTGTGCCCACCTGGACACCGTCGAACCCGAGCGCCAGCATGGCACGGACATCGTCGGGAGTCGAGAGCTTCTCCGCGCCAAGCACGGGAACGCGCCGGCCATACGCGGCCTCGAACGGGGCAAGCACTGCGCGAACCTCGGCGAGCAACTGGCTGATAGTGACTGTCTCGGGATGGGCAATCTGTTCCACCGAGAAGCCGAGATGGCCGCCGCACAGCGGACCCTCGACAATGACCGCGTCGGGAATGCGGTGGTACCGGCGGTGCCACGTCTTGAGGATGACGTTCATTGCTCGGCCGGACGAAATCACGGGAACAAGGCAGACCGGGCTTTCCCCGGTCAGGCCCGGAAGACTGATGGGCAGGCCCGCGCCCGAGATGATTATGTCCACCTTCTCGGCCATGCACACGCCAACGATCTCGTCATAGTTCGACAGGGCCACCATGACATTGACCGCAAGGACGCCCCCGGGCGCCATGCGGCGCGCTGCCTGGATCTCCTCGGCAAGCCTGCGACGGGACACGTTCAGATAGTCGGTCAGCGATCCCTCGAGCGAGCCGAGCCCAACGCTCGAAATGCAGCCGATGCCGCCTGCGTGCGCAACCGCGGCGGCCAGGGGTGCCGTGGCGACCTGGACGCCCATGCCCGCCTGGATGACGGGCACGGGAACCGTGTGGATCCCTATGGTGAGAGGCCTTATAACAAGAACTTCCGGTGATGGCGCCCGGGCGCCGGTTCCCTACGGGTCTTTGACAGTAGTATACACAAAAATGTGCCGGAAGTCAACATGGAGAACAGCATGCTGAAATTCCGATATAAGGCTGTTTCCCTTGTACCGACCCCCACGAGCTTGCCTCGTGGGTGAAGGAGATCGAGCCAGAAAATATCGTGCTCCCCATCTTTTCCTCCCTCCCCCCGTGCCCGTCACGGGCGCGGGGGGAGGGAGGAAGGGAGCGCGGCTGGCTTGGTTCGCCACTCTTATTCACCCACGAGGCAAGCCCGTGGGGGTTGCAGAACCTTATATCGGAATTTCAGCAGGAACGGCACCATCTGCGCTTCCGGCGATCCCGCCGTGGCAAGCTTCTTTTTCGGCCAATTAATTAGACTTTTTCCTACTTGAAGCGGAAG
>Ga0315278_10001538_pt1 | contig 20291 bp, 22 predicted proteins | sample YL17G06_0_MG_FD_203880 | JGI IMG/M metagenome (GOLD analysis project Ga0315278, IMG submission 203880) | Sediment microbial communities from Yellowstone Lake, YNP, Wyoming, USA - YL17G06_0 | ecosystem: Environmental > Aquatic > Freshwater > Lake > Sediment | place: USA: Wyoming | collected... | reverse complement strand
GCGAGACGATCGAGGGCCTGCAGCGTTTTCCGATCAACGTCCGTTATCCGCGCGAGTTGCGCGACTCGATCGAGAAGCTGCGCACGCTCCCGGTGGTCACCGAGCGCGGGGCGCAAATTCCGCTCTCAGCCGTCGCCGCGATCGTGGTGGCCGACGGGCCGCCCGGCATCAAGAGCGAGAGCGCGCGCCCGTCGGGATGGATTTATGTCGACATTCGCGGCCGCGACCTGGTGGCGGTGGTGCGCGACGCGCAACGCGCGGTCGCCGAGCGCGTCGCGCTGCCCGCGGGCTACTCGGTCTCGTGGTCGGGGCAGTTCGAGTACCTCGAGCGCGCGAAGGAGCGGCTGATCGTGGTCGTGCCGTTCACCCTGCTGATTGTGTTCGTGCTGCTCTACCTCACGTTCCGGCGCTTCGACGAGGCGGCGCTGATCATGGCGACGATGCCGTTCTCGCTGATCGGCGGGCTCTGGCTCATGTACCTGCTCGGCTACAACATGTCGGTCGCCTCGGCGATCGGATTCATCGCGCTCGCGGGCGTCGCCGCCGAGTTCGGTGTCGTGATGCTCATCTACCTGCGCCACGCTCTGGATGCGCGCGAGCAGGCCGGGATCGCGCTTACGCCGAAGGAAGTCGAGCGTGCGATCGAGGAGGGCGCGGTGTTGCGCGTGCGTCCGAAGGCGATGACGGTCGCGGTGATCGTCGCGGGCCTCGCGCCGATCATGTGGTCCGCAGGGACGGGTAGCGAGGTCATGCAGCGCATCGCCGCCCCGATGATCGGCGGGATGATCACTGCGCCGCTGCTCTCGATGCTCGTCATCCCAGCGGCGTACTACTTGATGCGGCGACGCGGCGTCGCGCGCGAGCCGGCGGTGCCGGCCGGCGCTTCGGTCGGGCAACATCCCGTCGCATGACGAGGATCGCTGCCGCCGGCGCGAACGCCACCGCCATCGCCGCCGCGCTCGGCGCGGCGGCGCTCTTCTGCGCCAGCACGCCGGTCGCGAAAGCGCTCGTCGCGGACGTGCACCCCGTGGTGCTCGCGGCGCTGCTCTACCTCGGCAGCGGCGTGGGGCTGCTCGCGCTCCGGGCGCGAGTCTGGCTGCGGCCGGGCGGCACCGGGCTCGCGCGCGGGGACTGGCCGTGGCTCGCCGGCGCCATCGCGTTCGGCGGGGTGCTGGGGCCGGTGCTGCTGATGCTAGGCCTCGTGCGCACGAGCGCGGCGAGCGCGTCGCTGCTGCTCAACCTCGAGGCGGTGCTGACCGCCGTGATCGCCTGGGTCGTGTTCCGCGAGAACGCGGATCGCCGCATCGTGCTCGGGATGGCGCTCATCGTCGCCGGCGGGGCCGCGCTCGCCTGGCCGGGCGAGTCGGGCGGCGCCGCGGGCTTCACCGCCGCGTTGCTGGTCGCCGGCGCGTGCCTGTGCTGGGCGATCGACAACAACCTTACGCGCAAGATCTCCGGCGGCGACGCGACGTTCGTCGCCGGCGCGAAGGGCCTGATCGCCGGCGCAGTGAACCTCGCCATCGGGTTCGCGCTCGGCGGACGCCTCCCGGCGACGGAATCCGCAGTCGTTGCCGCGGCGGTCGGTCTCCTCGGCTACGGCGTGAGCCTGGTGCTCTTCGTCGTCGCGCTGCGCGGGCTCGGCGCCGCGCGCACCGGGGCGTATTTCTCGACCGCGCCGTTCATCGGCGCTGCCGTCGCAATCGGTGCCTTCGGCGAGGCCCCTTCGCCCGTGTTCTGGCTCGCGGCTGTCCTGATGGGCGCCGGCGTGTGGTTGCATCTCACCGAGCGCCACGCCCACGACCACACCCACGAGCCGCTCGAGCATGCGCATCCTCACGTGCACGACGCGCACCACCGGCACGAGCACGATCCCGCGTGGGACGGCAACGAGCCGCACGTGCACGTGCATCGGCATGCCGCCCTCATGCACTCGCACCCGCACTACCCGGACCTGCATCATCGCCACGCCCACGGCCCGGCGGAGCACGGCACGCAGCGATGAACTTCGTGCTGCGGTTACGGTCAGTAACAAAGCCGGGTGGCGTGCGGTCCGTCCCCGCGCTTATACTTGCCGCTGTCATGCGACGCCTGACCCGTTACCTCGCCCTTGCGCTCCTGGCGTGGCTGCCGCTCCAGGCCGCCGCGCTGCCGGCGCTCATGCTCGCGTGCGAGCTCGACCCGGCCCACTCGCCGATGCATCACGCGATGGCTGGCGTTGCGACACACGATCACGGCGACCACGCCCACGAGCAGGGTGGCGATGACGGCGCGGGCGGCCACGACGGCGGCACGGGCCACGGCGTCGCCGGCCACGGCTGCTGCCATCACTACTCGAGCGCCGCACCGACGCTCGCGATCGGCGCGCCCGATGCCGCGCACGAGGTCTACGTCACGACCTCGTCTCACCAGCACGATTTCTTCCCCGAGCAGCCCAAGCGTCCGCCGCTGGCGACGCTCTGACCTCCCGCGCGCGACGCCCGCGCGCACGTTCCGGTTACGCAATGCGAGGCATGCGCCGCACGGGCGCAGGTCTTCCATGGAGCTTGGAGACAGATGCTTGCCAGGACACTTGCCGCCGCCGCGCTCGTCTGCGCGGCCGGCGCCGCCGGCGCACAGACGCCGGCCCAGCCGTTGCCCGAAGCGGCTGTTGCCGCGCCGCCGGCCTATCGATCCGCGTTCGAGGGCTATCGGCCCTACGTCGAGGAGCCTCTCGCCCCGTGGCGCGAGGTGAACGACACGGTCGGCCGCGTCGGCGGCCACGTCGGCGTGCTGCGCGCCGACGAGAGCGGCGCACCGCCGCAGCCCGCCACGTCCGGCATGGGCACCGCGCCCGCCGCGAAGGAGCCGAGCCATGATGCACACCACAAGAAGTAAGCGGATCGCCGCCGCGCTCGCGGCACTGGGCCTTGCCGGATGCGCGACCTTCTCGCCGGACGGTGGTTTTGGCGCGATTGAAAAGACCACGCAGGAGCGCGCGGGCGCGCAGCCGCGCTGGCAGCGCACCGACGCCGACCGCGACGCGGTCGCCGCGCTCGTGCGCGAGAAGCTCGCCGCGCCGCTGTCCGCCGAGGATGCCGTGCGGATTGCGCTCGTGAACAACCCCGGCCTGCAGGCGACTTACGGCGAGCTCGGCATCGCCGAGGCGGACGTGGTCGCCGCCGGCCGTCTGCCCTCGATCCACATTGCGAGCCTAAAGACCAAGTACGGCGGCGAGATCGTGAAGATCGAGCAAGCCATCGGCATCGAGGTGATTGCGCTCCTCACCGTGCCGCTGCGCCACCGCTTCGAGTCGAAGCGCTTCGAGCGCGTGCAGGCGGAGGTTGCGCGAGACACCGTGGCCGTGGCCTACGAGACGCGCCGCGTGTGGATCGAAGCGGTCAGCGCCGAAGAGAGCGCGCGTTACATGGCGCAGGTGAAAGAGGCTGCGGAGGCGAGCGCGGAGCTCGCGCGCCGGATGGCGCGCGCCGGCAACTTCTCGCGGCTGCAGCAGATGCGGGAGCAGGCGTTCTACGCGGACGCGGTGGCTCAGCTGGCCCGCGCCCGCCAGAGTGCCGTCGCGGCACGGGAGCGGCTCACCCGGCTGATGGGGCTCAGCGGCCGGAACGCCGACTACCGTCTGCCCGAGCGCTTGCCGGACCTGCCGGCGAGTCCCGCACAGCCGGCCGAGGTCGAGGCCGCCGCGCTCGAAGAGCGGCTCGACATCCGCGCCGCGCAGCGCGACGCCGCGAGCCTCGCGGACTCGCTGGGTCTCGTGAAGACGACGCGGTTCATCAACGCGCTCGAGGTCGGTCGGGCGCGCACCAGGGAAGGCGACTCACCGTTCGCGTACGGCTGGGAGTTCCGGATCGAGATCCCGTTGTTCGACTTCGGCACGGCGCGCGTCGCGCGCGCCGAGGCGCTCTACCTGCAGGCGGTGAGCCGCGTTGCGCAGGCGGCGGTCGACGCCGAGTCGGAGCTGCGCGAGGCCTACTCGGCGTATCGGACGGCGTTCGACACGGCACGGCATTACCGCGACGAAGTCGTGCCGCTGCGCAAGAAGATTTCGGACGAGAGCTTGCTGCGCTACAACGGCATGCTGATCAGCGTCTTCGAACTGCTCGCCGATGCACGCGAACAGGTGGTTGCCGTAAACGCGGCAATGGACGCGACGCGCGACTACTGGCTCGCCGAGACCGACCTTCAGTCGGCGCTTGCCGGTGCCGGTAACGGGTTGCGCGCGGCGCGGCGCGGCGCGGCGATGCCCGTCGCGCAGAACGGCGGAGGGCATTGAAAATGAGCACCCGAGAGGTGAAAGACATGACCGGCCGACGCAACTTCCTGCGCGGCGCCGGCGCCGCCTTGCTCGGCGCGGCGGCGGTGAGCCGCGTGCAGGCCGCCGCGCTCCCCGAGGCGCCGGTGCAGACGAGCGCCGCAACCCAGCCCCCGCTCGCGCCGCCGAACGGGCGGCCCTACAACCCGGTCGTCACGCTCAACGGCTGGACGCTGCCGTGGCGCATGAAGGATGGATGGAAGGAGTTCCACCTCGTCGCCGAGCCCGTGGTGCGCGAGCTGGCGCCGGGCATGAAGGCGAACCTGTGGGGCTACAACGGGCAGTCGCCGGGGCCGACGATCGAGTGCGTCGAGGGCGACAAGGTCCGCTTCTTTGTCACCAACAAGCTGCCGGAGCACACGACGATCCACTGGCACGGCATCCTGCTTCCCAGCGGCATGGACGGCGTCGGCGGGCTTACCCAGAAGCAGATTCCGGTCGGCAAGACCTACGTGTACGAGTTCGTCATGAAGAAGTCGGGCACGTTCATGTACCACCCGCACGCCGACGAAATGACGCAGATGGCGATGGGCATGATGGGCTTCATCGTCGTCCACCCGAAGAACCCGGCGTTCATGCGCGTCGACCGAGACTTCCTCTTCCTGATCAATGCCTACGACGTCGCCCCCGGCGCCGCTACCCCGAAGGTGAACACGATGCTCGACTTCAACCTGTGGAGCTGGAACAGCCGCGTGTTCCCCGGCATTGACCACCTCGTCGTTCGCAAGGGCGACAAGGTGCGCATCCGCATGGGCAACCTCACCATGACCAACCACCCGATCCACATGCACGGCTACGACTTCAAGGTGAGCTGTACCGACGGCGGCTGGGTGCGGCCGGAAGCCGCGTGGCCGGAGGTGACGATCGACGTGCCGGTCGGCGCGATGCGCGCGTTCGATTTCGTCGCCGACGAGCCCGGCGACTGGGCGTTCCACTGCCACAAGGCGCACCACACGATGAACGCCATGGGCCACGACGTGCCGACGATGATCGGCGTGGACCATCGCGGCGTGGCACGGCAGATCATGAACCTCGTGCCCGAGTACATGGTGATGGGCGAGCGCGGCATGGCGGACATGGGCGAGATGGAGATGCCGTTGCCCGACAACACGCTGCCGATGATGACCGGCGCCGGCCCGTTCGGGCCGATCGAGATGGGCGGCATGTTTACGGTGGTCAAGGTGCGCGAAGGCCTTGCGCGCGGCGACTACAAGGACCCGGGCTGGTACCAGCATCCGCCCGGGACGGTGGCCTACGAATGGACCGGCGAGCTCCCGAAGGTGGCGCGCGCCGATGCGCCGAAGGTCGACGCGAAGACGCTCAACGTGAAGAAGGGTGGCGGCCATGCGAATCACTAGCCTCGCACTCGCCGCGACGCTCGCCACTCTGCCGGTCGCGGCGTTCGCGCACGACGACGCACACCGCAAGGCCGCCGCCGCGCAGCCGATGGTCGAGACCGGTTTCGGCCGCACCGGCGATGCCAGGAAGGCGGTGCGCACGATCCGCGTCGACATGAGCGACAGGATGCGCTTCAGCCCCGATGCGATCGAGCTGAAGCAGGGCGACACCGTCCGGTTCCTGGTAAAGAACTCGGGCAAGACGATGCACGAGATGGTGCTTGGCACGTTGCGGGAGCTGAAGGACCACGCCGAGCTGATGAAGAAGCACCCCGGCATGGAGCACGACGAGCCCTACATGGCGCATGTCGGACCGGGCAAGACCGCCGAGATCGTGTGGCAGTTCACCAAGGCGGGCGAGTTCTACTTCGGCTGTCTGATCCCGGGGCACTTCGAGGCCGGGATGGTCGGGCGCGTCACAGTCGTTTCCAGATGAGGAGATCCATCGTGAAGAGAGTTGCCTCAGTTCTTGCCGCGGCTGCGGCTGCGGCTGCGGCCGCGCTCGTGGTCGCGTCACCCGCCATCGCGCAGAAGCCGGCGGACGATCACTCTGCGCATCACGCGCCCGGCGCGCCCGGTGCGCCAGCGGAGCCGGCCGGCGCGCTCACCGACGGCGAGATTCGCCGGGTCGACAGGGAGGCGAAGAAGCTCACCATCAAGCACGGGCCGATCCAGAACCTCGACATGCCCGCGATGACCATGGTGTTCCAGGTGAAGGACGCCGCGATGCTTGACCAGGTGAAGGCGGGCGACAAGGTGAAGTTCCGGGCCGAGAAGGACGGCGGCCAGTACACCGTGACGAAGATCGAGAAGTGAACCGGGCGAGACAGCGATCACGAAAGAGCGTGGCTTCTTTCCCGCGATGCCGGACGTCCCGCCGACCGAAGGAGACACAGTCATGACCACCCACACGCACGGCGATCGCCACGACCACGTGCATGACGGCCATGCGCATCACGGGTCCGCCGTGGGCGCCCCGCCTCCGGCAGTGACGGCCGGCACGCAGATCGAGTGGACCTGCCCCATGCACCCCGAAATCGTGCGCGACGCGCCGGGGAACTGCCCGATCTGCGGGATGGCGCTCGAGCCGCGCACCGCCACGCTCGAGGACGTCGAGAACGTCCATCTGAAGGACATGACGCGGCGCTTCCGGGTGAGCGTCGCGCTGAGCCTGCCGCTCATTGCCACCGCGATGGCCGAGATGATCTGGGGCGCCGGGTTCCGCCACGCGGTGAACGAATCGCTCTACGCATGGGGACAGTTCGCCCTCGCCACGCCGGTCGTGCTCTGGGGCGGCTGGCCGTTCTTCCAGCGCGCCTGGGTGTCGTTCCGCACGCTGCGGCTCAACATGTACAGCCTCATCGGCCTTGGCGTCGCGGTCGCTTACCTCTTCAGCGTCTTCGCGGTCCTCGCGCCGGGCGCGCTCCCTGCGGCGTTCAAGGCGCACGGCCTCGTGCCGCTCTACTTCGAGGCCGCTGCCGTGATCACCACGCTGGTGCTGCTCGGCGAGGTGCTGGAGCTGCGCGCCCGGTCGCAGACCTCGAGCGCGGTGCGCGCGCTGCTCGGCCTCGCGCCGAACACCGCGATCCGCGTCGCGGCGGACGGCGCCGAGCGCGAGGTTCCGCTCGCCGACGTGCAGCCGGGCGACGCCCTGCGCGTGCGGCCCGGCTCCAAGGTGCCGGTAGACGGCGTCGTCCTCGAGGGCCACTCCGTCGTCGACGAGTCGATGATCACCGGCGAATCGGTGCCGGTGGAGAAGCGCACCGGCGATCCGGTCACCGGTGCCACCGTCAACCAGACGGGCACTTTCGTGATGCGCGCCGAGAAGGTGGGCGCCGACACACTGCTTGCGCAGATCGCGCGCCTCGTCGGCGAGGCCGCACGTTCGCGTGCGCCGATCCAGCGGCTCGCCGATCTCGTGTCGTCGTGGTTCGTGCCCGGCGTGATCGCGGTCGCCGTGATCGCGGCCGCAGTGTGGTGGCTCTTCGGGCCGCAGCCGGCGCTCGCCAACGCCCTGGTCGTCGCCGTGTCGGTGCTCATCATTGCGTGCCCGTGCGCACTCGGGCTCGCGACGCCGATCTCGGTGATGGTCGGCGTCGGCCGTGGCGCGCTGGACGGCGTGCTCATCAAGGACGCCGAGGCGCTCGAGCTGATGGAAAAGGTCACTACGCTGGTCGTCGACAAGACCGGCACGCTCACCGAGGGCAGGCCCGCGGTACAGGCGGTCGAGTCCGTCGGGGAAGTGCCCGAGCAGGAGGTGCTGCGCCTCGCCGCGAGCCTCGAGCGCGCGAGCGAGCACCCGCTCGCCGCAGCGATCGTCGCGGCCGCCGCGGCGCGCGGCCTCGCGCTCGCATCCGTGGCCGACTTCGCGTCGGTCACCGGCAAGGGCGTGCAGGGCACGATCGACGGCCGCCGGGTGCTCATCGGCAACGCGGCCCTGCTCGCCGACGCGAAGGTCGACGCAGGGCGGCTCGCCGAGCGCGCACAGGCGCTGCAGGTCGGAGGTCAAACGGTGATGTTCGTCGCGGTCGACGGCCGCGCGGCCGGGCTCGTCGGGGTTGCCGATCCGGTGAAAGCGTCCACGCCCGAGGCGATCCGCGTGCTGCGCGAGGCCGGCGTGAAGATCGTCATGCTCACCGGCGATAACCAGCGCACCGCGCAGGCGGTGGCGGACAGGCTCGGGCTGGCGGACTTCGTCGCCGAGGTGCTCCCGCAGGACAAGCACCGCGTCGTGCAGGAGCTGCAGGCAAAGGGCGAGATCGTCGCGATGGCGGGCGACGGGGTGAACGACGCGCCGGCGCTCGCGCAGGCGAACGTCGGCATCGCGATGGGCCACGGCACCGACATCGCCATGCAGAGCGCGCGCGTCGTGCTGGTGAAGGGTGACCTGCGCGGCATCGCGAAGGCGCGCCGCCTCTCCCGGGCGACGATGGAGAACATCCGCCAGAACCTGTTCTTCGCGTTCGTTTACAACGCGATCGGCGTGCCTATCGCCGCGGGGGTGCTGTTTCCGTGGCTCGGGCTGCTGCTCAGCCCGATGCTCGCAAGCGCGGCGATGAGTCTGTCGTCGGTGTCGGTGATCGGCAATGCGCTCAGGCTGCGCAAGACCCCGCTCTAGCGATGCGGGGAAGGAGGTCCGATGACGTGGTGGGGCGGAATGAATATCGTACGCTGTTGTGCATTGCGCAATTGTGCCTGTCGAAAACCCCTATCGATCTGCTGACGCGATCGGCTGGCTCGGGACCGGCCCCAGACCTATTTCATTGCGTCGCTCGTCGTCGATGCGCACTAAAGCGGGGCGCGCTGAGTTGACGGCCGTCAAAGCGTGGACATCGCCAAGTGACACCATATCGTTGGTGACTCAGCGTAGATCAATGCTTTCTGGGTTTGTTCGCCGCACTCGCCACACAGCGTGGGCGCGCGCGCTTGCGCTCTTGATGGTGGGATTGCTCGCCCTCGTGCCGGTAGCGCAGGCTTTTTGCGAGATCGAGCTGCCAGCGACGAGCGAGCGGACCGGGCCTGCCCAGGCCGCCGACCAATCTCCCGTGAACGAACCGTTCCCCGATCCGTGCTGTGCAGATATGCCGTCCGTTATTGCGGCCGATTCCGGAAAGTGCGACGCGCCAGCGGTTGGCGCGACCCGCGCCCTCGACCTTCCGGTCGTCGTGCTTTCGGCCGCGCTTCTCTTACCGCCGTCGCCGCGCTTTGCGCGGACCCGATTGCGGCTCGCCGCGCCGCCGGCGGAACGGCCGTTCCGCCGGTCGATGCGGCTCCTGATCTGATCCTTCGCTGACCGGGGCGAGCCCGCCCCCTTCGTCGCTCGCCTGCGGCGCGCGCATCCCACGCGCCGGGGCCGGGCGACCCGCGCCACAACCCGGTATGGAGCTGCATCATCGACGCAGCGATCGGATCAACGTTCAAGCCACGATGGTAGGTCACATTTTCCGCGTCCTGATTGGAAGGAGCCAGCAATGAAAACCTCGATCATCCCCGCAGTGCTCTTCGCTTTCGCCGCCACGGCCTTCGCGCAAGGCGGCCAGCCCGACCAGCAGGTCATCGAACTCAAGGACGGCGGCAGCGTCGTCATTCTGAAGGACGGGACCACGGCGTATTACGACGTGGCCGGCAAACGCATCATGATGAAGGACGGTGTGACGATGGAGGCGAAGGACGGGTCGAAGCTGATGATGAAGAACAACGCGATCTGGAGGCAGCTGACCGAGCACGGCACGTTGAAGCCGGGTCACTAGAGAAGCGGCTGTCCGCAGACAAATGACGGTCCGCTTCGGAATCGCCTTTCAACGGAGGCACCTATGTCCAAGCTCGATCCCTGGCGCACCGGCGCCGCGCTGGCGGTGACGGTCGTCACCGCATACGCGATCTGCGCCCTGGTCTTCACTTCGTTCCCCGATGCGTCGGTGAACTTCATGAACGCGCTCTTCCACGGCCTTGACTTCCACAAGCTGCAACCGGCCGCCGGCGGCTTCTCCTTCGCGGGGTTCGGCGTCGCCGCCGCCGTCATGGCCGCGTGGGCGTTCGTGGTCGGAGCGATCTTCGCCGGCGTGAGCAATCTGCTCGTGGTGAGCGAAACGAATGCGCGGCGACCGGATGGAGGCTCCTCATGAAGGAGCAACGCCACGAGCGACCTGAGAGCGGGATCTCCCGCAGCACCTGGGTGCTGATCGGGTTCCTCGCCGTCGCCGGCTACTTCCTGCTAAGTGAGCACCGGGCGCACTTCATCAGCTTCCTGCCGTTCCTGTTGCTGCTCGCCTGTCCGCTGATGCATCTGTTCCACGGTCACGGCGGCCACGGCGGCCACGAGGAGCAGCGGCGCAACGAGCCGGAGGACCAGGCCGGGCAGCGCCGCCCGCGCTCCGAGGGAGACAGCCAATGAACGATACGTCGGCCTACGGCCTGTGGTCGCTGGTGGTGATCAACTCGCTCGTGTTCATCATCTTCGCGTTCTCCTTCGCGAAGCCGCAGACGAAGCGGGACTGGCGCTCGTTCGGAGCGTTCTCCGCTTTCCTGGTCGCGCTCTTCACCGAGATGTACGGTTTCCCGCTCACGATCTACCTTCTGTCGGGCTGGCTCGCGACCCGATTCCCTGGCGTGGACTTCCTTGCGCACGACTCCGGGCATCTGCTCGAGGTGATGTTCGGCTGGCGCGCCAACCCCCACGTCGGCCCGTTCCACATCGCGAGCAACCTGCTGATCCTCGGCGGCTTCCTCCTGCTCGCCGCGGCGTGGAAGGTGCTCTATGCGGCACAGCGCGAGCACCGGCTCGCCACCACCGGCCCGTACGCGCGGGTTCGTCACCCCCAGTACGCTGGCTTCGTGCTGATCATGTTCGGCTTCCTGCTGCAGTGGCCGACGCTGATCACGCTCGCCATGTTCCCGATCCTCGTGTTCATGTACGTCCGCCTCGCGCTGCGGGAAGAGCGCGAGGCCGTCGCGACGTTCGGCGAGGAGTACCGGCGCTACATGGCGCGGACGCCCGCATTCTTCCCGCGCCTGGGCGGCACCGCGCGGGGCACGGCTTGAGGCCGGCGGCGACACGACGCCCGGCCGGCGCGAGCATGTGGTATCGGGACCGCGGTTTCTGGCGCCGCTTTCTCCTGCGCTATCTTCCCGGCGTCGCGATCGCCAATCTCCTGTGGGAGGTCGCGCAACTGCCGCTGTACACCCTCTGGGCGGAGGCGCCACCGGGAGAAGTGCTTTACGCCGTTCTCCACTGCACGGCCGGGGACGTCCTGATCGCGGGGAGCACGCTGCTGCTCGCGATGTGCCTCGCGGCGCCCCGGCGTTTTTCGCAGCGCGGGCTCGCTCGCGTTGCGATCGTCGCAATGCTCCTGGGCCTCGCCTACACCGTGTTCAGCGAATGGCTGAACACGGTCGTGCGCACCTCCTGGACCTACGCACCGTCGATGCCGATCGTGCCTCTGCTCGGCGTCGGCCTCGCGCCGTTCCTGCAATGGCTCCTGCTGCCGCCGCTCGTTGCGTTCATTGCATTCGGCCGGCAAGGCGGTTGTCAAGGACGAGGGTGGGAATGAGCGATCGACAGCGCGGGAGCGAAGCGAGTGCCGGGGCGCGTCTGAACCTCGGCACGAGAGTTTTCCTCGGCGCGGTCGCCGCTGCCGTGCTGGGCGTTGCCTGGACCCTCGGCGGGTACCCCGGGCGCACCCCGGCACCGACGCGACTCGAGCGCGTCGATGGGGCGACGCTCACTCTCGGCAGGAATGTCTATGACGCGCGGTGCGCGTCGTGTCACGGTGCGCAGCTCGAGGGCGAGCCGAGCTGGCGCGAGAGAAAGCCATCGGGCCGCATGCCCGCCCCACCGCACGACGACAGCGGGCACACCTGGCATCACCCCGATGCCGCGCTCTTCGGCATCACGAAGGACGGGCTTGTCCCCGGCAAATACGCGCCGCCGGGCTACCAGAGCGACATGCCCGGGTTCGGCAGCACGCTGTCGGACGACGAGATCTGGGCGGTGCTCGCATACATCTCCAGCCGATGGTCGCCGCGCGCGCGGGCGCACCAGGCGCAGGTCACGCGGGAGCAGGCCGCACCCCAGTGACGGCATTGCGGGGCGCGTATCGCTCGAAGCCCCGGCCCTCGCGGTGATGACCGACCTCAAGCGGGTCACCGCGGTCACGATGGACCCCGAGGCGCCGATCGAGCACGCGATGCGGGTGAGGGTCCGGCGCAGCGCCTTGCCGCGGTGGCTGAGCGCGTGTTTCCCCGGGGGCACGAGCTCCGGCGCGCCCCGCCCCGCCCCGCACCAACTTGCGGAATACATCTTGCGATTACGCTAGATATTTAGCAGAATCTGCGCATGCCCCCGCTCCTGTCGTCGGCCGAGTTCGCGCGCGCGCGCAAGCTCTCGGAACAGCGTATCCGCCAGTTGCTCGCGGCCGGAAAAGTCGCGGGCGCGCTTCGGGTCGGCGCGCGCTGGGCGATCCCCGCCGACGCCACGATCCGGCGCACGCCGGCGGGCCGCCCCCCGCGGACGCGCGCGAGCCTCCTCAGGCGAGCCGCCCGGGCCTGCGAGATCGCCCTCGCGGGCGCGGGGGTTCGCGCGCTCGTCGTCGGGTCGCTCGCCTATGGCGGGGTCGGCCCGGAGTCCGACCTCGATTTGCTGATCGTCTCCTACCCGGGGAAGCGGTGGAGCGAGGTGAGCGCGATCGCGGCCGCTGCCGCACGCCCTTACGGCGTTCCGGTGGACGTCATCTTCGCCGACACGCTTCCGCCGGTCGTGCGTAGCTCGATGCTGAAGGACGCGCGCCGTGCCAGCCTCCTTTAGAGACCAGCTCGCGATCGTAGAGGAGCTGCTCCGCGAGGTTGAGCGGATGGAGGGCGGCGAGAAGCGCTTCTCGGCGAAGCGCTCGCCCAGCGGCTACGAGCGGGAGCTACGGCTCGCGGGCCTCGCCCAGCGCATCGCGCAGGCGTATACGATCGTCGAAGGGGTGCTCGCCTTCGTCGCCCGGCGCATCGACCGCGCGCCGGTCACGGGCGACGACTGGCACAAGGCGCTCATCGCGAGGTGCTCGCAGCCCTTCGACCATCCCCAGCGGCCGGCCGTCGTCCCGCCGGCGCTCGCCGAGGACCTGCTCGAGCTGTGCGAATTCAGGCACGTCGTGCGGAACATCTATCCGACACGCCTCGACGAAGCGAGGGTGCGGGAGAACCTGCAGCGGCTCATTCGCGCGGCGCGCGCCTTCGGCGCGGCGTCCGAGCTGTTCGCGGCGGGCGCTTCCCCGACGCCGAAGCGCGGGCGCCGACCGGGGCGGGCCTGAAGCCGGGTGGGTTCCAGAGCGAACGCGGGAGCCCTGGCGGTTGCACGGCCCGCCGGGCGGGACCGCGATCCCCAGCGCCGTCAGCCGCCCGTCAGGGGCGCGGAGGTACACTCACTGCCCCCATCGCGCCCGCGCCAATCCTGCGCGGAGCCCCCGATTCCCCCCATGCGATTCTTTCCGACCGCACTGCCGCGACTGACGCGCCGAGTGTTCGAGCGCTGCGGCCGGCGCTACGCGCCGCTGGCCTGGCTCGCAGTCGCGTTCCTCGCGCTCGCGACACTGACGCGCATCGCCCTCGCGGTGCGGACGGGCGCCGATTTCGGCCCCGCCGAAGTGCTGCGCATCGCCGCGGTGGGGCTCGGCTACGACCTCGCGACGTTTCTGTACGCCGGCGCGCCGTTCGCGCTCTGGTTGACCGCGCTCCCGGAGCGGGTGCTGGCGACGCGGTGGCATCGAGCCCTCGTAGCGGTAACCGCGTGGGCGGCGCTTTTCGGCCTCCTGTTTCTTGCCGTCGGTGAATGGCTCTTCTGGGAGGATTTCGACGGCCGGTTCAATTTCATCGCGGTCGACTATCTCGTCTACACCCGCGAGGTCCTCGGCAACATCGTGCAGTCGTATCCGGTCGGCTGGATCCTCGCCGCGATCGCGGCGACCGCGACGGCGATCTTCGTCGCGAGCTGGCCACGCCGGCCGGTCCATCCCCAGCGCGTGCGCGCGCCGCGGGCGGCGCTGTTCGCGGCATGGACTGTGGCGACGGTCGCCGTTACGGCGGGCGTCGACACATCGCTCAAGGATCGCGGCGCCGAGAAGTACGTCGCCGAGCTGTCCGGGAACGGACTCTACGAGCTCGTCGCCGCGTTCCGGTCGAACGAGATCGACTACGCGCGGTTCTACCAGACGCTGCCCGAGGCCGAAGTGTTCGCCGCGCTGCGCGCGGAGCTCTCGACCCGCGAGGCGCGCTTCGTCTCCGAGGACCCACGCGACATCACGCGCGAGATCGTCCATCCGGGGCCCGAGCGACGGCTCAACGTGGTGCTGGTGAGCGTCGAGAGCCTGTCGGCCGAATACCTCGGTGCGTTCGGCAATACGGCCGGCCTGACGCCGAACCTCGACCGGCTTGCTCGCGACGGGATCTTCTTTACGCGGCTGTACGCGACCGGCACGCGCACCGTGCGCGGCCTCGAGGCGCTCGCGCTGGCGGTCCCGCCGACGCCCGGGCAGTCGCTCGTGCGCCGGCCCCACAACGAAGGCCTGTTCTCGCTCGCGAGCGTGTTCGGCGATCGCGGCTACGAGTCGAAGTACGTCTACGGGGGCTATGCCTACTTCGACAACATGAGCCAGTTCTTCGGCGCGAACGGCTACGCGGTGGTCGACCGGCGCGCGATCCCGGCCGCGCGCATCCATCACGAGACGGTCTGGGGCGTCGCCGACGAGGACCTCTTCGGCCAGGTGCTGGAAGAGATGCGCGCGACCCACGCCGCCGGGCGGCGGTCCTTCGTGCACGTCATGACGACCTCGAACCACCGGCCGTACACCTATCCCGGCGGCCGGATCGACATTCCGTCCGGCTCGGGACGCGAGGGCGCGGTGAAGTACACCGACTGGGCGATCGGCAAGTTCATCGCCGATGCGCGCGCCGAGGCCTGGTTCGACGACACCGTGTTCGTGATCGTTGCCGATCACCAGGCCGCCAGCGCGGGCAAGACCGGGCTGCCCGTGGATCGGTACCGCATTCCCCTCATCGTCTACGCGCCGAAGCACGTCGCGCCGCGCACGGTCGACCGCCTGATGAGCCAGATCGACGTCGCGCCCACCGTCCTCGGCCTGCTCAACTTCTCCTACCGCAGCCGCTTCCTCGGCTGGGACATCTTCCAGGTCGATCCCGCGCGCGATCGCGCGTTCGTCAGTACGTACCAGGAGATGGGCTTCGTCGACGGCGGCCGGCTCGTGTCGCTGCGTCCGCGGCGCGGCGTGACGGTCAGCGCGACGGACGTGCCGTCGGGCGACGATCCCGACGACACCGACGAGGAACTCGTGCACGAGGCGATCGCCTGGTACCAGGGCGCCGGCCTGCTCTTCCGCACGGGTGGCCTGGCTGCGCTGCCGCTTCGCAAGGACGGCCTGGCCGCGCTGCCGATGCGCTGAGTGTCGCCGCGAGGCGACACTTTCCGTTCGCTGAAACAAGCCCTTACATCGCGACCACACGGCGAAATAGTCTGCTTACACCGCGGCCTCAAGGTGCTGCCATCGCACCTCACCAAAGGAGACCGCGATGAACAAGCTGATCACCACCGCCGCAGCAGCGACGCTCCTCCTGGCCGCGCCGCTCGCCGCCTTCCCGCACGACCAGGGCCAGGGCTACGGCGGGTGGGGTCCTCAGCCCTACTCGTCCCAACCAGGCCACGGCTGGAAGCACGGCCACTACAAACAGGGCTACGCGTACGGCCCGCCTTACGTCCAACCGTACTACTACCCCGCGCCCCGCGTCGTCGTGTCGCCGGTCTACGTGCCGGTCCCGGCGCCGGTCATCGCCGTACCCGCGCCGTACCCGTATCCGCAATACCCGGCGAACAGCGTGAACATCGGGTTCCGGCTCTTCTTCTGAGCTCGAGCTGAACCGAATCCGCACGGCGGCCATCGCGGCCGCCGTGCAAGGTTCCCCAAAGGGTTTTCGGAGAGAATGCGCGGTCCTCGCCTTCGCGATACCGCATGTCCGCAACCCCGATCGCTGCCACCGCCGACTCCGTCCTGACCGCCCCACCGCCGGGCCGCCGCACTTTCTGGATCGGCTGCGCGCTGGTGCTGCTGGCGCTCTGGTTCGTGAAACTGCCCGAGCGGCCGCTCGCCCATCCGGATGAAGGCCGTTACGCCGAGATCTCGCGCGAGATGGTCGTGACCGGCGACTGGGTCACGCCCCGGCTAAACGGGTTCGCCTACCTGCAGAAGCCGCCGCTCCAGTACTGGGCGACCGCCGCGGCGTACGAGGCGTTCGGCGTCTCGGAGTGGACAGCGCGCCTCTGGACGGCGCTCACCGGGCTGGCCGCGGTGTTCATCACCGGGTTTGCCGGACGGCGGCTGCTGGGCGATGCCGCCGGAGAGTACGGCGCGCTCGCGCTGCTCGCGAGCCCGTACTTCGTGGTGTTGTCGGGCGTAAACACGCTCGACATGGGCGTGAGCCTGTTCCTCACCGGTGCCGTGTTCGCGTATCTGCTGTCGCGGCAGGCCGCGACGCGCGCGGCGGAACGAGGCTGGATGCTGGTCGCCTGGGGCGCGATGGCGCTCGCGGTGCTGAGCAAGGGGCTCATCGGCGTGGTGCTCCCGCTGGGTACGCTCATCGCCTATGCGATCTGGCACCGCCAGCCGGCCGCGATCGCGCGCCTGCATTGGCTGCCGGGCCTCGCGCTCTTCGGCGCGATCACGATGCCGTGGTTCGTGCTCGTCGCGCGCGCGAACCCGGGGTTCCTCGAGTTCTTTTTCCTGCACGAGCATTTTCAGCGCTTCACCAGCACCGTGCACGACCGCGCGGGCCCAATCTGGTATTTCTTGCCGATCCTGCTGCTCGCGGTCGCGCCGTGGATCGTTGCCGCCGCCGAGGGCATCGCGCAGGCGTGGCGCTCCCGGCCGGAGGGCGGCACGGTGTCGACGCGGCGCTTCCTGTTGTTCTGGTGCGCGATCGTGTTCGCGTTCTTCAGCATCTCGCAGTCGAAACTCCCCGCGTATCTGCTGCCGATCGTGCCGACGCTGGCGCTGCTCGCCGGCGCTGCGCTGGCGAGCGGGAGCTCGCGGCGCTCGGCGTTCGTGCTCGCGGTGAGCGCGATGGTCTTCGGCGTCGTCATGTTCACCGCGAACGAAGTGTTCGAGGGCCGGTACCTCGGTGCCCTGCGCCCGATCTACGAAGCATTCAGCGTCTGGACCGAGTCGGGCTTGATGCTCCTCGTCGTCGTCGCCGGCGTCGGCCTCTACTGGATCGACCGCACGAACCCGCGCCGGCTGATCGTCGCGCTGCTCGCGGCCTGCTACGTTGCGATGAGTCTCGGGATGATCGGCTACCGGCATCTCGCGTCGATCCGGTCGGCGGCCTCCTTCGCCGCGCAGATCCAGCGCCTGGGCCCGGCCGACGCGCCGGTGTACACCGTGCGCATGTACGATCAGACGCTGCCCTTCTACCTCAACCGGCTGGTGACGGTGGTCGAATTCACCGGCGAGCTCGAGCCCGGTATTCGCGCCGACCCGCAGCGCCAGATCCCGACGCTCGCCGCGTTCAGGGCGCGCTGGCTGGCCGACCCCGCGGCGTTCGCAGTCATACCGCCCGACACGTTCGAGGCGCTGCGGCGCGACGGGCTGCCGATGGTGCTCGTGGCGGAAGACCCGAAGAAAGTCCTGGTGCGCAAGCCGGCGGGCTGAGGAGCGAAGCTTCGTTGGATTAGCCTAGATTCCGAGGTTTCCCGACAAGCGGCTTGCGACCTGCCGGTACAGCGCCGACGGCACCCTCCCCAGCCTTGCGGCGTCAGCCGCCTCGATCGTGGCGATCTTCGCCGTTCGAATCACCGACGGCGCTGGAAGGCCAGCGGTTGCCAGATCGCTGATTGCCACATCGCCGGGCCAGCGCCGATTCTCCGCGCTGGTGATCATCACCACCCACAACAGGCCGTGAGCGTCTTCGAGATCGCCTGCCGCGACTACCAATGCGGGCCGCGACTGGCGCGTTGCACGGTCCGTGTACGGGAACGGTACTTTGACGACGTCGCCCCGCCTAAAGCCCGGCATACGCCTTCGTGTCGGCTTCCGAACTCCATTCGCGGAACGTGCGGAACGGATCGTCCGTCTCCCCGCCGCGCCCGGCCTTGGTGAGGATCACGCGCCGGTCATCGATCTGGTACAGCAATTCGTCACCGGGCTCGAGCCGCAGCGCTGCGCGCACGGGCTGCGGAATCGTCGTTTGCGCCTTGCTCGTCAGCTTGCTGATGATCATGGGTACACACTCGGAGCCTAAGGAATGTCTGAACAAAGGGGGATACCTCCCCCTTTGACCCCCTATGTCAGAGGAAGCGCTGCTTCATTCTTCGAACAAATCAGCGCTTCCCTAAGGCGAATGGATCGTAAGGAATTTCCTTTCCAGCGTCAATACCTTACCGCCTTGGTGTTGCGCAGACTTTTCCGCTCGGGCATTCTGGGCCGCGTGAATGACCGCCACGCGCACGACCGCACCGATTACGGCCCTGTGCACGGACACGTGCATCACGCGCCCTCCGGCCACGACGGCGAGCGGCGCGTCTTCTGGGTGCTGCTCCTCACCGCCGGGTTCATGGCGATCGAGGCGGTCGGCGGCTGGCTCGCCGGCTCGCTCGCGCTGATTGCCGACGCGGGGCACATGCTCTCCGATGCCGCCGCGCTCGCGCTCGCGTGGATGGCGTTCCGCGTCGCGCGCCGGCCGCACGACGAGAAGCGCAGCTACGGGTATCACCGCTTCCAGATCCTCGCCGCGTTCGTCAACGGCCTACTGCTCTTCGCGATCGCGGCATGGATCCTGGTGGAGGCGGTCGGGCGGCTGCGCGCGCCAGCGCTCGTGCTCGCCGGGCCGATGCTCGCGATCGCGGTCGCCGGGCTCGGGGTGAACGTCGTCGCGTTCCTCGTCCTGCGCGCCGGCGACCGGCGCAACCTGAATGTCAGTGCCGCGCTCCTGCACGTGCTGGGCGACCTGCTCGGCTCGGTGGGCGCGATCGTCGCCGCGATCGTGATCCTCGCGACCGGCTGGACGCCGATCGACCCGATCCTCTCGGTGCTCGTCAGCCTTCTGATCCTGCGCGGCGCGTGGGACATCACGCGGCGCGCGGGCCACGTGCTCATGGAAGGCGCGCCCGAGGGCTTCGACGACCGGACGCTGAAGGCGGACCTGCGCGCGGCGGTGCCCGGCGTGCTCGATGTGCATCACGTCCATGCCTGGATGCTCACGTCCGAACGCCCGATGGTGACGCTGCACGTGCAGCTCACGCCGGCCGCGGATCACGCCGCGGCGCTGGCGGCGATCAAGCTGCGGCTGAAGGAGCGCTTCGGCATCGCGCACTCGACGGTGCAGATCGAGTCCGCCGAGTGCATCGACTGATCAACGCTTCCAGCGCACCAGCAAGACGAGCGGCAGCACGACGAGCGCGGTGGCGATGAAGAACACGAACGCGTCGATGTACCCGATCATCGCCGCCTGGCGCGCAACCTCGCGCCCGAGGGCGGCGAGCCCCTCCGGCGTGCTCGCGCTCCATCCACCGGCGACCCAGGGCATCGAGAGCGCCTCGTTGTAGGGCGACACCGCCGGGGCGATCTCCGCGTAGTTCGTCCGCGTCATCCGCACCGCGAGCGTGATGCTGAGCGAGATGTGGATGCTCGAGCCGACGTTCCGCACCATGTGGTAGACGGCCGAGCCTTCCGCGACCGCGGCCGGCTTGAGCGTCGAGAAGGTCACCATCGTGATCGGCACCCACAGGACGCCCACGCCGAAGCCCTGCAGCGCCATCGGCCAGAACACGCCCGCGGCGGTCGGGTTCATGTCCAGTTGCGCGAGCTGCCAGCCCGCGAGCGCCTGCAGGCACAGGCCGAGCGCGATCATCGCGCGCGGGTCGAAGCGGCTCGCGAAGATCATCAGGAAGAACGCCACTGCCGTGCCCAGGCCGCGCGCGCCGAGCACGAACCCGATCACCGAGTCCGGATAGCCGCTGATGCCCTGCAGCATCGGCGGCAGCAGCGTCATCGGCGTGAAGTTGAGCATGCCGAAGACGAAGATGAGCACGAGGCCGA
>Ga0315278_10001535_pt1 | contig 20304 bp, 16 predicted proteins | sample YL17G06_0_MG_FD_203880 | JGI IMG/M metagenome (GOLD analysis project Ga0315278, IMG submission 203880) | Sediment microbial communities from Yellowstone Lake, YNP, Wyoming, USA - YL17G06_0 | ecosystem: Environmental > Aquatic > Freshwater > Lake > Sediment | place: USA: Wyoming | collected... | reverse complement strand
CGGTTCACAACAAAAATGATGTATATCACTCAAACTAAACATCTGTGATGGGCTGAGGCAAATTTTCGCCTCCTTCCTGTTATAAACACCTCGTAAGTACCCGATAGAGAGCAAGCGTTCACATAGACCTTATGATTAAAAGGTAGAAGACAAGTCCCCCGATCGTATATGTTGATCGGACAGATTCAACAAACCGAAAAGGAGGACTTGCCATGAATAAGATTAGCAAACTTGATTTTAAGGATCAACGGATTTATGTAGGCATGGATATTCATAAGAAGAGTTGGAGCATTAGTATTCTTACGGATAATTTTGAACATAAAACATTTACTCAGCCTCCTAATGTGGAGGTATTAGTGAATTATCTCAAACGCAATTTTCCGGGCGGATCATATAAGTCAGTTTATGAAGCGGGCTACTTTGGTTTCTGGATCCACGACCGCTTGCAAGAGCATGGGGTGCAGTGTCTTGTAGTCAATCCGGCCGATGTACCTACAAAGGACAAGGAGCGAAGAAGCAAAACCGACCGAGTGGACTGCCGCAAGCTGGCAAGAAGTCTCAGAAGCGGAGAGATTGACAGCATCTATGTTCCTTCTCGCCCCAAGGTGGAAGACCGTAGCCTTATCAGGACCCGGCATAGTATGGTCAGGAAACAGACGCGCTGCAAGAATCAGATCAAGTCTATTTTGCAATTCTACGGGATCCAAGTGCCGGAGGAACTGGCAAATGGTCACTGGTCCAAACGCTTCGTTAGTTGGATCGAAGCAATTAGGATGGAACGGGCCAGCGGTAATTTTGCACTGAAAGTTCATTTGGAGGAACTCAATAATATGCGGAAGATAATTGCGGATATTACCCGCAGCATCCGTAGCCTTGCCAACTCAGAGGAGTATCGGCAAAACGTTCATCTGCTGAAGACCCTGCCCGGGATTAGTACTTTGACAGCCATGACACTACTGACGGAATTGTACGAGATCAGCCGTTTCAAAAATCTCGACAAGCTCTGCAGCTACATCGGCCTTATCCCTGATACGGATTCCAGCGGGGAAACAGAGCGGAAAACCGGCATAACCAAGAGGCGGAATGCGCAACTGCGTGGCATATTGATCGAGAGTTCCTGGGTAGCGGTACGCAAAGACCCTGCTCTGCTGATGACTTTTAATACACTGTGCAAGAAAATGCCAAAGACGAATGCGATCGTCCGGATCGCCAGGAAATTGTTAAACCGTATCCGGTATGTCCTGAAGACTCAACAAGAATACGTACTGGCTGTTGTTCAGTAGAGTGTGATTATAAAGTATAGGAGCATATCTTCAAAATGAGGTATACCGTGGGTATCGTGTTTCTCTTTCTGCAGCGCATTAAAAGATGCTGTCTGTCATCACATAGACTACGAACCCACACCTTCAAACACATGAACAAGGTAATGCAGCGTCATTCATTGATGAAAGACTGTCTGCTTATAGAAGATTGGTTTTGAGGAGGATGCTCGCTATAAAGACGTTGCAACATACTGCGTTGGGGTGAAAGGGTATTGCTTTTTAACATAGAAGAAAGAGAGATTTTGAGCAATTTAAAAATTGTCTTTCTTCCTATGAGAATTATTCAGCGTTGGTTTCAGGCCTCATGAGGAGCAGTTTATCCCGAAGTAAACGTTTTAAAGATTTTTGAAATCCTTCATCTAATACGGATAATCAACATTTTCATCGCTGTGCGACTTTCGAATGAAAATCAACAAAATGATACCTTTATAGAGGGAAAAACATGAATGGACTGACACTTTTAGGGGTATTTTGTCCACCTACAATGTGTGAGGCAGGATGAGACCGATAAGATGTTTATTATTAGAAATAAATATATGTGCAGATGTCAAAAGTCTAAAGATTTGCTTCTTGATCGGGAATTGTAAAATAAAAAGTTGAGCCCTTTCCTGGCTCTGACTCTATCCAGATATTTCCTTTGTGTCGTTCTACTATCCTTTTACATATCGCAAGACCAATACCAGTACCTTCATACTCTTCCCTTGTGTGAAGGCGCTGGAAGACAACAAATATGCGATCTGAGTTATTCGGGTCTATGCCAATACCATTGTCATTAACAGAGAAGAGCCATTTATCTCCTTTCCGTTCAGCTGAAATATGTATCTTTGGTGGTTCTTCTTTACGATATTTAATGGCATTTCCGATTAGGTTCTGAAATAAACTGCTAATCTGTGAAGAATCTCCTATGATTCTCGGCAGGGTTTCATATGTGACAATTGCACTACTTTCCTCTATAGCTGTTTTTAGATTGGCAAGTGCTTGAGTAACAGCTAATTCACTTTCCATAGGCTTCCAATGTATTTCTTTTGCTCCAATCTGCGAATATTCTAAAAGATCTTTAATAAGCACCTGCATCCTTTTAACCCCGTCAATAATAAATTCAATAAACTCATCAGCCTTTGTATCAAGTTTCCCTTTGTAGCGTCGCGAAAAAAGGTTTACAAATCCTTCCACTCCACGTAATGGAGCTTGCAAATCATGAGAGGCTGCATAAGCAAATTGTTGCAGGTCAATATTTGATCTCGCCAGTTCTTGTGACTTTTGCTCTAACTCCTCCCTTGTGTGCTTGAGTTCTGCAAGTGAATCTTGGAGTTCATCAATCAATTTTATTCTACTTCGATATTCTTTTTGCAGCATCGATAAAATAAAAGCATATAAAAGAAAGAAACCCAGTAGTAAAACGCTGTTCCAAAAAGAAATGAGATAATGTGAATAAGTTCTTCCGGCAGCGGAGTTGGCTACAAATTCAATTACAGAACTTATAATACACATAAAGATTGTTGCGTTTCTGTTTGTAAACCAACTAATAAAAGAAATCGGGAATATATAGAATATGGCTAAACTTAGCTCTTCCCCTGTTATATAATCACCAACTCCTATCAGAAGTGTAATAATAATGGAGCAGATCAACAAAAATGTTTTGGATTGCCTTTTAAAGTATTCGGCTGCACTTGTGAATAAGTTATTTTTTTCTTTCAAGTATACCTCCAGTCAGCAATCAAGAATTGAGGAACGTTACAAAACTGCTTTTTGATTTCTATCATAAAGATACTTGTAGTATTAAAGTTTCATCATTGTCGGAGGCATAGCTATGCTCTATCACTTCCAAGTTCTTGTTCCAAAGTGATTGAAAGATAATCATGGTGTCAATTAATTGTAATCTCTTCATCGGGTTAGGTTCGGGAATAGGTGATGCTGTCCTTTTGAAACTCTTTAATAATTTCATCCGTCAGAGACGGTCGGATTTTTGGCAAAATTTGGGAAAAGGTATCTGTGGTTACCCGATAATCTTGCTTATTGGCATATTCCTGTTCAAATGCACATTGGGCTACCTGTTGAAAAAGGTACTCAATATCCGCAGGCGTAAAGCGGGATGTCATCTTAACAATTTGATTAAGATCAATGTCTTCTGTATGGAGCTTGGATAAATAATGTTCCAGAATCGTTCTTCTTCCATCTTCATCAAGACCACCAACCGGTATGATGCAATCAAACCTTCCCGGACGAAGGAGTGCGGTATCTAACTGCTGGATATAGTTAGTGGCGCATACGAGTAGGACTTTGTTTTCCTGGTTTTTAAGTAGTGGAACCTGTTTGAGAAATTCATTGGTAATGGACTTGTCAACCCGTGTTGCTATATCCCGGCTTGATGCAATTTCTTCAAACTCGTCAATAAAGATAACTGCTTCTTCCAGGTTTCTTGCCTTTTCCATTATATTGTGTAAATTAACTCCAATCTTCTCCACGCCATCCACCATTAACATGCTTGGTAATATTTCGATGTACCACCACGAGAGGACACCTGCTATTGCTTTAACAAAATGAGTCTTGCCGGTACCTGGCGGCCCAAAGAAAATGATAGTCTTTGGAGGAATTACACCATGCTTTTTAGAAAGACCCTCTTCTGTTAGTGGAAGGATGATTCTTCGTTGAACTATCTGTTTTGGAGGCTGAGAATCAGATATAGTGTCCCATATTTCTCTCCTGATGATCTGAGCCCCCATCTCAGATAGGATATCCTTTCTTTTATAGTCCATATATTCCTTAATGGCTTGGTCCATATTTTCAAGAAAGTCAATGCATGCAGTCCGCAATCCAACATCGCGGCCAAGTTTTTCAGACAGGAGCCATTTATGCTGCAATACTTTTGGCCAGAGGTCAGCGGCGATATAAGGATCAAATTTTGTTCCGCTAATTTCAAAGATAGTACTCGAACATTCCTGTGGTGATGGTGTCTCAAGTACAGCTGTGTTCATGTCTTACCTCTCTTCGTTATATTTTAAAGTTTTATTTAATAGGAAAATCATGAAGAAGTGATGAAGATATTATGAAGATTTATAAACGTAAACTTTACACTGATTGCGTAGATTGTCAGATGAAATAGTTTTTAATCACTTTCTTTTTTCTGTGTCTCTTCTTTTTTAGAGCTATCCTTTTTCGAGCTTTCCTTGGGTGCTTCTATTTCTTCAGATTCAGATATGCCCTTTTTGAAATTCCTGATTGCCTGACCTACGCCACTTCCAAGCTGTGGAAGCTTTGATGCACCAAATAGAATAACAACTATTATCCCAATAAGGATTATATCCTGTGATCCAAACATTGTATGTTTCACCTCTTTTCTTAAATGTATATTTATATTATACAACTTTGGGAATACATTAATTTAGTTTATTGATTCCCAATTTTATAGCGTGCATCATTCCATCTGATAATTTATACAATTTGCATAAGAATTACACTTCATTGCCTTTTCATATTTTATTCATTGCTTTTTCACAATTTACATGTATCGTATCTATTCAGGATAGAAGAAATTAGGAGGATTATGAATGTCTGAAACGACAAATAATAAAAAAAATATTTCAAAGCATATTTTGCCAACATCTTCAAATTTATTAGGATTATGTTTTGTAATACTCACGTTCATAAAAGTTTTGAAATTGGCAAATGAAAGTTTTATCGATGAGTTGGTTGCAATAGCGATAATTTTCTTTCTTATTGCCAGCTTTTTATCTTATGCATCCATGCGAACCAATAGATGGGCGGAAAAATATGAAAAAATTGCAGACATCATTTTTTTGATTGGATTGTCCCTTCTCTCTGTTGGTTCAGTCATGGTTGCTTATGAGGTAATATAGGCAATTACCATCTTTACAAAGTTCGATTAAGACATTTATGAGTCATCTGTTTGAGGTTGACTCTCTCAATGCATATTACAATTAATAGACTGGGCTTAATAAAGGGTGCAATAACATTACAGCCATTATAGAACATTACCCCTATATAGCAATTTTTATCCTTCTTATACTCGGAGGGATTGGAGTACCTTTCTTCCCCGAAGATGCTACCTTCATCTTATGTGGCTTCTTGCTACACAGTAATGTTGTAACACTCATACCTGCCCTATTCGTCATTTATATAGGAGTGCTGATAGGAGACTTTATCATCTACCTTTTTGGCAGGAAATATGGTCGCATGGCTGTTCACCACAGATGGTTTCAAAAATTCTTATCTCCTGAAAGGCTTGTAATGCTTGAAGATAAATTTAAGAAGAAAGGAGTCTACGTTATATTGTTTGGAAGGCAATTGATCGGGGTAAGGGTACAGATCTTTCTTATTGCTGGAATTATGAGAATGGATATCGTAAAATTCTTTTGGGCTAATGTAATTGCGGTTACTTTAAGAATTGCCGTGATGGGTTCAATAGGGTATGCAGGAGGTCACAGCTTAGAAGAAATAGGCATTGATGTAAGCAGGATTACATATGTAGTGACCTTTCTATTCATCAGTTCTTTTATAAGTTATTCCTTGTTCAGATACATTAGAGGTAAAAGAAGTCACTGATTTTATCCACGAAGTATATAGGGAAGATTTCTTCCTTGGAGACAACGCCTGTCGAAAACCCTGCAGAGGACAACAGTCCACATAGAAATGTGGATTCTGCTTCCTTTCGCCAAGTCAAAGATTCCCGCTTGAAATACGCATCAATACCATGCGCATTAAGGAGCACTGAAAGCAACGCCTGAGATATAAAGGCAAGCCGTTCCCTCAAAAAAACATTTGAATTATCTTATCTCTCCTTATTGATAAAATCTATCGGCAAATTAAGCCTGTGAATGATACCAAACTTGTGCAAGATTTATACTCCAGGAATCTCTATGCCAAAATACTGCCTGAGGCAAAGTTGGTATTTATGTTCTGACTCTAATTCCTTCCATTGTTTTTTGCTTTCCGTTCCTATGATTAGTCTTCTATCGATCAGCGATACCCGTCCTTCCTCTGTGGCAATAGTGACTATGCGACGTCGAGTGAATGGTGAATTAGGTGAAGATTGATGAAAAATGTTCATTGATTCGAATTCAGAGAGAGATCTCGGCTGCAAAGTAAAATAGAATCGCGGAAGCCACTCCCTATTAGCCTGACGGTAGTATAGTGCATAGGTATTATCATGCAGTCCAACTCGGTAAAAATATCCTTCTGCATATGAATTTTCAAAACTGTTGATCTGCAGCGGTTCTCTTAACAAATGACCGTTTCCGACATCAAGCAGGTAAGGGTGATCGAGGCTGACCATCAAAACCATGTGGTCATATTCTGGGCCTATCGAAAAACCTTTAACCATTCTGGCGGAGAGGATCTCGACCCGAAACCCCAAAGCAGTCAAAAGGTCATAAAAGAGGATATTGCGCTCATAGCAGACGCCTCCACGCCTCATCGTCACTATCTTTTCAAAGATATTTTCGGATACCAAAACAATCTCTTTACCAAGGTGAATGTCAAGGTTCTCGAAGGGCACCATAAGTAGGAAAGAAAATTGGAGAGCCCGAAGGGTCTCTATGTTTAGCTCCAGCAGCCCTCCATAACCTATACGACTAAGACAGCGTCTAACATTCATCTCTCTACTTCCTGAAGGTTTTCCATAGCGGGCCTTTTCGGTATAGGAAATTGAGAATCCTGTACCCGATCGTTGAACTCCAGTCCTTCCTCCCCGGGAAGAACCAGTTTCTACTTTGGGCTGCTCTCTCATAAACAATCCTTAGAAGCGGTAGCGCTTCCAGACGAGAGAAATAAAACTGTGGCTCAAGCAAGGATTGACCCGCTCTGATGACTCCTTCCTCGATTGCAATTCGCTCCATTTCCGTTCCAGGATATATGCGAACACCGGTCATAGCAGTGACTGCCCTGGGAGAGATCTCATCCATTAGGCTAAAAGTATCGGCGATAGTCTCAGGTGTCTCTCCAGGGCCGCCAAAGATAAGGGAGTGGCAGAAATCTATACCGGCTTTTCTGCAGGCCAGGGATACCGCTCTAATATCATCCTGTGTAAAAGGCTTTCGGAGAGAAGAAAGCATCTTAGGGGAGCCTGAGTCAGTACCGAAATCAACAGCAACACACCCCGCTTTTTTGAGAAGTAGAAAAATATCAGGGTCTGAGATCTTTGGCTGCATATAGCAGGAGAAGCCGATGGGAAGGTTCTGCTCCGTAAGCTTCTCTAAAACCCGTACCATATGGTCCTCATCTGCGTTGAAGAGGGAGTCGACGATAAAATAGTTATTGATTCCAAAGTTCTTATAAAGCCTGGCAATGTCTTCAACAACACTTTCCGCTGCGCGCGCCCTTCGCCTGCTTCCTTCGAGAGAAGGATAGGTGCAGTAAATACATTTATTGGGACATCCCCGGGCAGTCTGAATGCCCATGGTTTTGTACCGGCGAAATCCGGGGAAAATATCCTTAATATTTTTCGGGAATGCGATATCGGTCATATTCAGGGGATCCGTTGCTATTATTCGCCCCTGGTTGAACTCTTGAAATATCTCTGCCGCATTTTCTCCCTCTCCCTTTACTCCCCCGTCAGCTTTTAAATGCGCTTTTATTTCATACGGAAAGAGAGAAAAGGCAGATCCTCCAAGAATGATCGGGACTTTGCATACAGTTACTATAGATTTCACCAGGGCTGCATATGATGGAAGATAGAAACGAGCCGCAGGATATGCGGCATTATCGACGTTGCGAAGAGAGATCCCAATGCTGTTAGGTTGAAAGGTTGCTATCTCCTTCTGCAGTGACGAGATACAGGAGTGTTGTCGCATGTCGAATATCCGGACTCTGGTACCCGCAATCTGTAGAGCGTTAGCGACGTAAACTAAGCCAATCGGGAATACTGGCTCGGGGAATGTCTCTCGATTCGCTGATATCAGGAGGATACGTTTACCACTGTCAATGCGCATCGAGCAGCAGGGTCAGAAACGTAAGTGCGTTATTCGACAACTTCAATAATACCTTCCATCCCTTGTTCTCTATGGCTCTTGAAAAAAAGTAGTTTTTTAGAACAGTAGAACGGATATTTCCCAACCTTATTAGGTGTGAATTTAATTGTTTTAGGCTCGGTGCTCAAAGACTCGTCGATCTCAATACCAGCATCGGGTTCTTTTATAACAAAGCCATGAGGCGTTATTCCAGGTTCTTTACTGATGGTAAGCTCAACAGGAATATTAACCTTTACAATGATATAATCTGGATCAAAAAAATAACTTCCCGCAAGGATTTTTACTTTTTGAACACCGTCACTATCAACGGTCGCTTTAAATATATTTTTTTGTCCTTGTGCACCTGCGAGCAGAAAAAAGCATATAAAAACTGACGGTAGAATAAGAAACTTTAAAGATTTCATCTTTTTTAACTCCTTTCCTTTGATCATTATCCCTATTTACAAAAAACCATGCAGCATTTAAATAATGACTATTATTTTACAAAAGGTCAAGAAGTTCAGAACAGTAGTCAGGCTAAAACCTCTGACTTTCAACCCCCAAAATCAATAGCTTGAGAGTTTTCTTCAAATCAAAATAGCACATAAACTTATATCCATCATTACGCATATAAAATGCGTTTTTACAAGTGAAGTGTGTGGTTCCCCTTATTTATATAACAATGCGCAGTTGATGAAGTTATATTTCCTGCATATTCCCAAAGGAAGTCTTGACTCCTTTAAAAAGCAATCGGTCGTGCATGTTTGAAAGGGTAATAAACGGTTTCTATAGAATTCCATGGTCTTTGTTCCTCCGTTCACCGTAGACCAAAAAACGAGATTTTCTGTACAACACTTCAAATAGAATCCAACAAGGCTATGAATCATCCCTGGCGTTGACTCCCCTGTGGACTGTCGTTATCAAGGGGAGCTTGAAAAAGCGTTTAGTAGATGAAGGAGTTTTGTTGACGAAATTTTCTGAAGGTTTCAATACTTCAAATGAAAACCATCATTTCTCATCGAGTGTTAGTAGCGCGCAGTTGCAGGTGTATTAAAAATTTCAGATGATCTTGTGTGCATATCAACTATAGGGAGAAAGTGAGACAAGTCGTTAAACAGCTCAGAATCTCTCACTCTATGTAGCGTTGAGAAAAATGGCATACGTAGTATGGGGCGAATGTCGCACAGCATTTCTAAGAGTTTTGAGAGGCAAACCTCCTTCCTGTAACCGAACTTGTGGATCGTTTGCGAGAGGTTAGGTGTTCAAGTGGAAACACTCGTATGGTCAAAGGGGACGCACTGAGTCTTTCGTGTAGTTATACGTAGATGGCTGATTGAAATATCGTAGGTATTCTGGCAGTGTGTGAAGACGATTGGCCGCTTGCGCTCCATCATGCGTGCGGTGGCCAGCCCCAACACTTGCTGACGCCCTTCTAATTCTTCTCTAATATAACCCCAGCACTAAAACTTACAGAATCAGGAAGAAAAGGTACTATCGCCCTTTCCTTCCTGATGAGTGTCTGCTGTTTAATCCGAAAGCGCTTTCTTATGAGCAGCTACCGCACGGAGTTTATTCTCCTCTTCTTTTTCAGCCTTCTTCATTTCCTTTAGGTCAATAGTGACCTTGTTGATCTTGCCCGTGAATTTATAGGGCGCCGGAACTCCATAATTCTCAACGACCGGCGTCTCTCCATCTTCACCTACATCCGCGCCTTCGTCAGCCGAAAAGGACATGGGCTGCGTCTGTTCGATCCGGCCTTCGGCAACCTTCTTTCCATTGACGAAGATCGTACCAAGGCCTCCCTTGGCAAGTCCTCCTCCATCATAGGCGAACTCGTAGCGGATGGTTGCCTTCCCAGCGGGCACAGCCTGCTTGGCAGCGATGGTGAAGCGCTTCAACCCGAGGAAGTTATAAGTATAGGTCGGCACTCCGTTCTTCAGATAAAGGCTCCAGCCGCCAAACCTGCCTGCCTGGGCAAGGATCACGCCCTTGGCGCCGCCATTGGGAATGTTGACCTCGGCGGTGATGGTGTGGGAGCGGTTCTTCGTGTTGATGAACACATTCTCGGACATTCCGGCCATCCCCTCGTAGACCGTGAGCGTTGTGCGTCCAGCCATCAGGTCAGGCCGACCCACCAGGGCCGCATTGAGACGCTCCAATGTCCGGTCATCGATAGGAAGCACAGAATACTTGACCGCTTCTGTCATGAACAGGTCCTGCATCTCCTCGAGCTTTTCCGGGTTTTGTTTCGCCATGTCGTTTGCCAGGCTAAAGTCAGTACGGGTGTCGTACAGCTCCCAGGTGTCGTTTTCGAGAGCAGCCCGGGGCTTTTGCTCCCATGCCGCCCGGTGGATAGTACCGGCAAACCAGCCGTCATTGTAAATGGCACGGTTCCCGAATATTTCGAAGTATTGAGTCAGGTGGCGGTCCCCGGCCTTGCCGTCATTTAAGGTGTAAAGCATGCTCACGCCTTCGATGGGGGTCTGGGGAACACCGTTAACAATCTTCGGCTCGGGCAGGCCTGCGGCCTCCAGTATAGTTGGGGCAATATCGATTACATGATGCCACTGCGAACGTACCTCGCCCTTTGCCTTGACCCCCTTCGGCCAGTGGATGACCATGCCATTCCGCGTTCCGCCATAGTTAGAGGCAACCTGCTTGGTCCAGCTGAATGGAGTGTCTCCGGCAACAGCCCACCCTGCGGCATAGTGGCCGTAAGTATTCGGGCCGCCGAGCTCGTCATAGTGCTTCAAGACGTCCTGTACCGTTTCCTGCACTCCGTTGAAGTAGGTCATCTCATTAAAGAGACCACTCATGCCGCCTTCGGCGCTCGCGCCGTTGTCGCCGACAATGTAGAAGATTAGCGTATTATCGAGCTGACCCATGCCAGCGATGGCGTCAACGAGCCGTCCGATCTCGGTATCCGTGTACTCGCCAAAGCCGGCGAACACCTCCATCTGTCTGGTAAAGAGCTTCTTCTCGTCAGCGGTCAGCTTCTCCCAGTCCTTGATCGCTGTAGGCTTGGGCGCAAGCTTTGTTCCAGCCGGAACCACGCCCAGCTTGATCTGGCGGGCGAATGTCTCTTCCCGCAGTTTGTCCCAGCCCTGGTCGAACTTGCCCTTATACTTGGCGATCCATTCCTTCGGCACATGGTGCGGCGCGTGGGTCGCGCCCGGCGCAAAGTAAATGAAGAAAGGTTTATCCGGCGTAAGGGACTTCACCGAACGCATCCATTTGATAGCCTGATTAGTCATGTCGGTCATGAAGTGGTAATTCGGATCTTTAGGCAGTTCAATCTTGGTCAGGCCATCATAAACCGCCGGCGACCACTGATTAGTTTCGCCCCCCATGAAGCCGTAAAACTTGTCAAAACCGCTACGGGTCGGCCAGCGGTCGGTCGGTCCTGACGGGCTGACCTCCCACGCAGCGGTCTCGTGGTTCTTCCCGAATGCGGCGGTGGTGTAGCCGTTGTACCGCAGCATCATTGCCAGCGGTGCCACACTCTCGGGACGCTGCCCCGTATTCCCGGGGAAAGCGGTAGCGGTCTCCGTGATCGAACCCATATTGTTCGTGTGATGGTTGCGGCCGCTGAGCAGCGCAGTCCGAGTTGGCGCGCAGAGCGCCGTGGTGTGGAACTGATTGTAGCGTAGGCCGTTATTAGCCAGAGACTCGACCGTCGGCATTTTTATCGGTCCGCCAAAGGTGCTGGACTGACCGAAACCCATGTCGTCGATCAAAATAATGAGGACGTTGGGCGCTCCAGCCGGAGCCTTGACCTCGAAGCGCGGCGGCGGCGTTGCGTTCCGAGCGTCCATTATGGTGCTGTGCGGGAGTTGCGGTTCGTGGATCGGCAGCACCGTGCGGTCCGGCACACCGGTGATCTGCCCTGCTATGGCAGGCACGGCGGCCAGCATGGCGGCAAGAAAAAGATACAGCATTACTGAGAGAACTGCTTTGCTCTTCATATATGTCCTCCTTTTCGTTTATGATGCACACTTGCATTAAAAAACTATCTGGAGCCTGAGGCCTACGATAGTCGCTGTATCGACATCTTTTGTCTTGCTGAGTAGTAAATGCTCTTCATCAATCTTCAGCTTTTCTTTCTGTGCAGGTCTGATCACCTGTATGTCCGGCGTCAGCTTCATCCAGGGCGTTATTGCAAAATTATAGTAAACCTCAACTCCATACTCATCCCTCAGGATTTCTCTATCCTTAAGGATTCCGGTAAAATTCGGATTGCTAACATCGATATAGTAAGAACCTATGCCAAACTCATCCAGGGGCCTTCCCGGTATAACTCCCTTGCCGCTGACTCCTAAACTATAGAAATAGTGAAATGGGTTTGCGTCACCATCTGAAGCTCCGAACCTTCCGAAAATGCCGACACCCTGTTCCTTTTTCGGTTCATATAAGTACTGGTCAAAGTTATAGAAAAAGGACCAGGAATCATCCTCTTTTTTAATTCCGCCGTTCTCGATAATAAAGCGCATGCTCTGATCAAGGGAGGAGAAGTCCTTCCCGGAATATGTATAACCCACGAGTTGATGTCCTGTCATCCCGAAGAAGTCTGTCCTGATGCGTCCCTCAATGGCATAGGTATTATTTCCCTCGAATGCAGTATCAAAGCCGCTCCTGTTTGCCTTTCCGTTGGAGTCAAAAACCATCATGCTTATAATGGCTTGTTTTGGATCTTTTGTCGGAAGGATTATGACTCCTGCGCCAAGCGTTGAATTGGGACAAGTCACAAGTAAGACGGGATTGATAGTGAATGCTGTATTAAAAAATTGCTTATCGCCTTTTCCGTGGGCAAAAGCGTTGGCATCGCCTGAGGTAGTATCAATTTTCCCGAGGGTCACGCCGAAATAATGTGAAAGGAACTGGGTAAAATTAACTGCGGGTATGTTCAATTCCTGATCCCCGGGCAACGGGAACAATTGATTGGTGTTCACAGGCATGAGAGCGCCTGTATCCAGGTTTATGGGTTTATTGTAATTCCCTTCGACTTCAACCGTGAAAAATCCTCCGGGCCACAAACCCATTTTCTGGGTGTCCATATGAAGTGTGAGGTTGCCCCGTCCTGTATACTCCCATCCGATATTCTTGCCGCCGCTGATCACGCTCTGTCCGACCTGGGTCAGATCAATGTCGAATGTAACTCCCTTTGCAGCCCATTCATTACGGGTTCCGCCCCAGTCGCCCGTTAAGGTTGAGCGGGACCAGAAATCCCCTGAATATGACTTTGCAGCAGATGCTTCTCCTGCCTCGACCTGTGCAGCAAAAGACAGCCCGAACAGGGCTAAGAGCATTGTAATGATTACTAATTGTTTCGTCTTCATTTTTTCGTTTCCTCCTTTATCGTTATGCATTCAAAGAGAGCTCAAAGAACTACTCCTTCAAACGGGGTTATTTTAACACATAAGTACTTGCCGGCTAAATATTAACTCGGCAACTATAGTTGTCATCCTGAACCCTTCGCTTTGTCATTCTGAGCGCAGCGAAGAATCTTGTCGTTACGCTCAGGACAGGCTCAGTGTCCTCCCCAGAGGATCCGCCGAGGCGGAAAGGATCTCGTAACAGCATGAAAAGGCGAGATTCTTCGCATCGCTCAGAATGACATCATTGCAGTGCCTTCGTATTCCCTTTCTCTTGCTGTAATTACTGTTTCCTATTTGAAATCTCCCGAAGGAGCATTTGTGCATCCCTATACTCTGGGTACTTCTGAATCAGCGCATTCAATATCTGCACTGCCTCGTCTTTCTGGTCTTTCTGATATAGGTAAAACGCCAGCGTATAAGCATACTTCGGCTCATCAGGCCTTAGTTCATTCGCCTTTTTGCAGAATCCGATAGCTTCCGCGATCCGGTCTTTGGCGAGAATGATACATAGGTTATACGCTGCCGGCGCCATCTGCGGATCGGTCATGAAGGCCGTCATTAAGGCATGTTCAGCCTCTTCCATCCGCCCCAGTTCTGCCATGAGCAGTCCGAGATTAAAGTTCGCTGCCGCATTCTCGGGTTCAATCTTTAGTGCTTTCCGGAGACTTCCCTCGGCTTTTTTCTTATCACCGAGATTCACATATGCCATCGATGCATTGACGTAAGGGACAATTGCATCGGGTCTCAGCTTGATTGCAATCTCAAAGGATGCTGCAGCCTTCATGTATTCGCGAAGGCTCATGTAATAATTGCCGAGGTTATAGTGCGCTCCGAAGTCATCTGGCCGTGCCATAAGAGATGATTTCAGTTCATTCAATGCACTCTGAAAATCTTTGCGCTGTTGTTCGGGTATATATTCTACAGGAACAGCAGCAAGTGAAGAAGCAGCTCTGATCCTTACGAGGCGGTACTCATCACGCGCTGCTTTCAGAAGCGCTTCAACAGATTGAGGAGTCAGGTAATTCTGGAGGCCCTCTGCTGCCGCGGACCTGACAAGCGGAGAAGAATCATTCAGCGCCTTTATGAGCACTGGCCATTTCTTCTCATTATTACATGTCATGAGAAGACGGATGACAGAAGCCCCATAGACCTGATCGCGGTCTTTGCTTGTAATGTAGGCAAGCATCTCTTCAAGCCTGTTCCAGTCCCTTTTCCGTCCCGCTTCAATTAAACCGGAGAGCTGGATCACCGGTGACTGATAGTCACGCGTCCTCCATTTACGCACATACTCATCGGCCCATCCGGCATCTTTGTCCGTGTGACAGATGTTGCAGGCGTTCGAAGATTTGAATGCGATTGATGCCGCAGGCATCGGTGGACGCATGGAATGGTCGCTCCGCTCCATGCGGGCAAACTCGGTCTTCGGCATGTGGCAGGAGATGCATTTGCTTCCTTCGCTGTCAGGTTTATGGTGCGTATGTGCAGTTGGATCTTTCACATTCTTCTCGTGGCACGGCATGCATGCGTCATTAAACTTCTCCTTCTTAAAGCGGTAGCGTCCGCTTGACGTATGGCAGTGCATGCATTCGAGCTTCCCTGCTTTCACGCAAGGGCTCATCATCCAGAGCGTATAAGTATAATTCTCTCCCAGATCGCGTCCGTCGGGATAAAAATCAGGATTTTCGAGTGTTGTAAGATCGAAATGGTCGAAGTACCTGTCTCCGGGAGTGAAGCCCGCGGTGATCGGTCCTCCCTTGGTATGACAGGATGCGCACATGTGATCACGCTGTTCAGGCGTCATTGTTTTTGTGCTGATGATTTTCAGTTCTTTGAGCGGTTGTCCTTTGGGTGTGGCCTTTGCTATCTTGTTGTGGTCCTCGCCGGGGCCATGGCAGGTTTCGCAGTTAATGCCGGGCTCTGCCCATGTTGATTTGTATGAATCCGTATTCAGATCATAGTTCGTTTTCAACTGGCTCACGTGGCACCCATAACAGGCTGTGTTAAAGGTCAGCATGGGATCCTTCCAATCCACAGGTCGGTCAGTTGTATGAACAAAGTGGCGCACGAAACTCGCAGTCGTGTCATACCACTCCTTTTTGCGGACATCATAAGATATGGGCAGGACCTGCAACCGTCCGCGTTCCATCGGGGTAAGGAAGAAATAGACATACTTCCCGCCCATAACATGCTTCACCGGATAATTCTTCCTGTCCTTTTTAAAACTCTCTGTAACTATTCCTTTCTTTATATCAAAACGGTAGTTCTTGTTCTTGATTGTTATGTCTTCCGTCTGAGGAGTAAGGTTATTCTCCGCGAATGCTGTTGTATACGGCTGCATCGCAAGGCCGTGATGTGAAGTCGACCAAAGTGTATAGAATTTCTCATGGCATTCGCGGCAGCTCACTGAACCGGCATAACCTGGGGGTTTAGGTGATTTGGTTTTCTCTTGAGTTACATTGCCGGCTATTGCATAATTACGGATTCCCATAACCAGTATTACCATTATCAGTACAAGCAAAATAAATCTTGTTTTCCTCATATCACTGACTCCTTCCATATAGATCCTTCGTTTCACTCAGGATGACAACCAACCGCATATCATTCTGATTCCGCCTGCTTGACATACTACAGTATAACATGATATGGTTAACCATATGAAGACGACCATACAGATACCTGATAGCCTTTTGAAAGAGGCTCGCAGGCTTGCAAATGAGGAGCGTACGACGCTGAAATCTCTTATGGAAGAAGGTCTTCGTCGTATCGTCTCCGAACGCAAGCGGCGGGCCAGGTTCAAGCTCCGCAAAACTACGTTCAAAGGAAAGGGACTGCAGCCTCATCTTACAGGAGCAACCTGGGATCAGATTCGAGATATCAGCTATGAAGGACGCGGAGGGTGATTGCAGTAGACAGCAATCTTCTGGTTTATGCGCACCGCGAAGATGCCCCATGGCATGATGCCGCTTATGCCCGGATTGCTGAGCTGGCTGAGGGTAAGGCGCCATGGGCGATACCATGGCCGTGTATTCATGAGTTTCTTGCCATTGTGACCCATCCAAAGATTTACGCTCCTCCAACACCTCTGGGGAAAGCCCTTGAACAGTGTGAAGCCTGGCTGGAATCGCCAAACCTTGTTCTTCTCTCTGAAACAGATGATTACTGGCTGCAACTCCGCCCCATTCTCTTGACCGGACGGGTATCGGGTCCTCAAATACACGACGCCAGGGTGGCGGCATTATGCAAGGAGCATGGCGTGACTGAGTTGTGGACTGCAGACAGGGACTTTGGCCGCTTTCCGGACGTAAAGACACGGAACCCGCTCGTCGGTTAGAGCCTCCTTTCGCCTTCCATTGGCTACAATTGGTTTTATTATTTTTCAAACGGATAAATCACCTTCCAGTCTTTTTTCATATCCACAACCGTCCAGCCTTTCGCCTGCGCCTCATCGAGGGCCTTGTCCAGGTACCGATATGCGATGTGCGATCGTATGCCCATTCCCTGTCAGCATCTGTGTTCGGCGTAGAGCCGCTTGGTCTTTGGATGCTTTGCTGTGGTTTTCATTGGCGACTCCCCTTTTTTTGTCATTCTGAGGCCAAAGCCGTCCTCCCCAGAGGATCCGCCGAGGCGGAAAGAATCTCAGATCCTTTGTTTCACTCAGGATGACAAAAAGTCGCTGTGTCATTCACTGTTTCCATCCTTTCACTCGGACCCTGGAACCCTGTTAATTCATCTTTACATTCGACACCTTGGCCCCTCGAACCCTTTTCGTACCATTCACCCCTCTTTGATCGCCCGGACCTCTGCGGCACGCTCATCCACCGGGATTACGGGCAGTTGACCCTTTTTGGCCGGCAGCGTGCGGAGGTGATCCATGATCGCCTGCCATTCCTTGATCTCTTTGGCAGCCTTGCTCTTCCCGCCGATGGCAACACTTTTTCTGTCTGTCTTGCCCGTAGGTGACAGCAGATCGGGAGTGCTGCTGCGCGGGTCTTCAAGCGCCTCGACCTTCGACTTGAGCTGCTGTCCCTTCCTGTTCTTGGCGACAATCTGCAGTTTGCCCTTGCTGAACTTCGGGATGGCGACGATGAACTGGCCGACCATCAGGGGACAGGTGAGACTGTACAGGCGATCGGACTTGCCACTGATATCTATCGGCTTGTAGCCGCGATCGATATCACCCAGCTCGATGGCCGTGACAGCATCGAACTTCGGTCGCGACAGGTTGTAGCGAAACCTCATGCCGGAGGCGCGGGGGAAAAACTCACCGGGGTGGGTCGGGTTATCCACCAGCATGTACTCGATCAGATTCTTCAGATCCAGACCGTTTAAGTACCCGGTCACAAGGGCACTGCCGGCTGTCGTATCGATAATACCGGCACCGAGAGGCGCCATGGCAAAGACGTCATAGACGGTCTGCACACCGGTCTTCCCACGTTGCAAGCCGGCGCGCATCGTCCCGTTGACGGTGAAGCCGATATCTGCTTTGGTGGCCTGTCTGAAGGCGTCGGTACAGAGATTGGCGAGGAGCGTGCTGGCGACAATATCGGAGTAGGTGTTGGGCAGATCCTGCGGCGCTATTGCCAGCGGCTGATCGATACTGTACCCGCGGGAGGCAAAGACAGCCGAGGTGACTCCCTTCTTCAGTTTGTCGATCTCGGCGGCTATAACCCGGTCGCCGGCAATGCTGTCGTCGATCGGGTGCAGTTTGTACGACTCGACCGTCAGTTTGTTGCCGTCAATGGTAAGCACCAGTTCACCGAGGTTTTTACTCTCCTTGCCGGTCTGCACCACGGGGGTGCGATCGTTGACGATGGTCGCCTCAGTAAGGAAGGTGTGGCTGTGGCCACTGATCACTATGTCGATACCCGGCACAGCCCTGGCCACGCCGACATCCTCGCCTTCGGTGTAGCGCCCGTCCTTCCCTTTCTCCATGCCACCATGGCTGAGAACGATGACCAAATCGACCTTCTCCTTGTCGCGCAGAAGGGTCACCATCTCTTTGGCGGTCTCGATGGGGTCGGCGAAGATAGTCGCACCGCCACTAGTGTAATGCATGGCCTCTTTGCCGAGCAGACCGAAGATGCCGAAGCGGAGGCCGCCACGCTCGATGATGGTGTAGCGTCGGATTACCCCAGCCTTGGCCAGACGCTGCAGATCAGCCAGTGTTGGGTCCTTTTTGGTAAAGTCGGTATTTGAGGCAACCACCGTCGGAACCCGGCCGGCCTTGGCAGCCACACTAATTGACCTGCCAAGACCGTCAGGCCCGAGGTCGAATTCATGGTTGCCGAAGGTGGTGGCGTCATAGCCCATCATGCCCATGAGTTTCAGTTCGCCGCCGATCTCACGAGTGGCTGCAGCAAAGGCAGTCCCCATGCTGTAGTCGCCGGCATCCAGCACCAGCACCGGTCCCTGGCCTTTGTGTGCTTCCTTCCGTTTTGCTATTAATGAAGCCAGGCGTGCATAACCGCCCAGCGTATTGTCGTCATTGAGTGTAAAGGGGGTGTAGTCCGCAGCCGGTCCCATGCCGATGAAGCTCGTATGCATGTCGTTGGTATGAAGGATGGTGAAAGTCTTCTTCCCGTCCATTGCCGCTACCAATCCGCCGGGCAGGAGCATCGTTATGCCGACTGCCGCTGAGAAGGCCAGGAATTCGCGGCGGGAGATCGTATCGCGTGACATGAAGGTAAATGTCTCCTTACCGTCCACTGCCGTGGCTGGTTTCTTGTTTTTAAACTTCATAAACACCTCCTTGTTTTAGAATCCTGTTTATTATTGAGTGGGCCGCACCCGATTGGATCAGGTGCGGCCCGGTTGGTTCTCATCAGTGCTGCATGCAGCGTGTGCTTATTTTTCGCCGCCTTCCTGCAGTTTCTGCAATACCTGGTCAAGACCGAAGGTGCCCGCTTTCTGGCGGGGCGGATAATCCACATAGGTTTTCAGATGCTGGCCTACATAACCCACGGCCGGCAGGATTGCGTAGGCATGTTCAACACGCCATTTGGAATAGCCGATGGACTCCTTGTCGGCCCGTTCAAACGGATCGGCGCGCAGATCGAACAGCTTCGGCATGCGCAGGGTCACCATGGGCTCCTGCCACACATCAAATCCATGAGCGCGCTGCTCCTGGAAGACGATCTTCCAGCGGTCATAGCGCAGTCCCACAAGGCTGCCGCTGTCGCTCCAGTAGAAAAACTCTTTCCGCGGCCACTCAGCCTTTGCCTGCAACGCAGGCAGCAGGTTGTAACCGTCGACATGCACCTTGTAGGTCTGGTCGCCGGCGGGATGGCCAGCCAGCAGCTTCGCCTTGATGTCTGGCTCACCAGCGGCCGCCATCAACGTGGGCATCAGGTCCTCAAGCGATGTAATGTCGTTGATCTGTGTGCCGGGCTTGATGGTGCCGGACCAGCGTACGAGCGCTGGAACGCGGTAGCCGCCCTCCCAGTTGGAGTTCTTCTCGTTGCGGAATGTGGTTGTGCCGCCGTCGGGCCAGGAAAACATTTCGGCTCCGTTGTCGGTGGTATAGACGACGATGGTGTTCTCTTCGAGGCCCAGTTCCTTGAGCTTGTTGAGCACCTGCCCGACCTGGCCGTCATGTTCGGTCATGGCATCGGCAATGATGCCGAGGCCGGTCTTGCCTTCCGA
>Ga0315278_10001533_pt1 | contig 20315 bp, 18 predicted proteins | sample YL17G06_0_MG_FD_203880 | JGI IMG/M metagenome (GOLD analysis project Ga0315278, IMG submission 203880) | Sediment microbial communities from Yellowstone Lake, YNP, Wyoming, USA - YL17G06_0 | ecosystem: Environmental > Aquatic > Freshwater > Lake > Sediment | place: USA: Wyoming | collected... | reverse complement strand
CCTGTATCGGCTAAACAACCTCTAGCAGGACGCTGAAAAAGCCCGCCAGCATCGTTCTCGCATCGTTCAGACCCTCAACGTACCCCAAGGGTACGACTCGGATCTTCACTCGCTGCGGCCTTGCTGGACGGACTTTTTGAGCATCCTGCGAGATATTCCTCTCGTGCCCATGACCTTTGGGCCATTGGGCTTCCTGTATGCCACAAGTTTTTCCGCGTCCTGCTAAAGGGGTGGCTGGGATGATCTCTCACTGCGCCCATCGAGCGAGCACAGTCTTATCGTGCGCGCTCTGGGAGCATGGAGATCGTCCCAGCTACCCCATCCCCATTTTTCAGCATCCGGTTAGTCGAACACCACGGTTTTTCTACCATAAACCAACACCCGTCGTTCAACATGGCGGCGCACGGCGCGGGCCAGCACAACCTCTTCCAGATCCCGTCCCTTCCTGACCAGATCATCGACGGTATCCCGGTGGCCCACACGCATGACGTCCTGTTCGATGATTGGGCCTTCATCTAGATCGTCCGTGGCATAGTGCGCCGTGGCCCCGATGATTTTCACGCCCCGATCATAGGCCTGCCGATAGGGATTGGCGCCGATGAAAGCCGGCAGAAAGGAGTGATGGATATTGATGACTGGGCAGCCGACCTGTGAAAGAAAGGCGCCGCTGAGGATTTGCATGTACCGAGCCATGACTACAAGCTCGATACGATGGTCCTTCAGTAAGGAGAGAACTTGTTGTTCCTGCTGCGGCTTGGTCTCCTTGGTCACGGGACAGATGGAGAAGGGAATCTTAAACAGCTCGGCCCAGCCGGCGCAGGTATCGTGATTGGAAATAATCACGGGGATATCGATGTGCAACTCGTCGCGTTTGTGCCGTTGGAGCAGATCCGCCAGGCAGTGATCCTGTTTCGAGACCAACATCGCGACCCTCGTTCGGCGGCTTGAAGGGCGAACCTCATAGCGCATCTCGAAGGTCTTCGCGACCGGAGCGAAGGCGATTGCGATCTCCTCGGGCGGAATCTGCAAACCTTCGGCGGCAAACTCCATGCGCATGAGAAACTCGTTCGTCTCTTCATCGGTATGATGATCCGAATCGAGAATGTTTCCGCCGAAGTCGTGAATGAAGCCCGAGACACGGGCCACAATACCCCTGCGATCCTTACAATGAATCAGGAGGACGACAGATTCTTTTCGGTGCGCCATCGTAAGCCTATCTCTTCGATGAAAGTAATCAGTACAAGTGTAGCAGGGGAGCGACAATACCGGCGGGAAATATCGCTAGTAAGTCGCTAAAGTATGGGTGTGGTGTGCGGGAATCCCAATATCCAGCAGGGTGCTCAAAAAGGTCGTCCAGCAAGGCCGCAGCGAGTGAGGGCCCGAGGCGTACCCTTAGGGTACGTTGAGGGTCTGAACGACGCGAGAACGCTGCTGGCGGGCTTTTTCAGCACTCTGCTTATGTGACGATGTGGCCCACAAGATCGTACAACGCCGCATCGGTGATCTCGACCTTGACGAGTTCCCCTGCTGTGGCTGATCCATCATTGATATACACGACGCCGTCGATCTCCGGAGCCAACCCTTCATGGCGTCCCTCAATTAGTAACTCTGTCTCTTCGGAGACCCCTTCGACCAAGACCTCCATCACGGAGCCGATACGGGCCTGGCCTCGTGCCGCTGCAATCTCTTCCTGTACAGTTAAGATTTCATTCCGTCGTTCGTCCATGACCGATCGCTCAACCTTGTCATCAAGCCCGACGGCCGGCGTGTCTTCTTCGTCCGAATACAAAAACACCGCCACCCGATCAAACTCGGCATCTTCCACGTAGCCTCTCAGTTCGTCAAACGCCTGCTCCGTCTCTCCCGGGAACCCCACGATGAAGGCCGTGCGAAATGTAACGCCGGGAATGCGCGTCCGGATCCGATCGACGAGGGAGGTGATGGCAGCCCGATCGCCCAGCCGGTGCATCCGCTTGAGCATCCGGTCGTTGATGTGTTGCAGCGGCATGTCGATATACTTGGTAATCTTTTCTTCTCCTGCGTAGAGATCCAACAACTCATCCGATACCTGTTGCGGGTAGAGATAGAACGGCCTGATCCAGCGTAAGCCTTTCACCTTCACCAGCTCGCGAAGCAACGTGACGAGGCCTTGGCGCACACCAAGATCGACGCCATAATTCACCGTATCCTGGGAAATGAGGTTGACCTCTTTCACACCTTCAGCGGCCAGGCGCGTGGCTTCGGCGACGATCGATTCCACGGGGCGGCTTCGCTGCTTGCCCCGCATCAGGGGGATCGCGCAGAAGGCGCAATTCCGGTTACAGCCTTCGGCGATTTTCACATATGCACTATGGGCCTTCCCGAGACGTAGACGCGGCGCGTCTGCGTCGTACAGATAGGGAGGCTCGCTGATCCAGAGCCGTTGTTGCCGCTTCTTCGGCGCCAGGAGATTCCGGCAAATCTCCGCGATCTTTCCGAACTCACCGGTCCCTACCACGCCGTCGAGTTCCGGCAATTGCTCGAGGAGATCTCCTTGATACCGTTGCGCCAGACAGCCTGCGGCAATCAACACACGACAGGACCCCGCTTCTTTTAGTTTGCCGTGTGCAATGATCGTATCAATCGACTCCTGCTTGGCCTCTTCGATGAAGCCACAAGTATTAATGATGACCACTTCAGCTTTCTTCGGGTCATCGGTCAAGGCAAACCCGTCCGCCACCAACATGCCCAACATGACTTCGGAATCGACCTGGTTTTTCGAACAACCCAGGTTGACAAAGCCGATGGTGGTCTTCTTGCTGTTTGGGCGAGACGGAGTGATCAATCGTGATGGCATGGGAAGCAGTCTACGGGACGGCTCAAAAGCCTGTCAATCAACAGCTCCATGCAGGTCGCGGGCGAGGAGGTTTGCTCCCCTATCTGCGCGCAACTTTTTCACCCGCCCACCCACTGGCACGCCGAGACGTGCCATTAACCCGAGCGAGGCCCTTCTGATTTTTCGTACCTCTCTTTAGGGGAGTGGCCAAGGCTGCCCTTTACTGCGCGCATCGAACGAGCACCGTTTCACCGTGCGCGTTCTGCGAGCAAGAAGGGCACCTGGCCGCTCCCCTCTATCCTTCTGAGGGCGCGCGTTGCGCGAGCAAGGGGAGCAACCTCCTTGCCCTCCCATTCCATCTTATGGCATCATGCCCCCCTTTGGAGACCAGCATGGAGCATTTGCTCGAATACGCCGGTTCCGTGCATATCTATCTTGGACCGTACCGCGGGAATCCGATTGCTTTGTATTTGAAGCGGACGGAGACCGGGTGCCAGATCGGCCCGAAGGCCTATCCGTGGAACGACGTCGTGGGGAGTGGTGAGACGCCGAATAAGGCGGCCGCGGATTTCGAAGAAAAATGGAAATCGAAGGGTCTCTCGGCGGATATGTACTCTGGTCCCTCGTGGGAAGGAGGCATCAAGCCGGAGAAACCTGCTCCTCCCAAGCCGCCCACTGCTCCCAAACCAGCGGTATCCGCTGCTGCATCAGCACCAGCGGGCCAGCCTAGCGTGCCTGCAGCCTCTCCGATTGACACCACACCGGCTCCTGCTCCAGCCCTGGCGGCTCAGCCTGCAGACAAATCGAGCTAATTCACTCTTATAGTAGGCTGTGGGAGAACTATTGTGGCACGCGAGAGCCTTGATGGGCTGCATGCGTGGCACAACAGGAGAACATTCCCGCAGGATGCTCAAAAAGGCTGTCCAGCAAGGCCGCAGCGAGCGATCACTTTATAATAAGGGGTGGCTGGGATGATCTCTCACTGCGCCCATCGAGCGAGCACAGTTTTATCGTGCGCGCTCTGGGAGCATGGAGATCGTCCCAGCTACCCCGTCCCACTTTTTCAGCGTCCTGCTAGGAACGTTTTGGAAGGTGGCCTTCAGGAGGAAGGGCCGGCCAGCTTGCTGTGCTTCAGGCCGTATCCCATGTAGACCATAATGCCGATGACACTCCAAACGGCGAATCGAATCCAGGTCACCCATGGGAGAAAGCTCATTAAACCAAAGCAGGCCAGCATACCCAGAATGGGGACGACCGGCATAAACGGAAGCCGGAAGGGGCGGGGCTGGTTGGGTTTCGTATAGCGCAGGATCACGACACCGATACAGACCAGGACAAAGGCAAAGAGAGTGCCGATGTTCGTCATGTCCGCCGCGTCACCGATGGGAATCAGGGCTGCGAGCGTGGCCACGGCGATACCGGTGAGAATGGTGGCATAATGAGGTGTGCCATAACGCGGATGCACGGTTGACAGCCAGGGGCTCAAGAGGTGATCGCGCGACATGGCAAAGAATACCCGGATCTGACCCAGCATCATCACGACGAGTACGCTGGTAATTCCGGCCACGGCCCCGAACGCCACAATTGCCGCTCCCCATTTGAAGCCCACCATGCTCAGCGCTGCGGCCACCGGCGCATGGATGTCGATCTGTGAAGAGGGGATCAGGCCGGTTAGAACAGCAGCCACGGCAATGTAGAGGACGGTGCAGATGCTGAGGGAGGCAATGATCCCGATCGGCAGATCCCGCTGCGGGTTCTTGGCTTCCTCGGCGGTCGTCGAGATGGCATCGAATCCGATATAGGCGAAGAATACAATCGCCGCTGCGGCACCGACACCGGCAAATCCTTGCGGCATGAAGGGCGTCCAGTTGTCGCTATTTACGGCCGGTGTTCCCACGGCGATGAAGAAGAGGATGACCGCGAGCTTCAAGCACACAATAATGCCGGTTGCGCGAGCGCTTTCTTTGATCCCAATGACGAGGATAATAGTGACGAGCAGCACGATAATGGCGGCGGGAAAGTTTGCCACGCCCCCATCGGGCCCTCCGGGTGGATGCGTAGCCCAGTGCGGCAGTTCGATCCCGGCCAACCCGAGCAGCTTGTTGAAATAGCCGGACCATCCGATGGCGACGGCGACACAGGCCACACCGTATTCGAGAATTAAGTTCCAGCCGGTGATCCAGGCCAGGAATTCTCCCAACGTGGCATACGAGTAGGTATAGGCAGAGCCGGCCACGGGAATCATGGTGGAAAACTCTGCATAGCACAGTGCTGCGAAGGCGCAGGTCAGGCCGGAGAGCACGAAGGACAGAATGATTCCAGGCCCTGCCCCGGGCCGGTGGGCATCTCCAACGATGGCGGTGCCGATCAGGACGAAGATGCCGGTGCCGATGATCGCGCCGATGCCGAGCGCGGTCAGATCCCAGGCCGTGAGAGTTTTTTTCAAACGATGATCGGGATGGTCTGCGTCCTTGAGAATCTGCTCAATGGACTTGGTTCGGAAGAGTCGGCGGATCACCGTACCTCCTCAAGTCGAAAGGATGGCGAAGAATGCTGTAGGGTCAATGAGCTTCTGTTCCATATGGGGTCAAGTATAGCAGGCCTTCTCCATAGGAGAGCCATGCGAGACGGGCGGGACGCGCGAGACTGGCGGGACGAGTGAGATAGACGAAGGGTCAAGGTTCGAGGTCTCCTGAACGTCGAACCTCGAACGTCATACGTTGGCTCCCGCCCATCTCGCTCGTCGCGCCTTTCTCGCATGTCTCGCGCGTTATGCGCCACGGTCTGTGGCGCGGGCGGCGCGCAGAAAGGCCTCGAACAATCGCCGGTGGAGGGGGTGGCGGTCGAAGAGAAACTCCGGGTGCCACTGGATGCCGAGAAAAAAGCGGTGGGCCGGAGATTCGATTGCCTCCACGATACCATCAGGGGCCAGGGCGCTGACGATCAATGCTGGCGCGACGGCTTTGACCGATTGATGGTGCGAGCTATTCACTCGCATCGACCGCGATCGCACGATGCGACGGAGCAGGCTGCCGGGCGTGACTGTGACGGTGTGACTGAGATTCGTCGCAGAGGTCCGTTGCCGATGTTGGAGCGCGGTCGAGATTTGGGATGCGATATCCTGAAACAGACTGCCACCGCAGGCGACGTTCATCGTCTGCATACCTCCGCAGATGGCGAGTAGAGGGACATCAGCCTGTGTCGCCAGGTGGACGATGTCCAGTTCAAAACTCGCGCGACGTTCGCTCACAATTCCGAACGGATACCGCTGACGTTCGCCATACAATGACGGTGGAAGGTCCGGCCCGCTTCCGGTAAGGAGGAGTCCGTCGAGGTTGTGAAGAATATGCCGTCTTGTAGCCCGGCCTGCGAGGAGTGGAAGGACCAGCGGGACGCCGCCGAGTTCTTCGATGGCACGGATGTAGCGTGCGCGCAAAAAGTAGGTGGGCTCGCGCCCACCCCATTCCTTCCGATCACCGGCGTTGAAGTCTGGTGTGACGCCGATGATCGGTTTCATCGGCTAGCGGGCTGTGGAAAAACCATGTGGACACGCAGGAATTTCATTGGTCAGTAAGTTTGGCATAACAGGAGCACCCCACGCGGGATGCTCAAAAAGGCTGTTCAGCAAGGCCGCAGCGAGCGAAGAGGCGAGGCGTACGCTTCGGTACGTTGAGCCTCTGAGCGATGCGAGAACGCCGCTGGTGGACTTTTTCAGCATCCTGCTAGCGGATGGGCTCCGGAGCAGAGGCCGGCCCCGGTGAATTACTCGAATCAGCGACCCCCAGGAAGCGGATGGGCCGATTGCCTTGTAGGTGATCGGGGGTAATGACGTAGGTGCCGTAGAGACTGGTGTCCCAGATGCTTTTGGCCGCCTGTTCATTCCCGCCGGAAAACACATAGGCGAGTCCTCCGACAATCCCTCCACCGATGGCAAATGCCGCTTTCAGTGGAAAATATAACAGTGTGGAGAGGCCGGACATAGCTAGCATGCCCGCGCCTGACGCGGTTCCGCCCTCGGTGCTCTCGCTCGACGGAGTGGCCGCGCTTTCTTGACTCCACGCCGACGGCACCATTGTGATGGTGCACAGGGCCAGGAGCAGGAAGACTGCCACCAGTTTGAAGCTGGAAGCCTCACGGGGGCGATTGGATAAAGACGAGTATGTGTTCACAGATAATCCTCCTTCTACGACAGAGCGAGCTGCGCGGCAGTAGTTGACTCCAGGGCGCTTACCCATGATTCAGTGCTAGTGGGGTTATAACAAATTCAACTCTGAATGCATACCCCCTGCCGTGGGTGCGTGGAGTGTCTTAGCCTGCATTGTTCATGAAGGTTCGTCGCGAAAGCGTGCAGACGTGAAGCGAGACGGGCACTCGGAGGCGTGAAGCCCTGAGGCATACTCGTGCAGTATGTCGAAGGACTGAACGGCGAGACTGCCCGTCACAGCCGCGTATCCGCGCTTGCAGCAGAAGCTTCATGAACAATGCGGGCTAGGGAGCAGTAACGTCTCTCAGTACGAGGTCCAGTTCAGATGCAATGTACGACGTGATGAAGTTCGTCCGCTTGATTACGGTGTCTCTGACTTCAGAGATCCCTGTGTCGTCTGCGAGACATTGGTTCTCTTGAGTGATGCCGGACTGCAACGCCAGGTCCAGCTTGCACCAACAGACTGCTTGGATAAACAACTCATGGGCTCGCCTCTGATGAGAGAGCCGATATTCATCTGCGAGATCGGCTAGGGCCAGGGCCAACCAGCGGGAGAAATCAACGTCGGTGCTGAGCGTATCAATCTGACTCTGGGTGATCACGACAGCGACCTGGATTCCGCCCTTCCAACTCCGTTTCTTGACGTTAAATACACAGGAGGATGTGAAGGGTTTCCCCTCCACTGGCTGCGGTCCGACAAACAGGGTCACACGAAACTGGGAAGGCTCTGGTGCAGGCTCAACTGCCATGGTGCACATTGTAGCATGACCACCGATCTCAACGGCCGTCTCATTGACGGCTTGGGAGCGCAACGATAAGATACCTGCCGCCATGACCACGGCCATATATCAGCGTATCAGCGAGATGCAGCAGGCACTGCGTGATGCCGAGATCGACGGCTGGCTCTTCTATGATTTCCGCGGGAGCGACCCCCTCGCCTATCGCATACTCCAGCTCGATCCTACCGTCCATGTGACGAGGCGGTGGTACTATTGGATTCCGGCGCAGGGGGTTCCTGTCAAGCTGCTGCATCGCATCGAGCCGCACGTGCTGGATGCATTGCCGGGACAAGCCGACTGCTATGTGTCGTGGGAGCAGCAACGGCAGATTCTTGCGCGCCTGCTCGCCGGCGGACTCCGTGTCGCGATGCAGTATTCCCCGCTGAACGCGGTTCCCTATGTGTCGCGCGTGGATGCCGGTACGATCGAGTTGATCAGAAGTTACGATGTCGAGGTGGTGAGTTCGGCGGATTTGGTTCAGACGTTTGAAGCGCGCTGGACGGACCGTCAACTCGAATCGCATCAGTTTGCCGCCGCGGCGCTGCGGCGCATCGTTGATCAGACATTTAGTTCTGTGCATGAGGCGATCACGCAAGGGCGGAGTCTCACTGAATATGGAGTGCAGCAGTTTATTCTGGCTCGTATACGTGAGGCCGGGATGGTTACGTCGAGTGCACCGATTGCCGCTGTCAATGCCCACAGCGCTGATCCCCATTATGGTCCGACAGAGACGGGGTCAGCCGAGGTCACCCGCGATGCGTTGCTCTTGATCGATCTCTGGGCCAAACGAGCGGAGGCCGGATCGGTCTACGCCGATATCACCTGGACCGGCTATGTCGGTCAGACCGTCCCGGTGAAACACCGCGAGATCTTCGACTTGGTCCGGCAGGGGCGGGACGCGGCCCTGACCTTCGTCCAGACAGAAATAGCTGCCGGCCGTCGCCCATTCGGTTGGGAAGTCGACGATGCCTGCCGGCAGGTCATCCAACGAGGCGGCTATGGCGATCAATTCGTCCATCGCACGGGCCATTCGATCGGCGAAGAGGTTCATGGCAACGGAGCCAACATCGATGGCTTGGAGACGCAGGACACCCGCCGTCTGATGCCGAGGACATGCTTTTCTATTGAGCCAGGGGTCTACTTGCCCGGCGAGTTTGGGATCAGGAGCGAACTGGACGTGTATCTCGCTGACCGTGAGGCGTTGGTGTTCGGTTTGCCATTGCAGGGCGAGATCGTCTCCATTTTCTAGCCCCTCTCCCTTCCTTGACAGTGCCTCCTACTGGCCTATAAAGTTGAGTCGGTTCTCAGCAAGGCAAGGCCGACGGCGATTTGCATAGGGAAAAGGAATCACGCCATGTTTGGTACCATGGGGATCTCGGAACTCATCATTATCCTCGTCATTGTCCTCATCATTTTCGGGGCGGGAAAGCTCCCACAAATTGGTGAAGGAATCGGCAAAGCGCTCAGAGGGTTCAAGAAAGAAGTCAACGATATTCCCCCGCCGGACGCGGCACCGTCCGAAGCGAATCAACCGGCTCCCACGCAGGTCCAATCAACGTTCCAGGCTGCACCGGCACCGACGATTACGCCGGGACAGACTCTCGCCGCTCCGAAGCCCACGGCACCCTATGTGCCTGGGCCGGAACTGACTCCCGGGACCACTGCCGCCCTGATGTACAACATGGCGGCTCCGCCAATGTCATCAACGGCAGCCCGGTCAGTCTCGGCCCAATCGACGGGGCAGGGCCAGCAGCCTCCCACGATGGAAGAACGCGCGGCTGCTCCCACGCCGATGATGCGGGCACAGTACCCGCCCCTTCCCGCGGGCGCCCAGGCAAAACCAGCAGTTAAACGCCCGTCGGCCATTGTCAACAAGGATGCCGTGGCCCGCGTGCAGGCACAGCAGGCGGCGATGAAGGCGAAGGCCGCGCAGCCGGCCGGCATTTCCCCAGGGGATATGCAGAGCTTGGGAGAAGGACTTGGGGATGCTTTGCGGACGTTCAAGCAGGCTGTTGCCGATGTCCGCAATTCGGTCGATCCCGAGATGCGGACAATCCAAGCCGAGATGGATTCTGCCCAGAAGGAATTCCAGCAATCTATCGAAGCGGCCAAAGAACTGCCCGCCTTGCACGAAGAGCCTCCTAAACAAGCGTGAGCTGGAGTGCGGTCTTCATCAGCCTGCCCGATGCTTGTACCCTGCTCTGTCGTACTTCCTCTCGCACCATCGGGTATTCAGTCGTCCTGTCAGTCCTCTGTCTCGCCGGTTGTGTCCAGGATTCTCCGCCTTCATCGGGGGAGCGCACGGTTTCGCTATTGCTGGAGTTGCTCCGCGATGAGGCGCCAGAGATGCGGCGGACGGCTGCAGAATCTCTGGGCAAGATCGGCGACCCACGAGCCGTGGATTCCATTCTCCTCCTCAAGCACGATCCGGCAGCAATTGTCCGCGAAGCGTCGGTGCTGGCCGTGGGACGCTTGAAACCCGCAGCCACTGATGGAGTGGTTGCCCTGTTGACGCAGGCTCTGGAGGACCCTGCCGAATCGGTCCGGCAGGCGGCGGTCGTGGCGATCGGCGAGATTGAAGCAGGTTCTCGATTGCTGCAGCCTCTCGTGGGGTTACTGCGATCATCGGATGCAACGGTCAGGAGAGCGGCGGGGCGGGCATTGCTACAAATCGACTCAAGCCAATCAGTTCCTGCGCTCGTCGCAGCAGGAACCGACTCCGATGCGGAGGTTCGACAGGGGATTGTGGCGGCGGTGGGTGAATGGGGCGGGGTGGCGGTCTCCCCTTGGCTCAGAGAACGTTTGGCCCATGATCTCTCGCCTGGGGTGCGAGCAGAAGCGGCCTATCGTCTGGGAATGCGCAGCGATGCTGATACGAGGGCAGCGCTCAACACGACGATCGCGAAGGATCCGGACAGTGGGGTGCGTCGCTGGGCGAAACGAGGAACTTAGGTCACGAGGCGGGAACGATTCAATGCATCGACGAGTTCGACAAGCTCTTTGCGGGCCTTTTCATCGATGTTGGTAAATTGGATGCCCATCCCGGGGAAGAGCAGATGCCGTTCAGGCTTCTTGCGGACCCAGGCGACCTTCGCTTGGGCCGTGTGTTTTTCCCAAGGACGATCGGGCAGTGCAAACTCGACGGAAAGCTCGGTCCCAGGAGCCAGCGGGGCGCTGCTTTCGATGAACAACCCGCCTGCACCGATGCCGCCGGTTAAGCTGTCGAACTGTTTGCCTTCCGGGGTCGTGTAGCGAACTTTCAAGGCGAGCGGGGCTCTCGGATGAGAGCGCGCATGGGCGAATCGCACTTCCTCGTCGCCGGCAAGCATCTGTTCAATGACCGTTCCCCACGGCAGGGCACCGAGCAGTTCTCCCCTGGCACTATGAAGCGTGACCACTTCCCGGTCGGCATTCATCTCAAGGACTTTGCCCTCATGCACTTCCGTCGTAATCACAGTAAACTTCATGGTCAAGTCCTTGTATTGAACGCGGGACGATTCGGTAGCCGATGCATAGTCACTAGGCTGGTTGCCCGACGGGCTGGAGCGATTTCACCAGTTCGAGCACGCGGTTACGGATATCGGGGTTAATCTCCGTAAAGCGCACCCCCATGCCAGGGCTAAACGTATATTGGTCTGCTTTAGGGCAGACCCACGCGACGAGACCCTTCGCCGGCAACCATTCTGACGGCTGCTCTGGTAGCGAAAATTCAAGCGCAAGCTTGGTGCCGACCGGTAGAGTGCTTAGGCTTTCGATAAAGAGCCCGCCTCCGCCGATGCCGCCTGCGCGACTTTCAAACTGCTGCCCTTCCGGGGTTGTGTATTTGACACGGAAGGTGAGTGAAACGCGCGGCTCATTCCTGGTTTCTCGGCTCGCCTGGGGTTTACGATAGGCCAGAATCTGGTCAATGACGAAGTCCCAGGACAGGTTGCCCATGGGTTCGCCGTTGATCCCCAGAAGAGTGATCACTTCACGGGCTGCGTCAAGGTCGAGGGCTTTCCCTTTGTGTCGAAGGCTTGAAGACACGGGATATTTCACACGTCCTCCAGGTTCAATCTGTAACGCAAGTATAGCGCAGCATTCCATCTTGTCGAGGAAAAGCGTAGAGTCATGAGCGTCGCCACAGGTTAGGTAGGAAGAAGGAGCAGAGAGTACTCGAGAAGGGACATTGTGAAGGCATACCCAAGGCAGGATGATCCTGGCCTGGAGGATTCTGAGTAGACGTCCTGTGGGGGCAGGCGAAAAAATCTACAGTTATAACGACTTAGGCTGTCTTCACATCCTTGTCTTGTTCGAAGATTCGGATGGGAGCGTGCTTGCCGAGGATGGCATCCTCGGTGAGGAGGACTTCCTTAATCTGCTTCTGAGAAGGGGCATCATACATCACGTCCAGCATCACGTCTTCGAGGATGGCGCGCAATCCTCGAGCGCCGGTTTTCTGGAGAAACGCTTTCCGTGCAATTGCCCCGAGCGCGCCTTCCGTGAACTTGAGCTTTACCTTCTCAAAGGAGAGCAATTTCTCGTACTGCTTCGTGAGCGCGTTTCTCGGCTCGGTCAAGATGCGAATGAGGGCGCGTTCATCCAGCTCATCCAAGGTGGCTACGACCGGCAGCCGACCGACGAACTCCGGAATCAAGCCGTACTTGAGGAAGTCTTCCGGCTGAACTTTCGCGAACAGTTCACCAAGTCGCACCTCGCTCCGTCCGCGAACTTCGGCTCCGAATCCCATCGCCTTCCGATTCAGGCGTTGCTCGATAATTTGTTCGAGCCCGACGAACGCTCCGCCGCAGACGAACAGGATGTTGCTCGTATTGACCTGAATAAACTCTTGGTGCGGATGCTTGCGTCCGCCTTGAGGCGGCACGTTGGCGACGGTCCCCTCGATGAGCTTGAGCAGTGCCTGTTGTACCCCTTCGCCCGAGACGTCGCGGGTGATGGACGGGCTGTCGCTCTTGCGGCTGATCTTGTCGATTTCATCGATGTAGACGATGCCCCGCTCGGCCCGTTCCACATCGTAGTCCGCTGCCTGCAGGAGCTTGAGGATGATGTTTTCCACGTCTTCGCCGACGTACCCTGCCTCTGTGAGCGTGGTCGCATCGGCCAGCGTGAAGGGGACGTCCAAATACTTCGCGAGGGTCTGGGCCAACAGCGTTTTCCCTGTGCCTGTGGGCCCCAGCATGAGGATGTTGCCCTTCTGGAGTTGCACGTCGTCAACGTCTTTATCCTTGGCCGAGATTCGCTTGTAGTGATTATGAACGGCCACCGCGAGAATTTTTTTGGCCCGCTCCTGTCCCACGACGTATTGATCCAAGTGGTGTTTGATTTCCACCGGCTTTTTGAGTTTCGACGAAATCTCTTCTTTGGCTTCTTCCCAATCCTCGGCAATGATGTCGTTACAGAGGTTGACGCATTCGTCGCAGATGTAGACGGTGGGCCCGGCAATCAATTTGCGGACTTCGTCACGGCTCTTTCCACAGAACGAACAGCGGAGATGTCGATCCATCTTATCCAGCTTCGCCATGCGCCCTCCCCTGTTACTTGTCCTTGGCCGCGTCTTTTCCTGCGTCGCCACTGGCAGCCTTGAGGAGCTTCGGTGGCCGCGTGATGACTTCGTCGATGAGACCGTACCGCTTGGCTTCTTCTGCCGACATGAAGTAGTCCCGTTCGGTGTCCTGGGATATCTTCTCCAGCGGCTGGCCGGTATGTTTGGCCATGATCTCATTGAGTCGTTCACGGATTTTCAAAATCTCCCTGGCATGAATGTCGATTTCTGTGGCTTGCCCCTGAAACCCGCCCATGGGCTGGTGAATCATGACTCTCGCGTTCGGCAGGGCAAATCGCTTGCCTTTCGTTCCAGCGGTAAGCAAAAAAGCTCCCATGCTGGCGGCCTGGCCGAGGCAGATGGTGTTGATCGGGGGTTTCACATACTGCATGGTGTCATAAATGCCCAATCCCGCCGTGACGCTTCCCCCGGGGGAGTTGACGTAGAGATTGATGTCCTTTTCAGGGTCCTCTGCTTCGAGGAACAAGAGCTGGGCAATAACCAGGTTGGCAAAGATGTCGTCGATTGGCGCACCGAGGAAGATGATCCGGTCTTTCAGGAGCCGAGAATAAATGTCGTAGGCACGCTCGCCTCGGTTAGTCGTTTCGATAACGATGGGAACTAGCATGCACGTCGTTCCTTTCCGCTTAGCAGGATGCTGAAAAAGTCCGCCAGCTTCGTTCTCGCTTCGCTCAGAGGCTCAACGTACCGAAGCGTACGCCTCGCCTCTTCGCTCGCTGCGGCCTTGCTGGACGGCCTTTTTGAGCATCCTGTGTGTTATACCCCTATTTCCCCAACATACAGACCAATGAAATTCAGGCCGGCCCTGCACTGCTCGGCACTATCCCTGAATCACCGCATTGCGGTATACGAAATCCAAGGCTTTATCCGCCAAAATCCTGGTGCGTAACGCATCGATGGACTCTTGTCCACCGGCTTTGACCATCTTGACGAGATCGGCCGCCGGCACCTTGAGTTCCGACGCCAGCCGCATGATTTCGGCGTTGAAATCGTCCTGCGTGACCGTCAGCCCTTCTTTCTCGGCGATCGCTTCTAACACGAGGCCGAGCTTCACGCGGCGTGCCGCTTCGTTCCGATGCTCTTGGCGAAGGCTTGTGAGCTCCTCCGTGCCGGGCGATTCCTGGGCGCCGCCCTTCCGCTGTTGCTGCTGCACGTGCTGGCGGATGATGGCTTCCAGCTCACGCTCCACCAGGGTTTCCGGGAGGTCGAAGTGGTGGGTCTCCACGAGCCGTTTGATGATCGTATCCTTATGGGTGTCTTCGATCTCTCGCTTCAGCGCCCGTTCCATCCCGTCCCTCAGTTTGTCTTTGATTTCCTGGAGCGAGCTGTAAGGGCCACAGTCTTTGGCAAATTCATCGTCGAGGGCCGGCAGCTTCTTTTCCTTGACGGATTTGATTGTCAGCGTGAACACGACCGTCTTGCCGGCAACGCGAGGATCGGGATGGCTGGCTGGATACGGCTGGGAAATTTCGAGCACGTCACCTTCTGTCTTCCCCCCGACATGCGAATCAATTTCTAAGCCCAAGACGGACGCGTGTGATCCGACCTTATGGAGTTGACCCTCCTTCTTCGTTCCTTCCAGCGGTGCTCCATCGAGAGCGCCTTGCACATCCAGCACGATATAGTTTCCGTCCACGATGGTATGGCCGGCCGGTGCGGCTTCCAGGCGTGCCTGTTGTTCGCGCAAGACCTCAAGTCCTCGGTCGAGCTGTTCGTCGGTGACGGTGCGTTTGTCGGGCTTGAGCGAGATCGGACTCGGCGCTTTATAGTCCCGCAATTCGATTGTCGGCTTGATCTCGACGGTCGCGGTAAATGTAAAGGGTTCGTCCTTCTTAATCTTGACCCGGTCCAGCGGGGGAATTTCGACGAGGATCGGCACAATTCCGGCTTGGCGGACGGCCTTGTCGTAGAAGTCCGGGACGAGGCTTCGGATCACGTCCTCTTCCACGGTTTTGGCATAGCGTTTTTCCAGCAAGGCCAAGGGTGCCTTGCCAGGGCGAAATCCTGGGATGTTGACCTGGCGGTTCAGCTCGACGTAGGCGCGCGCAATCCGTTGCGTGACCTCATCGGCCGGCACCTCAATCTTGAGGGCGCGTTTCATCGGTCCTAGTTCAGTCACTTCCATTTTCATAACTGGCGCATGCCCTTTTCCTTGTAAGACGCCTTGCGCGGGCTGCCGAGCCGTCGCCGGCTTCCCGGTCGTGGTCTGGTGCGAGAGGGGGGACTTGAACCCCCACGGTTACCCACGAGATCCTAAGTCTCGCGCGTCTGCCAGTTCCGCCACTCTCGCATGGTGGGGTATGCAGGAGCCGATTCCAGCATGATGACCAATCAAACGAAAATACACGTTCCTGTGGGTATTTTGTACCGTTGGAGGTATCCCACTGTCAACCCATACTCCTGCGGGGTGGAAGTGCGTTCACTTGCGTGCGCGGCCTAAGGTGCGGGCTAAGGTAGCCCCAGCCTTCAGTGACGGGTATAATCAGGAGGCATACGTCATTCATCCTCAGCATACCGGTAAGAGGTGCACGATGCGCGTTGCGCTACTGCTCGCAACTCTGGCTTTCACGGTTGTGGCACTTCCCTCTCCTCCTTCATGGGCCTACCGGGACTATTTCACGCCGGAGCAGAAAGCGCTGCTGGATAAGATTCAAGCCGTGCGCATCGAGGCGATTGCACTCACAGACAAGGGAGCCGTTGATGCTGCGCTGATTGCCGAGCTTGTAGCCCGCCGGATCGGTGAATTGGAATACACGATCGTGCGCGAAGCCGGTAAACCCCATGACGCTGTGTTCAAAGTAAAATGCGAACAGCGAAAAACATGGGAAGGCACGACGACTACGGGAGGGGATGCGGATTTGCCCGATGCCCCGTCTCGACTGTGGAAAGGCCCCGCCTGTCAGATGACCTATCTCCTCGGTGACATAAAGGTCAAATGGCAGAAAGAGGTCCGAACCGAGTTTGAAGATGCAGGACAAGCCGCGCAATCGGCCAACGCGGGAGATCCGGGGACTTATGCCCTGGGCAAATTGAGAGATGTGCTCGAGATATACGAATTTCCCTTGTTGCTGGCTGCTGAATGGGGTCAGCCGGAGCGCCTTCTCAAGTTGCTCGATCGATCCGATACGCCGCAGGGTAGAAGATTGAAAATTATTTCTCTCTTAGGCGAGATGCAAGCCGACGAGGCCTTGCCGAAGCTGAAAGAGGTGCTCAAGGATCGTGACCTGGCGAAGCAAGCGATTGGGGCGATGGGCAATCTCGGCAAGGAGGGCATTCCGCTACTTGTCGACATCATGAACACGTCTCCGCAGATTGAATTGCAGGCGGCGGCGGCCAAGGGCTTAGGACAATTGGGCGGGACGCATGGCGATGCGTCGGTCGTGCTGCCGTTGCTCGCCAAGCTGGAGGATCCCAAGACAGACTGGTCCGTGCTCACGGAAGTGGCCTGGTCGCTGGGCAAGATTCCGGATAAACGATCGATCCAGCCGCTCTACGATCTCGACAAGAAACTACAAGCCATGCGCGATCCGGAGAACGAGCCGTTGAAGAAACTCAAAGAAGCGGTGTTCTGGGCGATCAAACAGTGCGATACGTGGGATCAGTTCAGCTGATGGGGCGCTCCTCCGGGCCAGATACCGAGACTGCGAGAGTGCTCTGGTGCCGTCGCAGTGCTTGAGATTACGACGGCTTGTTGAACGAAAACCGAGTTTTTCCACAACCTGTTAGACGTTGGACGTACAATGTGCGCACTTCGTGGCCTTGATCGGGATCGTTGATAAACACAGAGGACAGTCTTTGGTCGTCGGAGCCGCGATCGGCTCAGGTTTCTTCAGCCGGTTGACTTGCTTCACTAACATGAAGATTACAAATGCGATAATAATAAAGTCAAACGTGGCTTGAAGGAAGACCCCGTAATTGATAGTGGGAGCTCCCGCCGCCTTGGCAGCGATGAGAGACGGCTGTGGCGTTCCTGACAGATTGAGGAAGAGACTCGGGAAATCGACTTTGCCCATCAGCAGGCCGATGGGCGGCATCAGCACGTCGCTGACTAGCGACGAAACGATCTTTCCGAAGGCCCCTCCGATGATCACACCGATCGCCATATCGAGGACATTGCCCCTCATGGCAAAATCTCTAAATTCTTTGAGCATAACTCGTCCTCCTTCTAGAGCATATAGGTAAACCGCGCGCCTATCGCTTCCGGGTCGTGTCGAAGCTGTACCCAAGGGTCACAAGGTACATGTTGTCCGTATCCCCGATACCGCTCGCCGGATTACTGAGTACAACCTTGCGATTGAGCGCCTCTTCGATCAGCGGCTTGTACTGGAAGTGATACTTGGTGCGTTGATGAGAGAGAGCAGTGAGAATATAGCTGTCACCAAGAGGACGACCAGGATACCCAGCTCGATGGGAATCCTCATCGCCACACCTCCCCTTGATTTTTTGGCAGTATAGGGAAGGGGATCGTGGAGGGTCAATGCCATGGCGACAAGTACTGGTGGTCACCTTGCCGGTCATCAGGCCGCATGTTAAGATGCCGCCTTGCGAAAATCGGTGAGGAGAGGTGCGAGAGTGGTCGAATCGACATGCTTGGAAAGCATGCGTCCCAGCAATGGGACCGTGGGTTCGAATCCCACCCTCTCCGCCACTCAAAGAAGTGCTGAGTTCTGAGTTATCAGTTCTGAGTTAGAGGATCAGGGAACGGAACACAGCTTCGCATTCATAACTCAGCACTCAAAACTCAGAACTAATTGAGGATAGGGGCTGGGCCCTGTGCAACAGAACCCTGTGAACCCCGCCAGGTCCGGAAGGAAGCAACGGTAAGCGGTCAGTTCTGTGTGCCGCAGGATCACCTGGCCCCGCTCTCTTTGAAGAAGTTCTGAGTCTTGAGTTCTGAGTTGGGAGTTGGGAACAAAGAACTTTTCCATCCCCAGGACTGACAACTCAGAACTCAGAACTCAAGACTCAGAACTTATAACTGGAGCCCTGCGACGTTGGATTACCAAGTCTCTGCCAGAAAGTACCGGCCGGGCACGTTTGATGACGTGATTGGACAGCCACACGTTGTTCAGACGCTGGTCAATTCCATCACCACGAAACGAATTGCCCAAGCCTATCTCTTTTCCGGGACCCGCGGCGTGGGGAAAACCACGGTGGCAAGAATTCTTGCCAAGGCGCTCAATTGCGAGCGCGGGCCGACCGGCACGCCCTGCGGCACCTGTTCCAACTGCCTCGAAATTGCACAGGGGACCTCCGTCGATGTCATGGAGATCGATGGGGCGTCCAATACGAGCGTGGACGATGTGCGGGAGATCCGCGAGAACGTCAAGTTTGCCGCCTTTCGTGGGAAGTACCGGGTCTACATCATCGACGAAGTCCACATGTTGTCGAACTCGGCCTTCAACGCGCTGTTGAAGACGCTGGAGGAGCCGCCGCCGCATGTGGTGTTTATCTTCGCCACCACGGAGATTCACAAGATCCCGGCGACGATTCTCTCCCGCTGCCAGCATTACAACTTCCGCCGGATTGCGCGAACCGAGATTGTCGAGCGGCTGCGCCATGTGGTCGATCAGGACAAGATCGTGATCGAGGAACGGAGTCTGATGGCGCTCGCCAGAGCCAGCGAAGGCAGCATGCGCGATGGGTTGAGCCTGCTCGACCAGGCGGTAGCATTCGGCGGCAAGACGATCGTGCATACGGATCTGGAGGCCCTGCTGGGAGCGGTTCCACAAGAACTCGTTCGTGCCATGATTCAGGCGATCACGGCTCAGGAGAGCGCCGCGGCGCTTCGTGTGTTGGCCCAACTGTTGGACCAAGGACATGATCTGAGGGCCTATTGTGCGGAGGTTGTCGAGTATCTGCGCAACATGCTGGTGGTGTCGGTGGTGACTTCACCCCAAGAGTGGCAGGGGTTGATCGAGGCCTCGGCGGAAGATCTCGCACAGATGGCAGCTGATGCGCGCTCGTTCTCGCCCGAACCACTTCAGGAATTGTTTGCGATCTTCACGCAAGCGGAGGATTCGCTCAGGCTCAGTGCCCATCCTCGGTTCGTGCTCGAAACAGCGGCCGTGCGTGCGACGCGGTTGCTGCGTCGAGCGGATGGGAAGGCACCCCAAGCGGTGCAGCCAGCCCAGACGACACGCCCACCGCAGCCTGCTCCCGTGCGCACGGGCCAGCCGGTCTCGCCGGCTCGTTCTGCAGATCCAACGCCCTCCTCGCCGTCACGGCCCCCTCAGTCGACAGCTACTATAGCAACCGTTCCGATGCCGTCGAGGTCTTCTGTTGTCGGGAATACGGCGCAACCGCAAGGCCTCTCGGCCAACTCTCCCACTGCCCGGCCTCCTGGCGCAGCCGGTGAGGTGAAGGATTCGATGCCTATGGCAACGCGTCCGATTGATGATGGACGCGTTGCGGTGATGCTTAATTGGGAACAGGTCCAAGAGGAAGTGGCCAATGCCTCTTCCAGGATTGCCGCCTTCCTGGAAAGAGGGCGGTTTGTGGGCGTGGATGGCCATGTTGTGACAATTGGATTTGCTAAGCAGGAGACGGCGGCCCGAGGGATGATCGAGAACCCTGATAATATGGCGGTGCTCACATCGATATGTGCACGATTGAGCAGTCAGACGGTTCGGCTGCGGATTGTCGAATTGACAGAGTCGGATCCTCCAGGACCGACGATGGCGCAGCTCAAGGCGGCGAAGGAAAAAGAACAACGGCTGGTCCTCTTCGAGCAAGCGCGGGCACATCCGGTCGTCAAGCAGGCGCTGGAGATGTTCGGCGCGGAGCTCGCAGAGGTCAGACCGTTGTCGAGACAGAAGGAGGTCGAGGAATGAAAAGCCCGTTCGGCAATATGGGAAATATTCTGAAGCAAGCGCAGGCGATGCAGGCGCAAATGGCGAAGGTACAGGAACAGGCCGCGTCGAAGACCGTGACCGGGACGGCCGGCGGTGGCAG
>Ga0315278_10001530_pt1 | contig 20327 bp, 23 predicted proteins | sample YL17G06_0_MG_FD_203880 | JGI IMG/M metagenome (GOLD analysis project Ga0315278, IMG submission 203880) | Sediment microbial communities from Yellowstone Lake, YNP, Wyoming, USA - YL17G06_0 | ecosystem: Environmental > Aquatic > Freshwater > Lake > Sediment | place: USA: Wyoming | collected... | reverse complement strand
GGTAGCTCTCTTTCGTGTCCCGACGCACGATCGTCTTCATCGACGCGTCTGCGCGCAGGAACGTCGAATCCACTCCGCTCACCCGCCCGCGCAGCAGACCCTTCCGCTCGACGATCCCCAAGATCAAAACAAACGCCTGCTGGTGAACCTCCAACGGCAACCGCATGCGCATCCTCGACAGAGTCGAGTGATCGGGCACTCGCTCCGTCAGTTCCAGTCCCAAGAACTCACGCAGCGACATCGAGTCGGCGCATCGCCACTCGATCCCTCGCTCCGACTCGATCCCCTCGAAGTACCCGATCAGGTGCATGCGGAAGTACACCCCCGGCGCGATTGACCGGCGTCCCGGGGTGTGGTCCGGATCGAAGTACGGGGCACAAAGCTCTTCGGCCTTTCGGTCAAACCCAGCCTCCTGAAGCAGCTCATTGAGCTTCTCGTAGAACCGGTGCCCCGCTCCCCGCTGGATATCGTTCTGGGCAATCCACATCGACCCTTGGCTCGCTTCGCGCCGCCCCATCGACATCGTCGGCTCCCCCTCTCGTCCGCGACAGACTACCCGGGTCGGGGGTGGGAAGTGAAAATCAACAGGCTGCTAGGTTGTGCGACACGAGCCGGCGGGCGGGCTATACTCCAGCGGAAGGCGCTCTGCGCCCTGGTTGAGATGGCGCCACGAGGAGGAACGGTCGGCGCGATGACGGCAGAGAGGATCCTGCGAGGGCGGGCGGCGCGGCTCTCCCTTTGGAATCGCCTATTCCATGGGTTTCCAGTCAGTTCTGGCGAACTCGACCCTGGGGTTCTCTGCGGAGACTTGTCTTCACCGGACGAGCGCGCGGCCTACGTCACTCTCAGAGCTTGCGTGGCGCTCGCCACGTCCGAACGCCACGCCGTGCGGTGCGCGTTGCGCATTGCCATCCTCTACTGGTTCTCGAACATCGGCGAGCGCCGCGGCGATGCGCGCAAGCCGCTCGAGCCGAAGAGGACGGCGTTCCACCTAGGAGAAGCGATCGGGACGGGGCTGACGTGGGACGAGACCGTGGAGGTCATGAAGCGCAAGCCGATCGACTTCTCCGGCTACCTGTGGCTCCTCGAGGTTCTCGAAGCCGAATGCGCAAGAGAGTGGAGCGCCACGTTCCCCGGCGCGGAGCTGGCGCCGATCGACGCGCTTTTCGGGCAGGTCCAGAAGAACGAGTACGCCAAGCAGTGGAGTCTGAGTACGAAGCCGGCGCCGAAGCGCGGTCGTCTTAGCCTGGGAGGTGACGACAATGTCCGAGCGGTTTGAGGAGAGGCTTTTCGACACGCTCTCCGGGGAGATCGAGCCGCAGGTCGGCGAGCCTCACCTCGGGGACGGGGAGCTGTGGCGTCTGGTGCGTGGCCGGGCGCGTCTCAGCGAGTTCGAGCGTTCGGGCGTGCACCTCACAACTTGCGCTGAGTGTCGGGCGCGGCTCTACGCCCTACGGCGGACCGAGGAGTCCTCGCGTTGGCGGCATGCCGCGAATTTCGCTCGAACAACGGCTCAGCGTTTCCACACGTGTCCCGGGATCGGACGCATTGTCCTGCGCCACGTGGGCGTGGTCGCCGGGGTTCTCTCGATTGTGGCGATCTCGCTCGCCGTGGGCGATCGAACGGGGACGGCGGATTCGGCCGCGCCGGTGAAGTCGCTCGCGCGCGGAACGGCGAGTCCTGTTGCAGAGACGACATCGACCCCGTCTGATCCGCTGGATCCCCAGGGGCTCGTCCGCGCTCTGCACGCGTTCGACGAGTACCCGCCGCATCGGGCCGCGGCCTACACGATCGGCCTTCTCCGTCAGGTTGGAGTTCCCCTGTCGTCGGCTGCGATCGCCTTTGACGCCGCGACGATCTACGTCGCCGAGTCCGGCGACACATGGGAGACGGTGGCCGTGAAGACCCTCGGCGACGGCGGGCTGTGGCCGGTGGTCGTTCTCCTCAATCTGGAATTGACAACCGACGGCGAGTTCGTTCCTCCGGGGACGTACCTCCGCGTTCCGAAGACGATTCCGCTGGAGGGAGCGCAGTGAGCTGGCGAGTCCTCCTCACTCTTCTTGCGCTGTGCGTGGGCGGCGTCGAGTCTCGCGCGGCGTCCTACGCGCTCCTGGTCGGTGTGTCCGAGTACAGCGACCCGAGCATCGTCGACCTGGAATACGCAGCATCGGACGCCCGGGACATGGCTCTAGCGCTCGAGACACAGTGCGGCTTTGCGCGGCCAGACATCCTGCTGCTCACGGAAGGTGAGGCGACGCGGGACGGTCTCGCGGCGGGGTTCGCGTGGCTGCGCGAACGGGTGGGGCCGTCCGACCTCGCGTTCGTCTACTTCGCCGGGCACGGGTCGACGGTCGTCGATCGTGAGGGCGACGAGGCGGACGGTGACGGGATGGACGAGTGCATCCTGCCGCAGGATGCGATCCTGCTCGACCCCTCGACCTACGTCACGGACGACGAGCTGGGCGCGTGGATTGCGGAGCTGGGAAGCGGTGCGGTGTCGCTCTTCCTCGACTCCTGCTACAGCGGTGGGCAGAGCCGCATGGCCGGGACCACGACGCGCGAGGTTGCGGACTACGGCTCCGTCGCGCGCGACGTCCTGACCGCGGGACTCGGCGGGCCAATCCGCGGAGTGCTTGCCGCCTGTTCGTCGAGCGAGCTCGCACTCGAGAATCCCCTCCTGGGTCATGGCGTGTTCACCCACTTCTTGCTGCGCGGGCTGCAGGAAGACGGCGTCGACCGGGGAGACGACGTGCTCTCGATGTCCGAGCTGTCTGACTATGTCATCCGGGGCGTGATGGAGTGGAGTAGGCAGTCGCACGAGCTTCAGACGCCCGTTCTGGACATGCCGCCCGGGATGGACATTCCCATCATCGCCGGCGTCTCCGCCGCCCGCCTCGACGGGCCGCCGCTCGTTGTCCACTTCCCGTTCGATGTGGACCTCAACGAGGCGGCGGGAGGCTTTGGCGGCACAGTCAACCATGGCGGCGAGCTCATCCTCGGCGTCGTGGGGAACGCCGCGCGGTTCAACAACCAACTGACCGATCTCTGCTACGTCCGCGCGCTGGGGGCCTACGAGCCTCTCGGTGGGGCGTTTGCCGTCTCACTCTGGTTCCGCTCCGGCCGGGTCAAGGACAACCCCGGGGCCCTCTTCTCGTCGCACGCGCGGTACAACGACTATGGTCCGGAGTACTCCGCGTGGATCAACGCCGACGGGGCCTTGACCTTCCGAGCGGATGACACGCGCGGCGTGAATCACCGCCAGGACCTCAGCACGACGACGTACCGCTGGGACGACGGCGTCTGGCACCACCTGGTCGTCCAGCGCCTGCCCGATGGCTGGAAGGAGATCTGGGTCGACGGGCGCATCGAGGCGAGGGAGTGGTACTCCATCCAGGACCTTCGCACGGCGGCGAATCCGTTCACCGTCGGCGGGAGCGCCTACGCCGGGTGGTCGTACCTTCGCTCCTTCACCGGCGACATCGATGAGCTTCGCATCTACTCCGGCGCGCTCGACTCGAGACGCATCTCGGACCTCCCCGAGATGGGCGTTCCCAACGAGCTCGTGTTCGTGCCTGATTCCGTCGTCGCCGATGCGATCCGAAGCGCTCTTGACTTGGCCGATGGCGCGGGATTCACGCAGCACGACCTTCTGCGCGTGCGGACGCTTGAGATCCACGCGGACCGCGACGTCGATCCGACAGGGATCACGTTCTGCCGCGATCTTCGATCGCTTCGTCTCTCGGGCGGAGGGATCTCGGACCTGTCGTTCGTGCGCGAGCTGCCGGGGCTCGTCGAGCTGGCGTTGCCCGGGAACCGCATCGTGCGGTTGGACGCCCTGCAGGGCCTTACGAGCATCGAGATCCTCGATCTCTCGTCCAACGCCATTTCGGACATCTCCACGCTGTCGAGTATCCCGAACCTCTATCGTCTCGACCTCTCGTCGAACGCGGTGACCGACATCTCTCCGCTCGCCGACCTCTCCAAGATGAAGGAACTCCGCCTGCGTGGCAACGGGATCGTCGATCTAGGCTCGCTCGAGCGGCTCTCCAAGCTCTGGTACCTCGACCTGGGAAGCAACCGCGTCACGAACCTTCTGCCGCTCGTCGGGCTGCCGAAGCTCACCATCCTCTCCGTCGCTGCGAACGGGATCGTGGACATCGACGCCCTCACCCAGATGCTGGGACTCGAGGAGATCGATCTCTCCTGGAACCAGATCGTCGACCTCTTGCCGCTCGTCGGCCTCGAGTGGCTTGGCGACTACACGATGTTCGCTCCCGGCGAGAGGACGGCGCTGACGCTCAACCTGGCAGGGAACGCGATCGTCGATCCTTCGCCGCTCCTCGCGTGCATCGGCCTTGGCGCCGGCGACTCGGTCGACCTCTCGTGGAACCCGTTCTTGGCGATCTCTGCGGACGACGTGGCATGTGTCGTCGCGCTCTTGGCGCAGCGCGGCGTGGCCGTCCTCATGAACTAGGCAGCGTCGTGCATGACCACGGCGGCCGGACCGTCTGCGGCGAGCGTTGCAGCGTAGAGCTCAGGTGCGGCGAGTTCGTAGAGACTCCACACGGTGCCTGCCATAGGCACAGCCTCGCGTTCCCGAGCGATGCCGCCCGACGGCACGGAGCGCAGCCGGGAGGGCACGCCGCCTCCCACTCCTTTGAGGATGGCCTCCTTGCGCGTCCAGGCGCGGAAGAACGCCTCGTGCCGCTTGGAAGACGGGAGCGAGGCGAGCTCGTTCGCCTCGTCGGTGGGGAAAAACCTGCGCGCGAGCCGAACGACATCCGCATCGGGATCGATGCGTTCGATGTCCACGCCCACACGCTGCGTTCGCGAGGCCGCGAGCAGCATCCAGTCTTCCGAGTGAGACAGGCTGACGTGCAGCGAGCGACCGGGCGCATCGACGGTCGGCGCGCCGCGGCCGTGCCGCACGATCACGATGTCACGAGGCTCGTGCCCAAGGATGCGCGCCAAGATGACTCGTCGTGCACCCCAAGCAGTGCGTGCCCGCTCTCGGCGAGTCGCGGAGACGATGCGGTCGAGCCGGGCCTCTTCGTCGTCCGTCAGGAAGGAGCCGAGTTCGGCCGCCCGGCCGGCCGGCCCGACGAGCGGCAAGCACCAGACGTCGACGTGTCGACGAACCCGCGGCCCCACGGCAGCGTCCGCGGCTGCGCGCAGAGGCGCGCGGACCGGCTTCGGGGCGTCGCTCGACACAGGCTCTCTCCTTTGCGGTTTCCGAACTCACGCCGTGGTCTCTCCGTCCGGCCATCCACTGTACGGAGGAGGCAGCGGAGTTCCAACGTCCGTTCGGACTTCTCGGCGAGCGCGGCTCGCGCGGTTTGAGAAAGCGCACCGCCGTGCGGAAGATGGGTTCCACGGGATAGAGAGGGAGGAGGACGTGAAGGGTCGTTCGCTGCTCATGATCCCCGGTCCGGTCGAGTTCGAACCTGAGGTGTACCAGGCGCTTGGGGCTCCGACGACGAGCCACCTTGCGCCGGCTTTCGTCGAGGCGTTCGGGCGTGCGCTGGAAGCGATGCGCGAGGTCTGGCTGTGCCCGTCCGGCCAGCCGTTCGTCGTCGCCGGATCCGGAACGTTCGCGATGGAACTGGCGGGCGCGAACCTCGTCGAGCCGGGCGATCGTGCGGTCGTCGTCTCGACGGGCGTGTTCGGCGAGCGGTTCGCTGACCTCCTCGGTCGTCACGGGGCGGAACCCTGCGTCATCCGAGCCGGCGTCGGCGGAATCGTCGACCTCGATCGAATCGAAGATGAACTGCGGAAGAAGCCGACGAGCCTCTTGACGGTGACCCACGTGGATACGTCGACGGGAGTCAGGATGCCGATCGCGGCGCTCGGCGAGATCGCGCGGCGCCACGGCGCGATCAGCGTCGTCGACGGCGTCTGCTCGGTGGCGGGGGAAGAGATCCGCCAGGAGGAGTGGGGCCTCGATGTCGTGCTCACCGCGTCTCAGAAGGCGATCGGGGTGCCGCCGGGTCTTGCGCTGCTTGTCGCGAGCCCGCGGGCGCTCGAACGTTTCGCGGCTCGCCGTCACGCCGTGCGGAGCTACTACGCCGACTGGTCGAAGTGGCTGCCCGTCATGGGGGGGTATGAGGCGCGCACGCCAGGCTACTTCGGCACGCCGGCCGTCAATCTCGTGGCGGCGCTCGACGTGAGCCTGCGGCGGATCCTCGAGGAAGGGATGAGTGCCCGGTTCGCTCGGCACGTGACGATGGCGGACGCGTTTCAATCGGGCGTGGCGGCGCTCGGGCTGCGCCACGTGCCTGTCGACCCCCCATGCCGTGCCCACACCCTGACGGCCTGCTATCTCCCCGCAGGAGTCTCGGGCCCCGCGTTCCTGCAGGCCGTCGCGACCGCAGGAGTCGTGGTCGCCGGTGGACTGCATCCGGACCTCCGCGATCGCACGTTCCGCGTCGGTCACATGGGCGCCGTCCGCGCGGGCGACGTCCTCGCGGCGCTCGGAGCGATCGAAGCGGGTCTGCGCACCGTAGGTTGCGAGGTCGAGCCGGGGGCCGGCGTCGCCGCGGCGGCTCGCGCGTTCGCCGCGGGCGCGGCCCGCTCGAAGGGCGCAGAGTCGGCGTGACCGCGCGCTCTTGAATGAGGAAGCCGTTCTGCCCGAAGGCTCCCCGGAAGTCGCCGCGGCGCGAACGTCGTCCCTCGGAGAGGGACGGCGGCGGCCCCCGGACCGGACAAAGCCCGTTGACGGGCCGAATCGACGCGCCTATGATGACGCCGCACCGCGCAATCCAGCGCTCATCGAGCGGAACAGGGCGATCGAATGCTGACGTACTGCAAGTTCGAGAACGGCAAGCTCGTCTACGTCGACGGTCTGGAGGAATGCCAGGTTATCCAAGCGATCAGCCCGACGCACGTCGAGCTCGATGCGCTTTCGAGCAACCTCGGGATCCCGATGGACTTCCTCACCGCGGCGACGGACCGCGACGAACGGCCGCGCTTCGAGGTCGAGGAAGACTGCAAGCTGCTCGTCATCCGCGTTCCGCATCGCAACGTCAACTCGGAGATTCCCTACGAGACGCTGGCGTTCGCCATCATCCTCACTCCGCAGCGCGTGATCACCGTGTGTTCGGAGGACACGGTTCTCTGGGGCGAGCTTCTCGCGAGCCGCGGCCGCCTGCCGGCGCCCGACGACCCGATTCGCTTCCTCGGCACGATCTTCCTGCACGTGGCGCGGCAGTACCTGGCGTTCCTGCAGAGCATTCGGCACGAGTCAGAAGAGGTGGAGCGGGCCATCCACGGCTCGATGAAGAACCAGACGCTCATTCGGATGCTTAACCTCGAGAAGTGTCTCGTCTACTTCACGACGTCGCTGCGGGCGAACGAGCCGATGTGGGAGCGAATTCGGCGCGTCGCGGGGCGGGATCTGACGGAAGAAGAGCAGGACCTGCTGGACGACGTGCGCGTCGAGTTCGGACAGGCGCGCGAACTCGCCGACATCTACAGCAACATCCTGACGGGGATGATGGACGCGTTCGCGTCGATCATCTCGAACAACGTCAGCACCGTCATGAAGTTCCTCGCGTCGATCACCATCGTCCTCATGCTCCCGACGCTCGTGGCGAGCACGTTCGGAATGAACGTCCACCTGCCGTTCCAGGAGTCACCGTACGCGTTCTGGATCACGATGGGCGTGTCGTTCATGCTCTCGGCGGTCGCCGTGATCGCGTTCCTGCGGATGAGGTTCTTCTAGGTCACGGGGCTCGTCGACGAGATCGGCCTCGACCTCCTGCCGACCGTCGTCGGCGGCACGAAGCCGTCCCGCCGTTCGAGAGCCCCGATCGGACGCGGGGAGGGTCGCCCGCCCGGCTCGAGCTCTCGTCCGTCGAGTGCGAAGACAGCGGCCGGGCAGCCGAGGTCCTCAGCTCCTGACAACGGCCGGCGGACAAGCGCGGAGGCGGGGGAACGTGCTAGAGTCTTCGTCGCGCGAACGTGCGTAACCAGCGGGAGAGGAGGGGACTCCATGGGGAAGAAGAATCTGAGACAGCGAGGCGGCGCGAGCCTCATCGTTGCGATCGCATTCACTGCGGTGCTGACCAGCGCGTGTCCGGCCGAGATCGCCTACGTTGGGGCCTTCGGAAGCGGTCTCGCCATCTACGTCGTCGATGAGGTCCATCTGACGACCCGCCCGCTCACGTCAGGTCCCGTGGATACGGCGCCGGCGTGGTCGCCGGACGGTGCGCGCATCGCCTTCGCGCGTTGGGTGGGCAACGCTCCCGACATCTTCGTGATCGACGCCGACGGGACGCACCTCACGCGGCTCACCGACACCCCCGGCCAAGACGCTGAGCCGGTCTGGAAGCCCGATGGCACGGCCCTCGCCTTCCTCAGCGAGACGGACGGGACGACGGCCGCCTACCTCGTGGACCCTGACGGCGCGAACCTGCGACGGTTCCCCGGGCTTCCCGACGGGATCGGCTCCCTCGACTGGTCGCCCGACGGCCAATTCGTCGCCTTCGACCGCATCGTCGACTATCAGGTTCACCTGTTCATCATGGACGTTGCGACGGAGACGATTCGCGAGCTCCCCGGCGTGCTCGGCTCGCGGCCGTGCTGGTCGCCCGACGGAAGTCTCATCGCGTTCAGCGGGGACCCTCACATCGGCCTCATCCGGCCGGATGGCACCGGCCTGCGGTGGCTGGCCAGGCAAGGAGGCCGCAACGAACACCCAACGTGGTCGCCCGACGGAACGCGGATCGCCTACCAGTCGGACTACCTCGGCCGCGACGTGATCTGCGCCGTCGGCGTGGCGACGGGTACCTTCGTTCGCCTGACCGACCTCGGGACGTCGCCCGACTGGAACCCGGCACGCGCGCCGTGATCCGGGCGGCGTCAAGAGCGCTGTCGCACGCCTGTTGCACGGTGCGCCGCGTCGCCGATAGAGTGAGGAAGTTCCGAAAGGAGGGCGGCGTGGGCAAGAAGAAGACGTGGCACGAGAAGCTGGACAATGACGAGGGCCTCCCGCGCGTCGTCGAGATCGACGAGCGGATGCGCTCGCGCTGGGGCGCAGGGACGTTCGTCATCCCGGCGCCACGCGAGGTCGACGCGTTGATGCGCGCTGTGCCCGCGGGGAAGCTGACGACAATCAACCACCTGCGGGAGAGCCTCGCTGCGCGACACGGGACCACGACGGCCTGTCCGATCACGACCGGCATGTTCGCCCGCATCGCCGCCGAGGCGGCGGCCGAGGACGAGAGGGACGGCCGCATCGATATCACCCCGTACTGGCGAACGCTCAAGATGGGCGGGGAAGTGAACCCGAAGTACCCCGGCGGCTGCGAGGGTCAGCAGGAGCGGCTCGAGGCCGAAGGCCACGTCGTGGTAGAGAGAGGCAAGCGCTTCCTCGTCGCCGACCACGAAGACCGTCTGCACGACTTCAGGACCCGGTGAATTGGGATGCCCGGCTGAAGGGCCCCTGGCGTGGCGAAGCGGTGCCCATGGATCAAGGCCTCTCGGCAAGTACCAAGAAAACGTTGCTCGTCGTGCCCGATCTTCATGGTGGATGACAGTGCGATGAACGGCCGCCGAAGCCGGGCCGCTTCGGACGCTGGCCGTGCCTGGCAACCTTCTCCCGGAGCGCGTCTCCTGAAACGCGGTCCCGACGGGAAAGGGACCGCAGAGTGACGGCGAGCCGAAGCAGCCGACCGTTGGCGTCGTGGGATAGGTGGTCGTGACGTCCGGCGAGGCGCTCTCGGGTACCCTCTTCCGTCTCTCAAGAAATGAGGAGAGGAGGGGCAGCCCGACGGGAACACGGCGCGGTTGTACAGCGATCCGGCATGGCTGTGGCCGCTGTGGGGCGATCCCGACTGTGAGGACGCTGAGTGGTGCGCCCACGTCGTCAGGCTGATCGAGAAGCACGCGAAGCGCGAGGTGCGCACGCTGCTCAACCTCAGCTGCGGCGGCGGGAGGCACTCGGCCGTGATGGACATCGCCTGGTCAAGACGTACAATTCGCACGATGGATGTACGTCAGGAGGCTCGGCCATGAACACGAAGCTCACGCTGCGGCTCGACGAGGATCTGATCCAGAAAGCGAAGCGATACTCCGATGCGTCGGGCAAATCGCTGTCGAAGCTCGTAGCCGACTACTTCGCGCTCATCGAGTCGAGCCCTAACAAGAGAGGTGGTGCACTTCCCCCGAAGGTGCGCGCCCTGTTGGGTGCCCTCGCTCCGGCGTCGGGACGCTCCCCTGCCGATGAGCGCGAGTACCTCCGTCATCTCGAGGAGAAGCACCGATGAAGGTGCTGTTCGACACGAACGTTGTCCTCGACGTGCTCCTCGCGCGCGCGCCTCACGCGGCCGTGGCCGCCCAGCTTTTCGCCCTTGTCGAACGCGACGAGATGCAAGGCTGTGTATGCGCGACGACGATCACGACAATCCACTACATTGCGATGCGCGCCGTGGGTCCCAAGGCGGCGCAGAAGCACCTTCGCCAACTCCTGACGCTGTTCGGGGTTGCGCCAGTGACTGGCGAGGTCGTGACGAGCGCGCTCGATCTTGGGTTCCCCGATTTCGAGGGCGCCGTCGTGCACGAAGCCGCCCGCGCATGCGGGGCCGTCGCCATCGTCACGCGGGACGTGAAAGGCTTCGCGAAAGCATCGCTTCCCGTCTTGAGCCCCGTCGAGCTCCTCGCGGCCATAGCCGCGACGGATGCGTGACGGTGGCCGTTCGCTCGGCGTAACAGCGGCCGTTCGCGCCGCGAACGGCGAGGGAGAACGGCGACTCGCACCGCGAGTGGCGGGCTGCCCGCGCGGTGGGCAGCTGGGGAGAGTGCCCGGACTGTCGGCATTCTCCTGTCCGTGAGGTGCCAGAATGGTGAACGCCGAAGATGTGATCGAGATCATCGAGTGCCTCGCGGCCGCCGGGACCCAGGTCTGGGTCTGCGGCGGCTGGGGCATCGACGCCCTGCTCGGTCGCGAGACACGGCCGCACAAGGACCTCGACATCCTCCTGCACCTCGACGACATCGTCCGTGCGCGCAAGCTGCTGGAGTGCGACGGGTTCAGCCTGAAGGAGCTCTGGTCCGAGAACGCCCAAGCTGTCGACCATTCCGGAATGGAGACAGCGACAGCGTTCGTACTCCACGATCCTGCGGGGCGCGAGATCGACCTTCACGCGCTTCGGCTGGACGCGGACGGCGGCGCGACCCCTGCGTATGACGGGGAGGGCATGACCTTCAGCGCCGAGGATCTCTCGGGCGAAGGCACGATCGCCGGCGTCCCTGACCGCTGCCTCAGCGTCGAGATGCAGTTTCGCGGTCACACGGGCTACGAGCTTCCCGAGCGGCAGATTCCCGATCTCGAGCTCCTGCGGGAGAGGTTCGGCGTCGAGCGACCGAAGTAGCTCGCGCGCGTGACCCTCACTTCCTGCGCGACCCAACGAAAGTAATGAGGCTTGCGTAGGCGGCTGCTCTGAGGCAGATGGGTGGGATGCAGCCTGCAGGATACGTAAGGTAGAGATCAGACCGTACCGCACAGGGCCGCCGCCTCGCTGTGGAAGTGGGGGAATCGCCCAATCCACCGCGCGTGTGCGGCTTCTCCGTTCGGAGTGAGTGAGTGGTATGTCCTGCACATCTGCCGCGTTTGCTCCAAGAGCTTCATGGTTGTAGGATGGCATACGAGGATACGTCCGTCAATATGTGAGATGATAAGTGGACGCAAAGGCGGAGCGGAGGTGAGGATGGTGCGAGAACGAGCCCTGATGCTAGCGTGCGCAATCGCACGCTAATCATGGTTCGGCGGACATGGAGGCGTTACAGGGCCCTGAGTAGCCTGACGGAGCGATAATGACGTCCGTAGAGTTCCGAAGGACGATGTAAAGCTCGGATTTTGTCCCTGAAGACGGCTGGTAGACGCGTGCTGGGTTGCCCAGCAAGCCCTCCGGCTGCGGTGTGAGGAGGTCACAATGGCTAGGACTTTTATGCAGATGGCCGAAGAGGCAATGGCAGAAGTACCCGGGCTTGCCCCCGCCGAGGCCCAGATGCGGATGAAGAAAGATCCGAGAACCTTGATGGTCGATGTCCGCGATGCTGCTGACACGCGCACCACTGGGCTGGTTCCCGGTGCGCTGAATATCTCGCTCGGCATGCTCCCCGTCCGGGCAGACCAGGAACTTCCCGTCGAATGGCGCGACTCGGGCCTACAAGATCGCTCGCGACCGATCATCACCACTTGTGCTCTCGGTCCGAACGGCGCCCGTGGTGCGAAGATCCTGAAGGACATGGGCTTCACCAGCGTTCACTACCTCGCCGGCGGCATGCAGGCGTGGAAGGACGCGGGTTTGCCGACTGAGTAGCGAGGCCGCGGAGCTGCTCCTTGCGGCGGAGATGACCCTCGTAGAATCCTGAGCGCGCCGCCGAACAACGGGATGCAGCGGACGGCGCACAGTTGCGTTCGGCGATCGGCGCTGGAGCGCCGCCGCTGATCCCGGGTGTTGGGCGGACAATCGGAGGAGGAGGAGGCAGCCGTGTTCGTGAAGGCGATTGAGCAAGCCGCAGGGTTTACTCGCCCAATCCATGTCATCGTCCGTTACTTCGGCTCCACCGAGGTGCACCCCGGGGCCGCCAGTCTCTTCTTCGTCAACGGCGAAGGCTGGGCACTCACCTGCAGACACGTTGCCGAACAGCTGATGGCCGCAGACCAGCTCGCAGCGCAGTACAAGGCGTTCAAGGCTGAACGAGACGCTTTGGGCGCCAAGCACAGGCGCCAGGCTGAGAGAGAGCTTCAGCGCAAGTACGGTTTCGACCAGTCAAAGCCTGTGGAACTCGCCAACCGCTTCATGAACTGCGTGGAAGGCCCCCTAAACCTGACTGTGAAGCTCCACGCGACCTTGGATGCGGCGTTGCTGAAGTTCGACGGCTTCACGAAGCTGGGTCCCTCGGCGTTTCCGGTCTTCGCCAAGAACGGTGCTGATCTGAAGCAAGGCAAGTTCCTTTGTCGCCTTGGTTTTCCCTTTCCTGAGTTCAAGAACTTCTCCTACGACGCAGCCACCGACTCTATCGGCTGGACCCAGCAGGGTCAGGACCACACACCTCAGTTCCCGATCGACGGCATGGTCACTCGGCACTTGCTGGCACCGGGCGGCGGTATCGCGGGCTTTGAGCTATCAACACCTGGCCTTCGTGGCCAGAGCGGCGGTCCGGCATTCGATACGGAGGGCCGGGTGTGGGGGATGCAAGCCCGCACGGGTCATCTTGACCTCGACTTCGATGTCGATATGGAGGTCGTCCGCGGCGGCCGACGAAAGCAGGTTAGAGAGAGCGCCATCCTTCATGTGGGCCATTGCGTGGATGTTGAGGTGCTCAAGGCCTTCATGAGGGACCACGGCGTGCGATTCGTGGAGGGGTGAGCCGCCCAACAAGGAGATGAAGCTGACGAGCGTTGAGCGTAACAGACGCTCGCAGCTTATCTCCGGTGTTAGGCGGAAAGGGAGCATATGCCGCTCGCAAACGCATACCAGAAGGTGAAGGATGGCGTGGTGCAGGTATTGGCACTCAACGGTAGTACCGTCATCGGCTCCGGCTCGGGAAGCGTAATCGACGCGGGACAAGTAGTCTTGACTTGCGAACATTGTGTAGTGCCCGGCGCCCAGATGGCGGTCCCGGACCCAGCGATTTCCGGTCGGGTGCTTCTCGGACGCGTCATATTTGCTGACGCGACTCTGGACATCGCGTTGATCGAGTTTCCAAAAGTCGTTGGCGTCCCGACGTCGTTTGCCAATAGCTCGTCCTGTGTAGTCGGGCAAGGGGCATTCGTTGTAGGATTTCCAATGGGTGTCACTGAACAGACGCTCTTTTCGGCCCACATCGCTAGCATCGCTGGAACTCATCTTCGCATTGACGCGTCCGTCAATCACGGCAACAGCGGTGGCCCGCTATTCAATCTGACCGGAGAGCAAGTTGGTGTTGTCAACGCGAAGCACGGATCCTTGTCGCAGTTTCTGACCCAGTTGAAGAACGCCAAACCTGGGGCAAGCATGAGTATCTCCGGAATCGATCCTGTGAAAGCGATTCAAGTCTTGATCGAGGAAATGCAAAAGAATCTCAACCTCGGCATCGGCTACGCGATTCCGACGGCGCTGATCAAACCTGCTCACGCCATGTTAGGGCGGTGCATTCCATGATTCCGCCTAACAACGCGATCCAGTTGTCGGTCTGCGTTGTCACGCCGCGTGCTTGCGCACGCGTCACGCCAACCCAGCCCGCAACTGATCGCGAGCGTTAGCTGGACATGACCCATCGGACCGAGGATGCCAGTGTCGACAGAGCCCAACATCGGTCCACCTAGGCGGCTGGCGCTGATCTCACTGAGCACGGGTGCACGGCACTTGGCGGAGTCCGATCCTGATCTGGGCGCCGTCCTTGAGCGACTCGGCGACCCTCCGATGTGGGGGAGGAATCCAGGGTTCCCCACTCTCATTCAGATCATCCTCGAGCAACAAGTCTCGCTCGCCGCTGCACGAACCGTCTATCGGCGGTTGACTAGTGAGCTCGGCGCCGTGACGCCGGAGGCGGTCCACGCCATGCAAGAGAGCGGCCTGAGGGATTTCGGGTTGACGCGACAGAAGGCCCAATACTGCTACGGGCTGGCGACTCGCGTTCTTGACGGCAGTCTCGACCTAACTTCCGTTGCCCGAGGCACCGATGCGGTAGGGCGCAAGATTCTGCTGGAGGTCCCCGGACTTGGGCCTTGGAGCGTGGACATCTACTACCTGATGGCACTTCGCCGGCCCGACGTCTGGCCGCAAGGCGATCTGGCGTTAGCGTCAGCGATCCAGGATGTCAAAGGACTCGAGGTGCTTCCAACCAGGGACGAACAGCAGGCGTTGGCATGTCGCTGGGCGCCGTGGCGTTCGGTGGCAGCCCGGATTCTGTGGGCCCACTACCTCGCGGCGCGCGGCCAGTACCAGCCGGTGCCAGCTAACAAGGGCATCGAGCGGACGGCGTCAGCGCTAGACTGAAGCAAGGCATGGGCCGCCGCTCATGCCCAAGACGTTCTGCGGACAACATGAGGGCAGGCACTCGGACTGACCGGAGGCACTCGTTATGCACAAGCATCACGTGATCGACTACATCGAATTCACGGTTCTCGATGTCGGGGCCGCGAAGGACTTCTACACGGCCGCGTTTGGCTGGGGCTTCACGGACTATGGTCCTGAGTATGCTGGTATTCAGGGGCCGGAAGGAGAAGTGGGCGGGTTCCGCCAAGCCGCCGAGGTTCGAACGGGCGGCCCTTTAGTCGTGCTCTACTCCACGGACTTGGCGGCCAGCGTCAGTGCGGTTCGGGCAGCAGGCGGGAAGGTTGTTCAGGAGCCCTTTGCGTTTCCCGGCGGACGCCGCTTCCACTTCGTGGATCCGAGCGGGAACGAGTTGGCGGTATGGTCCTCCGAGTGAGTGGCTGTGGAGAACCCAAGTTGCGCAGCCGCAGAACAACAGCATGCAGGAGCTACGGGGTCGGGTCCTGCGCCGGGGGTCGGGTCCTGCAATGACGTATTCCTGTCCGCTTCCACGGCCGATCCTGGCGGTCCTGTCGTCGGCATCAAGCCTGGGCCGGAAGCCTTCCACTCTTGCGGCAGTTGCCGCATGTGTTCTCTCGCTGTAGGCTCGCACTCAACGCGCGCCCAACGCAAGAGACGGATCCAGGAGACGATCGATGGGCCCGAAACCCAATCAGACTAGGCCTATACGTTTGGTGACGTGCCGTCCCTATGAGACCGAAGCTGACCTTCGCCAGATGTGCGTCCTCTTGACGGAGTCTCGGTCTCAGACGAACGACTGGCGTTACTGGCACGTCGGCGAGTTGGCGTTTGGGTTCTTCATGATCGACTGCCACCTGGATCCGCGGAAGCATGTTCGGGTTTGGCACGATGGCGACAAGCTCGTCGGTTACGCGATGCTCGGGGACGACGCGTACTTCGACTGGCAGGTCCTTCCGGAGTACGAGGGGAGGGGGATCGAGGTCGAGGCCATGGCGTGGGCGGAAGGGCTCCTGGCGGAGCTGCGCGCGGGCGACGCGGAACGCTGGAAGGGGCCGATGATGGTCGGAACTCGCCAGGACAACGTGGAACGCATCGCGTTCCTCGAACAGCACGGTTTCCGGCGCGGCGAGTACGTCGAGGTGAACATGCTGCGCTCGCTGGAGGAGGCACTGCCTCAAGAGGCATTGCCTCGAGAGGCGTTGCCTCCACTGGCTTTGCCCGGCGGATTCCACGTGCGCTCGCTGGCTGGCGATGCAGCGGAGGTCGCGGACCGCGCCGCGGCCCACCGCGAGGTGTGGCGGCCGTGGACGGTCGGCGATGTGACCGATGAGCAGTACGCGCGCTTCATGCGGCTGCCGGGCTACGACCAAGACCTCGACGTGGTCGCCGTCGCGCCGGCCGGGACGATCGCCGCGTACGTGAACGGCTGGCTGGATCCGGTCAACCGGATCGGCGACCTCGGCCCGGTCGGCGCGCGCGAGGCGTATCGACGGCAAGGACTGACGCGGGCCGTGCTGCTCGAGTGCATGCGCCGCATGAAGGCGCGCGGGATGGATCGCGTCTGCGTCTCGACCGGCGAGGACAACGTCGCGGCGCGCGGCCTCTACGAATCCATCGGCTTCCGGATCGTGAACCGGTACGTCGAGTACGCGCGGGCTGGCTAGCGTGTGCTGAGGTGCTCTTCACTGTCGGCACAGCGAGAGATACAGTGAGCGGACCGGCCGTGCTTCCGGAGGCGTGATGCGCAGACGATTGCCAAGCGAATGGTCGAAGCTACTGACCGGACTCCCGGAAAGCGGGATGGGATACCAACGCGTCGATATCCGTTTCGCCGACGGGTCCGTCGAGCGCGACTGTCCTGTGTTCAACGCAGAGGAACTGGAGCTTCCCGACCGATTCGCGACGAAGGAGATCGCCGACGTGAAGTTGCACAGGACCGAACGATCGCAGCGTACGTGAACGGCTGGCTCGATCCGATCAACGAGATCGGCGACTTCGGCCCCGTCGGGGCGCGCGGGCCTTGCGAATCGATTGGCTTCCGCATCGTGAACCGCTACGTCGAGTACGCGCGCTTCGTAGGGCGACACACGGCCGCAGCTCACGGATGGATCATGTGGCCGTTTGTGTCTAGGCGGGCCGCGTTCGATTGCCCTCGATCGGTGGCAGTGGTAGGCTTGGCACGTGGACAAGACGCATGCCGTCAAACTCCGTCTGTCGGACGCCAGACGCGACGATGTCGTTCCGGGGACGCCTGCAGAGCGCATCGGCCTCGTCTGGCCATTGACCCGTGAGGTCGTGTCTCTGACGAGGCGCTACGATCCTGAACGAAGACTACAGAGAGATGTTGCAGTCCTTAGCCGCCGAAAGGGCTAGGTCTCTCTTGGTCGGCGCATGTGCCTTGGCTGCGAGGATGTCGGCAGTTGGGTAGGCGCGCAGAGGTCGCAGCAAACCCGCGGAGGCAAACAGGCGATGAGCGATCGCAGATCTGTGGACTATCTGGTTCTTCAGCAGGACAGCATGACGGTCGAGGTCGTGCCGGAGGACCAGGACTTCGTCGCCGCGACGTTCGACGGCCTGCTCAAAGGGGCAGCGCTCCTCACGGACTACTTCGGTCTCTACGGTCGATTCCCTTCGGTCAGGACAATCCTCGTGCCGGACCGCGGCGAGTTCGATCGGTGTGTGGCCGAGGTGCTGCAGATCCAGATCGAGGTGCCGTCCCATCCGGCACGGATCGCGCTGCCGCAGGGCACGAACCTCGTCCTCTTGTCGCCGCGCGCGTACGAGCCAGGCAGATACCGGTACACGCCCGAAGGGCTCGAGCGCCTCATCGGTCACGAGCTGACCCACATCGTCGAGGAGCACCTCTCGCCCAACATCGAGGCGCAGCTGCGATGGTGGAGCGAAGGGCTGGCCATGCACCTGTCAGGAGACTGGATGGATGAACTCCCGCATGTGGTGAGAGAGACGGCGGCGGGCAGGATTCCCGCGCTCTGCGAGATGCAGGATGGCGCGGTGGCCGACGTCTCCGTGCGCCTCTGCTATCAGTGGGGCTGGTCTGTCGTGCGATGCATCGAGTCGGCGCGCGGCCGGACGGCCATTCGGCGAGTCGTCGAGCAATGCGCGGATGGCGACGTGCTCGCCACACTTGGCGAGGAACCTGCGACCTTCGAGCGAGAGTGGAGAGACTGGCTCACCGGATTCTGTTCTGCCTGCCCGAAGGATGGCCAGCAGGTCAAGCCGCGCTAGGATCGTGGACATGGATGCTTCGTGGGTCGGGGACTTTTACACAAAGCAGGACGAATGGGCCGGCGTCTCTCGCGACCCCGTCTCGGGGATGAATCGGCGAAACGCCGATCTCGTTCATCGTCTCACCGGTGGCAAGATCGGCGCCGTGCTCGAGTTGGGAGCTGGTGGCGGACAGAACGCCGCCGCGCTTGCCGATCTGGGCTACTCAGTCACGGCCGTTGAGCTAGTTGCCACGGTTGCGGAGAACGCCCTCGTTCTGGCCGCTCAGCCGCGGAAGGGACAACTCCGTGTCATCGTGGGCGACTTCTACGATGTCGAGCTGCCGGATCGCTATGACATCGTCTGCTACTGGGATGGTTTCGGCGTCGGGTCAGACGACGACCAGCGGCGGCTGCTCAAGCGTGTCGCCGGTTGGCTCGTGCCCGACGGCTTCGCGCTCATCGAGGTCTACACGCCGTGGTACTGGTCTGGCATTGCCAGATCCGGCATGGCAGGGCGAGAGACGCAGTTCGGGGGCGTCTGCCGGAGATACGGCTTCGACGCGGACGGCTGCCGAATGCTGGATACCTGGTGGCCCTTCGGCCGCGAGGCCGAAGCCGTGACTCAGTCTCTGCGATGCTACTCGCTCGCCGATCTCCGACGGCTCCTAGAGGGCACAGGCCTTGTGATCGAGTCTGTGGAGCCGCGGGGCGCGTACGATCCCGTGCAGGACAGGTTCATCGAGGACGCGCCGCTCGGACAGGCCATGCAGTACCTCGCCAAGCTCGTCCTGGCGTAGTTACCTGCGCACATGCATCGTGGATCGCACGCGACGTACAGCTCACAGACAGCGTAGCGGGGACACAAACCACAATTCGTGGGAGACTCGAATTGTGGTTTGTGTCCCCAGTGTCTACGGTGTGCGCGCGACGAACTTGACGCTGTTGTCGCGCACTGCGGTCATGGCAATCGCGAGCGTGATCTCTTTGCCATGGTTGGTCCACACGATCTCGGCCGCGCCGGGCTTGATCCCGGACAAAGCCTCCGCTTCGCCGGCCGTGAAGCTTCCGCTGATGTCGGAAGGCCTGAAACCGGGTTGCGTCGATGCCGCAGCTACGCTCGTCGTTGCCCCGATTTCGACGTAGAGCGTGCCGCACATCAGGGCCTTCCCGGCGATCTTCTGTTCCCCAACGACCAGGGACGCGGGTCCGAGGAAGTTGACTGGTTGCCCCGAGAATGTCGATTTCATAGGTCCATTCTAGCAGCGCCGGGGATTGCGGCAAAGGCGCTGACTCAAGTCGATACGTGCGACACATGTTGGACAGCACTCTGCGTGTGTGCTGCCACGTTGCCGACAACGTCGCGGACTATCTGCCCTGAGGGGCAGTGCTTCGTTTGACACGCCCGGCAGACCTGCGCTATGAGTTGCACGTCGTTCGAGCGGCGCGGCGGACGTGTCTGACTCCTACGCATTACGTTGCGGGGATGCGTTCACGATATTGTGATGGGGAGGGGAAGATGGTGATGACCGGACAAGGCGCCACAAGCGCACACGAGGCAGTCCCCGCTCGGGTGAGCGTCTGGCGGTGGCTTTCGATTGCGGCGGCAGTGTTGGCCGTGGCGGGCAGTGTGACCGCGCTCTACGTCGACAGCATCTATGCTCGCCTGACGCCTACGTTCCTACCGATGGCATTGGCCCAGGACATCGCCAATCTGGCGCTGGCCTCGCCGGCGCTCTTGATCCTCGCGGCTCTGGCCATTCGTGGCTCGATGCGCGCCCGTCTCGTCTGGCTGGGCGTGTTGACGTTCACCGCCTGCAAGTACGTCATCTACACGTTCTCGGTCCCGTCCGGGCCGCTCTTCCTCCTGTGGGTGGCGGTGCTCGGCCTGTGCGTCTGCGCGCTGATCGACGGCATAGCGGCCACCGACCACGGCGCGGTCGCAGCGCGGTTCGCGAGCCGTCGCGTAATTCTGGCTGCAGAGACCAACGTGGTGGCAGCGGCCAGGCTGAAATCAGGGCAGTCGTGCCGGTGAGCAGCGCTGGCCGACTGTCGAGGAGGCGCAAGGTGAGGAGTCCCGTTGGACTAGAGATTGGTGAGG
>Ga0315278_10001528_pt1 | contig 20340 bp, 17 predicted proteins | sample YL17G06_0_MG_FD_203880 | JGI IMG/M metagenome (GOLD analysis project Ga0315278, IMG submission 203880) | Sediment microbial communities from Yellowstone Lake, YNP, Wyoming, USA - YL17G06_0 | ecosystem: Environmental > Aquatic > Freshwater > Lake > Sediment | place: USA: Wyoming | collected... | reverse complement strand
CTGGAGCCGCCCCGTGCCTTCCTTCATCGCGATGAGGTCCTCCCTGGACGCCACCGGGATCTCCAGCGCCCCCCCCTCGACGCTCACCCGTTTTCTCCGCTCGTACGCCGGTCCGAAAGGAACCGGTTCGAAGACGAACACGTCCAGTCCGATGGCGGGTCGGGAGGGATTCACGAACCCCATGACCAGCATGTTCTTCTCACGCCGCCAAGTGGTCCGCGCTTCCGGATCGGCAAAGGATTCCGCGGGAACGGGAACTCCGGGGACGAAGCCGAGGGCTTTCACCGCGGCCAGGAACCGGTTCGCGTTCGCCTTTTCCAGGTCGATGAACAGATCGACATCCGCCGTCATCCGGGGGATCCCGTGGAGGTTCATCGCCAGCCCGCCCACCACGAGGTAGCGGACCCCCTCCTCTTGCAATCCGCGGAAGATGTCGAGGTAGATCATTTGAGAAGGAGTGCCTTGCACATTGATAAAATGTATCCTGAATCGGGGGAGAAGTTCAATGACGGACCCGGTCGCGCTGCTCTCCGAATACCTTCGGATCGACACGTCGAACCCGCGGGGAAATTGCCGGGCGGACGAGCGGATCCCGGTGGCCGGGATCGGAGAGATGACACAGATCGTCTACAAGATCATCAAGGGGTGGAATGCGTCGAGGTAAGGGCGATTCCTACCAGTAGTTGCACGCACGCATCACCAGCGCCCGGTGGCTATCTCGTATGCAACCTCGAGATAGCCTGCGACCATCCGGCGAACGTCAAAACGGTCCTCCGCGAGAATGCGCCCGGCCCGCGCGATCCTCCGGAAGAGTGTGTTGTCCCGCAACAGGCCGGTCGTGCGGTCTGCGAGCGCCACCGGGTCGCTTTCCGGCACAAGGAGGCCGGCATTCCCTTCGCCCAGAAGGTCCCGAACCCCGGGTACATCCATCCCCACCACCGGGAGACCGTTCGCCATAGCCTCCGCGACAGCCAGGCCGAACCCCTCGCTCCGGGAAACATGCCAGCAAACGTGGCACTCCGCAAGAACTTCCGGAAGATCCGCCCGGTAGCCAAGGAATTCCACCGAGTCCCCGAGGCGAAGCTCCCTGCACAGCGTCTCGAGGTCGGGCCGCATCGGTCCGCCGCCCGCCAGGACAAGCCGCGCTCCCGGAAGTTCCTTGTGGAGGTGTGCGAAGGCACGCAGACCGAGATCGGGGCGTTTGAAGGCATTTAATGCGCCCACGATCACAATTCGCGGCGCCCGGGTTCCCTCGCGCGGGACGAAGACGAACCTCTCCAGGTCCACCCCGTTCTCCACGCAGCGAAACCGGCCCGCCGCACAATCAAGGTAGCGAGACGAGTCCTCCTGGAGATGCGGCGCCACGAGGATTCCCCTGCGGCCGATGCGGGAGAAGGCCCACCGCGACACCGCCCGGCGCCATGCCTCCCGCAGCGCACTCCCGGAGGAAGTGCCCCAGTACCAGTGGATGACCTCCACGACGGGGACCTTCGGCTTCGCCCAGGCCGCCACGATGGCGACGTCGGGGGTGTGGGTGAACAAAACGTCGGGCTTCCACTTTGCGATGATTTCATGGAGGCGCGCGGAAGCCGGCGGGACATACCGGGGCCAGCGGTAGAGATCCGGGGAAACGAGGAACCGGGTCTCCACGGAAGAATACTGAGATTCGGTGAATGCGTTCGAATCGATGAGCATCGCCACGCACATTTGGTGGCCCAGTGCCTTCGCGCCCCGGTCGAACTCAAGGACGACCCGCTCTGCCCCCCCACGGTCGAGGGAATGCACCAACTGGAGGATACGCATCGCAGGATCTCACGCCCCCCTTCGCAGCCGTCTTCGGACCCTCGTCCCCAGGTTCTCCCTATCGGATAATGCCCGAGCCACCCGATGGAGGAACGTCGCCCACGGGCGGTCGCAGACGGCGAAATAACGGTCGGACAGAGTCCCGTGGAGTGCTTTCGTCAGCAGCCCCGTCACGGCATACCGCCGGTAGAGCAAGAGGGCATGCTCCGCGGCGGGAATGTACCCTCGCCGCTTCAGTCTGACCGCCGCCCGGAAGAAGAAGCGGGTCAGGGCCGGGTCCGGCGAGGGAGACTGGTCCAAGGCGATCTCGTCGAGCCACTGCGTAAAATTCGCATTCCCCTCCGCGAGGCATGTCGAAGTCATCCGCCGCGTTCCCTGTCCGGCATGCATCCGCGAACGGAGGAGCACCTCGGGAACGTGAATGAAGGGATACTTCCTTGCCATGCGGAACCACAAGTCATAGTCCTGCGTGGCCTTCAATCGCTCGTCGAACAGACCGGACTGCTCGAAGCAGCGCCGGGGAACGAGAACGGTGCATCCGTTCACCGGGATATCCGTGACCAGGAGCATTCGGAACTTCGGCGCGAAGATTCTCCCCGCCCTGAACACATCGACATGCCGGGACGAGGCGTCGATCACCTCGTAGTCGGAGTAGACGACGGCGTCCCTCCCGCATTCTTCGAGGACGGCGACTTCGCGTTCCACCTTCCGGGGCAGGTAGACGTCGTCGTGGCTGAGCCAGGAGAAATACACCCCCCGCATCTCCAGGATGCCGAGGTTCAAGGCCGATGCCACGCCGCCGTTCTCCTTGCGGAAATACCGGATCCGGTCCCCGTACGAAAGGGCGATCCCCTCCGTCTTCCCGCCATCGTCGGATCCGTCGTTGACTACCAGCACCTCCACGTCCGGACAGGTCTGCTCGAGGGCGCTGTCGACTGCCTCGCGGAGATAGTCCGACCCGTTGTAGACGGGGATGACGATGGAAACAAGCGGACGTAATCCCACGCTACCGCCACATGTAACCAAGGAGGATCTTCGCCACGGCGCTGCTTACGGCTCCGGCAAGGTACTCCGGGGGGGGAGACCAGCGGCAGGGACGGTCCAAAACGGTTTTCACGCACGACAGGATCGACTCCGGTTCCGCTCCGCTAAGCATGTTGCTCCCTGCCTCGAGCGTTTCCGGCCGCTCGGTGACATCCCGAAGGGTGATGGTCGGTACACCAAAGAGACAGCATTCCTCCTGGACGGTGCCCGAGTCGGTGAGAACGCATTTCGCCCGCTGCTCCAGATGAACGAAGTCGAACAGCCCGAAAGGTTCCAGGGTCCGGACACCGCCGCCTTCCAGGATCCCCCCCTGCCTTGAGAGCCTCGAGCGGGTGCGGGGATGGAGGCTCACGATGACGGGGATGCGATATTCCTCATGGACACGACGGAGCGCCTCGATGAACATCGCCAGACGACTCCCGTCCACGTTCTCGGCCCGGTGCAGGGTGACCAGAAAATAGGCGCCGGGCTCAAGCCCGAGGCCTGCCATCACCCGGCTCGACGCGATCCTCGGTGCATAGTGGTCGAGGACCTCCTTGATGGGGTTCCCGGTCACGTAGATCCGCTCCCCCGCGATCCCCTCCCGGAGCAGGTTCGCCCGGCTTCGCTCGGTGTAGGGCAGGAGGACGTCGCTTGCGTGATCGATGACGCGCCGGTTGACTTCCTCCGGAACCCGGTCGTCGTAGCACCGGTTGCCCGCCTCCATGTGGAACACTGGAATCCCCATCCGCTTGGCCGCGAATGCGGCCAGACCGCTATTCGTATCACCGAGGATCAGCAGGCGGTCCGGCCGCTCCTCCGACATCAGGCGCTCGCTCCCCGCAAGGATCGCCCCGATCTGCGCCATCGGCGTATCGGCCCGACAGTCGAGCACGTGGTCCGGAGGGCGAATCTCCATCTCATCGAAGAAGACGTCGTAGAGGGACCGTTCGTAGTTCTGCCCGGTGTGGACGACCACGTGCTCGCAGAGGCCATCGAGGACAGGGATCACTCGGCTCAAGCGGATGATCTCGGGACGCGTCCCGAGGATGGTCAGGACCTTCATCGGAGTAACTCCCCTTCCTCCCCGGTAGACTGCTCCACCATCAGGTTGTGCTTCTCGAGCAGTCGCCTGGTTTCCTCCTGCGTCAGCAACGAGTCTGCCGAGCTGTACTCCCGGTTCAGCGCCGGGCAGCCGGCTCCCGTCTTCATCAGTTCGGGGAGGAGCGGAGTGATCACGTAATGCTCGTCACGTTCGAAGGTCCGCCAGGCTTCTTCCTCGGAGACCATGATCTCGTGGATCTTTTCCCCCGGACGGATCCCGGTGATCTCCACCCCGACGTGCCGGTCGCCGATCAGGGCTCTCGCGACGTTGACCATGCGGGCCGCGGGTACTTTCGGGACGTAGATCTCCCCGGGCAATGCCGACTCGATCGCCGCGAAGACGATGTCCACCGCCCGATCCAGGGGGAGAAGGAAGCGGGTCATCTCTTCCGTCGTAACTGTCACCGGCCCGCCGTTGCGGATCTGCTCGTGAAACAGGGGGATCACGGAACCGCGGGAGGCGAGGACGTTGCCATACCGGACGCAGACGAACCGGGTCGATGGCACCGTGATATTCGCCGAGATGAAGATCCTCTCCTGCAGCGCCTTGGTCATCCCCATGACGTTGACCGGTTTGCACGCCTTGTCGGTAGACACCCCGACGACGGTCTTTACCCCCAGGTCGTTCTCCCGGATCGCGCGGACGATGTTCTCCGACCCGCCGACATTGGTTCTGACCGCCTCGTAAGGGAAGTACTCGCAGGTGGGGACCTGCTTCAGTGCCGCCGCGTTGACGACGAAATCGGCGTTCTTCAGCACGGCGCACACGGAGTGGTAATCGCGCACATCCCCGAGACGAAATTCGAGTAGCCGCTCGAAATCGTGGTAGATCACCTCGTCGGTAACCTTCTGCTTCTGCTGGTATTCGATCCGCATGAGATGCTGTTTGGCCTCGTCCCTGGAAAAGATGATGATCTTTTTCGGAAGCCCCGCCTCGCCCGAAAGCAGCCGCCGGGTCAGCACTCTACCGAGGGAGCCGGTACCGCCGGTGATGACGACTGTCCTGTCCTTGAAAAGGATCATATTCCTGCCCTCCCGGGATGCCCGGCCCGTCGCGCCGGCGTCACCCCATTCTCCCACGGGATCTGTACATCGGGGAACGAAGGAAATCGGCGTGCATCCGCGACACCATTTCGGGCCATGGGGGCGGTTTGTACCCCGTCGCCTTGCGGAACCTCGACGAGTCGAGGGACCGATCGCACACGAACGCCTCATCCCGCTCGATCCGGATCCTCTTTCCGTATTGTTCCATCACAAGACACAGCAGTTCACACTTCGAAATGGGTTCGGAGGAGACATGGTAGAGCCCCGTCAACCCTTCGCTCGGGATGACGCGTTCCGCCACAACCCCGGCAAGTACCACCGTCGGCAGGCCGGAAAAGACCGCCCGGGCGAATCCCCGCACACTCCCTTCCTGCGCCAGGAACCACTCGAGCAGGCCGTGGCGCCCCGAAAGCTCATGCCCGATGATGGAGGTCCGCAGCGTCACGCAGTGCGGGGAATCGACCTCGCCCAGCAACTTCGTCCTGCCGTAGAGATCCGTGGCGCCCGGAAGGTCGCTTTCGACGTAGTTCCCCTTCTCACCGGAGAATACACAGTCGGTGCCGATGTGGATCATCCGGATCCCCGCCTCTCCGCAGGCCCGCGCGAGGAGGTGGGGAAAGAGGGCGTTCACGGTGATCGTAACGATGGGGTCCTTGGCCAACGGCAACTGCTTGATGACGCCGATGCAGTTGACGACCACGTCCGGACGGATCTCCTCGAGGACATGAACCACCGTATCGAACCGCTCCGCATCCACCCCTGTCCGGATCCTCTGCAGGAACTTCGGCGGGAACCACCGGTCGAGGCCTTCCGTGCCGCGAACCGTGGCGAAGACCGTAAACTCCGGCCGCCCGTCCAACAAGGAAAAAAGGGCGTGCCCGAGCATCCCTGTCGCGCCGAGGACCAGGACTTTCGGGGATCCCGCCGCTCCGGCGGACCGCGAATTCATGGGCGAACCCGCATCCAGAAACTGGTCGGCTCCGATTGCGGGAATCTCTCCCGCATCGCCGCCAGTTCGGGGAACGTTTCCGTGACCTTCCCCGGGTACTTCAAGAGGAGATGGTTCCCTGCCCAAAGCACCTCGAACCGGGAGTTGAAGGCCAGGAACGCCTGGAGAAGGTATTGCTCGTTCCAGTACCAGCCGTTCTCGGCATAGACGGCGGGGTAAGGCCGGGGGAGGCTCACGTCATGAACGTGCACGAGGACGCCGGGCGCAAGGCGCGGGAAGATCTCAAGGTAAAGCCTCTGGACGTCGTTGCCCGCCCGGAGGACGTGGGAAGAATCCGTGAACAGGATGTCGCCTTCGCGGAGCGAGGTGAAGCGATCGAGGGGAACCTCCTGGAGTTTCACCGGCAAAAGTTCCGACAACCCGGGGAACCCCCCGTGGAACATCTCGCCGGGGTACGGCTCGATCACTTCCAGGCGGGGCTCCCGCCCCATCTCCACCAGATTCCTTCGACAGGCGATTCCCGCGAGCAGGCTGGAACGACCGCCACCGACCTCAACGATCCTGCCCGGACGGAAGTGACGGATCAGGGCGTAGTACACCTGGGCATCGACGGCCATGAACGTGCCGTTGAGAAGGAAAAACCGCTTCGCATCGTCCTCGCCCCCGGAAGTCAAGGGGATCCGCTCCCGGAACTCGGCCAGGTAGGGGGGGAGGACCTTCTCCATCAGCTCCAGCCCCGCCGCGTCGTTCATGTCCAGGCCGGGAAGGCCCGAGACGACGAGGTGGTACCCCGCTTCGATATCCGCCTTGTCCGGGATCGGCAGGTAATAATGGGGGCGGAGAAAGTGGAATCCCCTGCCGGAGAAGATCTCGCGTACCTTTTGTTCGGGGACCTCCGAGCGCCATCGCCCGAGGACGGCCGCCGTGAACCGCGCGGAGGCGGAGACGGCCCCCGTGAGAATACCCTTCGCGAGCCGCCGACCCCACCCTCCGATGCCCATCAAGCCCCCCGGGAGGATTCTACCCATCGGTCCCTCCCTTATCGGTACGTTCGGGAGTCGATATCTCCCGGAACCTTTCCCGCTCCTTGAAATACGCGGTATGGTGGGCACCCGGATCGTCGAGAGGAAGGTGCGGCGTGCAGACCCGGCAGGCAGGAAGGTAGCGCTTCCTGCGGAGCCTGCGGTACTCCCTCCCGAACCAGACCGCCTGGAACCCCTCCTTGTAGACGTTCCCGATCCGGTAGCTGCCGCAGAAGCAGCAGGGGCCGACCTTCCCGTCCACCTCCACATAGCAGGCATTCACCGGATCGAGGCACTCCGAGGCCGGCGACACGGCGCTCTTTTCGAAAAAACGGGGGGCGTGGAAGGCTACGCCGGCATTCCGGGCCGAATCCTTCGCCCTGCGGACCACGTCGTTATATTCCTCCCGGACGGAAAGCAGGGCATACGGAACATGCTCCCGAAGGTCGACGAGATATTGCCCGATGGTGACGGTCCTTATGCCGAGGTCCCGCGCCAGGAGGACGAAATCCGGAATCTCCAGATAGTTTCCCGTGTGCGCCACGAAATGGAGCTGGACCTTTCCCCTGTCCTCCACCGGCAGGGCCTCCATGAACTCGCGGATGTGCCGCAGCGTGGACCCGAATTCGCCGAATTTCATGTCCCTGTCGTAGGTTTCCGGAGTCGCGGCGTTCAGGGAAACGATGAGCGTCCGCAGGCCCCGGCCAAGGAGGACAGCGGCCTCTCCGGTCAACAGCGTCCCGTTCGTCGTGATCTGGATCAGGCTCCCTCTCGGGTTGAGAGAGTAGATGTAGCGCACCACGTCCTGGAAACGAGGGTAGACGAAACACTCCCCCCACCCGGTCAGATCGATCGTCCGGGCGTTCCGGATGGCCGGAGCGAGCCGGGCGAGATTCTCGAAGGGTAAATTTTCTCCCACGTGGTTCTCCCGACGGCATATGAAGCAGCGTAGATTGCAGCGGGTCGTAAGGGCGATGGAAAGGAAGCCCGGGTAGAGCCAGGGCAGGAGGGGGCCCAGAAGAACCACCGGGTACTCCAGCAGAAGCGCCTTCAGCTTGAGCCGGCCCTGCTCGCGACTGCTCGCCCAGGTGGCCGCGATGTCGTAGAGCCGGGGAGGAAGGATCCCCTTCCCGGCACGCTTCAGGATGTCCCGTACCACGGGGCTTCCCACGGGGCGGCTACCTCCTCCCCCCGGGATCCGCCGCCACCCGGGTGTAGATCCCTGCAGCCATCGGCCGGATCCGCTCCCGGTCGAGCCGTAGAGCAGCGACCCGGAGATTCTCCTCCGTCGCCCTGTCGACCAGTCCGTCGTCCGCAAGAGCCTTGCGGATCGCCGCCTCCACGACCTCCGGATCGTCCGGAGGAACCAGGAGACCCGTGCGCCCGTCCTCGATCCATTCGTCAGCGCAGGCCGTCCACGACTGGATCGGGAAGGACCCCATCACCATCGCCTCGAGAAGGGATGTGCTGATGGCGTCGCTGATGCTCAACCCGATCGATATTCTCGCCCTGCCGTGGCGGGAAAGGATCTCCGGATGGGGTGTATCCTTCGGCAGGAGCGTAACCCGAACCCCCGTCGACTTCGCGAAGAGTTCGGCCGCGACCGTAACGTCGGGGGTGGCCGAGTAGATCCACACCTCGTATCCGCCGAGAAGATCCGCGCACCGCTCGAGCGCCCGAAGCCCCGTCAAGGCCCGCCCCCCCCAGTGCTGATAGCCTTTGAGCATGATCGCCCGGCGGGCAGACGCCGGACCCGGTTGCCGGAGGGACGCGACCCCCGACAGGTCGAACCCCCCTGCGTTGGGGAACACGGGCAACACCGTCCCGGCAAAACCGAAGGATTTCGCCAGGAACACGTCGCGCAGGCACTCGCAGGAATAGTAGTCGCACCGGGCGAGGACCTCCCGGATCTTCGGCGCGTGCTCGGCGAGTCGGCCGAAAAGATAGATGTCGCTTCCCCAGTTGGTGACGACCCACGGGGGGAACGGGCGGTCCAGCCTCCGCCTTGCCTCCAGCGTCAGGTACCCTGCATGCTGGATCTCCATCGAGTGGACGACGTCCGGCCGAAGGCAGGCGATCAGGCCCGCGAGGCGGTCGGCGCGGCGGTCGTCCCCCTTTTCCTTCCGGACCCTGCGCCGCCACACGTCTTCGACACGACTCGAGAGGGAGACCCCTCGGAACCGGACGCCTTTCGCGCTCTCCACCGGGTTCCGGAACCCCGTGTGGTGCAGCGTGACGTTTCTCAGCTCCGGGTGGACTTCGAGCCAGGAGTCCGTACTCGGAAAAAGGTGCAGATCCCACCCCTGGTCGGCGAGCTGGTCGACCCAGCGGGCCGTGTGGATGCTGTTCGCCATGGCGACGAATAGAATGCGCACCGTTGTCACCGCCCCCCTGCGAAGGCCGTCAGCGCTTCCACAAAAAGGATTCTGACGGCGCCCACCTCGAAATCCTTCTCCGCGGCGGAACGGGCCCGGGCGCCCAACCCGGCTCGAAGATCTCCGTCCGAGAAGAGCCGGCGGATCGAAGCGGAGAGCAGGTCGGGGTCGCTCCTGTCCACCACGAGCCCGCACCGATTCTCCCGGAAGTACCAGCTTACGAAGGAATCCTCCGGGGCGTGCACGAGGATCGGCCTGCCAACGGACAGGTACTCCCCCGTCTTACCGGGCGCCGACGTCCGGATCACTTCGGGAATCGGTGTGTCGAAACCGAGCGGGAGGAACAGGATGTCGGCCTGGCGCAGCACGGCGGGAACCTCGGCGGGAGGGATGTGCGGGTGATGAACGACCGGCGAGCCGGCGAGCCCGATTCTCCCGATCTCCTCCGCGGTCTGCGCCGTGTACAGGTGCAGCCGAATGTCGGGGCGACCGAGCCTCCGGATCGCGGCCACGAGGTTGCGGAACGCGTCGTAGTGGGCGTGGTAGACCGCCCCGGTGTAGACAATGGCGATCCCTTCCGGGGGGAACACCCGGGGGACCGCGTCCAGAGCCGCGAGGTCCGGCAGGGGGCACGGGTTCCGCACCACGGTGGCACGCACACCGTACCGTTTCGCGTACTCATCCCGCAAGTACTCGTTGGGCACGATCACGGCCTTTGCGTGCTTCATCACCCACGGCTCCATCCGGCGGGCGGCTGCGCGCATGGAACCTGTCCACTGGTAGAGGTAGTCGTCGAACAGATACGGGACAAACGGAATTTCCGCCCTTCGGGCCGCGAGGCAGGACGCAGGAAGGTCGACCAGGTCTCCGCTGCACGCGACGATGAGGCCCAGCCGTTCCTTCCGGGCGATCTCCCCGATCTGTCGCGCCCGTCCCCATACTCCCAAAAGGGTGTCCCCCGCGAACCGGATGGAAGAGCCGGGGAACCGGCCGAAGGACGGGACGCGAAGTGAGGGATCAAAGGCGAAATACGGGACGGGAAGCTTTCCCGCGTCGTCTCCGGTGCCATTGTATCGCTCGCGGGAGAGAAGGACATAGCGTTCCGGTGGGAGCCCCTCGAGGAGCCGGCACAGCACCGTCGCCTGCCCCGAGGGAGAGGGAGGAAGGATGTGGGAGACGATGCCCGTTCTGGGAAGGGGTGGCACCGTCACGCCCCTGCGGGAGGGGCTCCCGCCACCTGCCGCACAAGGTCCTTGATCCGGCGCACGTTCGTTTCTCCGTCGGCGTCCCGCTCAACCTGCTCCATCCCTTTCCTCGTCAACGCATCGAGAGCCTCGCCGGTGGCCCCGAGGGCCTTCGCGACCGCGGCGGCAAGGAACGCCGGGTCCCGGGGGGGGACGAGAAAACCGTTGTCGCCGTCGGTGATCCACTCGCGGATGGAGGGAATGTCGCCCATCACGACCGGAATCTTGCATGCCATCGCCTCCAGCATACAGTTGGGGAGGGAGTCCTGAGAGGAGATCGAAACCATGACGTCGGCGGCGTTGTAGTACACCGGCATCGACTCCCATGGAACATGCTCCTCCCACCGGAAATTGTCTCCCACCCCCAAGGCCATCGCCCGCTCCCGGTGGCCCCTCCGGTCCTCCTCGGTCCCCACCCCGGAAAGGAAAAGGAAGAGGGTATCCGGATTATGCGAGAGGATCGCCGGGGCTGCCTCAACGATCACGTCGCTGTTCAAGTACCCGCCGACCCCGCGGGGGCAGAGAACGACCTTGTCGGCCGAGATACCGAGGGCCCCCCTCGCCTCGCTCCGGGGCATGGGACGGAACCGTTCTCTATCCACCCCGGGATACCGGATCAGGCGGACCTTCTCCGGCGGCACTCCGTAGGCAAGGCACTCTTCGCGCACCGACCTAGAATTCACCGTGATCATCGACGCCGTGCGGACGCCGTGCGCCACCAGCTGTTTCTTCAAGAGGCGCTCCACGCCGCTCCACTGAGCCCACCATAGGATATCCCCATTCCAGATCGTCGTTATTATCGGCATGTTCCCCTGTAAATAGTAGGCCAGAAACGACGGATACAGGAGCGTCTGAAGGAAGACGACGTCGGGCCGGAAGCGGGCGACGGCGGCGGAGAGGATCCTGAGATCCTCGATCGCGATCTCGACCTGGAGGAGGATCTCGGAGGAGTGCAAAACGGCTTTCCTGATGCTTCGGTCTTTCACCCGGACCCCGGACAAGGCCTTGGCCACGCAGTGGTTCCACCGAACCTTATTGAAAACACGCAACAGGTTCGCCCCGAGGATGCCGTATCGTTCCTTGGCGGATCCGTAATCCTGCCGCCGGTACAGCCGGTCCGAGATCTCCTTCCTGGCATGTTCGTCGGACAGGAGGATTGTTTCGGCATTCGGGATCCGGTATGCGTGGGGAGAAGCGACGGCGACTTCGAACGCCGGGTCCTCGGCGAAGATCCGGATGCGACGGTATGCGTGGATGGAGTACCCCCACGCCAGGAAGAGTACCCGGACAGGGGCCGCGGTATTTCCGACAGCCGTACCGGATCCCCTCATCTTCCGGCGTACCGGACGGCGAACCGGCATCTCACGCCGCCGTAGACCCCCGTAACGAATCCTTTCCCGATATCGGTCATCGGCAATCTATCACCTGCTGGTCGACGGTAGTCCGACCGACAGCGTCCAATACCTCCCGGCACCACAACTCCGTGATCATCAAGAGCCAGGGCCGTGTCCAGCCGCGACGTCCTTCCTGGAAGTCTTCCACCGCCTTGCGTACCTCCCGCTCCTCGAAATACCCCCGCCCCCGCACGGCGGACGGGGCAAGTGCGTCCTCGAGGACCTCCCCGAGCGGCCCTTTGAGCCACGCATCGAACGGCATCCCGAACCCCCTCTTCTTCTGACGCGCCATCCCCTCCGGAAGAAGCCCCTTCGCGGCATCGATGAGGATCCTTTTCGCCCCTGTCGTCTCATACGCGGCGTACATGGGATCCGGCATTTGCGCGACGTCCCCGAGCTTTGCCTCCCGGGGAAGCGATAGTGCAAGATCCACCACGACGGGGTCAAGGAAGGGAACGCGAACCTCGAGAGAGTTGGCCATCGACACGGCATCGATGTCGCGCAGGAGTTGGTTCTGCGTGTAGCCGCGAAGGCATATCGCGGAGACCCTCTCGACCAGGGGCGCGGACGGAAGGACGTCGGACATCGCAAGGTCACGCGACGGTTCGCTCCACGTCTCTGCTTCGACCCGCATGCCCGCGGATAGGACTTTCGCCGTTTCCTCCACGCCGAAGATCCGGAAGATCCTCGCGTATCGGGGAAAGAAGCCGGAACCGGCCCGCAGCCTCTCGAGTCCGCCGGCGAACCGGCCCGCGGCCAACCTGTCAAGGATGCGGTGTCGGACAAGTGGTCCCAGCAGGTGCATGCTGGCGGTGCGGAAAGGGTGTTCCCGCTCCTCTCTTTCCGCCATGGCCATGTCGATGAACCATGGATACCCGGCGAACAGCTCGTCCCCTCCCGTCCCTGAGATGGCGACGGTTACTCCTCCCCTCGCCGCCCTGGCGACGAAATAGGAGTTGATACCGTCAATCGATGGCTGATCGATCGCGGAGGCGAAGTGGCGGATCCGATCGCGAACCTGTCGTCCCTCAACGAGCACCCGTGTGTGCTGCGTTCCGATGAACCCCGCCAGCCGCTCCGCCTGGTCCGATTCGTCGAGAGGATACTCGTCCTCCCCGAACCCGACCGAGAAGGTCCGGATCTTGTGCGGACTGATTCGAGCCATGAGGGCCACCAGCAAGGAAGAATCCACTCCTCCGCTCAGGAACGCCCCTACGGGCACGTCGCTCACCATCTGGAGCCTGACGCTCTCCTCGAGGACCGACCTCACCCGGGAAACGAGGTCCGGGTATGGCACTCTCGCCAACCGGGGCCCGCGGTCCGTCGCGAGCTTCCAGTACCGGTCGAGCCGCTCCCCGCGAGCATCGACGATCATCCGGTGCCCCGGCGGCAGCATTCGGACGCCCGCCACCGCGGTGCGCGGCTGGGGGATGGACCCGTATGTCAGCAGGAGCCGGAGCGCCTCCGGGTCGAACCTGGGCTCCACAAGGCCGCTGGCCAGCATCGCCTTCATCTCCGAGGCAAAGAGGAAACAGCCTCCGACACGGACGTACAAGAGGGGCTTGATCCCGAAGTGGTCCCGGGCCAGCAGCAACCGTTCTCTCCCCCGCCCCCCCCGAGAGTCGTAGATCGCGAGGGAGAACATTCCCCGCATCCGGAAAAGGAAGTCGTCGCCGAAGCATTCGTACATCCTCAAGACGACCTCGGTATCCGAGCCGGAGAAGAAGGAGTGCCCCTTCCCCTCGAGGACGGCCCGCTCCTCTCGATAGTTGTACGTCTCCCCGTTGTAGACGATCCAGACCGTCCCGTCCTCGTTCCGCATCGGTTGGCGTCCCCTCGACGAGAGATCGAGGACCGCAAGACGTGTCATGCCGAGGGCGACCCCGTCCCCCAGAAAGACGCCGGAATCGTCGGGTCCGCGGTGGCGCATGGCAGCCACCATGGATTCGAGGCCCTGTCGGGGGAGATTGCCGATGGAACCGCAGATGCCGCACATCTATAGAATCCGGGGGTAGTGCGCGGCGCCGGACCCTACAGAGGGAGTCACGAGCCAGCACCCTGGGATGCCCTCCACGCGACCAGAAGGATGTACTGGTCGAACTCGTTGCGGGCCGGATCGCTTCGCCGGACAAGGTCAACCCAGCGACCGTAGGAGTTCAAGGCAACCCGGAATCCCGCGGAAGCCAGAGCGCCGAGCAGGCGGGAGAAACGGCCGATATCCTTGTTGTCCAGGTGGCACTCGACAACGAGGTTCTTCACCTGCGCCAACTTTTTTCCCAAGTGAGGAATCACCTCGAACTCCGCCCCCTCGATGTCCATCTTCACAAGATCGACGGGGTCGTCGAGGTACGCCGATAGGTCCACCGACCGCACCGAGATCGCTTCCGGATATGACTCGTGGCCTTGTATCACGCGGCTTCCGTCCGCACCCTCGCAAAAAAAGGGGACAACACCGTTCCTCGTCCAGGCGGCCGCTTCAACCACCACGACGTCTCCCGCGCCATTCCTTGCGAGGTTGGACTTCAGCGCAGGGAGGAACTTCGGGTCCGGTTCGAAGGCGACGATCCTTGCGCCCGGGTACAACCGTTTGTAATGGAGAACGCTGACCCCGATATTCGCTCCGCAATCGATGATCACTGGGGTATCGCTTTCCGCGGAAAAGTCGTTCCACCCCTTGCGGACGATCACATCGAGGCACGACCAGAGTGACGGGCCGTCCACGTACGCAAGTTCCCATCCGAACACCCGGACCTCTCCCCCGACGAACCGGTCCATCGTTCTCAATCGCTCCAACATTCTTCCCTCCGAGGGCCGGATGAAGTCCATGATCCTTTCGCGAATATGACGGATTGGCACCGGGTCTCCTCCCGCCCATCCTGTGCACGGCATCTACTTCGTGCGGATGGAGTGCCGGAAATCGCAGACATATACTCCGGGGAACGGCGTCGTGTACCGGATGTCCTCCATGCGGGCCTCCATCCGAAAAGAGGTCGCGAATCGCACGACGTCGATATCGGAATCGTTCAGAACCCCCATCCATAGCCCGACCGTATAGAGGTCCTGCCGCAGACGCACCTCGTGGAGCCGGAACGTCACGATGGCGGACCTCCCCGCCTCGAGGGTCAAACCATCCCCCTTCACGAGGGTGTTCGCATCGATGAGACGGACGCCGGTATCGTCGTAGATGACAAGGGCGACCGTCACCATACCGATGCTCTCGAATGCGCGGATCCCGAGCTCGAACTCGAGATCGCACCCCGTCTGAGGAACCGGGAGCGGTTCCCTTTCGGGCCCGAGGGGACGGATGGAGATCGACAGGAACTTTGCCTTTCCGTTCCCTCCGTGATCGGCGGACCCTAGATCCGTCCTTCCTAAAACCGCCGGAGAGGAGGGTTCCTGGTACTGTGCCACGACTTCCCCCGGCGCCCCTTCGGATTTGAGCTTCCCGCCGTCCAACAGGAGACATTTCGTGCACAATCCGAGGATCGTGGTCATATTGTGGCTGACGATCAGCAGGGTCCGCCCCTGGCGCCTGATCACGTCCATTTTTCCCAGGCACTTCTTCTGGAAGGAAAGATCCCCGACGGCCAGCACCTCGTCGATCACCAGAATCTCCGAATCCAGGTGCGCGGCCACCGCGAAAGCCAACCGCATGTACATCCCGGAGGAATAGTGCTTCACCGGGGTGTCCAGAAAGCGCTCCACCTCGGCAAAGGCGACGATCTCGTCAAACTTCCTCCGGATTTCGGCGCGCGCCATTCCGAGGATCGCCCCGTTGAGGTACACGTTCTCCCGTCCGCTGAGCTCGGGGTGAAATCCCGTCCCCACCTCAAGTAGGCTGTGCACCCGACCGTACAGCTCCGCATGCCCCTTCGTCGGCTCGGTGATCCGCGAGAGGATCTTGAGAAGGGTCGATTTCCCCGCGCCGTTCCTGCCGATAATGCCGACCGCCTCGCCCGGGTCCACTTCGAAACTCACGTCCTTCAGCGCCCAGAAGCGCTCCTGGCGGGGCTTCCCGGTATGCCGACGGAGGGCCGAGGGCCGGAAGATCGAGGCGATCTGCTCCCGGAGAGTGTCGGCCTTCTCTACACGCCCGTCGATCACATATTCCTTGGAGAGGTTTTCAACCCTGATTGCAGGCAATCCTTCTCCTTACTCGGCGGAACCCGCTTCCCCTAGATGATATCGGCAAAACGGCGCTCCACCTTCGCGAAATAGGCTATCCCGGCCGCCAGGATGGCGATCGACGCGACACAGGACAGGATAATGGGGCCGGGCTCGATCGGCTTCCCAAGGAAAGCGGCGCGGAACCCTTCGGTCAACCCCGCCATCGGGTTGAGGTAGAGGATCCATCGCCACCGTCCCGGGACCAGGCTGGCCGGGTAGATGACGGGGGTCGCATACATCCAGACCTGGAGGAGGTACCCCATCAGACCGACGAAATCCCGGTAGCGGACAATCAGGGCGGAGAAGAGGGTCCCCACGCCCAACGCCAGGCACAGGACCACGAGCAGGAGCACCGGAATCCAAAGGAGCGAAAACGTCCAGGCAATATCGAACAGGGGCAGGACTGCAAAGAGGAAGAGGGCCGCGATGGCGAAGTCGACGACACCGCCCCCGATGGAGGCCATCGGAATGATGAGCCTTGGGAAGTAGATCTTCTCGATCAGGCCTGCCGAGCCCAGTAAGGAGTTCCCCGACGCCGCGACGGAAGCGGAGAAGAAGGTCCACGGGATGAGGGCGGCCAGAACGAAGACCGGATAGGAATACCCCTCGGAGGGGATCTTCGCGAGGTAGCCGAACACGGCGGTGAAGATGGCGACGCTGAATACGGGCCGAAGGATGACCCACGCCACCCCGATGGCCGTCTGTTTGTACCGGACCTTGATGTCCCGCCCGGCGAGGATCCAGAGGAGCTCGCGGTAGTTCCAGATTTCCCGGAGGTCGAGGGCCCTCCACCCCCGGGAGGGCGAGATGAGCGTCCTGCTGCCGGGCGACATCCCGGAAGCACCTCCCCCGCGCGGCACAACCGGGCGTTCACCCGCCTCCTTCATTCCGTCCGGCATTCTCCTCCCGCTGCTCATGGACTTCCGCTGCTATTCTACCAACTACCGTTTGGCGATGTATCCACGAATCTGTCAAAAGAAATCGGGACATCGGCGAAGGGAGATCGGATAAGATTTGCGGAAGCGCGATGTGAAAGGAAGAGGGCTGGATGGCCGCTACGGAAGCGGGGGGAAATCCCCTTGCGGGTTCGGGAGCAACGGCTCCGACGCTGAAGATCGCCTACGTCCTTCCCAACATCGAGGCCGGCGGCGCGGAAGGACATCTTCTTTCGCTTGCCAGACTGCTCGACCGGTCCCGCTTCTCGCCGTTCCTCTTCACAACCGCGGGCGGCGGATCCATGTACGAGTCGTTCCGTTCCCTCCTGCCGGTGTCGGTGATCGGAGACCCTCGGCAGGCGAGGCCTAATCGCCCGAAGAACCCCGTCGTCCACCTGCAGGCCATCCGCGAACTGGCGGACGCCTTCCGGGCGCACTCCCCGGACATCGTCCACAGCTACCTTCCCGCCGCCAACGTGATGGGGACCGTCGCCGCCCGCTGGGCCGGCATTCCCCGGGTCGTCGTCAGCAAGCGGTCGCTCTCGGATTACAAGAAGGGCCATCCGTTTCTGAAGAGACTGGAGTCCTGGGGGAACCGCCTCTCGGACGTGGTGATGGTCAACTCGGACGCGGTCCGGCGCGAGATCGAGCGGACGGAACGGTTCTGGAAGGGAAAGATCCGACGGATCTACAACGGCGTCGGTCCCATCGAGGCATGGGACCGGGAGCGGGTCGAATCGTTCCGTGCGCGTGAGGGACTGCCTCCCCGATCGCTCGTGGCGGTGTGCGTCTCCAACTTCTTCGAGTACAAGGGCCACGAAGACCTCGTGAAGGCGGTTGCGCGCCTCGCCGGAGAATTTCCGGAACTGACCTGCGTGCTGATCGGAAGGGAGGTCGGCTCCCTAGAAACCACCCGGGCGCTTGCGAGGGACCTCGGGATCCCGGAACGCTTCCGTTTTCCCGGGGCACGCTCGGACATCCCCGACTTCCTCCGGGCGGCGGACCTGTTCGTCCACCCGTCCCACCAGGAAGGGTTCTCCAACGCGATCCTTGAGGCGATGGCCGCGGGGCTGCCCGTGGTGGCATGCGACGTCGGGGGGAACCCGGAGGCGGTCGTGGACGGCGTTACGGGGCGCCTCGTCCCTCCCCGGAACCCGACGGCTTTGGCCACTGCTATGGCGAAGATCCTCGCCGACCCGGGGAAGGGAAGATCCATGGGAGAGGCGGGACGGCGGCGCGCGATCGATCGGTTCTCCCTGGACCGGATGATGCGGGATATCGAGGAGATGTACGAATCCCTGACGCGGCGTGAGTAGGGGGCGAATGAGCGGGCGAAGCGACAGGGAAACCCGTCCGTACTACGAGGACAAGCGGGAGTCGTTGCGGGATCTCTTCGGGGCCTCGACCGTGCGCGTGGAGGCAAACCGTGTCATCGTGGATGGGAAGGAGTACCCCGTCCTGGACGACGTCATCCTCCTGCTTCCGCCGAACCTGTGGCCAACTGCGGTTTCGGACCGGCTACCCGCTGGAAGAGGGGGCGGCGGATGGGGGCGGACGGGCAAGGACGGCATCGCGAAGGACATCCAGTTCACCTTCGGGGAAGAATGGCGGGGCTTTCCGGAGATCCTCCCGGAGCACGAGAAGGAGTTCCAGCAGTACTTCGACCTCGTGGACCTCGACGTCCTCGCGAACGCTCGGGTGTGCGACCTGGGGTGCGGCATCGGACGGTGGAGTCACTTTTTGAAAGACCGGTGCAGGGAGATGGTCCTCCTGGACTTTTCGGAGGCGATCTTCGTCGCCCGGGAAAACCTGCGCGGGGCAGGCAACGCCTTCTTCTTCCTCGGAGACCTTCGGCGGATGCCGTTCCGGGACGACTTCGCAGACTTCCTGTTCACTTTGGGTGTGCTCCACCACTTGCCCACCGGTGCCTTGGAAGAGGTCCGGGCGCTCTCCCGGCGCGCGCCCACTCTCCTTGTCTTCCTGTACTACGCCTTGGACAACCGGCCGGCGTTCTGGCGCGGGTTGCTCTCCGTCGTCACGGGGGTCCGTCTCGCCCTGTCCCGGACGGAGAGTCCGCGGCTCCGGTCGGCGCTGACCTGGGTGTTCACGATCGGCGTCTACCTGCCGCTGATCTCCCTGGGACACGCCGTGCGCCCCCTCGGGTTGGCGGGCAAGGTTCCGTTGTACGATTTCTACCGGGGGAAATCGCTCCGACGGATCCGACAAGATGTGTACGACCGGTTCTTCACGCGGATCGAGCAGCGGTTCCGGAAAGAAGAGATCCTCGCCCTGCGCGATACGTTCCAGAAAGTCATCGTATCCGACCGGATCCCTTACTGGCACTTCCTCTGCCGCAGGGAGCCGACCCGATGAATGCTGCCGCTCGCAACGGAGGGAACCGCCCGTGTGCGGGATAGCCGGCTTCCTTTCCACCGGGGCCGCCAGGCCGGGCGAGGGGGTGCTGCGCACGATGGGGAATGCGTTGGCACATCGCGGGCCGGACGCCTCCGGGACGTTCCTCTCCCCCAATGGACAAGTCGGTCTTTCCCACCGCCGGTTATCGATCCTCGACCTCTCCCCCACGGGCGCGCAGCCGATGTTCTCCGCGGATACGTCGCTCGTCCTCTCCTTCAACGGGGAGGTGTACAACTTCCGGGAGATCCGCGCGGAACTCGAGGGGAAGGGCCACGCCTTCCGCGGAGGGTCGGACACCGAGGTGGTTCTGGCGGCGATCCGCGAGTGGGGCATAGACGCGTCGGTACGCCGGTTCATCGGCATGTTCGCCTTCGCGCTGTGGGACGCGGGGGTGCAGAAACTGTACCTTGTCCGTGACCGGCTCGGGATCAAACCGCTCTACCTTGCGCGCCTCCCGGGGATGCTGCTCTTCTCCTCCACGCTTTCAGCGCTCCTCGCGTACCCGGACTTCCCGCGGGAGGTGGACCGGTCCGCCCTCCAGTACTTCCTCGAGTTTCAGTACGTCCCGGGGCCGCACGCGATCTACCGGAACGTGGAGAAGGTGCTCCCGGGGCACATCGTCGAAATCGACGTCGACGGGGCGATCGCCGACCGGACGTATTGGGACCTGTTCGATTATTGGGGAAAGGCGGAGGGCCGCCCTCGGACGGAGGGAGAGTACGTGGAGGAGCTCTCCGCCCTGCTCGACTCCTCCATCCGGTACCGGATGATCAGCGACGTGCCGCTGGGGGCGTTCCTCTCCGGGGGGATCGACTCCTCCCTCGTCGTGGCGGTGATGCGGAAGGCGGCATCGGGACCGGTGAAG
>Ga0315278_10001527_pt1 | contig 20342 bp, 19 predicted proteins | sample YL17G06_0_MG_FD_203880 | JGI IMG/M metagenome (GOLD analysis project Ga0315278, IMG submission 203880) | Sediment microbial communities from Yellowstone Lake, YNP, Wyoming, USA - YL17G06_0 | ecosystem: Environmental > Aquatic > Freshwater > Lake > Sediment | place: USA: Wyoming | collected... | reverse complement strand
GCCGACGACGGAAAGACGCGTATCCTGCTCGATCCCACGAGCGAGCGCACGCTTGCGATCCGACCGCGCGCCCCGCGGCTTGCCTCGCTCGCCGGGCGGAAGCTCGGCCTTCTCGACATCTCCAAGCCCCGCGGCGACGTCTTCCTCGACCGCGTGGCCGAGCTACTTCGCAGCCGCGGCGCCGAGGTCGTGCGTTTCACGAAGCCGACCTTCACGAAGCCGGCGCCGGTCGATCTCCGCCACGAGATCGCCGCGCGATGCCACGCGGTCATCGAAGCGCTCGCCGATTGAGGATCGTGCACGTCGTGCAGTGTGCACGACATCGTCGACCTCGAGAGCCGCGGGATTCCCGGCGTGTTCGTTGCCACCGAAGCGTTCGTCGACGGCGCCGAGCGCCAGGCGCGTGCGCTCGGGTTCGATCCCGCGGCCGTCTACGTCCCGCATCCGGTACAGGACCGGACCGACGACGAGCTTCGCGCCATGGCGTCGCGCGCGGTCGACGCGATCGTCGCGAGCCTCGTCGCCTAGTCCCGTCCGAGTGATCACTTCCGTCGGAGGCTCCTAGCAGAAACAGGACCGGGCCCCCTTTCCCGGTGCGGTCAGCGGCCGCCGGCGACGTCGATGATCGCGCCGGTCGAATACGAGGCTTCGTCGGACAGCAGCCAGAGAATCGCCTTCGCGACCTCCTCGGGTTGGCCGCCTCGCTTCATGGGGATGGATTCCTTGACGCGGTCCACGCGGTCCGGCTCGCCGCCGCTGGCGTGAATCTCGGTATAGATCACGCCGGGGCGTACCGCGTTCACGCGAATGCCTTCGGTGGCGACCTCCTTCGCCAGGCCGATCGTCAGCGTGTCGATGGCAGCCTTGGAGGCGGCGTAGTCGACGTACTCGTTCGGCGAGCCGATGCGCGAGGCGGCCGAAGAAACGTTGACGATCGCCCCTCCGGCGCCGCCGTTCCTCGTCGACATGCGCCGGACGGCCTCGCGAGCGCACAAGAAGCATGCGGTCACGTTCGTCGCGAGCACGCGGCTCAGCCGGTCGCCGTCCATGTGCTCGACGCGCGTTTGCCGCTCGACGATGCCGGCGTTGTTCACCAGTGCGCTCACCGGACCGAGCGATCGATCGACGGCTTCGAACAAGCGGACGACGTCGGCCTCGGAGCTGACGTCGGCGCCGACCGCAATCGCCGTGCCGCCCTCACGGACGATGTCGCCGACTACGGCGTCCGCCGCGGATTGATTGCGGCGATAGTTCACGCACACGGCGTAGCCGCGTAGCGCCGCGAGACGGGCGGTCGCGGCGCCGATACCGCGGCTAGCGCCGGTGACGATCAGGATCTTCGGCATGTCTCCGTATCCCGCTCCGCTCCGAACGGATTGGCGTGTTCGAGTTTTCACGGGCTACCGCAAACGACTCCGCGAACCCTTGGTGGAAGCCGGCGGCCGGAAGCCGGTAGCCGGTAGCCGGCTTTCATCCTTGACCCGCGGTCTGCAGCAGCAGCTTGGCGACGAGTGCGGTCCATCCGGTCTGGTGGCTCGCGCCGATACCGGCGCCGTTGTCGCCGTGGAAGTACTCGTAGAAGAGGATCAAGTCGCGCCAGTGGGGATCGCTCTGGAATTTCTCGGTGCCGCCGTAGACGGCTCTGCGTCCGCTCTCGTCGCGGAGGAAGATCGATGCCAGGCGTTTCGACAGCTCGCGGGCGACCTCCCAGAGCGTCAGCATGTTTCCCGATCCGGTCGGGAACTCCACCTGAAAGTCGTCGCCGTAGTAGTAGTGATACTTCTGCAGCGACTCGATGATCAGGAAGTTCAGCGGGAACCAGATCGGACCGCGCCAGTTCGAGTTGCCGCCGAAGATTTCCGTCGACGACTCGGCGGGCTCGTATTGTACCCGATGCTCGGTGCCGTCGACGGCGAGCACGTAGGGTTGGTTCCGGTGGTAGCGCGAGAGCGCGCGGATGCCGTAAGGCGAGAGGAACTCGGTCTCGTCGAGCATGACCTTGAGCACGCGCCGCAGGCGCTCGGCGTTGAGGATCGAGAGGATGCGGCGCTTGCTCGTGCCGAGCGGATTCATCTTGGCGACGGTCTCGCAGATGTCGGGTCGGTTGCGCACGAACCAGAGTAACCGCGAGCGGAATCGCGGTAGCTTGTCGAGATCCTCTTCTCCGACGGTGCCGACCGCGAAGAGGGGGATCAGCCCGACCATCGAGCGCACCTTGAGCGGCTGGACCCGGCCGTTCGGCAGGCGCAGCACGTCGTAGAAGAAGCCGTCGTCCTCGTCCCAGAGCCCGAGGGTGTTCATCGCGTGCGCGATGTACATGAAGTGCTCGAAGAACTTGCTCGCCACGTCCTCGTAGCTCGGATTCAGGCGGCCGAGCTCCATGGCGATCTCGAGCAGGTTCAAACAGTACATTCCCATCCAGCTCGTGCCGTCGGATTGCTCGACGAATCCGCCGGTCGGGAGCTCCGCGCTGCGATCGAAGACGCCGATGTTGTCGAGACCGAGGAAGCCTCCCTGAAAGATGTTGTTACCCGTGAGGTCCTTGCGGTTCACCCACCAGGTGAAGTTCAGCAGGAGCTTGTGGAAGACCTTCTCGAGGAACACCGGATCGGCGCGGCCGCCGTGGCGCTCCTCGATCTTGTAGACGCGCCAGGACGCCCACGCGTGCACGGGCGGGTTGACGTCGCCGAATGCCCATTCGTAAGCGGGGATCTGGCCGTTCGGATGCATGTACCATTCGCGCAGCAAGAGCTTCAGCTGCCGCTTCGCGAAATCGGGGTCGACGAGCGCGAGCGCCACGCAGTGAAAACCGAGGTCCCAGGCGGCGCACCACGGATACTCCCACTTGTCGGGCATCGACAGCACGTCCTCGTTGTAAAGATGCGTCCAGTCGGAATTCCGGCCATGGAGCCGCTCCGGCGGCGGAGGCGGCTCCGTAGGGTCGCCGCGCAGCCAGGTCGGGACGTCGTAGTTGTAGAACTGCTTTCCCCATAAGAGCCCGGCGAATGCCTGCCGGCAGATGTTGCGGCGGTCTGTGTCGAGCGTGGACGGAAGCAGTGCGGCGTAGAACTCGTTCGCCTCGGCGAGACGCTGCCCGAAGACGGTGTCGAACTCCGCTCCGAAGACCCCCTGCGCGGTTGGTTCATCGCGCAGGCGGAGCTCCAGCGTCGCCTGCGCGCCGGGCGCCATCATCAGCGGATAGTGGGCCGCCACCTTGGTACCGACGCGCTGCGGGTTCACCGCCTCTCGTCGGCCGCGGACGAGGTACTCGTGAAACGCATCCTTCACGTAGAGCCGCTCGATCGCGCGCGTCGGGAAGCGCTTCAGGCTCGTCTCGTTCTCGGTGAAGAGCAGCTCGGGAGCGCCGCGGGCATGGAGCCAACGCTTGCCGAGCGTCTCGTGCTCGGCCTCGATGGTCGCGAAATCGGCGCTCGCGGTGCGGTCACGAAGGCGCGGCCGCCGCGCGACGTGGCTCCACGACCAGGTGTTACGGTACCAAAGCATGGGGAGGAGATGGAGCGTCGCCGGCTCCGGACCGCGGTTGATCGCGGTGATGCGGATCAACACGTCCTCGTGCGTCGCCTTGGCGTATTCGACGAAGACGTCGAAATAGCGATCGCCGTCGAATACACCCGTGTCGAGCAGCTCGAACTCCGGCTGGGTTCGCCCGCGGCGGCGGCTCTCGTCGAGGAGCAAGGCGTAGGGATACGGCGCCTGCGGATACTTGTAGAGAAACTTCATGTAGGAGTGGGTCGGCGTGGAATCGAGATAGAAGTAGTACTCCTTCACGTCCTCGCCGTGGTTTCCCTCGGGCCCCGAGAGCCCGAACAGGCGTTCCTTGAGAATCTCATCGCGGCCGTTCCACAGAGCGATCGCGAAGCACAGCCGCTGGTGGTTGTCGCAGATCCCGCCGACGCCATCCTCGCCCCATCGATAGGCGCGCGACCGCGCGTGATCGTGCGTCAGGTAGCCCCAGGCTGTGCCGTCGCGGCTGTAGTCCTCGCGCACGGTTCCCCACTGGCGTTCGCTGAGATACGGCCCCCAGCGGCGCCAGTGGACCGCGCGGCGAGCCGCCTCGTCGATGCGGTTCTGTTCAGCGAGCGCATTCGCGTTCGGGGACGCTCCTCCTTCGGAGGAACCACCCCCACGCCCCCGCTCTTCCCCCGTCCCTGCCATTACCGAAGGAGATCCGCAGCCGCGTGCGCGGCGCCGAGCAGCCCGGTCTTCCGGTTCATCAGCACGCCGACCGGTATCGTTGACATGAGATCGCGGTAGCGGCCTTTGTCGAGAAACGACCTCATGAAGAGACCGTTCGTCATTTTCGGCAGCAGCTTCCGAGCGATTCCCCCACCGACGAGGACCCCGCCGAGGGCCATGACGGTGAGCGCGAGGTTGCCCGCCTGGGCGCCATAGAGGCTCACGAACGTTTCGACGGCCTCGACGGACGTTGGGCAGCTCCCGGCAACGCCGGACTCGCCGATCACGGCGCCAGGGTCCTCCGTCTTCAGCCGTTGGCGCACGCGAGGCGACACGGGGCGCCCGAGCTCCTCGTCGAAGAACGAGAAGATGTTGACGAGCCCCGGCCCCGACAGCACGCGCTCGTAGGACACCCGCGAGAACTTCTTTTGCAAGTAGACGAGCAGCGCGAGCTCCTTGTCGTCGCGCGGTGCAAAGTCGATGTGCCCCCCTTCGGTGCCCACCGGGTGGTGGCGCTCGCCGTCCCAGAAGAGGAACCCTTGCCCGAGCCCGGTGCCGGCGGCGATCACCGCGATCGTGCCTTCGCGCCGTTTGCCGCGGGCGAGCCGATGGATCTGCTTCGGGGGCAGGAACAGGCCGCCGTACGCCATGGACTCGAGATCGTTCATCAGGCGGACGCGCTCCGTGCCGAGCAGGCGCGCGAGGCTCGCCCGGCGAACGACCCACGGCAGATTCGTGGTCTTCACCCGATCGTCGAGCACCGGCCCGGCGATGCCGAAGGCGGCGGCGCGGATCGTTTCCCCTTCGACCGCGAGGAACTCCGCGACGAGCCTGTCGAGCCCCTTGTGCCGCCGGCTCGGAAACGTGCCTTCGCGGACGACCGAGGGGCCGCCGTTTCGCTCGACCGCCGAAACCGAATAGATCGCCAGGTCCGTCTTGGTGCCGCCGATGTCCCCGGCGAGAATGAACTTCACGGAGTCTCCCTCTCCACCGGCGAGATCCGCTCGGCAACGTTTCCAGCGAGCTCGTTCCGATCCCGCGCGACGATTTCCCGAAGCGGCGGACGGTTCACATCTCGGCCAGTGAACGCCAGCGGGCCTGCGTGCCCTCGAGTAGCCGATTCGCTTCGTCGGGCCCGTCGGTGAAGGGATAATAGTTCGGGAACGCGGGCGGGGGCAGGCTCACCCAACCCTCATGGATGGAGCTGATGAAGCGCCAGGCGTGGTCGACCTCGTCGGAGCGCGTGAACAGCGAAGGATCGCCGCGGAGCGCGTCGAGCAGCAATCGCTCGTAGGCCTCCGGCGAGCGCTGCTGGAAGGCGCGCCCGTAGAAGAAATCCATGTGCACTTCGTCGAGCTGGATCTTGATTCCGGGCCGCTTGCACGCGAACGAGAGGCTGATGCCCTCGTCGGGCTGAATGCGCAGCACGAGGAGATTCGATTTCGGCCGCGCGGCGACGACTTCGTCAGTGGCGTCGTCGTATTGCCGGAAAAGGTGCATGGGCGGCTGCTTGAAGGCCACGGCGATCTCGGAGACGTGCTTGCCGAGACGCTTTCCGGAGCGCAGCAGAAACGGCACGCCGGCCCAGCGCCAGTTGTCGATGCGGATGCGCAGCGCCACGTAGGTCTCGGTCACGGACTTCGGGTTGACGCCTTCTTCCTGACGGTACCCCTTGACGACCTTGCCGTCCTGCTCTCCGACCCCGTACTGCCCGCGCACCGTCGAGTCGGCGACCTCCTTGCGCGTCAGCGGGTCGAGGGCGCGCATCACCTTGACCTTTTCGTCGCGGATCGACTGCGCTTCGAGCCCCGACGGAGGCTCCATGGCGATCAGGCAGAGAAGCTGCAGCATGTGGTTCTGCACCATGTCGCGCATCGTCCCGGCGTTTTCGTAGTAAGCGCCGCGCCGGCCCTCCATGCCGAGCGTCTCGGCGACGGTGATCTGGATGTTGTCGATGTACTTCTGGTTGAAGAGCGGCTCGAAGATCGAGTTCCCGAAACGGAACGACAGAATGTTCTGGACGGTTTCCTTCCCGAGGTAGTGATCGATGCGGTAGATCTGGCTTTCGTCGAGAACCTTGGTGACCGCCGTGTTGAGCGTGCGGGCGCTCTCGAGATCGTGGCCGAAGGGCTTTTCGATGATCACTCGAGACCAGACCGTTTCGTTCTTGTCGTGGATGAGGCCGGCCGCGGCGAGATGCCCGACGATGACCGCGAAGAACTCCGGCGCCACCGAGAGGTAAAAGAGACGATTCCCCGGCAGGTTCCGCTCGCGCTCCAGTTGCTCGATCTTCGCCTTGAGCGATTGGAACGACTCGAGCTTGTCCGCGTCGCCGGCGTGGTAGTAGAGCGCGCCGACGAGCGGGTTCTCGGCCGAGACCTCCCCGCCGCCGTCGTTCACCGTCTCGGACAGCACCTTGCGCATCCCCTCCCGGTAGACCTCGTCGCTCATCGGTGTGCGCGAGAAGCCAATCACCGCATAGCGATCGGTCAGGTAACCGGACTCCTGGAGCCGGTAGAGCGCGGGGATGAGCTTGCGTTTGGCGAGATCTCCGGAGGCGCCGAAGATCACGACCGTGACCGGATCCCCGGCGCGAATGAGCTCGGAGCCCGCCTCGGTCGGACCTTCGCGGTGAGCGGGGGAGACGGAAGCGGTGAGCCGACTGCCACTTTCGCTAGCGGTCATCGTCGAGGCTCCTCAGATTCGAAGAAGCTGACACGAATGCGGGGACAAGAGAAGGGGACGTCGTAACCGCTGGTAACCGATCAGGCGGAATCACAGAAACGGTTACCAGCGGTTACAACGTCCCCTTCTCCGCGCGGTCGATCAGCGCGTTGGCGAGCTCGCGGGGATCGAAGATCTTGCGCGCGGCGCGGGATTCACGTGAGCGGGTCGCGCACGATGATCCCCGGAACCCTCACGAAGCCGGCATCGTGCGTCCAGATCTCTGTGACCCCGTGCTCGAGAGCGGTGAGGGCGATTTGCAGGTCGAACACCCGTGTCCCGCGGACGTCGAGCTCGCAGGCGCGTTCCATGAGTCGCGCCTCGAAGCCCGGCCCCGGAATCCAGACGAGCATGTCAGCCTGGGCGGCGAGCGTCCGCAGGAACGCCGAAGCGCGTTCCGTTGCCGCTGCTCGACCGACGAGCGGATGGGTGACGATGCTCCAGAACTCGCCGACGCTGGCCAACGCGATCCCCCAGCCCCGCTCGGAGCGCGCTGCGGACTCGATCGCGCGACGCGAGCGGCGGTGCTCGGGAACGCCGGATCGGTGCGCATAGACGAGGAGGTTGGTATCGATCGCGATCACGGGTGCCTTCGCAGCCACTCGTGCATGCGCTCGCGATCGGCGACGTCGAGGTCGTCCGGCAGCCCGCCAGGGGCGGTCACCCAGCGAATCCTGGCGCGTTGCTCGCGCTTCTTCGCTCGGCCCTGTTCGAGCTCGCGCCGCAGCCCCGCTTCGACGAGCGCCCGCAGCGGCCGCCGGAGCTCGGCCGCGCGCTGCTTGGCGCGGATCAGCAGCTCGTCGGGCAACTCGATCGTCGTCTTCACACCGCGTACCGTGAACCCATATTTACGGGTCGTCAAGGCGGAAGTCTCGTCGAGGAGGCTTTTCCCGAAGCGCGCCGACCGTGAACCTCCACGCCGGATGGCGTCGGGGATCCGTACGGGCGCCACGAGGACGGGACTACATGCGGAGCATCTTCGCCATGTAGTGAATCATCGTCTCGTCCGCCCCGCCGCCGATCGAGATCAGCCGCGTGTCCACGAAGGCTCGCCCGGCGGGGCTCTCTTTCATGTAGCCGAAGCCGCCGTGGAGCTGGATGCAGTCGTCGGCCACGTAGCGACTCATGCGGCCGCAGAAGAGCTTGCCCATCGAGATCTCGAGAGTGGCGTCTTCTCCCCGCAGACGCTTGCGAATGCAGTGGTGGGTGAGCTCACGTGCGGCGGTGATCTGCGTGAGCATCTCGACGAGCTTGAACTTCGTCACCTGCATGTCGATCAGGCGCCCGCCGAAGAGCGTTCGCTCTTCGCAGTACTTGCGCGTCTTCTCCCAGAGCACCTGCGAGCCCGCGTAAGAGGTGACGCACGCCACCAGCCGCTCGTCCTGGAACTGCATCATCTGCTGCTGGAAACCGCGGCCGATCTCGCCGATCGTGTTGGCGATCGGCACGCGCACGTCCTCGAGGAAGATGAGGCCGGTGTCGGAGCCCCAGTTGCCGATCTTGTCGAGCAGTCGATAGCTGAACCCGGGCGAGTCGGTGGGCACGAGGATCTGCGAGAACCCCCCGTAGCCGGCAGCCGGATCGGTGACGGCGAGTAGACAAAGCCAATCCGCGTTGGCCGTATTCGTGATGTAGATCTTCGAGCCGTTGATCACCCAGTGGTCGCCGTCGCGCACCGCGCGTGTCTTGATCGAGGCGACGTCGGAGCCGGCATCGGGCTCCGTCACCGCGATCGCCGCCACCATCTCCCCCTGGATTGCCGGCACCAGATAGCGCCGACGGAGCTCGTCCGTCCCGAGCTGGTGGAGCGAAGGCGTGGCCATGTCCGTCTGCACGCTGATGCCCATGACGACCCCGGCGTTGTCGGCGCGCACGAGCTCTTCGTACATGACCGCCGTGAACGACCAGTCGAGGCCGCCGCCGCCCCACTTCGGATCGTAGCTGATGCCGAGCATGCCGAGGGCGCCCATCTTGCGGAAGAGCTGCTTGTCGATCCGGCCCATCTGATCGAACTCGCGGGCGCGCGGGGCGAGGTCCTGCTCGACGAACCGTCGCACCGTCCGGCGGAAGCTCTCGTGCTCGGGGGTGGAATAGAGATCTTCGGACATGGCGTCTGTCTCCCGTGTGTCTACCTCGAACGCGCGGCGAAGAACGGCCGCAGTGCCTCGCAGAGACCGCGCGGGTTGTCTCCCTGTACCGTGTGCCCGGCGCCGGCGATTTTCACCCAGCGCGCATCGGGCAGCGCTCGCGCGAAGCTCTCCGCGTCTTCGTCGAGAAATACGTCGCTCTCGGCGCCGCGGACGACGAGCGTCGGGCAGGTCGCTCGCGCGGTGTGATGCCAGCGCGCGGCGGCTTGCGCGGCGCGGCTCTGAAAGTCCTCGCGGCCCCAATGCCTCATGTCGATCTTCCGCGCCCAGCGTCCGTTCGGTAGCTCGCGATACGCGTAGAGCAGGCTCCGGCGGAGCAATCGTGGATCGCGCAGCGGGTTGAACGCCAGCGCTTTGCCGATCGCGGCGTCGATCGAATCGATCTCCGCCGTTTCGGAGACGAACGCGCCGATTCGCTGCGCGCCAGCGGCGCGAACGTTGGGACCGGCGTCGATCAGCACGAGCCCCGCCAGCCGATCGGCGTGGCGGGTGGCGTAGACGAAGGCGTTGAGCGCACCCATCGACTGGCCGACGAGCAAGAAGCGGTCGCAGCCGAGATGCTCGACGAGGCCCTCGATGTCGCGCAGGTGGGCTTCCGGTGCGTAGTCTATCCCCGGCGACCACTCACTGTCGCCGTGTCCCCGTTGGTCGAGGGCGACGCAGTGGTGCTCGGTGCGGAGGACGAGGCAGACGACGTCCCAGGTGTGGGCGTTGAGAGCGCCGCCGTGGAGAAAGAGGATCAACGGCTGCCCGCTCGTTCCCCAGTCCAGATAGTGGAGCCGCATGCCGCCGACCACGACTTGGCAGCTCTCGGGACGCACGATCTGGGACACGGCGACGCCCGAGAGGTCGGTCGCGAGCTTCAGGTGCTCCAGCTCCTCGGCAGGTTCCAAGCTCATTGGGGTCTCGGCAAAACGAAGATTTTCATTTCTTCCTCCCGCTTCGCGTCGTGCTGTTCGTAGGCCGCTACCGCAGCGTAGTCAGCCGCGCGAGGTCCCGCGCGATGTTCTTCTGGTGGGCTTCCACCGTGCCGCCGCCGATCTCGAGGAGCTTGGCGTCGCGCCACAGGCGCTCGACCGGGTACTCGCCGACGTAGCCGTAGCCGCCGAGCACCTGGATCGCTCGATCGGCGACCTCTTTGGCCATCGTCGAGCAGAAGAGCTTCACGCCGTCGGAGTCGACTCGGTTTCCGCCGCGCTCGAGGCTGAGACGGGCGGCGGTGTCGTAGACGTAGCAGCGTCCCGCCATCCACGCGGCGTACGAGGTCGCGATGTGGCTTTGAATCTGCCCGAACTCGCGAATCGGCTGGCCGAAGGCGTGCCGCTCGCTCGCGTAGCGGTTCATCACCTCGATCGAGCGCCGGGCGATGCCGAGGCTCATGGCGGCGAGCGTCAGGCGTTCGATCTCGAGGTTGCGCATCATGTGCAGTACGGCATCGCCTTCCTCGCCGATGCGATTCGCGACCGGCACCTCGCACTGATCGAAGACGAGCTCCGCCGTCGTCGAGGCGCGCATGCCGAGCTTGTCCTTGAGCTTCTGGCCGAGCTTGAATCCCGGGAGGCCTTTCTCGACGAGGAAGAGCGAGAGCGCGCGGGTGCCCTTGTCGCCGGTCCGCGCATAGACGAGAAAGACGTCGCCGAGCTCGGTATCGCTCACCGCGCCGTTGGTGATCCACATCTTGGCGCCGGAGAGCACGTAGATGTCGCCCTTGCGGGTTGCCGTCGTCTTCATGCCGAGCACGTCGGTGCCGACCGACGGCTCGCTCATGCACATGCCGCCGATCTTCTTTCCGGAGCAGACGTCGGGAAGGTAGCGGGCGCGCTGTGCGTCACTCGCGTTCTGGTAGAAGTTGTTCACGAAGAGCATCGAATGGGCGAGGTAAGCGAGCGCGAAGCCGGGATCGGCGGCCGCGAGCTCTTCGTGAACGAGCACGGCGGCAACGGCGTCCATGCCGGCACCGCCGAACGCTTCGGCCACCGTGATGCCGAGAACACCGAGATCGCCGAGCTTGCGGAACAGCTCGAGATTGAACGATTCGCTGCGATCGTGGGCGGCCGCCTGCGGGTCGACCTCGCGCTCCACGAACTCTCGCAGCGTGCGGCGGAGCGCCGCATGCTCTTCGGTCGGATTCAACAAATCGATCATGGTCTCTCCGCGAACGGCTCTCCCTCTCCGCCTGCTTCGCCGGCGGCCTCTTCCCGAAGAGAGAGACTATTCACCCGGCATGCCGCTACCCATCAGATCGACGAAGTTGTCGCAATAGAACCTCTGCTTGGCGCGCTCGGAGAGGCCCGCCATCGAATCCTCGAACCGCTTGAGCGGATTCCGCCCACCCTCGACGTGCGGGTAGTCCGTCGAGAAGAGGCAAACCTCTTCGCCCGCCTGCTCGATGATCCAGCCGACCGGCTCGGCCGGGTAGGGGGTCGCACGGATCTGGCGCCGCACGTACTCGCTCGGCCGCAGCCGCAGCTTGCGCAGTCGCGCCTCGTTCTTGGCGAAGGCGTGGAGCGCCGTGTCGAGCTGGCGCATCCACGAGGGCAGCCACACCGCGCCCTGCTCGACGACGCCGAACATCAGGCGCGGGAAGCGGTCGAGCACGCCGTCGAAGATCATCGTCGCGAGTGTCTGCATGGGCGGGTAGGGGATCGCCATGAAGTCGATCGAGCGAAAGTTCTCGGCGCCGCCGTGGAAGTCCGGCACGGGGGGAAGGCCGTTCTCGAAATAATTCGCATCGAGCAGCCGTCCGCCGCCGCCGACGTGAAAGACGATCGGCAGGCCGGCTTCCTGCGAGACCTCCCAAACCGGAAAGAGGCCGACGTGGCTCGGCGAGTGCCCTGGCGGGCACGCGGAGGAGACGAGCAGCGCCTTGCAGCCCATGTGGATCGCCTCGAAAGCCATCGCTCGCGCGCGCTCGAAATCGACGAGCGGCACGAAGCCAACCGGCAGCAGACGGCGATCGACCGAGCAGAAGTCGACGATGGCGCGGTTGTGCGCACGCGCGGCGCCGTAGGTGAAGTCTGGGTCTCGTTGATGCTCGTAACGGACGAAGTGATCGGACAGGAACGTGTTGAAGACGAGCTGGCTCGCGAAGCCGAGACAATCGAGCGCCCGTGGCCGATCCTCGCGAATGAACGCGCCCATCGCGCTCCAATTCTTTCGGATCATGATCTTCTGCTCGGCCTCGGGGCGCTCCGCCGGGTCGCCATGGCGTCGCCGGAGCTCCTCGATGAACGTCTCCTCTCCCGGCTTGCAACCGGTCAGCCGAAGCGGCTCGAGGCGGTCGCGAATGCCCGGATCCGCATACGGCACGAGCCAGTCCGGCGTCTCCATCACGTGCGAGTCGGCGTCGTGGATGATGCGGCCTTCGGCATACGGCATGGGCGAGCCTCCGCGATCCGCGCAGACTAGCATGGTCGGGAACACGGCTCGATGGTCGTGGCGTTGATCGCCCAAACGACCGGCTGCTCGTCGATGGGCTTGTCGCGTTCTCGGGACCGGCCAAATGGTCACGATCATGGTCACTGGGGGAGTGGATCGTTTGAATTAGAATCGGAGGATCATGATGCGGGCCGAGAAGCGCCGGCTTCGGCTCGACCTGGAGCTGGTCGTGCTGGCGCCGCCGCTTCGGTCCCGTCATGATGCGGGCGTGGAGAGCGGCGAGCCGTCGGCGAGCGTGGCCCGGGACGTTGCGCAGCGGTCGCGCGGCGCCGTGCTCGCCGTCGTGAAGCGCTATTGGGGCTTCGAGGCTCTTCGCCCGCTTCAGGAAGAGGCCATCTACGCCGGCCTCGAGCGGCGCGACTCGTTGGTCGTGATGCCGACGGGCGGCGGAAAGTCGCTCTGCTACCAGGTGCCCCCAGCGGTCGCCCGCCGGACCGACGTCGTCGTCTCGCCGCTGATCGCGTTGATGAAGGACCAGGTCGACGGGCTACGGGCGTGCGGCTTCCCGGCCGTGGCCATCCACAGCGGCATGGACGCCGGCGAGATCCGCGCCGCCGAGCGTGAGATCGCCGGCGGGCGCCACCACCTCGTCTTCGTCGCCCCCGAGCGGCTGCTGACGCCGCGATTCCTCGAGCTCGCCGGCCGACTCGGCGTCGCGAGCTTCGCGATCGACGAGGCGCACTGCATCAGCCAATGGGGGCACGACTTCCGGCCGGAGTACCGTCAGCTCGCGGGGGTTCGCGAGCTCTTCCCGGCCGCCAGCCTCCATGCCTACACCGCGACGGCTACGGAGCGCGTGCGGAAGGATATCATCGAGCAGCTGCGGTTCGTCGAGCCGCGGATTCTCGTCGGTCGGTTCGATCGTCCGAACCTCGTCTATCGCGTCGTGCCGCGCGTCGACGTCCGCGGCCAGGTGCGTGACGTTCTGCGCCGCCACGAGGGGGAAGCGGCAATCGTCTACTGCCTCTCCCGCCGCGACGCCGAGGGCATGGCCGAGCATCTCGCGGGGAGTGGCGTTCGCGCCGCACACTATCATGCCGGCATGGAGGCCGCAGAGCGCCGGCGCACGCAGGATCGCTTCGCCGCCGAAGAGATCGACGTCGTGGCGGCGACCGTCGCGTTCGGCATGGGCATCGACCGCAGCGACGTCCGCTGCGTCATCCACGCCACGATCCCGAAGTCGATCGAGCACTACCAGCAAGAGACGGGCCGCGCGGGCCGCGACGGCCTTCCCGCCGAGTGCGTGCTCTTCTACTCGGCGGCGGACGTGCTGCGCTGGCAAGCGCTGCTCGAGCGAACGACCGACGACGGCGGCGGCGCCGCGATCGAGACGGCCAAGCGCCTGCTCGAGGACATGCGCCGCTTCGCGAGCGCGCTCCGCTGCCGCCACGCCGCGCTCACGGCGTACTTCGGCCAGCCTTACGAGGAGGCGTCGTGTGGCGCCTGCGACGTCTGCCTGGGGGAAGTGGAGGGCCTGGCCGACGCCACCGTGCTCGCGCAGAAGATCCTCTCCTGCGTCGCGCGCACCGAGGAGCGCTTCGGCATCGAGCACGTCGCCGAGGTGCTGATGGGCGGGACGAGCGAGCGAGTCCGGCGTTGGGGGCACGACCGTCTATCGACGTTCGGTCTGCTTCGGGACATGCCGCGGAGGCGCGTGGTGAACGTCATCTACCAGCTCATCGACGCCGGCTTCCTCGAGCGCACCTCGGGCGACCGGCCGGTGCTCGGCCTGAACCCGGCGTCGTGGGAGGTGATGCGCGGGTGTCGCACGGTCGAGCTCGTCGAGCCACGCCGGCGGAAGGCCGAGAAGACGCGTCTCGAGGAGGCGTCGTGGCGGGACGTCGATCCGGGTCTCTTCGAGAGCCTACGGGCGCTGCGGCGGGAGATCGCTGCCGCGCGCGGCGTGCCGGCGTTCGTGGTCCTGCACGATTCCACGCTGCGCGAGCTGGCACGCCTCAGGCCGACCTCGTTCGAGGATCTGCGGCGCGTCCGCGGCCTCGGCGAGAAGAAGCTCGCCGAGATCGGACCGCGGCTCCTCGAGACGATCGAGGCTCACGCGCGCATGGCGTCCTCGACGGCCTAGTCGGCGCAGCGCTCCCGAACGAACGGGTTGCCGCTTTCGAATGAGGTGCTATTCTAAGATTTTTATTGCGTTCACCGGCATGGGGCCGGAAACGACACGAAGAGAGGAGGCGGACATTGAAAGCAGTCTATCGACTCGAAGTCGGCGACGAAGCCCCCGATTTCACTCTCCCGGCAACCGGGCTGACTGCCGGCAAAGGGCAAAAGGGGACGGCGATCACGCTCTCGAGCTATCGCGGCAAGAAGAACGTGGTGCTCGCATTCTTCCCCGCGGCCTGGACACCGGTCTGAACGGCCCAGATGCCCTCGTACGAGGAGGATCTCTCCGAGTTCGAGCGGCTCGATGCCCAGGTCCTGGGCATTTCCGTGGACAACGTTCCCTGCAACGAGGCGTGGGCGAAGAGCATGGGCGGCCTTTCGTACCCGCTGCTCTCGGACTTCTTCCCGCACGGCATGGTCTCGCTCAAGTACAACTCGCTGCGCGACGCGGGAATCTCCGAGCGAGCGATCTTCGTCGTCGATAAGCAGGGGAAGATCGCCTACATCAACATTCACGACATCACCAAGCAGCCGCCGACTGACAAGATCTTCGAGGCGTTGAAGAAGTTGAAATAGGCGATTGACGGGGGCGGCCCGCGGCGGGTCGTCCCCTTTTCCGATGGATCAGCCCGAGCTCTCGCGACACTGCATTCCCTGGACTCCTTTCAAGGGGAGCCTCGGGGACGCGACCGTGTGCATCGTTTCCTCGGCGGGCGTTCGCAAGAAGACGGATCCGCCGTTCAACACCGATGGCGACAGCACGTTCCGTGTGATCGATGGCGCGGGCTCCGACCTCGCCTACGATGACAGTCACTACGATCATGCCTGCGCCGATCGGGACATCAACTGCATCTTCCCGATCGATCGGCTTGCCGAGATGAAGGCCGACGGCACGATCAAGGGGCCGACCGCGAAGCACTTCTCCTACGGCTTCTCGATGAAGCTTCGCGAGCTTCGTGACGACACGTTTCCGAAGCTCCTGAAAGAGATCGAGGCGGCTCGACCCGACATCGTCGTCCTGACCGGCGGTTGAGGCCTCTGCCACCGCACGGTCGTGACGGTGCAGAGGCTGATCGAGCTTCGAGGAATCGCGACGGTACTGATCACCGTCGATCCCGAGCAGAGCGCGCAGGCCAATCCGCCGCGCGCGCTCCACCCGCGGCCGTTCGTTCCCGGTCACTCGCTCGGGAGGCCGAACGACCCGGCCCTCCAGAAGCGGATCCTCGGCGACGCGCTGGCGCTGGTGCGCGACGCCAAGGAGCCGGGGAAGATCGTCAGCCGCGACTATGGTGGCTGAAAAAGGGGCCGGATCGCTTTTTTCGCTCGGACCGTCGGCCGAACGTTTCCCGGCTTCTGACATCCAATTCGGTCACGCGTCGTTGGATCGGCGCTGCGACCTCTAGCGAGCGGGCCTTTACCTACCCCGTTGACAGGCAGCCCAAGAAACCGGCTAGACTTCCCTCGTCCCTCGGGGCTTGAGCTCTGCGGAACCTGCTGATGCCTGGTCCAATCACGGTCGTCATCGCCGACGATCACGCGATCTTCAGACAAGCCCTCCACTTGACCCTGACACACCGTGCTAAGGGCATCACGGTCGCCGGCGAAGCGGAGAACGGCGAGCAGACGCTACAAGTCGTCACCGCACATCGTCCGGACGTCCTGCTGCTCGACCTCGGCATGCCGAAGAAAACCATCCGGGATTTGCTCCAGGAGATCCGCGCCGCGTCGCCGAAGACCCGGATCATCATCCTGACGGGCTTCGCCGACCCTGACAGCGTCGCGCTGGTGGCCCGCGAGGGAGCCAAGGGGTTCGTGCTCAAGAGCGGACCCCTGGAGCCGCTCCTCGAAGCCATTCAGCACGTGGCGCGCGGCGAAGTCTGGGCGGACCCCATGCTCTCGGTCACGTCGCATCGAGAATTCTTCCGGTTCGCGGGCGGGGAAGGGGACGGTGCGCCGGATCCTCTGCGGGCTCTTTCCCAGCGAGAGATGGAGGTCATCAAGCTCGTCGCCAACGGGCTCTCCAACCGCGACATCGCCGCGCGGCTGTCGATCTCGGAGAAGACGGTCACGAGCCACCTGAGTCACATCTTCGAGAAGCTGGGCGTCGCCAGCCGCCTGCAGGCCGCTCTCGTCTACAACAAGCTGGCGAGGGAGTTGCGGGCGTGAGCCGCGCCGAATCGTTCGCAACCGTCCCCGAATTCTTACGCTCGAAGAAGCGTACGCTCCTCTTCTTACGCTGGGTGGTGATCATCACCGCCTCCTACCTCGTCCTTTTCGACAGGCCCCTTGCGGGCACCGATCCGCGGATTCTCGCGTTCATCGCCATCTTCTTCGCCACGAACCTCGTCGGCGCGGCGCTCCCGGCGCGGGCCTACGAGAGCGTGTGGCTGCGCTCGACGTTCGTGCTCTTCGACACGTGCTGGATCAGCCTCGGCATGTATCTCGCCGGCGAGCACAGCGGCGAGCTCTTCCTGCTCTACTTCTCCGTTTTGTTTCTGGCGGCCCTCGGCGAGAGCGTGGGGATGATCGCCGGTGGCTGTGCGCTGATCGGCTTCCTGTATTTGCTCTTCCTGCTCCGCACCCAGCCGCTGCGGGAGATCTTGACGCCTCCGGTGCTGCTGCGCTTCCCGTTTCTCTTCGGCATCGGCACGTTCTACGGCTACCTCGTGACGATCGCGAAAGAGGAGCGGCGCGTAGCCGAGATGGCACACGAGCGCGAGCGGTTCCGCACCGATTTGCTGGCGACGCTGACGCACGACCTGCAGACGCCGCTCTCGGCGATCGCGGCAATGGCCGATCTCCTGCTCGCCGACCCCGAAAGTCTGGAAGAGGCCGCGCGGCGAAGCCTCTGCGAATCCATCAAGAAGGCGGCGACGGAGAGCGCCGAGTTGGTCGCCACCTTCCTCGCGATGGCGTCCGCGGAAGCGGGTGCGAGGGCCACGCCGCGGCAGCTCGTCGACCTGAATGCAGTCGCCAAGGAAGCGCTCCACCACCAGCGCCGTGCGGCGGCCGAAAAGGAGATCCGCCTCGAAGCTCGGCTCGCCGAGCATCTGCCCGCGATTTCGGGAGACCGGAGTCATCTTCAGCGTGCGATCGCCAATCTCCTCTGGAATGCGGTCAAGTTCGTGCCCGTCGGCGGGCGGGTCGAGCTCGCGACGGGCATCGACGGCAGCGCCGTGACGGTGACGGTCAGCGACAACGGTCCGGGAATCCCCGTAGGGGTTCGGCAGCGACTGTTCGAGCCCTACGTCTCGGAAGGCGAAGAAGCGGGGACCGGTCTTGGGCTCTTCATCGTGCGCCTGATCGCGGAAGCGCACGGCGGGGCAGTGACCCTGCAGTCGCAGCCCGGCAAGGGGTCGCGCTTCACGCTACGCCTTCCGATTCCTGCCGACGTCCCGCTTCCCGAGCCCTCGCTGGTTCAGACCTCGACGAGCTCGATCCGCACGATCGCGGCAACCCCGGCACGTGCTCGCCTCCATAGTTGAGCGCCACGAGACGTAAGCGGGCTCCCCTCAGTACGATCGCGGCAGCCCCAGCACGTGCTCGCCGACATAGTTGAGCACCATCTCCTGCGAGATCGGCGCGATGCGGAAGAGGCGACACTCGCGCCAGTAGCGCTCGACGTCGTAATCCTTGATGTAGCCGTAGCCGCCGTGCGTCTGCATGGCGCGGTCGGCGGCCTCGAAGCAGACGTCGGCGGACATGTACTTGGCGATGTTCGCCTCTTTGCCGCAGGGCCGGCCGTTGTCGTAGAGCCAGGCCGCCTTGTAGACCATGAGCTCCGCCGTCTCGAGCTTCGCGGCCGAGTCCGCGAGCGGAAACTGGATGCCCTGGTTCATGCCGATCGGGCGATGGAAGACCACGCGCTCCTTGGCGTAGCGCACGGCGCGGTCGAGCGCCCGCTTGCCCATGCCGATCGCCTCAGCCGCGATGAGGATGCGCTCGGGATTGATGCCGTCGAGAATGTAGGAGAACCCCTTGCCCTCTTCGCCGACGCGGTCCTCGAGCGCTACGTAGAGGTTGTCGATGAAGAGCATATTGGTGTCGATGGCGGCTCGGCCGCACTTGTGGAGCTCGCGGACCTCGACCGCGCTGCGATCGATGTCGGCGAAGAAGAGCGTCATCCCGTCGGTCTTCTTCTTCACCTGCTCGATCGGCGTCGTGCGCGTGAGCAGCAGCATCTTTTGGGATTCACGTGCCTTGGTGATGAAGACCTTCCGACCGGTGACGACGTAGCCGTCCCCCTTGCGCGTGGCGAAGGTCGTGATCTCGGTCGTGTTGGTGCCCGCGTCGGGCTCGGTGACCGCGAAGGACACGTGCATCTTGCCGCTCAGGATCTCGGGCAGGTACTTCCGCTTGGCGGACTCGGTGCCGTACTTGAGCAGCGGCTCGAGGCCGAAGATGCCGAGGTGGATGGACGAGCAGGCCTGCGTGCCGCCGCCCGACTCGGCCACCGTCTGCATGACGATCGCGGCCTCGGTGATGCCGAGACCGGCGCCTCCGTGCTCGCGCGGGATCGTGATGCCGAGCCAGCCCCCGTCGGCGATCGCCTGGTAAAACTCCCAGGGGAACTCGGCCGTGCGGTCGCGCTCGCGCCAGTACTCGTCCGGAAATCGCGCGCAGAGCGCCTGCACCTGATTGCGGATGTCTTGCTGCTCCTCCGTGAGCTCGAAGTCCATCGTGTCCTCCGCGGTTCTGCTCGCCGAGAAACATAGACACGAGAACTACGATCTGGGAAGACCTCCGCGTGAGGAAGGTGACCGCGAGCGAGGCGATTCGCGCCATTCCCGACGGCTCGGCGGTGATCTTCCCGCAGGGCCCCGTCGATCTCGTCGAGCTCTACCGGGCGTTCGGCGACGAGGTCGAGCGGTTTCGCGATCTGACGATCTACTCGGGCCTGTCCTTCGGCGACTATCGCTTCCTCGATCGCGGCCTCGGCGAACACTTCCGCTACGTGACCTGGCAGGCGTCGCCGCGCCTGCGGCCGCTCGTTTCCGCCGGCAAGATCGGCTACGTGCCGATCCGCTTCGGCGACGTCCACCGCGTGATCTCGCGAACGGGCCCGATCCGACCCGACGTCTTGTTCGTGCAGGTATCACCGCCGCGCAATGGCGAGGTGAGCCTGGGCATCTCGGTGAGCCTGAATCAGGACTTCCTGCGCGCAGCGAAGCTGGTGATCGCGGAAGTCAACCCGCACATGCCGTGGACCGCCGGAAACAGTCGAGTGCCGGTCGAGCGTATCGACCTCGCGGTCGAATCCGATGCGCCGCTCGGCGAGTACGGCACGCCGCCGGCGAGCGAGCGCGACCGCCAGATCGTCGATCGCGTGCTCGACCTCGTTCCCGACGGCGCCGTCGTGCAGCTCGGCGTGGGCTCGATACCCGACCGGGTGCTCTCGCGCCTGGCGGAAAAGCGCGGGGTGAATCTCTTCTCCGGCATGCTGACTCGGGGGCTCGAGAGCTTCGTCGAATCGGCGAAGCACACGCCGAAGGTCACGACCGGCGAGCTCGCCGGCGACGCGAAGTTCTACGAGTTTTGCGGGCGGACGCGCCTCGTGCGCATGGCGACGAGCCGCGTCACACACGACGTGGCCGCGCTCGCGCGCTTGGCGCGCTTCGTGTCGATCAATTCGACCGTCGAGGTCGACCTTCAGGGACAGGCGAACGGTGAGACGATCGGCGAGGTGCAGATCAGCGGGGTCGGCGGGAGCCTCGA
>Ga0315278_10001526_pt1 | contig 20352 bp, 18 predicted proteins | sample YL17G06_0_MG_FD_203880 | JGI IMG/M metagenome (GOLD analysis project Ga0315278, IMG submission 203880) | Sediment microbial communities from Yellowstone Lake, YNP, Wyoming, USA - YL17G06_0 | ecosystem: Environmental > Aquatic > Freshwater > Lake > Sediment | place: USA: Wyoming | collected... | reverse complement strand
CCGTGTCTCCAGGAGAATCTGCACGATGCGCGGGGCCGCCTTGCCGTCCCAGAGCTCCGGCAGCTCCCCGGCGGGCCACTGTCCGTCGGCGGCGCGCCGCCAGTGCGCGTAGATCGCGGCCGGGTCGACTCCGATAACCTTGTTGGTGCCCCGGCTCACCGTGATCGGGCGCTCGGTGTTCTCGCGCAGGGTGAGGCACGGGACTCCGAGCGCCGTGGTCTCTTCCTGGATGCCGCCCGAGTCGGTCAGCACACAGCGCGCATTGGCCATGAGCTGCACGAAGTCCAGGTAGGGCAAGGGATCCGCGAGACGGAGATTCGCCATGGCCGGCAGGTGGCCGTTGAGCCGCTCCAGGTGACGCCGGGTGCGAGGGTGCACCGGAAAGACGACGGGGCATTCAGCCTGGATCCGCGCCACCGCGCCGAGTAGAGAGCGAAGCGTCTCCTCGCTGTCCACGTTGCGGGGGCGGTGCAGCGTGAGCAGGCTATAGCCCCGGGGCTTCACCCCGAGCGTCTCGAGCGCCGATGATGCGCGGGCGCGCTCGCGATACCGGAAGAGCGTGTCGATCATCACGTTGCCGACAAAGTGGACGCGGTCGCTCGGGATCCCTTCCCGCGCCAGGTTTTCATTGGCTGCCGGCTCCGTCGTGAAGAGCAGGTCGGAGATCGAGTCGGTCAGGATTCGGTTGATCTCCTCCGGCATGGTTCGATCGAAGCTGCGGAGCCCCGCCTCCACGTGAGCCAGCCGGATACCCAGCTTGGTCGCCGTGATGGCGCCGGCCAGTGTGGAGTTGACGTCGCCGACCACGAGGACGAGATCGGGCCGCGCGTCGGTGAGCACGGGCTCGAGGCGCAGCATGATCTCGGCGATCTGGGCCGTGGCGCTCGGGGCCTGCACGCGGAGGTTCACGTCCGGGTCCGGTAGCTCGAGGTTGGCGAAAAACGCGTCCGACATGGGCCCGTCGTAGTGCTGGCCCGTGTGGATCAGCATGGTGCTCACCTCCGGCCGCGTGCGCAGCTCGGCGATGATGGGCGCGATCTTCACGAAGTTGGGCCGGGCGCCGACGATGGCTGCGATCTTCACCGCGTCTCTCCGCGCGTCAGGACGCCGGACTGCTCCAGGATGTCGCGGACGGGAGCGAACCGGAAGTCTTTCAGCAGGCGGCGCAGCTTTCCTTCGGTGCTGTCGATATTGACCGAATGCCGGAACCGGGTGAGCCAGCCGGCGCGCACCTTCGGCTGATGCATGTCCATCTCCCACGGATGCAGGTAGAAGATGGCGGGCTGCTGTTCCTTGGTGTTGAGGTACCGAATGGCGCGTCGGGTGGCCGAGTAGGGCAAGAGCCGGAAGTACCCGCCCCCCGCGATCGGCAGACGGCGCCCGAGGACGGAGATGGTGGAAAGAGGAAACTCGGCGATGCTGTGCCCTTCGTCTTTGCCTTTCTTCTTGACGGTGCCGTTTCCATTGGCGATGGCCATGCGGTGCGGGAACCGAGGAGCGTCAGAGATCCCGTAGCGATCGTGGAGGATCGGGAAAATGCTGGAATCGTACAGAAAGCCGGCCTCCCAGAGGACTTCGAGGCTCCAGAGCGTGTCCCGCACCACTGAGAAAGTGGGGGCGCGGTACCCCACCACGGCGGTGCCGGCCGCGTCCTCGATGGCGGTCTTGGCTTGCTGGATATCCTTGGCGAACTCCAGCCGGGTCTGGCGATTGATCATCTGGTGCCCGTAGCCGTGGCAGGCGATCTCATGCCCTCTGCCGGCGATGTCCTTCACGAGGGCCGGGTATCTCTCCGCGACCCAGCCGAGGACGAAGAACGTGGCCCGGGCATCGGCATAGTCGAGGATGTCGAGCAGGCGCTCGGTGGTGTCCACGACACGGCTCTCCAGACCCGCCCAGTCCTCCGGCCGCAGCGCGCGGGCGAAGGCCTCGGCGTGGAAGTACTCCTCGATGTCGAACGTCAGGGCGTTCTTCATCAGCCTCTCACTCCGGCGAGGTAGCGGCTGCCGATCGGCTCCGGATCGGTAATCGCCCGGACGACGCGGGCGAGCCCCATCGCCAGCGAGACCCGGGGCGCGCAGCCGAGCAGGTCGACGGCTACCGTGATCTCGGCCTGGACTTGAGATGGCCGCGCCACGGGGGCGGGCCTGAGGCCGGCCAGCGGGGCGACCTTCAGCAGGTAGTAGAGGAGGTGCAGGACCTCGAGGACGGACGACATCCTCCCCGAGCCGATATTGATGGTCTGGCCCGAGGCCTTCGGCGCTTCGCCGGCCGCGCAGGTCGCCTCCACGGCGTCGTCCACGTAGGTGAGATCTTCCGCCGTGGCGTCGTCGTGGGGCAGGGCGGTGCGGCGCTCGAGGAGCGCCTCGATCAGCTCGGGGATCAGCGCGCCATCGGTCGCGCTCCCCTGGCGCGGTCCGTACACGGTGAAGTACCGGAGCGCGACGACTTCGAGCCGATGGAGCGAGCTGTAGGTACGGCAGTACATCTCGGCCGCCAGCTTGGAGGCGGCGAAGAGGGACTCGGGTCTCAGTGGGCAGGCTTCGGATATGGGAAGAGACTCCGGCGTGCCGTACACCGATGCGGAGGAACCGAACACCAGCCGCGTCACGCCCTCCGCGACCGCCCCCTCGAGCACGTTCAACGTGCCCTGGACATTGACGGTCTGCAGCTCGGTGGGGCTCACGCAGCCCAGCGCCGCGCCCGGGAGCGCGGCCAGATGGAACACCGTGTCGACATTGCGGGCCGCTTTCCGGACCAGCTCGCGGTCCCGGATATCGCCGATCACGACCTCGAGCCGGCCGTCGTGCGCGCTGCCTCGGGAGGCGTCCGCCTGCGCCCGAGAGCGGCGCGCGGCGCCCTGGAGATTGCGAAGCGAGCCGGTGGAAAGATTGTCAAGCACCCGGACGGCGGCCCCCCCGTCGAGCAGCCGCTCGACGAGGTGGGAGCCGATGAATCCGGCGCCGCCGGTAACCAGGATCGTGCTCATCTCAAGGTCTCAGAGGCTGACGATGGACGCCCGCGCGCCGCGGAAGTTCTTCATCGCGTTGCGAGTGTCGACCACCAAGGAGGCGCGCCCGGCGATCTCCGCGTAGTCGAAGCTCGAGTGACTGGTGAGGATCAGGACGCAGTCGGCCGCGGCGAGGGCCTCCGCCGAGGGCTCGACCGCCGAGAGCTTGAGGCCGTCGAGCGCCAGCTGCGGGGTGAAGGGGTCCGCATAGCTGACCAGGGCACCCTGGCGGGCGAGCAGCTCGACGATCTCGAGCGCAGGCGATTCGCGGATATCGTTGACGTCGGCTTTATAGGTGACGCCGAGGACGAGAATGGACGCGCCGCGGACCGCGCGCCCGCGGTCGTTCAGGGCGCCCGCGACCAGGTGGACGACGTGCTCGGGCATGGCGCGGTTGATCTGGTCTGCCAGCGCGATGAACTGGGCCTCGTAGCCGGTGAGCCGGACCTTCCAGGAGAGATAGAGCGGGTCCACCGGGATGCAGTGGCCGCCGATGCCCGGGCCGGGGTAGAAGGGCATGAAGCCGAAGGGCTTGGTGGCCGCGGCCTCGATGACCTCCCAGGGGTCGACGCCGATCTTGCGACAGGCGAAGGCGAGCTCGTTGGCCAGGGCGATGTTCACGCTGCGGAAGGTATTCTCGAGGAGCTTCGCCGTCTCGGCGACGCGCGGGCTCGAGGCCTCGAACACGCTGGTGGTGACGTGACGGTAGAGGTCTGCCGCCAGCTCGGTGCAGTTCCGGGTGACACCGCCGACCACCTTGGGGATATTGGCCGTGGTGAACGTGCGGTTGCCCGGGTCCACTCGCTCGGGCGAGAAGGCCAGGAACACATCGGTGCCGATGACCAGCCCGGCGGACTCCAGCCGTGGCTGGATGACTTCTTCGGTGGTCCCGGGGAAGGTCGTGCTCTCGAGGACAAGGAGCTGGCCCTGATGCAGGTGCGGCAGGAGGCTCTCCAGCGCCGCGACGATGAAGGAGATATCCGGCTCCTTGCTCTTCCGGAGCGGCGTGGGCACGCAGATGATGAGGGCGTCGGCCTGCCCGGCCTCATCGAATGCGGTGGTGGCGGCGAGCCGTCCCTCGGCGACCAGCGGAGCGAGGGTCTCGGTCGCGATATCGACCAGGTAGGACTGCCCACGGTTCAGCTGGGTGACGCGCTCCAGGTCGACGTCGATCCCGCGCACCGTGAAGCCCGCCTTCGCGAGCTCCACCGCGAGAGAGAGGCCCACGTAGCCCAGGCCGATGACATGCACGCGGGCCGCGCGGTCCGCGATCTTTCGCTTGAGGCTCTCTTTCCACGCGCTCACTTACGATCTCCTTTTGGCCGGCGGAAACATCAGGCCTTGTAGTACGACATGTACTGCTTGTAGTAGTAGTTCGTCTGCTTGAGCGGCGTGCGGTTCAGGACGACGCCGACGATGGGCGTGCCGGTCCGCTCGAGGATCTCCTTCGTCCGAAGGAGATCACGCGGCCGGGTGGAGCTGGAGTCGACCACAAGGACGATCCCGTCCGCCGCCGATGCCATGTAGAGGTTGTCCGGCACCAGCAAGATGGGGGAGGAGTCGATGAGGATATAGTCGGCCTCCGACTCCATGCCCACGAGGACCTCGGTCAGCCGCTTGGTGCCGAGCCCGACGCGAGCCGGGATGCTGAGAGCGGTGCCCCGAGGGGCGAGGCGCACCTGCTCGCTGATCGCCGTCGTGGATTCAGCCAGGGCGCTCGTGCCTGCCAGGAGATCGGTGAATCCCTTCTCGTTCCGGGTCTTGGCGGTGCGATGCAGGCTGGGACGGTGGAAGTCGGCGTCGGCGATGATCACGCGCTTGCCGATCTCGCCAAGGGCTAGGGCGAGGTTGTAGGTGACCGTCGACTTGCCTTCCCCGGGCAGGGAGCTTGCCACCATGATGCGGCGGAGCGGCATCTCCTCGGCGAGCATCTGGAGTTCGATCCGGAGCCGCCGGAAGGCGTCTACGAACAGCACGTAGTCCTGGTGACGCGGCTCGTGGGTGTGGTACTCCGCTCCGGTGGCGAACACCGGGCGCCTGGAGTTGACACGCGGCACCACGGTGAGGATTGCCAGCCCCGTGGATTGCCGGATGGCCTGTTCAGTCTGCAGCGGCCGGTTCACGTATTCGGCAACCCCGGGCCCCGTCACGCCCAGCACGAGGGCGATGGCGAACGCTATGCCCAGGAACTTCAGCCGCTTCTGGTTGATCGCCGGGATGGGCGTGCCGGCGGGATCGATCACCTTGACCACGTTCATCTCGCCGGTCTCGCGGACGCGCGAGGCGGCGAGCTTTTCCTGGATCACGGTCGCGAGGCGGCGGTTCGTGTCGACGTCCGAGGCGAGTCGGCGGTACTCCAGCTCGTCCTTGGACATTCCGGAAAGGTTCTTTCGCAGACCAGCGATCTGGTCACGGAGCGCGGCTTCCTGGCCCGAGAGCGAGACGACCGACGTGTCGAGCGCCGCAACCATCTCAGCGAAGGCGTTCCGGTCCTCTGCGGGGACTGAGCTGCCAGCCAGGTCGGCGGAGGTCGTATCTTTCACCGCGTCACCGAGCTCCCGCTGGACGTCAGCGATCTGCTGGCGGAGCAGGCGCACACGGGGATGGTCGTCGGTGAAACGCAACCGGGCTTCGGCGAGCTGCCCCTCGAAACCGGCCAGCCTCGCTCGCAGCCGCTCGGTCTGGACCGGTGGCTGCGCTGGGGCAGCGCTCTTCACCGGTGCGGGCATCGCATCGAGCTTGGCTCGCAGCGCGGTGAGCCGCGTCCGGCTGATATTTTTGTTCGCCTGGACTTCGGCCAGCGTGGTCTCGAGCTGGCTCATACGGGTGGCGGTCTCGTTGACGCGGTCCGGCAACCGCATGCCCCCCTTGGCCATGGTGAACTCCTGGAAACCCTTTTCGCTCGACTGCAGAGCCTCGCCCACCTGGGTGCTCTGCTGGGTCAGGTACTCCCGGGTGCTCTTGGCGTCGTCCACGTTGAAGGATCGGGTCCGCGCGAGCATGACCTCGATGTAAGTGTTGGCGATGTCCAGCGCCACCCGCGGATTGGAGGCATCAGCGCGGATCTGGACGATCCCCGAGGCGCCCTGAGGCAAGAAAGCGACGCGAGCGCTCCGGAGCTCCTCGAGAGCGCGAACCTCGGGGCTGTCGACGACGGGCGGCAGTCCGCGCAGACGCCGAAACCAGTTCTGCAGGTCGACCCGGAAGTCGCTGCTGTAAGGGTTGGCGATAAGATCCTCGACGGACGCACGCGGAAGCGCCTCGATAACGGACTGAGCCAGGACCTTGCTCTGGAGAATGGCCAGTTGGACAGCCAGAGGCCGGAAAGCGGAAAATTCCTGGAACAGCGGCGTTCCCGCCTTGCTCTCCAGGAAGATCGTGGCGATGGTCTGGTAACGCGGCGGCTCGCGGGACAGGAGATAGGCCGCAGGTAAGACAAGGGCCAGTGCCGCCACCGTCGTGAAGATGATCCACTTCTTTCGCCGCACGAAGAGTGAGAGGGCGACCTGCTTGAGCGTGCTCACAATATCCATCGGCTACCTTCTCCTTGTGGTACGGCCGCATTCGAGGGCGATCATCGACCCCGAGCAAAGAGGACAACCTGAACGGTATTCAGCAGGATCAGGAGGTCCAGGAAGAGCGAGAGATTCTTGATGTAATACAGGTCGTATTGGAGCTTCTCGAGCGAGTCTTCGACCGAGGCACCATAGCGGTACATGACCTGGGCCCAGCCGGTGATTCCGGGCTTCACGGAGAGTCGCTTCATGTAGTACGGGATCTCTTTCTGGAGGCTCTGGACGAACTCCGGCCGCTCGGGCCGCGGACCAATGAAGCTCATGTGACCGAGCAGGACGTTGAAGAGCTGGGGCAGCTCGTCGAGTCGTGTCTTGCGGAGGACGTTCCCGACGCGCGTCACCCGGGGGTCTTGCTGCTGCGCCCAGACGGGTCCGGTGCCCTCTTCGGCGTCCTGGCGCATGGAGCGGAACTTGTTGAGAATGAAAATGCAGCCGTTCTGACCGGAGCGGGGCTGTCGGTAGAGGACGGGTCCGGCCGATTCCAGCTTGATCGCGACGGCGACGAGAGCCATCACAGGTGCCGTCAGGATGAGCCCGACGGACGCGAGGGTGACGTCGAAGAGGCGCTTGATGATCTCGGTGCGCGGAGTCTTGACGAAGCCGTCCGCGAATATAAGCCAGCTGGGCCGAAGCTCCGTGACCAGGATCTTTCCGGTGGCCTTCTCGTAGAAGGTCGGCCAGTCCTCGACCGCGATCCCGCGCAGGCGGCACTCGAGCAGCGAATTGGCCGGGAAGCGCCCCCGGCGGTCCTGCTGGACCACCACCACCACATCGGGGCGCGTGTCCTCCACGATGGGAGAGAGGTCGGCAATCTTCCCGAGCAGCTCATGGCCCACGGGAATCGAGTCCGCGGCGGCCGGGTCGTCGTCGAGGTATCCGATGATCTTGAATGGTCGCGCGCTGACCGGCGCGAGGTCGGCGATGGTCTTCCCAATAGGCCCTGATCCAACCACCAGCACGCGGATGGTCATCCGCGCCAGGGACCAGGACCCGAGCCAGGCCGTTCGCCAGACCAGCAGGCCGAGCGTCATGGTCACACCGAGTTCCAGGAAGGCCAAGCGGCCGAACCGGAGACTCGTAAGCGCATAGCCGCCGGCAGCGACGAGCGGCGCCGCGGCGGCCTGGCAGATCAGGAGCCGAGCCACCAGTTCGCGACGGCCAAGTGGCAACCGGGTGTTATAGAGGTCGGCCAGGTAGAAAAGGAACAGCTCGACGCTGGCGACGAAGAGCAACTTCAGGCCGAGGGGACCGGTACCGAGCCAGATGCCGGAGGTCGCCGTTAGGGAGAGAGAACCCGCGATCACCGCCAGATCCCCGGCGAGGAGGATCGGCATAAGTCCCGGTATGTAGTGTCGGAAGATCCTGAGCATGGCGGCCACTGCTTAACAGCAAGCAGGGTGCCATGAGGTGCCAGGGTGGCTAATGGGCCAAGCTATTGATTCACAAGATTTGTTCCGAAATTATGACGGAGAACTTTACTACCGTTAGTGGGGAAGTTAGTTCTCTGATGAAGAAATTTGCGTAGCGAGCTTTTTTCCGGGGAGGATAGAGAAGTAATCCGACATCGAATCAAGCTTTTAGGGAGCGGCAGTCCTATGCAAAGGTTGCGTAGTAAACGAAAGAATTTCCGACGGCAGAGGGCGCTAGAAGGTCGCGCCCAGGCTGATAGTGGCTGTATTTACGGGGATAGTGCCACTGCCTGTAAGGGACCCATTGGGATTGCTCAGCAGGAGATAGCTGTAATTCGCGCTCAGGCTCAACCAGCGGAGGAGTTGCCAACTAAGGGTCGCGCCGCTGCTGAAGGTACTGGATTCCGAGCCGGACGAGTTGTTCCCGCTTCCGGTGGGTTCGTTCTGGCTGTAGGTCGCCTGGACCGAGCCGGCGATAAGGGGCGTAAAGGCGTAGAGGAAGCTTGCGGTATAGGCCGAGGTCTGCACGAGGCCGAAGTTCTGGCCATCGAGCCCGGTCTGGCGAAAGCCCGAGAAAATCCCGACTGAAACCGCTGCGGGACCGAAGCTATAACTCAGGCTCGAGTTGCTGGTGACCCCGGTCTGGTTCGATTGGTTCCCTTGGGTCAACAGGCTAAAGCCAATGCTGCCCGACAGGGACAAGCCCGATGGCAACCCATACGTCGAGAAAGCGGACACGTTCCAGAGATGCTGGGCGTCCTGCTGCGGCGGTGAATTCTGCTGGTAGGAACCCTGGATTCCGATGGAAGAATAGGTGCCGGTCTGGCGGGCCACCGAAGCGGTGAAGAGGTTCCCCGTGGACTGACCGGAATTGTTCCCTGAGCTGGCGCCTGAGGTGTCGCTCCACGAGAACTCGTAACCCAAGCTGACGGTATTGTAGAGCCCGACCTGCGTGCTGGCACCGAGACCAATGATATTGGAACTCGTATTGTTTCCGTTGCTACCCCCCGTGTAGTAGGCCGAGTTCCGGTAGTAGGCTTGGGTGGAAATCAAATCGATGAGGTAGCTGACCCCCAAGCTGAAGGAATTGCTCGAGTACGTCTGGCGCTGGGTATTCAGTCCGAACTGGTCACTATTGCTGGGATTATTGTTTCTGACGTAGGTGTTAGTGAGGGTCAGGCTGAGCCTCGGACTCAGGGTCTGCTGGATGGCTGCCGTTATGGTCGGAAATACGTTGAAATTGCTGGAATCAGGAGCGGTGTCGTAGGTCAGGCCCGCGTTGGACGAAATGATTCCCTTGGTGGTGGGGCCGTTGATGACGAAGTTCCCGCCGGGCCCGACCGTCGTCCTGAGGTTCGTCAGCTTATTGCTGGATGTCTGGTTGAAGTTGTCGGTCCACTGCTCGCTCATCGACAAGGTCGGGGTGAACTCGAACATTTTCTGGGCGCCGAAAGTCACCCCGAAATTGGCAGGGAATGCTCCGGGCGGATGGGCTTGGGAGGGCGGCGGGGCAATAGGCGGGGTCCACGGAGGAATCGGGCCGCCACCCGCCGGGCCACCGGGACGGATCAGCGTTGGCGCTCCGAAGGGTTGAGTCTGCGGAAAGGGTGTCTGGAAGGCCGGCGGATACTGAGTCGGGAACTGTGGAACGAAGTAGGGCTGCTGTGGGAGAACTGCGCCGGGCTGCTGACCCTGGACCTGCGGCGAACTTCCGGTGGACTCGCCCCCGGGCGTGGTTGCCCCCGTACCTGAGGATGAGTCCTGACCCCAGGCCGCCGGGCCAAACCCGAATCCGGGCCAGAGGAACAAAACCGAGAGGGCAAGGATTAGCGCGGGGACGAGCCGAGTCGGCTCCTTCCCTCGTGGAGCGGCGCCCTGTCTAAAATAGCCGTTGGGGAACAAAGATGATGTCGTCGGGCTTCAGCAAGACATCGAGGTTCTCGTCCGGAGCCCGCATCATCTTATCAACATCTACGCGAATCCGTTCCTTCTTTTCACCCTTGCCCCGAAGTATGTCCACCCGGCCCCCGGCCGACATCGGGGTAAACCCTCCGCCCTGAGTGATGGCCCGGACCACGGTCAGATCCTGGGTGTACTTGACTGCCCCAGGGGCCTTGACTTCGCCCTGCAGGTAGACCAGGTCGGCGAGGGGGGCGACCACCGAATCACCCGGCTCGAGCTTGACGTCCTGAGTCAGGTCACCCTTCTGCGCTAGCTTCGTGAAGTTGACCGGGATGACCTTGTCTTTCCGGAGCACGAAGCCATTGTCCGCGTCTGCAGCCGGCGTCACCCCGCCGACGAGGGCGAGTGCCTGGAGCAACGTCAAGTCAGTACGCAGCAGCTGGAGAGCCCCGGGCTTGCCGAAGCCGCCCAGGAAGTACACGGGCCTGCTCTTGATCTCGCGGATGATGACGGTGACGGCGGCGCCCTTGACGGTCTTGGAGTACACGGCGGACAGGTAGTCCTGGAGCTCCTGCACGGTCTTTCCCGCCGCCTGGATCTCGCCCACCAGGGGGAGCGAGGTCTTTCCGTCCGGTCGCACGAAGACGACCTGGTTCAAGTCCTTGTTGTCCCAGACCTGGACGTCCAGGATATCCTCCGCGCCGACGATGTAGGCCTTGTCGGCGTTCTGAGCCCGGACGGGAGAGACGGATAGGGAGCAGAAGAGTAACGCCACCGTCGGCAGAACAGCCAGCCAGCGGAAATAGCTCGTCATGATTGAACTCCTCGTGAGTACTTGGTCTGGGCGCCACCGATTGACTCGAGCGCTTGGCTCTCGCCCTGCGCGTAGGACTTCAACTTGTATTGCAGGCAGCGCAGACTGATCCCGAGCAGTCTGGCCGCCCGGGTCCGGTTTCCATTCACGGCGTGCAACGTTCGCAATATGTGCTCTTGCTCCACCTCGCGCAGCGTCAGGCCGGCTTGCGCGGGCTCCCTGTTGCTCGTGATCTTCTTCGGCTCGCGATCGTCGAGGGACAGCACCTCGACGTCGATGGCCTCGTCGTTCGACAGCACCACCGCCTGCTCGATGCAATTCTCAAGCTGCCTTACGTTACCGGGCCACGCGTAAGACGTCAAGATTTCCATCGCCCGTGGGGTGACGGTCGGCACCGGCCTGCGGTGGACGCTGCTGAACCTCTCGAGGAAGTGCGTCACCAGCTGCGGGATGTCCTCGGGCCGCTCGCGGAGCGGGGGAAGCTGGATCATGACGACGGCGACCCGATAGTACAGGTCGGCCCGGAATGTGCCGTCCGCGACTGCCTCGCGCAGGTCCTTGTTGCTGGCCGTGATCAGCCGAATGTCGGTCTGGATGGGCTGACTGCCTCCAACTTCGACGAATTCGTGGGCCTGGATGACCCGCAGGAGCTTCGCCTGAAGGGGCAGCGGCAGCTCACTGATCTCGTCGATGAAGAGCGTGCCCGTGTCGGCCAAGGCGAAGACGCCATTCCGGTGCTCGACCGCGCCGGTGAAAGAGCCGCGACGATGGCCGAAAAGCTGGCTCTCCATGAGCCCTTCAGGGATCGCGGTGCAGTCGAGCGTAACCAGCGGTCGATCCCTGCGTGGGCTGTTGCGGTGAATCGCGCGGGCGATGAGCTCCTTGCCCGTGCCGCTCTCCCCCATGATGCAGACGTTGGCGTCGCCCCCGGCCACCTTGTCGATCTTGGCGAGGACCTCTTTGAGCTGTGGCGACTGCCCGATGATGCCGGCGTAGAGGTCGGGTGTGCCCACCGGCGTCGCGCTCGAACCCGCACTCATGGGCGCGAGCTTGCCGGCGACGCGATCGAGCCACGCGTTGACCCCGACCATGTCGTCGCGCTCGGCGCACTCGACTCCAGGGAGCGCGGTGAGCAGCTCGAGCCCCGGCGTCGAGCACCGATCGACCAGAATCAGTGCCGCTTTGACTGCCGGGGTCGCTTCAAGGTACCGGGAGATCTGCCAGGCGCTGAGATCACCTGCCAGATTGACGATGACGAGCTCGGGCGGCTCGTGGCGGCTTACCACCATTTCGAGCTCCTGAATCGAGCAAACGCACTGGACCGTGCAACCGCGACCAGTGAGCAGCGGCCGTAGCCGAGAAGACAGTTCCACCGTTTCGTCCAAGATGAGTGATTTCACGGGTCTGAAGGTTCCCTTCGGGGATTAGGTGTCTAGGCTCGCACGAGGGGTGTGACGCCTCGATGACATGTGATGGATACAGCGGCGACACCGGGGATGCTCTTCTGTCGGAGCGCCCGGCGAGCTTCAGGAGATGAAATCGGGCGCGGTGAGCCCCCTGGCTTCGGGGCTCGTCCGTCCCGGATCAACCTTGCTCCCCCAGGGCCGTGCGAGGAGCGAGAAGTTGCATTCATAGCCGTTCTCCTTCAAGGGCTCGGTACCCTGCAAATCTCGACTACCGGCTTTCGCCATCCGTTGTGTCTGGAGTAGCGACGCCAGTTGACTCGATTGCATAAGCAAATTCTGCGCCGGGCCCTGCTTGCCTATTGGATATGTTAGAGGCATCTTCGGATTCTCCTATCAAAAACAGATGGTTGATTGGACTGAGCAGACTGGCGGAGCCGGGTAGCTCATGCGGCAGGTGCCCGCCCGATCAATCAGGGCGAGACAGTTACGCGGCAAATTACGGAAGATCGACACCCAAATAGGGGAATTTATTTCCCATGCCCGTCGGGCTTGGGACCATCAAGGCCACATTGTCTGATCTTGTAGAGCAGGGCCTTGTAGCTGATCTTGAGTAACCGAGCAGTCTCTGCGCGGTTCCATCTCACCCGCTCGAGAACCTCTTTTATCGCAGCCGCCTCGGCCGCCATGGCGGCTTTTTTGGCGATTTCTTTCAGCCCCAGGTCTCGGCCAGGCCGCGAAGGACTCGGATCCTTGGGGGGAACGAAGGTGTGCGACGGCGGGGTTGGCTGGGGCTTGTCCATCCGGAGAGCGATCTCCTCCTGCACGAGGAGCTCGCTCTGGAGCACGACCAGTCGCCGGATCATATTCTCGAGTTCGCGGACATTGCCCGGCCACGGGTATTCCTGGAAGAGCCGCATTGTCTCGGGGGAGATGGTTGGGGTGCTGCGGTTGTACTGCTTACAGAACCGGCCCAGGAAGTGGCGGACCAACGGCGGGATCTCTTCCCGGCGCGTCCGCAACGGCGGGATCGGGATCGTGACCACGTTCAGTCGATAGTAGAGATCCTCTCGAAACTGGCCATTGGCCACGAGGACGGCCAGGTTGCTATTGGTGGCGGCGATGAGCCGCACGTCCGCCGTGATCAGCTCCGTGCCGCCGACGCTGAAGAACTTCGCGTCCTGGAGCACGTGGAGCAGCTTGGCCTGCAGGCTGAGCGGCATCTCCCCGATCTCGTCAAGGAGGAAGGTGCCCTGGTGGGCGAGCTCGAACTTGCCCGGCTTGCGGCGATGCGCGCCCGTGAAGGCCCCCTTCTCGTGCCCGAAGAGCTCAGACTCGAGCAGCTCCGCGGGCAGCGAGGCGCAGTTGACCTTGACGAAGGGCTTGTCCAGGCGCCCGGAGATCTGGTGGACGGCCCGCGCTACCATCTCCTTGCCGACACCGCTCTCGCCCGTGAGCAGCACGGTCACGTTGGTGTCGGCGGCGCGGCGCACGATGTCCTCGACCGCCCGCATGCGCTCGCTGCCACGGAAGAGGAGGTCCAGATTGTAGGGGGAGCGGTCACCCTCGGCGACGGATGTCGGCGACAGATCCAGCGCGGGATCGCGCCCATCTTGGGCGAGGCCACGACTGATCGCGTCGCGGAGTGCCTGCGGCAGGACCGGCTTGACGAGAAAGTCGCAGGCCCCGGCCCGCACGGCCTTGACGGCGAGCGCCGCATCATTGGTCGCGGAGAGCACGATCAGCGGGGCCTCTGGACTCTCCAGGCGGAGCTGATGCAGGAGATCGAGCGCCCCCGCCTCCGTGTCATCGAGATCCAGCATGATGGCCTGGGGCCGCAGGCTCGGGACCAGCGCGAGCGCGTCGGCGAGGCTGCCCACGACGACGGTCGAGTAGCCTATCTCCTTGACGCCGCGCGTGAGGCTGTCGCGACTCTGGAGATCGCTGCCGATGACCAGGATGGTGTCAGTTGCCATGGGTAGTTCTAAATGTTAATCCTTGACGAGCGGAGCCCTCGGCCCGGATACTGCCACCGCAGAGCCCCCCATGCGAATACTGGTTGTCGAGGACGATCCTTCGGTTGCCCAAGTGCTGGCGGAGGTACTGCGCGTCGAAGGGCATGATGTCCTCGTGGCCCTCGACGGGGTTGAAGCGCTCAATGTCTTGGAGACGACGACGGTCGATGGTGTCTTCCTTGATCTCGTCATGCCTGGACTCGACGGTCTTTCGGTTCTCTCTCGCATTCGAAGCCGCTTCCCGGATCTGCCGGTCGTCATCCTCTCGGCTCACGCCGAAACGGAGGCGATCCGCCGGGCGCGCGAGCTCGGCGCGGTGGACGTCCTCGCAAAGCCGAGTGCGCTTCGGGATTTGACGGAGGTTCTCAGGCACTTCACATCCCCCTGAGCGGCGGCCCCATCGTCTCATTCTGTCGCCTCGCTCGACATCCTCACTCGAGCTTCCCAATTCTGCCCGGATTCGCTCCGAATGCAAGGTCAAAAAAGGATGTAAGTGTAAAACGGCGTCATACCGAGTCGATCCCTCGGTTTGAGGGATCGATCCCTCGGTTTTGTGGGGAGAAATTACCGGATTCGCATCATGTCACCGGACCTACCCAAATGTGACAGGGAGAGCCCGGGTGGAGCACGTCCTCGTGAAGCGCATCACGAGCGAAGGCAGCCCTCGCGCGGGCGTCGGATTCGTCCTTGACGGAGGGGGCGGGCCGGGATACGAAGTGACGAGAGCATGGGAATCCTGAAGGGCAACCTGCACGCTCACACCACATTCTCGGACGGCTCCTACCAGGTCGAGGAGGTGATCACCCGCTACCGCGATCTTGGCTACGATTTCCTGGCCATCACCGATCACGACGACCGCATCCAGCACGACTACTGGTTCAACATTCCCTCGAGCGACGACCGCATGATCATCCTGCCCGGTGTCGAGCTGGACTACCGGCCGCTCTCCCAGCACGTGGGCAAGGTGACGGGGGACCGGGAAACCCTGTACATCCTGAATCACCCGGCGCGCTACGCCCTGACGGTGGAGCAGACGCTGCGGAGGATCCGCGCGATCAGCCGAGAGGGCTTCCTGATCGAAGCCGTGGAAATCAGCGACACCGGCGTGTATCAGGCGGAGTACGACGTGGACGCGATTCGCCTGCCGAAGGTGGCCACCGACGACTCCCATCGTGGCGACCATATCGGCCGGGCCTGGATAGAAGTGAATGCCGCGAGAAATCCAGACGCGATTCTGCGCGCGATCAAGGCGGGGGACTTCGCCGTCGGCTTCGGCTCGGGAGGCATCGCTCCCCCGGGCCCGCGGCCTCGCCCGGGCAAGCTCTGACATCCTGGGAACCCCTCTGAGGAGACACCGATGACCGAGCCCATGATGGACACGCTGACGACACGTCTCGCGCGCCTGGAGCGGGAGACTCGGCGGTCCAAGAGAATCACGCTGGTGGTCCTTCTCGGCGCCGCCGCCGCCGTCTTGATGGGGCAGACCGCGCCGCACCGCACCCCGAAGTCACTCGAAGCTGAGGAGTTCGTGTTGCGCGACAGCCGGGGGCAGGTTCGGGCCTCGTTGGGCACAACCCAGAACCCGAGCGCCACGGTCTTGCAAATCCATGGCGACAACGGCAAGCCGCGCACGAGGCTTACCGTCTCGAGCGACGGGACGTCGAGCCTGGAGATCATGGATACCGGCGAGCGCGTGCGAGTGCTGCTGGGCGTGAAAGACAACGGCTCGCCCCGTATCTGGCTCGGCAACGAAGCCGGCAAGATCATCTGGCGGGCGCCCTGAGGCTGCTCTTCCGCCGAGAGCGTTGGGGGCGCCGACGCACGGCGGTTACCCACCGTAGACGGCCTTGTCTCCCCCATGCTGTCGCGCTTGCTCCAAGTAGAGCTGAGCCCGGGACAGGAGAGTCGTCGAAGTCTGCCCATCCCGCGGGAACGAGACGACCCCCGCGCTGACGGTCAGCAGCTTGGGCGGGTCGTCAGGACCGCGTCGAAACTCGACCCTTCGGATCGCGGCTCGAACTCGCTCCGCAACACCCACAGCCTCGGCATGGCCTGTGTGCAGCAGGAGCACACCCAGTCCCATGGGGAAACGCCCCACCATGTCTGTTGCCCGGATGAACTCGGCGACCCGGCTCGAGAGAATCGACTCGATCCCCTCCTTGAATTCGGCTTCGTCTTCGGGGACATCGGGTTTGAACAGGCAGAGGGTGAAGAAGTCCCGGTAGCGGGTTCCACGTCCAGTCTCCCGGAGGAGAAGGTGAAGGAAGGCTTCGTGCTCGAAGAGACCTGTCGCCGGATCGAGAAGGGACACGACCTAGCCCCCCGTTCCCCTGCGCCGCACTTTGTCTCGACCATCGGATCGAAAGCGACCCGGGTGAGGTGGACATCGCGTCAACTGCCGCACCATGGCGCCCTCACTCGCGAGGCGAGTATAGTCGCAGTCGCGAAGCCGGGCCAAGAAAAACGGAGTCATCGACCCTGCATCCGGGGTGGACGTCTCCAAGTCACCTCGACCGCCGCCAGTGCTGGAGAAGAAGCGCCTGCAGGAGGGACAGTGCCGCCACGGTGATGTCGCTCAGCCCGTAGATCGAGATGAACTGCCCAGTGACGGCGCGCAGGCCGAGGACCAGCACCATGCCCGCGGCCAGGTTGGCGGCCAGGAAGATCACCGCGAGGCCGAGGCACTCGAGCGTCTGCCCTATGGCTTTCGGCAACCCGTCGCGGCGCAGGCCGAGGCGCCACGTCGCGACGAGAAATGCCCCCAGCGACGTCAGAGCGACGATGCCGACGAGGGTCAGAGAGCCCACGGCTGGACCTCAGAGAGCGCCCGCCAGGCGGTAGTAGACCCAAGCGGAGAGTTCCATGGCGATGTCGCGCACGAGGCCGAGGCGCGATTCGGGATTGGACGGGCCGGTTGCCGCCGTGGGCACAGGGCGCACCACGAATCCGGCCCGTTCCATAAGCGCTCGCGACCGGGGCATGTCGATGGGGTCCGCTACGAGGAGGATGCGTCGCCAGCCGAGCGGGAGGAGGAGCTTGCCGAGCTGCTCCGCTTCCTCCCTGGTCGTGCGCGCCTGGGCCGCGGTCAGGATAGCTGTCTCAGGGATCCCGAACCCCCGCGCCAGTTCCTTCCTTGCGCGAGTCTCCCCAGCGGAGCCGGACAGGACCAGCAACGGGGCGAGGGCGTCGTCGTAAAGGTCAATTCCGCGGAGCACGCGCCGGAGGGATCGGTTGGTGAGAACGCCATCGGAGTCGACTCCGCCGCGACCCATCACCACGATGGCGTCCGATGGCTCCACCTGGGACATGCCGGCCATCCAGACGTTGAGGCGGTTGGCGAGGGGAGTGAAGGCGGCGACCGCGAAGAGGAGCAGGGCGAACAATCCGAGACATCTCAGGCCGCGCATCCGAGCCCGAGGCTAGCACACGGATGGTCTCCGCTCGCAGAAGATCGTCAACCCCCACGGCGCCGGGGGTCGACGATCTTCTGACGCGGAAGCGAAGAACGCCCGGGTCGCGGCTAGTCCGAGTCGATCATCAAAGTGACCGTGACGCGCCGCTTCTTGTCATCGGGAATACCGGGGTCGTCGAGCGAGCCCATGCCGATGGCCTGAACGCGCGAGAGCTGCACCCCTTTATCCGCGAGGAAGCGCCGGACGGCTTCTACACGGCGCTGGGCCAGCGCGTAATTGTAGTTCTTCGTGCCTTTCGGGTCGGTGAAGCCGCCGAGCCTGACCACGAGGGTTGGGCTGGCATCGAGCTCCTTGACCACGCCGAGGAGAGCGGTCTGGGCGCCGTCCGAGAGGTCGGCCTGGTCGAAGCCGTAGTAGATCTCGATCGTGTCCACGGCCTTCTGGTTATAGCGGGTGGACCAGATGCGAGTGAGGCGGCTGTCCACACTGCCGGCCTTGGCCATGGCGGCATCGGAGCGCTCACCGGCACCGCGCGCGAGCTGGGTGGTCTCACCGAGGCTCGTCTCGACGGTCTTGACCTGGTTCTCGACGGTCTTGATCTGGTTATTGACTCCGTCCACCCGCTGGTCCATCCGTTGGTCGATCTCCACTTCCTTTTTGCCCATGAGATCGCGGACCCAGTCCTTGGTCGCGCAGCCCGAGGCCGCCATCAGTATGGCAGGCAGCAGTACCGCGATCCTTGTCAGGTGAACCATGATGTCCTCCTCATACCGTGTGAGAGTCAGAGAAACTCGGATCCTGGAATTGCAACAGCCGCGCCACCCCGAAACCTCCGCTAATGGGCCCAGTGGCGCCACGATTCTCTCCCGCCTGTCTCAAAAACGAGCAAACATTACATGGAGGGTGTGTAATCGTTACACTGCTCAAGCCGCCGGGACCCTTGGCATAGCCGGTATCTGGCCGGGTATCTGGAGTGGCGGGCGCTTGACCGTCGCCCTGGGATTGGCACAGCCTATGTACGCGGTCCGAGTCCACGCGGGCTGGCCGCGACACCATTAAATAGACAGGCGAGACTGATTCCATGAGCGTGAAGATCCTGGTAGTCGACGACGAGACCGCCGCGCGTCGTGGGTTGGTCTCTCTGTTGTCCGGCTGGGGCTACGACGTCGAGGAAGCCGCCGACGGGCAGGAAGGCCTCGAGAAGGCCGTCGCCGGGATGCCGGCGGTGGTGATCAGCGACCTCGTCATGCCGCGCCTGGACGGCGACGCGCTGCTCAAGGCGCTCCGCGAGGAGGTGCCCTTCGCGGCCGTCATCCTCTTGACCGGCCAGGGAACCATCGAGACCGCCGTGACCGCCATGAAGGACGGCGCGTACGACTACCTGACCAAGCCGGTGGACGTGGCGCGGCTCAAGCTGATCATTCCCAAGGCCGCCTCCAGCAGCGAGGCGCGGCGCGAGGTCGCGCTCCTCCGCCGTCAGCTCCGCCAGGTCATGGGTGTCGGACGGCTCGTGGGCACGGGTCGCGCGATGCAGGAGCTCTACCGGATGATCGAGATGGCGGCGCCGACGCCGGCGCCTGTGCTGATCACGGGGGAGAGCGGCACGGGCAAGGAGCTGGTGGCGCGGACCATCCACGAGCTGTCGCCGCGGGCGCGGGCGCCGTTCGTCGCGGTCAACTGCGCGGCCATTCCGGAGACGCTCCTGGAAAGCGAGATCTTCGGCCACGAGAAGGGGGCTTTCACAGGCGCGTTCGACCGCCGGGCCGGCTGCTTCGAGCTCGCTCACCAGGGCACGCTGTTTCTCGACGAGATCGCGGAGATGAGCCCGCCGACGCAGGCCAAGTTTCTCCGCGTCCTCGAGGCCGGCATGGTCCGGCGCTTGGGCGGCCGCACCGAGGTCAAGATGGACGTGCGCGTGCTGGCGGCCACGAACAAGGATCCGCAGAAGGCGCTCCTTGACGGGACACTCCGGGAGGACCTGTACTATCGCCTCAACGTGATCAGCATGGCGCTGCCGGCGCTCCGCGATCGGCGCGAGGACATCCCGCTCCTCATCCGCACCTTCGTGGAGGAGTTCAACGCGAAGTACGACAAGCACATCGGCGGCGTCGACGAGGTCGTGCAGGCGGCGCTCGAGGCGGCGCCTTGGCCCGGCAATGTGCGCGAGCTCCGGAACACGATCGAGCGAGCGGTCATCGCGTGCGGGGCGGAGCGCATCGGGACGAAGGATCTCTCTGATCTGGCCGGGGGCAGGGGACTGGACGGCGTCGCCGCGACCGGGCAGCTCTCATCCGCGGTATCCAGCAATGCGTTGACCGTTCAGATCGGGACCACCCTGGACGAGGTCGAGAAGCAGGTCATCCTGCGCACGCTCGCCGCCCAGGAGAACAACAAGACACGGGCCGCGCAGGTGCTGGGCATCAGCCTCAAGACGCTCCACAACAAGCTCAAGACGTACGGCCGGTGACGATCGGTTTGGGGATTCGGTTCAAGGAAGCGGTCGCGGTCAGCCTGGTTGCCCTGACGCTGGTGGCGGTGACGACGGCGGTGCACCTGGCCCAGCTCACCCGCGTTGTGGTGGAGGAGGCGGGACGCCAGGCGCAGCTCGTGGCGCGGCAGATCTTCGCCCAGAGCGGCCGCTCGCTCCTGCGCGGGTCGCAGCGGGATCCGCAGGAATTGCTGCGAAGAGACGGTGAGCTGCGGGGTTTTCTGGATGCCAGCGTCGGCTATTCGCCCCACCTCCTGTACGTGATGATCGCCGACCGCGACGGCCGGATCGTCGTCCACACGGAGCGGCCGCGCGAGGGGACC
>Ga0315278_10001525_pt1 | contig 20352 bp, 17 predicted proteins | sample YL17G06_0_MG_FD_203880 | JGI IMG/M metagenome (GOLD analysis project Ga0315278, IMG submission 203880) | Sediment microbial communities from Yellowstone Lake, YNP, Wyoming, USA - YL17G06_0 | ecosystem: Environmental > Aquatic > Freshwater > Lake > Sediment | place: USA: Wyoming | collected... | reverse complement strand
ACCGGCGCGAGCCCGCCGATATAATCCACCGTTCCGCCAGGTGGCCCTTTAGCTCAGATGGTAGAGCAGAGGACTGAAAATCCTCGTGTCCCCAGTTCAATTCTGGGAGGGGCCACCATTACAAATCAAGGGGTTAGCCAGCAACGGCTGACCCCTTTTCCGTTTCCGGAGCGCCGATTGTCAAGTAATTGTCAAGTTGGCCCCCGGTGAGGGCCGCATCCAGGATCGTCAAGGCGCTCTGGATATGGGCCGGGGCGAGGTGGGAATATCGGAGGGTCATCGTAAGGTCTTTGTGCCCCAGGAGTGTTTTTACCGTTGTGAGATCCACTCCCGCCATGACGAGGTGAGACGCGAAGGTATGGCGAAGATCATGGAAGCGGAAATCCTTGATCCCCGCCCGTCGGCAAGCTGCTAAAAATCCCTTCCTGACGTTCAGGTATCGTTTCCCCTCCTCGTTGATGAACACATAGGGGCTGTCGAGCCGCCGCGTGAGGGCGGTCAAGGCTACCCGCAATGTCTGATTTAACGGAATCTCCCGCCGCTCTCCATTCTTCGTCTGGTCCAGGAGGATGAAGCCGTGCCGAAGGTCGATATGCTTCTCCCACTCCAGGGAAAGAATCTCTTCCTTCCGCATACCCGTATTTAAGGCTGTAACGACGATGGGCCGAAGATGCGGACTGCAAACGTCGAGGAGCGCCTTGCATTCCTCCCTGGAGAGGTACCACAAGCGGCGGTTGTTCTCCTGAAGCAGTTTGACGCGGCGGACAGGCTTACGCGCTTCCTCCTCGACCATTTCCCACTCAACCGCCTTGGTGAACATATGCTTGAGGTTCGCCAGATGGCGGTTTGATGTTGCTGGAGCCTTCCCCGCATTAAGCATCTTCGACTGGTACTCCTCCACGATCATCGTGGAAAACCGTCGAAGGGGAAGATTCCCGAACTCGGCCACGAGTTGTTTCGTGATGATCTTCTTCCTGCGAAATGACCGCTGCCGGACCGCCCATTGAAGATACTGCTCCGCGAGTTCCCCGAAATTGTGATTGCCGATCCTCCTGGCGGCGTCGGGGTCTTTACCTTCGCGGACGGACTTCCTTCTTTCCGCTACCTTGTCCTCCGCCACCTTGTAGGACGTTGACCCGCTTGATTCAAATCGGGTCTTCCCGTCGAGGCCGGCGTACATAATCCACCAGACCCGCCCCCTTCGATAAATGCCTTTACCTCTTGCGCCCATCCTTACGCCTCCTTCCCTCTGCGCCTTACCCTGCCTTCTTCTCTACCTTCCCCGCGCCGATGTTCCCAAATGAAGTCCTCCACGTCCTTCGGGTCGAACCGGACCGCCTTCCCGAACTTGATGCTGGGAAGTGCGCCCACTGTCGCCAGGTGGTACACGTTCGACCGCGACATCCCCAGGCACCGGGCAACATCGGCGGGAGATTGAAGTTCCCGCGCGTGGTCCTTCTTGGCTTCCTCCTTCAAGGTCCTCACCCCCTTCCATGCTTTATAAAGATTAACAAAGATTAACTAAATTTACAATACATAAACAAAACATTATGTGTTACTTTTTGGCCATGAAAAAGAAGGGGACGGTCCGATATCCGGAGTTCATCGGAATGCGTCTGGAAACGGAACTGCTGCAAGCCCTCGAAAAGGCCGCCGAGGAGGAGGACCGCCCCGTCGCGTCTATTGTGCGGATTGCTGTCAAGGACTGGATCGATGCCCGCGAGAAGAAGGCCGCGAGAAAGAAAAAGCCCACTTAAAGTAATTTCTGTATCCTCCGATAATAAACAGGAAAAGTTCTAACGCGAAAATACAGGCGAACTGACCACGAAAGGGGTAGTAAATTTTATTCAGAGGAGGACCAATCAAGATGACAAAACATGTTATTGCATTGGCTTTTTGTATGCTGTTCATCAGCAATATTGCATATGCAACGGTAGATCTGACTTCATCTAACAGTGGTGACCTTTTGACAATTTCTGTTGATGAAGGGTCAAGAGTAAAAATAGCACCGAACGTATACAAATATAAAGCAGTCACCTCATATCTGTCGATTTTCAGAACCTTTCACCCCCTCTGAGCTGATATTTTCATAATCATTCACCCCCCTCGGGGTCGAGTTTTTCAAATCATTCACCCCCCCCTGCGTGACCGGATGGTATGACCCTCCTTTCGCCTGCCTTTCTTGTGGCAAGGCCCGGAGGGACCATGGCATACCGCGAGGTCACGATGATCGAAGTAAAGGAAGTTTTGAGGCTCCTCCTGCCGGTGGTCCCTGCAAGTGATCGGGGGGAAGGCGGTGCAGGTGTCCGCCGTTCGAGCTGCAGGCTCTATCCCCCCGAAGGAGAGTTCACTTCAACGGTACATCGTCCGCGAGTTTATTCTCAATTTTATTTACGGCGTACGTGACTGGGTTGGGGGCAAGAAGGGGGTGGGCATATACCGACACTGCTCGAAGGGGATATCAGTTACGGGAAGGAGCCCTTATCTCCGGAACAGTCGCCGGATATCGACGTAATTGGTCCACTGTGATCCATAGGCAAGTCGGAGACACCTACGACATCCCCAGGTACCAGAGGGATGGCGATAAAGTTTTCGGACTCGCCTCCCGCAACAAAGCGCGAACCACTCATTGCGGCATGAAGGGGTAAGGATAAAATTTCTCCCTCCAATGTTCAAGGTCCGCCCTATATCAGTTGGAGAAACCTCCACGGCGTCTCATTGATTTCGCCTGTTTCCGCAAACTCCCATTGAGCTGTTGCCACAATGGTTGGATTCTCCTTTAAGGGGAGATCTCGGATCTTGAATGGGAGACATGATTCGACATACATCCGGGCTCTATAACTCGCAGGCCAGCGTGTTGATCCATACCCTCCCATTCAGTTCCCCGTTTACCGAAATGCACCGTATGCTTCTGTTTTTACAGTTTATTTTACGCATTATATTAGCACAGACACACTCGAGCAGGGGAACTGGCGGGGATCGGGTTCCCCGTCCACCCCCACATGCTCCGGCACACCACGGGGTACTACCTCGCCTCCAAGGGCCAGGACACCCGGGCGATCCAGGCGTACATGGGGCACAAGAACATCCAGCATACGGTCCGCTATACAGAGTTGTCGCCGGATAGATTTAAGAACTTCTGGAAGGATTGATCTGCACTCACTCGTATCGATGAGCACTTAATCCGAAGTCAAGCGCTCTATCCAGCTGAGCTAAGGGCGCGTCCGAGAGGAAAGTTATCGTACTGTAAAGGAAATCCCGCGTCAACAGCCTCTCTGCAAATCCCCTTTTTCACTCCCAAAATGGCTGTTGTTTGCGCGGGGTTTGCAGTCCGTGCGGACTCCATAGGAATTTCTCTTGTGCAGATGGAGGAGTTTAGGGGGGGCAGGTCACAGCGCGGATTCCTGCCCCGGCTACGCTGAATCTAGAAAAATCCGATGAGCCTATGTTCCGCCTGGCGGAGGCGGATGGACAATATCTGGTTCAGCCCTTTCAGGATCTTGATGCCGATGTAGGGGTATTTCTGCGAGATCGACTCCACCGCTTCGCGCCCGAGAATCACCATCTGGGAATCCTCGTGGGACACCACGGTCGCGGAACGGGGGTGCTGGTCGATAAGCGACATCTCGCCGACGATGGAGCCTTTGCCGAGAAGGGCTATGATGAGCTGCTTTCCCTTGAACTCGGTCTGTTTCTTCACCTCAAACCGGCCGCCCGTGATGAAGCAAATGTAATCTCCCTCGTCTCCTTCATTGAAAATGGTGGTTCCCGCAGGACAGTTCTGAAGTTCGAAAAAAGGAAGAATCTGCTCCAGATCCTCCTCGTCGAGGAGATGGAATAACATCTGTTCGTCCTTGATATCGAAAATAAGGTTTTTCAGGTCATGTTCCATCGGAACCACCGCTTCGGTTTCGGTTATAGGCGGCTGCCGCCCGCCGGAAGTTAATTCATCGTTTTCTTGTCGCTGTGATCTCATATTCCCCTCCTGGTCGCTTGATGCGGTAGGATTCGACTGTTTTGCCGTTCCCATCTGGCCCTTGCGGTTCCGAGGCCCCATCATAAGAAACGCAGTTTATGTTCATTTTGGTGCGGGGCGCCCCGGGATGGATTCCGGTTTCCGGAAGATTTCAGGTCCACACCGTCGGATGGGGATTCCCCGGAAACCTCTCTCCGGACAGGATCTTTTGCCGGGAAAATCACGCAGCAGTCCGCGCTCACACTCACCGACCAACCCAATCACGCGATGAATATCGCCGAGGTTCACGGCGCCCAGAAATCTTCCGACTCGCTAATGAAGTCGGAGACCGAGCTCGAGTGCACTTGGGACGGCAACTACGAGCTAGCCAAATCGCAAGCGGCCTAAACAACAAGATATAATCCAGCCATTCTGCGTGGGCCCGGGATTCTATAAACCGGGAGACGTCTGGACGATTTTTACACCAAGATCAGGGTGAACCGATCACCGGGATAGGTCGTTTGTCCCCGGCCTGTGGAAAGTGTGCCAGTGATGGGCGATGTCGATCCGCCTGCACAGCCACACACCTTCGCGCGACTGGACGTGGTCGAGGAATTTCTCCAGGGAACGGGCCCTTCCCGGCCGGCCGGCAAGGCGGCAATGAAGCCCCACCGACATCATCTTGGGGGCCACCTCCCCTTCCTCGTAAAGGATGTCAAATGCATCCAGCAGGTAGTCCGGGAACTGCCTTCCATCCCCGAAACCCGGTTGGGTTGAGAAGCGCATGTCGTTGTTGTCCAGCGAGTACGGGATGACCAGATGGGGACGGCCATGTTCGATTGACCAGTACGGCAGGTCATCCGCATAGGAGTCGGAATCGTACAGGAAACCGCCCTCCTCTACCACGAGGCGGCGTGTATTGGGGCTTATCCTGCCAGTGTACCAACCGAGAGGCCGGCTGCCGGTAACCCGGGTGTGGGTATCAACAGCCATGCGGAGATGATCTCGTTCCTCTTCTTCCCCGACGTGCTGGTAGTCGATCCACCGATACCCGTGGGCGGCAATCTCCCAATGCGCCTCGTTCATCGCGTTGACGGCCGCGGGGTTCCGGGCAAGCGCCATGGTCACGCCGAAGACGGTCACCGGGATGGCCCTGGACGTGAAGAGCCGATGCAGGCGCCAGAATCCTGCGCGGCTTCCGTATTCGTACATCGATTCGACATTCAGATTCCTTGCACTTCGGAGCGGAAAGCTGCCGCCGATGTCCGTGAGGAACGACTCGGAGGCTTCGTCGCCGTGCAGAATGCAGCTTTCCCCCCCCTCCTCGTAGTTGATCACGAACTGCAGGGCGATCCGCGCTCCCCCGGGCCATTCCGGATCCGGCGCCTGCCTGCCGTATCCCTCCATGTCGCGCGGATACCCCTTGTTCACACCGTGCCCCTGTTCATGATGGAATTCCTGCTCCGACGGACTCCGGGTCCACTCATTGGACAACGCCGGTTTCCACCGGACCGCGGACCGCTGCCCGGCTTCGGAAACCTATTATCACACCCAGAGCGGCGAATATCACGAGGAAGGAGACCGCCGTGGTCAATGTTCCGAGGGCATAGATCTCGGGCGTGGTGACGGTCGTGGTCAAACCTTTGAGCTCCAGGGGGAGAGTGTTCAGGTCTCCCGCCGCCTGGGACGATCTCGCCAGTTCGTCGAAGGAGAGGGTGAAGGCGAACAGGGCAACCCCGATCAGGCCGGGAATGATCAGGGGCAATACCACGTGGCGGAATGTCTGCCATCCGGTGGCGCCGAGGTCCCTGGCCGCTTCCTCGTACGACTTCTCGAACCGGTTGAAGACGGCGAGCATGATGAGCACCCCGAATGGCAACGTCCAGGTGAGGTGCGCACCGAGCGCGGAGGTAAACAAACCGGCCGAGCTCGTGAATCCTTCCCCGAGGGAGGCCAGGGAAAGTGCGCGCCCGACGAACCGGATGGCGTCATCGAGAAACCGGAACAGGAGACCGATCCCGAGGCTCACCACGATGGACGGCACGATCAGGCTACTGACGAGGAGATAGAACAGGGAGGAGGAACCCCGGAACCCCCGACGGAATGCCAGACCGGTTGCCAACGACAGCACAACGGTCAACACCATGACCACGATCGCAAGGCGCAGGGACCTGCCGAATGCCCCCCATATGTCGACAACCCCGACCCCCTCCATCAATTTCCCGAACCAGAACGTGGATACCCGGTTCATCGGGAACGTAAGGCCTCCATCCGGACCTTGAAAGGAAAGGACGGCCATGGAGACGATCGGGCCGTAGAGGAACAGCACGAACAGGGCGAAAACCGCCGCCAGGGGATAGAACGAGAGGCTTCTCCGTGAACCGTTCATGTTTCAGAGTTCCTTGCGGACATCGGCCGCACGAGCCAGCCCCAGGACAAGGAGAAGCACCGTCCCTAGCAGAACCACCGAGTTTGCGGCAGCAGCAGGAAGGTGAAGGTACGACATCTCGACCTCGATCACCTTGCCGATCGAGGAGATCTGCTGCCCCCCCATCATACCGACGGTGACGAAATCCCCCATGACGGCAGTCAAAACGAAGATGGACCCGATGGCGATGCCGGACCTGCACAGCGGGATCACGACCCCGATGAGGGTCTGCCATTCGCCGGCGCCGGCATCGTGCGATGCCTCGAGGATCCCCTGTTCGATCCGCTTCATCGAGTTGTATATGGGGACGATCATGTACAAGGTGTACAGGTGGACGAAAGCCGTCACGACGGAAAACCCGGAGAAAAGCAGCCAGTCCTGCGGTTGCCGGACGAGGCCCAGTCCCAGCAGCCCTTCGTTCAGAAGCCCGTTGCGGCCCAGAAGGGGAACCAGGGACATCGTTCGGATGACGTTGGATGTCCAGAAGGGGATCGTGCAAAGAAGGAGCAAAACGACCTGGGCGACCGCACTGCGAACGTGGAAGCGCAGGAAATAGGCCACGCCGAAGCCGATGAGGAGGGTCAGCGACCACGCCGCAAGGCACAGCTTCAAGGTGCTCCAGTATACCTTGAACGCCACGCAAAGATCCGGGAGTTGCGCCAGGCAACCGCTGAAGACGTCCCGGTAGTTCTGGAGGGTAAACCGCGGAATGAGTTCGTACTCGCTGTAGTCCCAGAAGCTGACAACGACCGTCAGCACAAGGGGAGCCACTAGGAAGAGAAGGAAAACCGCCGCCAGCGGGGCCACCAGGATATACGGAACGATGTTCCTTCCCCGCGGGCCGGGGGCCCGTTGGGAGACGGCTATGCGGCGATGAATTCGTTCCACTTCCGGACCAGGTACCGGTTTTCGTCCATGACGGCGTTCCAGCAGGCCGTGGCCCCCATGCGTTCCTCGAAGGATCCACCATCGCGCACCGCGCCGGTCTTCTCGAGAATGGTCCCGTCAGGGGCGTGGATGTCCCTTGCCGCCGGTTTCCCGGCCATCCAGTAGTCCCACTCGTACGCATCCATGTATTTCCGCGCCGTGGTGGGAACCGCCGGGTAATATCCCTGCCGGCCCAGGAACGCCCCGGCCCACCCCGACAGGTACCAGTTGATGAAGTCGTATGCGGCGTCCAACTTCCGGCCCGAAAGGGCGGACGAGAACGATATCCCGGAACCCCAGGCCCGGTACCCTTCCTTGAGCGGCTGATAAATGCAGGGAATTCCCATCGAGCGGACTTTGGTAACCGCGGGGGACCACATGGACTGGATCACCACCTCTCCCGAGGCCATGAGATTCACGGATTCGTTGAACTCCTTCCAGAACACCCGAAACTGGCCCGCCTTCTTGGCCTCCGTCAAAACCCGCATGGTCAGGTCGATCTCCGCCCGGGTCATGTTCCCCTTGTCCGCGTACGTGTGGCTTCCCATCGACTCGACGACCATCGCGGCGTCCATGATCCCGATCGAGGGAATGTTCAGGATCGCGGCCCGTCCCCGGAATTCCGGGTTGAGCAACTCCCTCCAATGACGGATCGGCCGCCCGATCAGGTCCGGCCGTATGCCGAGGGTGTCGGCGTTGAATACCGAAGGAATCAGGCTCATCCAGCGGGTGGGGGTCCTTGTGAACGTCTTGCTGCTCTTGTCGGCAAGATAAATGACCTTGACAGGCGCCGTACCCTGGTCCCCGATCTTCTTCCCGTTGATCTCGCCGCGGGTGAAGACGGGGGTGACGTTATCCGCCTCCCGGATGCGCCGGGCATCCATGCCCTGCAGGTTTCCGGACGGTACGATCTTGCGGACCATCCAAATCTCCGGCTCGAGGATATCGAAGCGGTTCGGCTGCGTGACGGCGGTCTTCACGACGTCGTCGGAGGTCAGGGGAATGTATTGCAGCCGGATGCCGAGGTCCTCCTCTACCTGGTCTGCGATGCGCCGGTGCTGCGTCACCGCGGTGCTGGCGTAACGCAGTACGATGAGTTCCCGGCTCACCACGGCGGGGAAACCCCGTATGGGGGCACCCCCTGCCGCGAGCCCGGTCAGAGACCCGATCCCCTTCAGGAACGCGCGCCGGGTGAGCCCATTCCCGATCTTTTCCAACACCTTGCGCTTTCTCCTTGCCGCTTCCATTCGTACCCTCTTCCTGTCGTTGATGTCTTTCCTCTATATCGGCGACGTGTCTTTCAGCACGGTTGCATCCTCCAGGTTCCATGTGGCCGCGACACGATCTCCCACGGAGAAGGGAGCCTTGAAGAAGGACTTATCCCCAACGATGACAGTGAACTCATCCACCCCGGTGACGTTCAGCCTCAGCAGTACGCACGATCCCTGGTATTCGACCGAGCGGATGACCGCGGGCAGGGTGTTTGCGCTGTCCGGGGTTGCCGTGGTGAACGGAACGAGAGAGACCCTGTCTGCCCGAACGGCAAAGGAAACCGGATCCCCGAGCCGGCCCGAGGCGTTCCCGATCAGAAACCGGCACTTCCCCGCTCCTTCAAGGACCAGACGTCCTCCGTCATACCCCGTGATGCGGCCTCCTATCATGTTGTATCCCCCGATAAAGCGCGCCACGGTCTCATTGGCCGGATGATCGTATACGACGCGCGGCGGGCCGCTTTGCTGCAGGCGGCCTTCGGTCATGACCACGACCAGATCCGAGAGGGCCATCGCCTCCTCCTGCGAATGGGTCACGTGAAGGAAGGTGATGCCCAATTCCGCCTGAATCCGCCGGAGTTCGGCCCGCATCCGGGCCCGCAGGTATGGATCCAGCGCGGACAGGGGCTCGTCGAGGAGAAGCACCTGCGGGTCCGTGACGATGGCACGGGCCAGGGCCACCCGCTGTTGCTGGCCGCTGGAAAGTTGGGACGGCAAGCGTCCCGCGAACCCTTCCATGTGCACGAGCCGGAGAGCTTCCATCGCCTTCCGGCACCTCTCGGCCTTCCCCGACCCCCGCATCCTCAGGCTGAAGGCGACGTTTCCGAGACAGTCCAAGTGGGGGAAAAGGGCGTAATTCTGGAACATCATCGAGGTAGGGCGGCGCTCGGGGGGCATGTCATTCACCATCTCCTCGCCGATGAAGATCTCGCCGCGAGAGACCGCCTCGTGGCCTGCGATCATCCGCAAGGTCGACGTCTTGCCGCAGCCACTCGGGCCGAGGAGGCAGCAATATGTGCCCTTCAGGACGGTGAGGTCGATGCCGTCGACGGCGGGAACCCCGTCGTAGAACTTGTGCAGATTGACGATTCTGAGGTCCCCGCGACGTCCCACGAAGGCTCCGGATGGAGATACCGCCCGACTGGTGCGCCGGGATGAATCGCGGTGGGATATGATTGTTATGATGGCGTCCTCGCTTGGCGGGCCCATCGGCTCGAAAGTCCTCCCTTACGGATTACCACAATTTCCTCCTTTTTTCTAAACAATTCTGGAAACTTGCGCAGTATCATGATCTGGATATGGGAGATGACGTGAAGACTGCAGATCCCCCGTTTTCCGGAAACATCCCGCTGCCCTCCCGGCATTCCGGCCCGTTCGTGGAGTTTGCAAGGAGCGAGATCGAGAAGACCCTGGACGGTCGTTTCGCGCGGGTTGCAACCGCCTTCCCCGAAAATTTCGCCGTGACGACCCGGTCGGAACGGTTGACCTACCGGGAGTTGAATGCCCTCGCCAACCGGGTCGCTCATGCCATCGTCGCATTCCGTGGTGCAAAGACAGAACCCGTGGCTCTCCTGTTCCGGCAGGGGGTACCTTCCGTCATCGCGGTCCTTGGAGCACTCAAAGCGGGAAAAATCTACGTTCCGTTGGACCCGTATCTCCCGAAGGAAAGCCTCGAAAGGATGCTGAAGGACTCGGGGGCACGGCTGTTGGTTACAGAATCTCGCAATCTGCCTCTTGCGCAGGATATCGGCGGAAGCATGCCGGACCTCCTCGATGTCGACAGGATAGGTCCGGACGCATCGGAACAGGATCCCGGATTAACCGGCTCTCCGGGCGCGCTGGCCTATGTCTACTACACTTCGGGTTCCACCGGCGCACCGAAGGGTGTGATGGATACTCACCGGAACGTGTTGCACAACATCATGCGGTACACCAACCGACTGCGCATCTGCGCAGACGACCGCCTGACGTTGCTCCAGCCGTTCGGCTTCAGCGGGGCGGTGTCGAGCCTGTTCTGTGCTTTGCTGAACGGCGCCTGCGCGTTCCCGGTCGATCTCCGGCAAGAGACGCCGAACGCCGTAGCGCAATGGCTGGAGGAGGCAGCAGTCACCGTTTACCATTCCGTGCCGGCGTTGTTCCGCGCCCTTTTTGCCGGGGACAGTGGCCTGCAGAGCGTCAGGGTGGTCCGGCTGGAAGGGGATCAGGCTTCGATTGCGGACGTCGAACTCTTCCGGAACCGTTTCGGGCCCGACTGCGTGCTGGTCAACGGACTCGGCACTACGGAAACCGGGATCGCCTGCCAGTACTTCATGGATCAGGGCATGCGGACCGGGGACACCATTCTCCCCGTCGGCTATGCGGCCGAGGACATGGAAACCCTGATCCTGGACGAAAACGGGAACCCTTTCCCGGAAACCGGCCCGGTCGGGGAGATCGCCGTCACAAGCCGTTTCCTTTCCCCGGGGTATTGGCGGAATCCGGACCTGACCCGGCAAGCCTTCACGCGAGATCCTCGCGGGGGGCCTGGCCGTATGTACAGGACGAGGGACGTGGGCCGCCTCCGGCCGGACGGTTGCCTGGAGTACCTCGGGCGTGTCGATTCCCGCCTCAAGATCCGGGGGCAATGGGTCTCATTGGCTGATGTCGAGTCGGCTCTCCACAAGGTGAAAGGGGTTCGGGAGGCCGTCGTAACCGCCGGGGAAGATGGCGCGGGGGAGGTGCGTCTTTCCGCCTATATCGTTCCACGGGAGGTGCCCCCGCCGACCGCAAGCGCGATCCGAAGGAGTCTTGCCGATACGCTGCCACCGCACATGATCCCGGCGAGATATGCATGGATGGATGCCCTGCCCCTGAACACCAACGGGAAAGTGGACCGGCGATCCCTGCCACCGCCACGGGGGCGCCCTTTGCTGGAACAAGACTATGTTGCACCACAATCTCCCCTGCAGTTTCGTATCTCACAGGTCTGGGAAGAGATCCTGGACGTTCGTCCGGTCGGAATTCGGGACAACTTCTTCGACCTGGGGGGACATTCCCTCCTCGCCGCCCGGATGGTGGACCGTCTGGAGGAGGTGCTGGGACGAACCATCCCTCTGTCGATCCTTTTCCAGGCGGTGGATGTGGAAAACCTGGCCGACATCATATTCCAACGGAGCGAAGACCTCCGTTTGCCTCTCCTGAAGGTCCAACCCCTAGGTTCGAAACCGCCGTTGTTTTTCCTTCACGGGGATTACAACAGCGGAGGTTTCTACTGTCTCGAACTGGCGCGGCACCTGGGAACCGACCAGCCGTTCTATGCCATCCCCCCGTGCGGACTCGACGGGCAACCGGTACCGCCCTCTTACGAGGAGATGGCCGAACTCCACCTGCAGGCCTTGCGCGCTTTCCGGCCCCACGGTCCCTACCTCCTGGGAGGCACCTGCAACGGAGGTTTGGTTGCCTTCGAAATGGCCCGCCGGCTGGTAGCCTCCGGGGAAAAGGTGGATCTGTTGGTTTTGGTCGGGGCGTCGGCGGGGAATGTCCGGTTCCGACAGATCAAGAAGACGATCCACGCCGCCGGGATCCTGCTCGGGTTGTCCCCGGCGGCCCGAATGGAACTTTACGAACGTGCGAGCCAGATGGTGCTGCGTCTGGATCATCTACCGATGCACCGCCAGATCGCCCACGTACTGGGAATGGTGCGGAAGGTCCCCAGGGAACTACTCCACCTGTTCCGATTTTCCGAAGCGGACGAGTCGGGGAAAACCGGGGCGCAAAGGAATGTTCCTTGGCAAGAGACCCCTCGGGAGCTCCGGGGTCGAACCTGGGAGACGTACCAGCAGATCGACCGTCGTTATATTCCCCGAAAGTACCCGAACCCGGTCACGCTGTTCTGGGCGGAGAAGGATCCGGTGCCCCCGGAGGAGGCTGCCCGGTGGTGGAGAAGCGTATCCGCGCGAGTCGATCTTCATGTTATCCCGGGGACCCACCTCAGTTCCCTGACCGAGGACGTGCGGACGCTTGCGGGGCATCTGAAGCGGTGTCTGCAGTAAGGAGAACGCGGTGGTAGTCGCATCCCCGATATCAGGAACTGCTGCACCCGTCGGGACTGTTTGGGCCGCCCCGCCGGATCTTCCGGTCCTGGGTCCCGGGGATGTGCACGTCTGGCGCGTCTTTCTGGACCCCCCGTTCGCCGGAAACCCGACCGTCGATTCAATCGTCGCCGAGGAGGAGCGCAAGAGGGCATTCCGGTTCTTCTTCGAGGAAGACCGCTTCCGATATCTCGCCTCCCATTTCGTATTGCGGAACGTCCTTGCGCTCTACCTCGACATTCCCCCTGGCCGCATCCGGTTCTCAATGGGTCGCAAAGGAAAGCCGGAAGTGGCGTTCGGGTCTGGCGAGAGGAGTCTCCGCTTCAACCTGTCACGATCCCATGACCTCGCGCTGATCGCCGTCGCCAGGAACATGGAGGTGGGCGTCGATGTCGAGCGCATCCACCCGGATCCGGGGCTCCTGACCCTCGCGGAGAGAAGATTTACACGAAGGGAGGTCGGGATCCTCCGGTCCCTGCCAGGCGACCTTCGGCTGGAGGCATTCTTCCAATTCTGGGTCCGTAAGGAGGCGGTCCTGAAGGCGATGGGAGAGGGTTTGTCCGTCCCTCTGGAATGCGTCGACGGGTCCTGCGACGGGATCGGACTCGCAAGGAGCCCGGGATTCGCAGGGTCTCCGGAATATTTTATCGCCCCGGTCGCCCCCCAAGCAGGTTACGCGGCAGCTCTCGCCGTGACCATTCCCACCCCGAAGCTTAGCTTTTGGGATTGGTCGGAGCGCACAGCGGGATCAGCCGTTCGCGCACCACTTCGGACAGGGACCAGGAGTTGCGCACGTCGAAGCGCAGCTGGACCGCTGTCGCGACCTTGTTGACGTTCTGCCCGCCGGGCCCGGTGGAGCGGATGAGCCGCTCCTCGATATCGCTCTCGTCGATGAATACCGTCCCCGCAACCGAAATTTCCATGGTTTGGAGAAAATTTAACACCACGGCCGGATGACCGATACCTCCAACAGACGGAATCCGTAAGGAAGAAAATAGCGGACAAAACGTGCGTTACAAAAGTGCGGATCACCCAGTGATCCCCTCATAGCCCCGACTCCGTCGTCAGGAGCATGTTCACCGCGAAAATCGCTGCATCGGGGGGGTGCGTCCGGGAATCTTCCAGCATGATATCCAGAATCGCGATGCGTCCGTCCGCCTCGAGGGTTTCCCGGACCCTCCTGAGAACGAACAGGATCTCTTCAGACCCGAGGAGGCAGACGACTTGGGAAGCAAGCATGTCACGGAAGCCGTGCCATCCGGGGGAATCATTGAAATACAGCAAGGGGAGACCGTTTGCGCCGGGTTTGCGTTCTCCTGTCACTTCCTGTCGCAAACTGGCACTTCCTGTCCACGTGACGGAGGGCCTAACCGGCTGAAAACGCTGGAAAGACACGGGGATAGACGAGTAGCGCAAGGCAGTCCGAAGTCAAGCGCTCTATCCAGCTGAGCTAAGGGCGCGTCCGAGAGGAAAGTTATCGTACTGTAAAGGAAATCCCGCGTCAACAGTGTTCAGGCGAGACCCCATTTTTGCCCCGAAATAGGCGCTTGTTTGCACGGGGTTTGCAGTCCGCGCAGACTCTTCCCATCAAACCCTCCCCCCATCTCGAATTGGTCTTAAACGCATCTCGGACCGATAAGAGGGGGAATATTCGTGCCGGGAATCACTATGTAGAAGAAGGAACTCTATATCGCCGAGCGCAATTTCTGGAGTACCACGATCACGTAGGCGTCGCCGATTCCCTGCCCGCCCTCCAAGCCCCCGTAGTTCCCTGGAGACTCAGGGAGGGGCCTTGCACTAAGATACTGATAGGCCGACCATGCGGGACGCATCGCCATCGCCAGGCCCCCGCAAGAATATTTCTTCAAGGGATTCGACTTTGATCATCGATCTCGCTGATAAACGCCTGCCCGGGACGGTGGATAAAACGATGTGCGTGGTCGGCACCGGCATCGGCGGCGGAAGCTTCATCGCCCGCTACTTGAAATACAAGTGCGACATGGTCGTCATCGAGGCCGGCAGCAAGCGGGAAAACGTGGACGTGACCGGCGAGTCGGTCGGGCGAAATTTCGATCTGGCGATGACAAGGGAAATCTCCCTGGGAGGGACAAGCAACTCCTGGCGCAGCCTCTGCAGTCCCCTGGACCGGATCGACTTCGTCAGCCGCCGATGGATGAACATGAGTGGTTGGCCGATCGACCCGAACGACCTGAATCCCCATTACGCGGAAGCCGCACGACTGCTAGACCTGCCGGAATTTTCCAGATTCGCATCCGCCCGCATGGAACCCGAGACCATGGCCCTGGCCCATGTGTTCGGTTTCGACCGTAACACGCTTGAAAATAAATTTTTCCTGCAGACGAGACCTCCAAGGAATTTCCGGGACGCCCTCCTGCAGCGATTCCAGCGGAGTGACGATCTGTTGCTGATGAATGCCGTTGCGGTCGAGATCGTCACGAACCGCGAAGGCAATGTGGCCGAGATAATCCTGGTCAAGGCTCCCGGGGGAGAATCGGTCGAAATCCGCGCGAAGCATTTTGTCCTTACCGCGGGGGCGCTGGAAACGCCGCGATTGCTGCTGAATTCCCGCCGATGGAATGGAAAGGGGGTCGGCAACGATCACGACTTGGCCGGCCGTTTCCTGATGGACCACCCCATGGGGAGTCTTAGCCAGCTGCGGCTCGACAGGATCCGCAAGGCGCCGCTCTACCACTCCGTCAAGATCGGGCCGAAACATTACATGAAAGCGGGATTCGTGCTGACGGAAGAGATGCAGGAGAAGTATCGGCTGCCGAATCATTGCTTCTATCTTTGGCCTTCATTCCATCGCGGAATCGACGAACGTTTCGAAAAACTGAGACGCAACCTGATAACTGCCCGGAAGAGGTGGCTGAAACCCGGCGACATCCTGGCCCTGGTGTCCGGCCCTAACACGCTCTACCGGATCATGACGTATCTTTTCCCCCTCGAGGCGTGCTACCTGTATGCGGATCTGTTTTTCGTCACGGAGCAGGTTCCGAACCGCAACAGCACCGTGTCGCTATCGGAGAAGAAAGATCGTTTCGGATATCCGATCGCTCGGATCGACTGGAAGCTGACCCGGGAGGACATCGATTCGATCGCGGTCTTCAACGAGTTGGCGTTGAACGCACTGGCCACGGGAGGCACAAGGATTTTCTTCCGGAAAACGAAAGATCGGATCGGCGACACCTTGACGTCCGCGGCGCACCACCTTGGCACGGCACGCATGGGCGCCGACGCGCGAAGCGGCGTCGTGGATCGGGATCTGAAGGTGTGGGGGGTGGATAACCTCCACATTTGCGACGCATCGGTTTTTCCCACCTCGGGCAATGCGAATCCGGCCCTGACCATAAGCGCCCTTGCGATCCGGCTCGCGGATCGACTGGCAGAAATCCTTTCGTGACGCATCCTCGCGTCGCCCGAAAAATGAAACCATGAAAATATTGATGACGATCTACGAGTTCCCTCCGGTTGGGGGCGGGGGCGGACAAGTCGCAAAGACCCTTTCCATGGAGCTGGACAACGGGATGGTCATCCATCGCATCCCGAGCCTCCGCAGAGACCTTCGTTCCTGCTCGGTGCCGGCGGCGGCATCCTCCCTGGCCTGTGCGATGCCGATCCTCCCGGGGCTCCTGCGTGAGCGCAGGAGCTAATGGACACATTGGGCGCCGCGGCACGGGCCGGGTTGGAACAATCTTTCAGTTGGAAACACCTGGTTGACAGGTACCGGGAGATCTATCGGAGCCATGCGGGCAACGCCTGACACGAAAAAAAAGGAACTGTTTTTACTGCGATATCTGCTGGCCGTGGTCCTCCTCGCGGGAATCGTGTTCATGGTTCCGATCCGAGAGATCTGGAACGCGCTGAAGACATCCCGTCCGATGCCGTTGATCGCGGCAATGGCGATCCTCATCTTTGGACGGCTGCTTGTGTCCGTCCGGACGAAGACCCTTACCGACGTCCAGGACCTTTCCCTCTCCACGGCCCGCCTTTTCGAGATCAGCTGTGCAAGCACGTTCTACGGGCTCGCGCTTCCGGGCGGTTTCTCCGGGGGGATCGTCCGCTGGTACCGGCTCTCCCAGCCGGACGGGAATCGCTCCGGGGCGTTGGCCGCGGTAGCTTCAGAGCGGGCCGTCGACTTCCTTGTCCTGGCCTTGTTCGGTATCTTCTGTTGGGTGGCGGATGCGCAACCGGATCGGCCCCCGATGGTCGCCTGGGGGCTTTCCGCCGCGGCGGGCATCTGCCTGCTAATCACTCTTATCGCGTTTACCGGTCTTGGCGGATTGACTGAGACGAAAATCCGTGGAATCGCGCAACGCATGAAATTCCTCCCGGAAGCGGTGATCGGGTCGATCACCCGGATCGCCACCGCTTTCGTGCCGTACCGGGCCATGGGCAGCAACAAGTTGATGCTGCTGTTCGGGGTCTCTATCCTGTTTCATGTGCTTGTGACTGTTTCCCAATATCTTATGATCATCTCTCTGGGTCTCGGAGTATCGCTGATCAGCATCGGCTGGGTCCGGGCGTTCACCGTCTTCATGACCGCCGTTCCCATTACTCCCTCGGGCCTGGGAGTAAGAGAGGTCAGCCTGGTGATGCTGCTCCTGCCTATGGGTGTGTCCGCCGCCCAGGCGATCGCTTTTTCCCTGTTGCAGTTCTCGGGATTGCTGCTGATCGCGCTGATCGGCGTGCTTTTCGATATCCGCAGGTATCTCCGCCAATGACGGCGATATCTACCGAGCAGCCGGAAGACCGGCCGGCGGTGGCGATCTCCGTGCTCAATCACAACGGCAAGGAACTGCTACTCCAGTGCCTTCAATGCATAGAAGCCGTAGACTACCAACCCCTGTCAACGGTCGTGGTCGATAATGGCTCTACGGACGGCTCCGCCGAAGAGGTTCGGCGCCTATACCCGGATATCCATCTGGTTCCGGTCGGGTATAACGCAGGGGTATCCGGCGGGCGGAACGCCGGCATCCGGTATGTGGAGGAGCACCTGCAAGCCGAATACATCCTATTCCTGGACAACGACACGCAGATCGAACCTGACGCCGTGCGCGAATTCGTCGCGGCGGCCGACCGGGATGCGCAGATCGGTCTCGTCGCCCCAAAGGCGTTCCGGAAAAAGAGGGACTCCCGTCTGCTTTCGGCGGGGGGAATGGGTTTCAATCCTTACACGGGCGCGCTGCGGGATGTGGCCGGCGGCGACATCGACCGGGGGCAGTACGACCAGTCCCGGGATGTGCAGGCCGGTCCCGGATTCGCATTCCTGGTTCGGAGTGCCGTATATCAAAAAATCGGCCTGTTCGATGAAACGTTCAACCCGTACGGCTGGGAGGACGTGGATTTTTCGCTGCGCGCCGGCAAAGCGGGTTTCCGGATCGTCTATGCGCCGAAGGCGGTCGTCTATCACGCGGGAGGCCGCTTGGGGCGAGGCATCATCCGTCATTACGAGCGCAACAAGGCCAGAAACATGCTGTACTTCGTGCGACGGCATACCACGATTCCCCAGTGGATGTGTTTTCTCTGCGTCTTCCCCGTCCTTGCCCTCGGGAGGGTGATGAAGGAGGTCTTAAGTGGCAACGGGCACGTCGTGCTGGAATGGGTCAAATCGATGCGCTGGGCGAAGTGACCCGCCGAATGGAAGGAAACCATGATGCCTGCGAAGCAGGGCGCCATCATCGCGGTTTGCATCGAGGTCGGCAGTCCCGAGCTGCTGGATGACTGGCTGAGAGAGGGATGGATGCCCAACCTCGACCGTCTGCGCCGCGCGGGCGCGTGGTCGCGGATGGAATCCGTTTCGGAACTGTCGAGCGGTTCGATCTGGCCGACGTTCTTCACCGGCGTAAATCCGGCGAAGCACGGCCAGTTCTTCACCCACATGCAGATCGAGCCTGGCACGTATCGGATCGTGAAGAAGTACGCCAACGACGTGGCCCAGGAGCCTTTCTGGCGGGAGCTGGATCGCGCGGACAAGTCGTGCGCCATCATTGACGTGCCGCAGACCCGTCCGGTCGATCCGTTCCACGGAATCCATGTCGCCGGATGGGGCGGCGAGTTCCCGGCCTGGCCCCGTTCTTCGTCTCCCCGTCGGCTGATGCCCGAGATCATCGAAAAGTTCGGTACCCACCCGCTAGCGGACCAGTATCGCGTCGCCCTTAGGCCGGAGACGGACGAGGAGTATCTTCTGCTCCGAAACGATCTTCTTCACGGCGCTCGGACCAAGGCGGATCTGTCCCGTTGGATTTTCGATAAGGGGACGTTCGATTTTTTCCTGACGGTATTCGCCGAATCCCACTGGGCCAACCACTTGCTGTGGGACGGCCTCGACCCCGCCCATCCCCGGAATGACGGAGCCCGGGCCCCCTGGTGCAAAGAGCTGTTCCGCGAGCTGTTCGGACGAATCGATCGGACGATCGGCGAACTACAACAATCCCGCCCCGAAGCCGACCTTCTGGTGTTTTCCCTGTCCGGGATGGGGCCGAACTACAGCGGTTGGCACATCCTGCCGGAGGTGCTAGCGCGGATAGGCATGAGCCCGTGGGCGGAACGGAAGGGGGGGCTCGGGTCTTTCTTACCCATGCCACGCTGGGGATCGTGGAAAACGCGCGCGTTGGAACGTCTGGTATCCCTGCGCGTCATCGAGACCGCCAAGTCGATCATACCCGCGCGATTGTGGGATCGATGGACCCGCCGGATCCTGCATGCGGGCGCCGGCTGGAAGAACAGCCGGGCGTTCTGCGTGCCGAACGACTACTCTGGCGCCATCCGCATCAATTTAAAGGGACGCGAACCGAACGGCGTGGTCGCTCCGGGCGCAGAATACGCCACCGTGTGCGACGAGATTAAGGAATCGCTGCTTCAGCTCGTGCACGAGGAAACCGGACGCCCGGTCGTGCGGGATGTCGTCCAGACCAGAGAGAATTATAAAGGCGAGCATCTCGCCGCGCTCCCAGATCTGTTGGTGTTGTGGACGAGCGAATCACTGGTCACGGGGGTGCGCTCGCCCCGAGTCGGCACGATCCATCAGGATTTCCCGGAGCGAAGAACCGGTGCCCATCGCCCGTTTGGCTTTCTTGCCGCATCGGGCCCCCGCATCCGCAATGCCCCAGACATGAAACCGGTTCACCTTCTGGATCTTGCTCCCACGATCCTGTCTCTGATGGATGTGAAAGTTCCCGATCACTACGATGGCCGAGTGATATCAGAACTGATCTCCACCTAAATCGGTGACCCCTTCCAAAAGCCATTCGTAGTCAAGAGCTCTATCCAGCTGAGCTAAGGGCGCGTCCGAGAGGAAAGTCATCGTACTATAAAGGAAATCCCGCGTCAACAGCGTTCCCGCAATACCCCATTTTTACCCCGAAATAGGCGTTTGTTTGCGCGGGGTTTGCAGTCCGTGCCGGAGATCATAACTTATTAAGTCGGCGGCAGGCTCATCCGGAGAAAATCCCGGCGTGTAGTTGGTCAGATTTCAGGGGGGTAGACCAATTTCCTGTCTGATCACGTGATACATTACGCCGTAGACGCTACCGATGCATTATCCGCGAATACGTATAAATGCCGGTGAAAGAAGTGGGGACCAATGCGCAATTATTTGTCGATGATGATCGCTCTTATCCTGGCCGCAACGATCGCCCTCTCTGCCTGCTCGGAGAAGAAGCCCGAGTCGCCGCCTCC
>Ga0315278_10001522_pt1 | contig 20362 bp, 22 predicted proteins | sample YL17G06_0_MG_FD_203880 | JGI IMG/M metagenome (GOLD analysis project Ga0315278, IMG submission 203880) | Sediment microbial communities from Yellowstone Lake, YNP, Wyoming, USA - YL17G06_0 | ecosystem: Environmental > Aquatic > Freshwater > Lake > Sediment | place: USA: Wyoming | collected... | reverse complement strand
TCGCGCCGGTGGGGCTCCCGGCTACGCTCGTCGCGGCGGGCGAGTACGCTGGGCGACGCGTGACGGTGCGCGGCGAATACGTTCCGAGGCATTCGGTGTTCGTCGACAACCGTGTCCACAAAGGCGTCGTGGGCTACCACGTCGTCACGCCCTTCAGGATCGACGGGACCGATCTGCACGTGCTCGTGAACCGCGGCTGGGTGGCGGCCGGGCCGCGTCGCGACCGGCTACCCGAGGTCGTTGCGCCGATGGGGCCGCAGATCATCGAGGGGCTCGCGGTGGTGCCGAGCGGACGGGTCTACGAACTGGCGCCGGACGCGGCGCCCGGGCCGGTGCGCCAGCACCTCGCCATCGAGCGCGCCGGGGTCGAGACCGGGCTCCGGCTGCAGCCGCTGGTCGTGCGGCTCACGAGCGATGCGAAGGACGGACTCGTGCGCGCGTGGGAGCGGCCGGATGCCGGGGTGAACACCCATCGCGCATACGCGCTGCAGTGGTACGCGCTCGCGCTCCTGACCGCGGTCGTCTACGTCGTTCTGGGCTTCAGGCGTGTCGTTGCCGCCGACTGAGCCGAAGCCGCGCGCGCGCCGCTGGCCGCTCGTCTGGATCGCGGTGGCTTCGTTCGCGCCGTTCGTGCTGGCCTACCTGACGTTCTACTTCTGGGCGCCCGAGGGGCGCATGAACTACGGCGAGCTGATCGACCCCGCGCGGCCGCTGCCCGACGCCACGCTTACGCTCGCCGACGGTCAGCCGTTCCGCCTCGGCGCCCTGCGCGGGAAATGGGTACTGATGTTGACGGCCCCCGGCGCGTGCGACGAGTCGTGCCAACGCGCGCTCTATCACATGCGGCAGCTGCGGCGCGCGCAGGGCAAGAACATGGACCGTATCGAGCGCGTCTGGCTCATCACCGACGACGTGCCGCTCGATCCGGCGCTGGCCCGCGCCTTGGAGGGAACATACTTCGTCCGCGCGGCGGGGAGCGAGGTCCTGCGCGAGCCCCCGCTCGCCGGCGCCCGTCCCGGACACCTCTATCTCGTCGACCCGCTGGGCAACCTCATGCTCCGGTTTCCGCGCGACGCCGATCCGAGCGGGATCCTGCGCGACATCAGCCGAATCCTGAGGGTCTCGCGCATCGGCTAGTGTCGCTGACAGTGCTGCGACGCATGCTAGAATCCGCGCGCCTTCGCGGCCCCTCCGTTCCCGATGCAACTCGCTCGTCCGTTTAGGGTGATTCGGCTCCGTCAGTTCTACGAACTGACCAAGCCGCGCGTCGTTTCGCTGATCGTATTCTGTGCGGTCATCGGCATGCTCCTCGCGGTACCGGCGGGAAGCTGGATCCCTCTTCACATCCTCCTCGCCGCGACCGCCGGGATCGCGCTCGTCGCGGGTGCGGCTGCGGCGGTGAACTGCCTGGTCGAGCAGCGGCTCGACGCGCTGATGGCCCGGACGCGCGCGCGGCCGTTGCCGCGCGGCGAGCTGACCTCGGCCGAGACTCTGGTATTCGCGGGCGTGATCGGCGGCATCGGTCTGTGGCTGCTCTACACCGTGGTCAATCCGCTCACGATGTGGCTCACCCTCGGCACGTTCGTGGGCTACGCCATCATTTACACCGTCGTGCTCAAGCCGCTCACTCCGCAGAACATCGTGATCGGCGGTGCCGCCGGCGCGATGCCGCCGGTGCTCGGCTGGGCGGCAGTGACCGGGCAGATCGCGCCGGAGGCGCTGCTGCTGTTCCTGATCATCTTCGCGTGGACGCCCCCGCACTTCTGGTCGTTGGCGCTGTATCGCGTGGACGAGTACGCGCGCGCCGGACTGCCGATGCTGCCGGTGACGCACGGACGCAAATACACGCAGCTGCACGTGCTGCTCTACACACTCATCCTGGCGGCTTGCAGCTTGCTGCCATTCGTGAGCGGGATGAGCGGAAGGCTCTACCTCGCCGCCGCTGTCCTGCTCGGCGGCATCTTCATCGCCTACGCGGTGCGCATCTATGTCGATTACAGCGACGCTCTCGCGCGGCGGACCTTTCGTTACTCGATCGTCTACCTTGCCGCGCTGTTCGCCGCGCTACTCGCCGATCACTACCTGCCGCGGTAGGGTTGCGGCGGTCGTGGCGGCGCTGCTGGTCGCGGCCTGCGCGCCCGAGAAGCCGTCGTTCAAGAGCGTCGACGTCACCGGCGCCGAGTTCGGACGCGAATTCGCGCTGACCGACCATACCGGCAAGCCGCGCACACTCGCCGACTTCAAGGGCAAAGTGGTGGCCGTCTTCTTCGGTTTCACCCGCTGCCCGGACGTCTGCCCGACGACGCTCGCCGAGATGAAGCTCGTGAAGGAGCGCCTCGGCGCCGACGGCGACAAGCTCCAGGTGCTGTTCGTGACGATCGACCCGGAGCGCGACACGCCCGAGCTGCTTGCGAAGTACGTCCCGGCGTTCGACCCGACTTTCCTCGGGCTCTACGGCAGCGCGGAGGCGACGGCGAAGACGGCGAAGGAGTTCAAGGTGTTCTACCAGAAGGCGTCCGGCTCCAGCCCCGACAACTATTCGATGGACCACACGGCGGCCACCTTCATCTACGACCCCCAGGGGCGCCTGCGCCTGTTCGCAAGACACGGCATGGGCGCGGACGCGCTCGTGCCGGACATCCAGCAGCTGCTTGCGGCGCGCTGATGTGAGAACGCCCGGTGGGTACCGGGCGTCGGGTGGCGAGCGGGTTCAGTCCGTCAACGAGGGTCGATGAGGTGGCGCATCCGCTGCAGCGCCTTGGCCTCGACCTGGCGGATGCGCTCCGCCGAGACCTTGAACTCGGCCGCGAGGTCGTGCAGCGTCGCAGGGTCCTTCTCGCGCAACCAGCGTGCTTCGATGATGCGGCGGCTGCGCGGATCCAGGCCGGCGAGTGCGTTCGCGAGGCCCTCGGAGCGCAAGCGCGCGCCCTCCTCGTCCTCGAGCACCTTGGACGGTTCGTCTTGCGGGTCGGCGAGGTAGGCGATCGGCGCATACGACTCGTCGTCGTCGCCGGCCGGCTCGAGCGCGACCTCCTGTCCGGCCAGGCGTATCTCCATCTCGGCCACTTCTTGGGGCTTCACGCGCAGCGCGCTCGCGATGTTGCGGATCTCGTCCGGGGTGAGCGGCTCCAGGCCGCGCTTCATGCTGCGCAGGTTGAAGAACAGCTTGCGCTGCGCCTTCGTCGTGGCGATGCGGACGAGCCGCCAGTTGCGCAGGATGAACTCGTGCATCTCGGCCTTGATCCAGTGGATCGCGAACGACACCAAGCGCACGCCGCGGTCGGGGTCGAAGCGCTTGACGGCCTTCATCAGGCCGATGTTGCCTTCCTGGATCAGGTCGGCGTGCGGGAGTCCGTAGCCGAGGTACCCGCGCGCAATGGCCACCACCACGCGCAGGTGCGAGAGCACGAGGTGTCCGGCCGCGTCGAGATCGTCGTCGGCCCGGAATTTCCGCGCGAGCTGCGATTCCTGGTCGGCCGTAAGAAGGGGGAAACGGTTCACCGCCTGGATGTAGTGATCCAGACTGCCGGCTGCCGACGGAACCGGGAACGCCAATACGCTGCTCATAAGCTCTTTAACCTCCAGTAGTGATTTTAGCACTCGCATGATTGGAGTGCTAATTGCCCGAGGAGTTCACTCGGACTTTTGCAATAAGTCCCCGAGAGAGCGTGGAGACTCTCTATCTAGGCTGGATCTCAGATAAGTGTTTGCTCACTGACAACCATGCGCCACACCAGCCTAACACCGCGGATAACGCCAGGACTGCGGCGAGGTCGCTGACCTCCGGGAGTTGCAGGCGGAAGTCCGACCCATACGTCGCGGCCAGTCTGCCGACCTCGCCGTTCACCACGCCCACGGTCCCCGCCACCAGCGCCACCGCGGCCAGACCGCCGGCCAACCCAACGAGCGTACCTTGGTAGAAGAACGGGCGGCGGACGTAGGTATCCGTCGCGCCGATCAGCTTGCTCACCTCGATCTCGTCGCGCTGCGTCAGGATCTGGAGGCGGACCGTGTTGAAGGTCACGGCGACCAGACCGAGTGCAAGCAGCCCCGCCAGCAGGCCGGCCCCGACGCCCCCCAGACGCAGCATCGCCTCCAGCCGCTTGACCCACACCGCGTCGAGTTGGACGTGCGCCACTTTCGGGACGGCGCGGAGCTCCGCTGCCAGGCGCTCCGCGGCCACCGCGTCACCGGGAATCAGCGCGACGATGAACGCGTCGGGCAGCGGGTTCGAGCCAAGCGACGCCGCGATCTCGGCAAGCCCCTGGGTGCGCTTCATCTCCGCCAGCGCCTCGTCCTTGGGCACGAACCGGAACGACCGCACGCCGTGAGCGCCTTTCAGCGCCGCCTCGACGCGCGCGCTGTCGGCGCGAGTCGCATCGGTCTCCAGGAACACCGAGAGCTGCGGGTCCGCACCCAGGTGGCCTCCCAGCCGCTCGAGATTCACGACGAGCACCCACGCGCCGAGCGGCAGGGCGAGGGTCACGCCGATCGCGAGCGCGTTCAGCACCGAGGCGAAGGGCGTGCGCGCGAGCCGCCGCACCGTCGCGCCGAGGCTGTGCGCATGATGACGCAGCCACGCTCTCACGCGCCGGCCGTTTCCGGGCGCGCGTCGATCACGCGGCCGTGGCTGAGATGGATCACGCGGGTGGCAAAGCGTTCGACCAGCGCTGCGTCGTGTGTCGCGACGACAATGGTGACGCCGACCTGGTGGAACGCCTTGAAGATCGCCATCACCTCGGCGGCCGCGTCGGGGTCGAGGTTCGAGGTGGGCTCGTCGGCGAGCATGATCGATGGCCGGTTTGCGACCGCGCGCGCGATGCACAGGCGTTGTTGCTCGCCGCCGGAGAGCGCGATCGGCATCGATTTTTCGCGGCCCGCAAGGCCGACCTTGTCGAGCGCGGCACGCGCCCGCCGCGCGGCTTCAGCCGGTGCGCTCCCGCACACGACGAGCGGCAGCACCACATTTTCGAAGACGCTGCGGTCGTGCAGGAGCTTCTGGTCCTGGAAAACGAGGCCCAGGTTGCGGCGCAGGAACGGAATCGCACCGCGCCGCAGCGCGCCTACGTTCTGACCGTTGACCACCACCGATCCGGAGGTGGGACGCTCGATCACCGGAACAAGTTTGAGCGCGGTCGTCTTGCCCGCACCCGAGTGGCCGGTCACGCAGGCAAAGTCGCCCGCACCGACCACGAAGCTCGCGTCGCGCAGCGCCTCGAAACCCTCCGGGTAGCGCTTCGAGACGTGGCTGAATGCGATCGCGGGGCTCGCCAGCGCCGGGTCCTCAGTCGAGCAGTGCGGCGGCGAAGTCGCGCGCGGCGAACGGCCGTAGGTCGTCGATCCCCTCGCCTACGCCGATGAACGCCAGCGGGACCGGGCGTGTCTTCGCAATCGCCGCGACAATACCGCCTTTCGCGGTGCCGTCGAGCTTGGTGAGAACGAGGCCGGTGAGCCCGAGCGCCTCGTCGAACGTCTTCACCTGCGCGAGCGCGTTCTGCCCGGTGTTCGCGTCGAGCACGAGCAGCACCGCATGGGGCCCGGTCGGGTCGGCCTTGGAAATGACGCGCCGGATCTTCTTCAGCTCCTCCATCAGATGGAGCTGGGTGGGCAGCCGGCCCGCCGTGTCGGCGATGACCACGTCGACGCCGCGCGCCCGGGCGGCGGCGATTGCGTCGAAGATCACCGCGGCCGGATCGCCACCTGCCTGCGCGACGACGTCGACGCGATTGCGCTCTCCCCAGACGGCGAGTTGCTCACGCGCCGCCGCACGGAAGGTGTCGCCTGCGGCGAGCAGCACCGAGAGACCGTTGCCTTGGAGCCACTTCGCCAGCTTGCCGATGGATGTGGTCTTGCCCGCGCCATTGACGCCTGCGATCATGATTACGAACGGCTTTTGCGTCGTTGCATCGAACGCGCGCTCAAGCGGGGCGATGAGCGTAGCGATTTCATCGGCGAGCGCGGCCTTGAGCGCCTGCGGCGTGTCCAGGCGGTCTCGCTGCGCGCGCGCACGCAGCCGTTCGAGGAGGTGCTGCGTGGCATCGAGCCCGGCGTCGGCGGAGATCAGGGCGGTCTCGAGCTCCTCGAAGAGTGCCTCGTCGACACGGGTCCCGCCGAAGACACCGGCGAGCTGCGAGCCGGTCTTCCTCAAGCCCTGGCGGAGGCGGGCGAACCACGAAGCCTCCTGGGTAGCGTCGTCGGGTTTGTTGCGGAACGAGAACACGGGGTGCCGGCGCGGTGAGCCGCAAAGACAGGGCTAAGATCTGCAGCGGATTCTAGCAGAGCGTCTCTCGTGAGCCCCCGCACCCGCACGCCTCGCACTCCGCCCGCACGCCTCAGCCGTGTGCGCATCATCGCCGGCGCGTGGCGCAGCCGGATTGTCACCTTCCCCGCGGAGCCCGGCCTGCGGCCCACTCCGGATCGCGTGCGTGAGACCTTGTTCAACTGGCTCGGCCAGGACCTTGCCGGCAAGCGGTGCCTCGACCTTTTCGCCGGTTCCGGCGCCCTCGGGTTTGAGGCGCTCTCGCGCGGCGCTTCCGAAGTCGTCATGGTGGAGCGCTCTCGCCTCGTCGCGGTGGCGCTGCGCGAGAGCGCGGCGCGCCTCGGCGCAACCGGGTTCCGGCTCGTTGTCGGCGATGCGCTACACTTCCTCGCCGCTCCGGGCACCGGCCGGTTCGACATCGTGTTCGTCGATCCGCCCTACGGGAGCGGTCTCGTCGCCGAGGTCTTGCCGCGGCTGTCCGGCGTGCTCGCACGTAGCGCGGCAGTCTACGTCGAGAGCGATGCGGTGGTCGGGGTGGATCGACCCTGGCGCGTGCGCAAGCACGGTCGCGCCGGCGCGGTGCACTATCACCTCATGGAGATGGGAGACCAAGGTGATCAAGGCTGTCTACCCGGGAACGTTTGACCCGCTCACTCGCGGACACGAGGACCTCGTGCGGCGCGCGGTGGCGCTGTTCGGCAGTCTGGTCGTTGGGATCGCCGCTAGCCGCTTCAAGCATCCGTTCTTCGCCGCAGACGAGCGGGTGCAGATGGCGCGCGACGTGCTCTCCACCTATCCGAACGTGACCGTGCTCAGCTTCAGTGGCCTGCTGCGCGACTTCGTGCTCGCCCAGAAGGCGCGGGTGATCGTGCGCGGCCTGCGCGCCGTGTCGGATTTCGAGTACGAGTTCCAGATGGCGGGAATGAACCGCAGCCTCATTCCCGACATCGAGACGGTGTTCCTGACGCCCGACGAGAACTACCAGTTCATTTCCGCGACGATCGTGCGGGAGATCGCGATGCTCGGCGGCGACGCGTCGAAGTTCGTGCACCCGATCGTCAACGAGCGCCTGCGCGCCAAGGTGATGCAGCTCGGCGGGTAGCCGGAGACGGCCGGGATGGCGCTGCGCATCACCGACGAGTGCATCAACTGTGACGTGTGCGAGCCGGAGTGCCCGAACGGGGCGATCGCGCAGGGCGCGGAGATCTACGTGATTTACCCCCACCGTTGCACCGAGTGCGTGGGGCACTTCGATGCGCCGCAGTGCCGGACGGTCTGCCCGGTCGACTGCATCCCGCTCGATCCGGACTTCGTCGAGACGAGAGACCAGCTGTTCGCGAAGTACCTGCGGCTGGCCGCGGGGAAGAAGCCGGCAGCCGTCGGCTGACCGCGCCGCCGGGCAGGGTGTTGAAATTCGGGGGATACATTCCCCCGGCCCCCCTAAATCAGGGCCGGTTGAAACTCGGATTCCCTCTGGATATCGATCGCCCTGAGCAGGAGCAGAGCGTCGGGAAACTGATTTTCAACCGCCGACTAGGCCGCCTTCGCGAGGAGCGCTTCCTTGGCGTCGAGCACGCGATCGATTTCCGCAGCGAGGTGATGGATCGTGTCGAGCTGGTGCATTAGGGTGGTTTCCACTTCTTCCAGCTCTCCCACCCGGTCCTCGAGCGTGTCGGTGGCCTGGTGGATGCGCTTTATCGACTCGAGTCGGCGGCGCAGCTGCATCTGGTGTTCGCGCACCTGCAGCTCCATCGGCGACATGATCGCGCGCAGCCAGGCCTCGGACTCCTTGTTGGCGTACTGGTAAATGCGCCGCACCTGGCTCGCGCACGTGTCGAAGAACTTGTGCGTCAGCGTGAGCTGCTCGTTTGTCAGCATCGTGTAGACGGTGTCGAACTGGACCTGAAAAGTGCGCTCGACCCGGTCGAACTGCTTCTGGAACCGCAGCAGCGAGAAGCCCTGCGGCGCGACAAGGCGCAACCTGTGCTCCGCGGCGAACTTGCGGTACATCGCCTGCATCATCGTCTGGATCTCTGCGATCACGTCGCTCGCGCGCTCGAGCTTGCCGCGCACGCCGTCGAAGTAGCCCTGCATGGCTGCGCGCAGACGTGGCGTTATCCGCGCGCGACTCATCGAGCGCAGGGCACGCTTCGACTCGTCGTTCAGGGCATCCATGCCCAGGTGCGTGAAGAGCGTGTTGGTGAGCTGCGAGAACACCCCGCGCGTCGCCTGGAACCGCGCCAGCCCGCGCTCGAACTCCTCTTTCTCGAAGCGCACCTTGCGCATCATCTCCTCGACCATGTCGAGGTTGCGACCGCGTAGGCTGCGCAGATCGGCGAGCTGCTCCAGCACGCCAGTGAGCCGCGCCTCCAGGATCGAGCACGTGTTGAGCAGGAGGTCGACGACCTCGTGACGGGTGGTCTCCCGTACGATTGCCTGCTTCCCGGGAATCAGCTGTGCTGAGAGGGTGCGCTCGAGCACCGGCAGGCGGCTGCGGCCGAGCAGACGATCGTCCTCGGTGATCTTCGCGACCAGCCCCTTCTGCGCGGACACCGCAAGCACCTGCTCGTCGGGCACGCCCAGCACCTCGCCGACGAAGCCCATCTGACGGTCGATCTCGGCGTCGATCTCCTCCTCGCTGCGCAGACCGTCCCACAGCGTGTCGATCTTGTTCAGAACGACGTAACGCCCCTTCTGGTGGCCCGGCGTGAGCGCGAGGTACTCGCGCCAGACGTCGGCGTCGCTCTTCGCGACGCCGGTGTCGATCGCGAGGACGAACAGCACCGCGTGGGCGTTCGGCAGCAGGTTGAGCGTCAGCTCGGGCTCGGCGCCGATTGCGTTGAGGCCTGGGGTATCGAGGATCACCAGCCCCTGCTCGAGCAGCGGGTGCGGGAAGTTGATGCCCGCATGGCGCCAGCGCGGGATCTCGACCATGCCATCGGCGGCGAAGCCCGCCGACTGGCTCGTCTCGTGCTGGAGGAAGAGCCCGTAGTGCTTGGCCTCCTCGATCGGCACGCGCTTGGTCGCACGCACTTGCTGGAACGCCTCGACCAGCGACCGCGCGTCGCTCACGTCGAGCGGCACGCATTCCCATTCGTCGGGGAAGCGCTTTAACTCGCTCGTGGTCGCGTTGGTAGCCCGCGTCTCGATGGGGAGCAGATGGATCGCCGGCGGACCCGACGGGTCCCAGGCGAGCTCGGTCGGGCACATCGTCGTGCGGCCGCTGGAGGACGGCAGCAGGCGCCGGCCGTAGTCGGCGAAGAAGATTGCGTTGATCAGTTCCGACTTGCCGCGCGAGAACTCGGCGACGAATGCGATCGTGAGCTTGTCTTCGTCCAGCCGCTCGAGCAGCTGCGCGATGCGCAACTCTGTCTGGGCGTCGGCGAGCTCGTTAACTTGCAGCCAACGCCGAAACGCGACGATCCGCGCCGCCACGTCGGCCCGCCAGGCGCTGTAGTCCTGGAAGCGCTGGACCAGGCTCGCGGTGACTTCCGGCGGGAGGGCCGACGTGTCCATGCGTGCTTACTGTAGCATGTGGACAGAATCCCGCAAGTCTCCGACTCGAAAGGGAAAGTTGCGGTCCGAGGCCAGCTCCCGGACCTCAGCGGGGCTGGCAGTCCGGGCAATACCAGGTCGAGCGTTGCCCTTGGGTGATGCGGCGCACTTGCGACCCGCAGACGCGGCAAGGCGCGCCTTCGCGGTCATAGACGAAATGCCGTTGCTGGAAGTAACCCGACGAGCCGTCCGAGTGCACGAAGTCCCGCAGGCTGCTGCCGCCTGCGGTGAGCGCATCCTGCAGCGTGCTGCGCACCGCCTCCGCGAGCCGCTCGCAGCGCGCGGCGGAGAGCCGCCCGGCGGCCGTGCGCGGGTGGATGCGGGCGCGGAACAGGCTCTCGCTCGCGTAGATGTTGCCCACGCCCACGACCACCTTCTGATCCATCAAGGCCTGCTTGATCGCCACGCGCCGGCCGCGCGTTGCCGCGTGCAGGAGCCGCCCGGTAAACGCAGGGGAGAGCGGCTCCACGCCGAGGTGCGCGAGGAGGGGATGGCGGGCGGGATCGCCGGTGTGCCAGAGCACGGCGCCGAAGCGACGCGGGTCGCGCAAGCGCAGCATCACGTCGCCGACCCCGAGGTCGAAGTGGTCATACGGTCCCGGTGGCTCGCCCGCGCGCACCACGCGCAGGCTGCCCGACATGCCGAGATGGACGATCAGTGTTCCCTTCCCGCAATCGAGCAACAGGTACTTCGCGCGCCGGCGGACCGCCCTGATCCGGGTGCCGAGGAGCGTCGCCGCGAGGCCGGTGGGCACGCGCCAGCGCAGTCGCGGTTCGCGGACGGTCACGGCGGTGATCGTGCGGCTGCGGAGCACGGGGGCGATGCCACGCCGGGTGATCTCGACTTCGGGAAGCTCGGGCATCGTACGCTCGTCGCTCTCGCAGCGGCCCTGCATTACTCCGCTCCGGCGGAGACGCTCTTCTTGTAGCGGCGGTGAAATATACTAAACTCGCGTGTCGATCGGCAGCACCGGCCACCCCTATGACTCCGTTCTTCCCCCGACTCGTGATCCGCCGCGCGCTGCGCTTCTTTGCGCTATACGTGCTTGCAGGGTTGCTCGCGGCCTGCGCGGGCCAGCCCTCGCGAACCGCGACCGCGCAAGCACCGGATGCCGAAGCGGCCGGAAAGAAGCGGTCGGCCGACGAGCCCGGCGCGGCAACTGCCCGCGAACCGGAGTTGCCGAAGCAGGAGCTCACTAGTGAGACGGTATACGAGTTCCTGCTGGCGGAGATCGCCAGCCAGCGCGGCAACGCGACGCTGTCGGCGCAAGCCTACGCCGATCTCGCGCGCAGGACGAAGGACCCCCGCGTGGCCGAGCGTGCCACCCAGATCGCCCTCGAGGCCCGCATGCCGGAAGCCGCGATCGAGTCGGCGAAGGTCTGGGCGGACGCGGCGCCCGACTCGCCGCGCGCGCTCGGGGCGGCGGCGAGCCTGCTCGTCAGCGCCAACCGGGTTGACGAGGCGCAGCCCTACCTGAAGCGCATCCTCGCGGCCTCCGGCGAGAGCAGGGGCGACGGCTTCCTGCAGATCAACCGCCTGCTCGCCAACAATCCGGACAAGGGCGCATCGCTGCGCGCGATGCAAAGCCTGGCCGCGCCGTATCCGGCGCTCGCTGAGGCCCGGTTCGTCGTCGCCGCCAGCGCCGCCAACGCGGAGCAAGACGAGCTCGCGCTGAAGGAGATCCGCGCGGCGTCGCAGCTCAAGCCCGACTGGGAGCTCGCGGCGCTGTTCGAGGCGCAGCTGCTGCAGAAGAAGTCGAACGCCGCTGCAAGCGAGCGTCTTGCGCAGTACCTCAAGGAGTACCCGAAATCGCGCGAGGTGCGGCTCGCGTACGCGCGCATGCTCGTCGCGGACAAGAAGTATCCGGACGCGCGACTCGAGTTCGAACGGCTGGTCAAGGAGTACCCCGACAACACCGACGTTGTGTTCTCCGTTGCAGTGCTGTCGATGCAGCTCGAGGACTGGCCCGCCGCCGAGACTAACCTGAAGCGCCTGCTCGACCTCGGGTACCGCGACCGCGACGCCGTGCGGTTCTACCTCGGTCAGGTGGCCGAGGAGCAGAAGCACTTCCCGGACGCGCTCCAGTGGTACTCGGAAGTGACGCGCGGCGATCAGTTCATGCCGGCGCAGATCCGCTCCGCGCAGGTGCTGTCGAAGCAGGGTGACCTCGACGGGGCGCGGAAGTACCTGCAGCAGGTCAACGCGCAGAGCAACGACCAGCGGGTGCAGCTCATCCTCGCCGAGGCGCAGCTGCTGCGCGACGCCAAGCAGGAGAAGGAGGCGTTCGGAGTCGTCGACCAGGCGCTCGACAAGTTGCCGAACCATCCCGACCTGCTCTACGACCACGCGATGCTCGCGGAGAAGGTCGACCGCGTCGACATCCTGGAATCGAGTCTGCGCAAGCTGATCCGCATCAAGCCGGACCATGCGCACGCGTACAACGCGCTCGGCTACACGCTCGCCGACCGCAACCAGCGCCTCGAGGAGGCGCAGGAGCTGATCGACAAGGCGCTCAAGCTCTCGCCCGACGACGCTTTCATCATGGACAGCATGGGCTGGGTGCTGTTTCGCCAGGGCCAGGCGGAGGCGGGGCTCAAGTACCTGCAGCGCGCGTACTCCATCCGTCCCGACGCAGACATCGCGGCGCACCTCGGTGAGGTGCTGTGGGCGCTCGGCCGGCGCGACGAGGCACGCAAGGTCTGGGACGAGGCGCTTAAGAAAACGCCCGACAGCGAAGTCCTGACGAAGACCGTCCAGCGGCTCGGCAAGTAGCCCGCCCTTTCCGCGCGCGCGTCGCGCGGAGACGCGATGCGCACGCACTCCATCCTCCTGCTTGCCACAGTTGCCACGGCGCTCCTCGGCGCGTGCGCGAACCTTCCGCCGCCGGTCCCGCGCGCGGGCGAGTTCGCGGTCGTCGGGCGCGTCGCCGTACGCTACGGTGACGAAGCCGCGAGCGGTCGCGTTGTGTGGCGGCACAGCGACGCCGACGACGATCTCGTGATCTCCACGCCGCTCGGGCAGGGCATCGCCGAGATCACGCGACGCGAGGGCGTGTACACGCTCGTCGGCGCTGACCGGCAACGGTTCACCGCGAGCGATCCGGAGCGGCTCACCGAGCAGGCGCTCGGATACGCGCTACCGCTCGACGGCCTGCCCGACTGGCTGCGGGGACGGGCGCAGCCCGGCGTGCCGGCCGAGGCGCGCTACGACGGCCAGCGGCTCGCCGAGCTGCGCCAGCAGGGCTGGACGATTGAGTATCTCGCATACGAGGACGACGGACGCCTGCCCAGACGCCTGCGGCTCACGCGCGGCGCGCTCGACATCCGGCTCGCGATCGAGGAATGGCAGGTGGCACCCCAATGAGTGCGCCGGGCCGCCCCAAGCGCGAATCCTTGGCGCGCAGCGCCAAGGTAAGCCCATGAGTGCGCCGGGCCGCCCCAAGCGCGAATCCTTGGCGCGCAGCGCCAAGGTAAGCCCATGAGTGCCGCCTGGGAGCGCCGCTGGCCGGCGCCTGCGAAGCTGAATCTCATGCTGCACGTCGTGGGCCGTCGGGCCGACGGCTACCACTGCCTGCAGACCGTGTTCCGACTGATCGAGCTTGCCGACACGCTTGCCTTCGCGCCGCGGGACGACCGCGCGATCCGGCTCGCGGCGCCGCTTCCGGGCGTTCCCGAGGACGCCGATCTCACCGTGCGCGCTGCGCGCCTGCTCCAGGCGGAGACCGGCTGCGCCCAGGGTGCGACCGTCGCGATCGAGAAGCGCATCCCGGTCGGGGGCGGTCTGGGCGGCGGAAGCTCGGACGCGGCGACCACGTTGATCGCGCTGAACGAGCTGTGGGAAACGGGTCTCGCGCGCGTGGACCTGGCCCGCATCGGACTCGCGCTCGGTGCGGATGTGCCGTTTTTTCTGTTCGGCCGGAACGCCCTTGGCGAGGGCATCGGCGAGGTGCTGACGGCGCTCGATTTGCGCCCCGCATGGTACGTCGTGATCGCACCGCAAGTCGCTGTCTCGACGCGAGAAATCTTCGCTGCAAGCGAATTGACACGAGATACGAAACCGCTCAAGATTACGGCCTTTTTCGCGGGGCTCGGAAGAAATGATCTCGAGCCGGTGGTGCGAGCGAGGTTTCCGGAAGTCGCGCGGGCGATCGATTGGCTGGCGAGCCACGGCGAAGCGCGGATGAGTGGCTCCGGGTCGAGCGTGTTCGCGACGTTCGAACACGAAGGCGAGGCCCGGGCGGTCGCGGCAAAGGTTCCCGGGGAATGGCGTGCGTGGGCGGTCCGCGGATTGGACCGTCATCCGCTTGCCCCCGCGCAATGATTCTGATTCGGCAACTGGGGAGTCGCCAAGCTGGTTAAGGCAGCGGATTTTGATTCCGCCATACGAGGGTTCGAATCCTTCCTCCCCAGCCATTTCTTCAGCTAGAGAGAGGATCGCAGCCGCGGGGCGGCGATTCTCCTGAGATCGGGGAGTGCGAGGGGGTGTGCCCCTCGCGTCGTGACAGCTAGCACGATAGAGCAACCGAGCCGCCAGCTGCGAGGCGCCTTGCGGCTGGCGTTTTTTCTGATCCGGCGCTGATTGAACACACCGAACACACCGAACACACCGAACACACCGAACACACCGAACAGACGCGACGACACCGATGGCGTACGAGAACCTGATGGTTTTCACGGGGAACGCGAATCCCCTGCTCGCGCACAATGTCGTCAAGCGCCTGAACATTCCGATCGGCCACGCGGTCGTCGGCAAGTTCTCCGACGGCGAGGTGATGGTCGAGATCTTGGAAAACGTCCGCGGCAAGGACGTGTTCATCCTGCAGCCGACGTGCACGCCGACCAACGACAGCCTGATGGAGCTGCTCGTCATGGTCGACGCGCTGCGGCGCGCCTCCGCCGGCCGCATCACGGCGGCGATGCCGTATTTCGGCTATGCGCGCCAGGACCGGCGGCCGCGTTCGGCGCGCGTCGCGATCAGCGCGAAGGTGATCGCCAACATGCTCGCCGCGGTCGGCATCGACCGCGTGCTCACGATGGATCTGCACGCCGACCAGATTCAGGGTTTCTTCGACGTGCCGGTGGATAATGTCTACGCCGCGCCGGTGCTGCTTGGCGACGTGTGGAAGCACAACTACGAGAACGTGATCGTGGTTTCGCCGGACGTCGGCGGCGTGGTCCGTGCGCGTGCGCTCGCCAAGCGGCTCGAGTCCGACCTCGCGATCATCGACAAGCGGCGGCCGCGGCCGAACGTCTCGGAGGTGATGAACATCATCGGCGAGGTCGAGGGTCGCACTTGTGTGATCATGGACGACATCGTCGACACCGCGAACACGCTCGCGCGGGCGGCGGAGGCCTTGAAGGAACAGGGCGCAATCAGCGTGCTCGCCTACTGCACCCATGCGGTGCTGTCGGGGAACGCGGTGACCCGCATCGAGGAGTCGTCGCTCGACGAGGTCGTGGTGACCGACACGATTCCGCTGCGTCCCGACGCGCAGGCGTGCAAGAAGATCCGCGCGCTCTCGGTGGCCGGGCTGTTGGCGGAGACGATCCTCAGGATCTCGAACGAGGACTCGGTGTCCTCGCTGTTCATGGAATAGAGAACCGATTCACGCAACCCCGGCGGTGCCTGGTCGCGGGCCCGCCGGCTCAACCTAGGAGCAACACATGAAAATCGAAATCAGCGCTGCGAAGCGCACGGTGCAAGGCACGAGCGCGAGCCGCCGCCTGCGCCACGCCGGGCGGGTTCCCGGCGTCCTCTATGGCGGCAAGGATGCACCGGTCAACATCGAGCTCGAGCACAACGCGCTCTTCCAGGCCGCGCGCAAGGAGGCGTTCCACGCCTCGGTGCTCACGCTCAAGCTCGACGGTCAGCCGCAGCACGTGCTCCTGCGGGCGCTGAACATGCACCCGTGGAAGCTCGAGGTCCAGCACGTCGACTTCCAGCGCGTGCTCGCCGACCAGAAGATTCACATGCGCGTGCCGCTGCACTTCGTGAACCAGGAGAGCTCTCCCGCGGTGAAGGCGGCCGGCGCGGTCGTGAACCACGTGTTGAACGACCTCGACGTCTCGTGCCTGCCCGCCGATCTGCCGGAGTTCATCGAGGTGGACCTCTCGAACCTCACTATCGGCCACTCGGTACACGTGAAGGAACTGAAGCTCCCCAGCGGCGTCGAGCCGGTCCTGCATCGCGGCGAGAACCCGGTGGTCGCGTCGGCGAGCATCCCGCGCGCGGCGGAGGTCGAAGAGGCGGCCGTGGTCGAGGAGGTCGTGCCGGCGTCGATGGTGCCGGCGGCGAAGCAGCAGCCGGAGAAGCCGGAAGCAGCCGCGCCCGAGAAAGGCGAGAAGCCCGCCAAGGAAGAAAAAGAGAAGAAGAAGTAAGGCAGAGCGCAGCCGAGAGGGCGCGGCGGGCCACCGTCGCGCCTTTTTTCTATGTCGATAAAGCTCATCGCAGGTTTGGGCAACCCGGGACGCGAGCACGCGCGCGACCGGCACAACGTCGGCTTCTGGCTGGTCGATCGGCTTGCCGCGGCGCATGGCGCCGCGCTCAGGAAGGATGCGAAGTACCAGGCGCTGGTCGCGCGAATTCCTGCGCCGGCCGGCGATGTCTGGTTGTGCGAGCCGCAGACCTACATGAACCTGTCGGGGAGGAGCGTCGGCGGCCTCGCGCGGTTCTACAAGATCGAGCCGGAGGAGATTCTTGTCGTGCACGACGAGCTCGACTTTCCGCCGGGCACAGCGAAGATGAAGCTCGGCGGCGGCGTGGCCGGGCACAACGGCCTCAAGGACATCCAGGCGCAGCTCGGCACGCAGGGCTTCTGGCGGTTGCGGATTGGCATCGGGCATCCGGGCGACCGCGATGTGGTCGTCGACTACGTGCTCAACTCACCGACGCCGGACGAGCGCACGCTCATTGAAGCATCGGTCGAGCGCGGCCTGGAGATCATGCCGCTCGTGCTGGCGGGGGACCTGCAGGGCGCGATGCATCGGCTGCACAGCAGCAACCGCGAAACAGGAAACGACAAACAGGACAAGGGCGACCTGCCCGGGCCTAAGGAGTGAACGCGTGGGTTTGAGATGTGGAATCGTCGGCCTGCCGAACGTCGGCAAGTCGACCCTGTTCAATGCGCTGACCAAGGCGGGCATTGCCGCCGAGAACTATCCGTTCTGCACGATCGAGCCGAATATCGGCATCGTCGAAGTGCCCGACGCTCGCCTTGCGCGGCTCGCTGCAATCGCCAAGCCGCAGAAGGTCATCCCCGCCGCGGTCGAGTTCGTCGACATCGCCGGCCTCGTCGCGGGCGCGTCCAAGGGTGAAGGGCTCGGCAACCAGTTCCTCGCGAACATCCGCGAGACCGACGCGATCGCGCACGTCGTGCGCTGCTTCGAGGACCCGAACGTCGTCCACGTCGCGGGGAAGATCGATCCCGTATCGGACATCGAAACGATCAACACCGAGCTCGCCCTCGCCGACCTGCAGACCGTGGAGAAGCAGCTCTCGCGCTACCGCAAGGTGGCGAAGACCGGAGGCGACAAGGAGGCGCAGCGTCTGGTCGCCGTGCTCGAGCGGGTACTGCCCGTCCTCGACGAAGCGAAGCCGGCGCGCACGGTGGATCTCTCGAAGGAGGAGTTGTTCGTCCTGCGACCGCTGTTCCTGCTCACGATGAAACCGACGCTGTACGTCGCGAACGTCGGGGAGCACGGCTTCCACGACAACCCGCTCCTCGCACGCGTCGCGGCGCATGCGGCGAAGGAGGGCGCGCCGGTGGTGCCAATCTGCGCGGCGCTCGAGGCGCAGATCGGCGATCTTTCCGACGAAGATAAGAAAATATTCCTCGCGGACATGGGCATGGAAGAGCCCGGCCTCAACCGCGTCATCCGCGCGGGCTACAAGCTCCTGGGCCTGCAGACCTACTTCACCGCCGGTCCGAAGGAGGTGCGTGCGTGGACGGTCCAGGTCGGCGCGACCGCGCCCCAGGCCGCAGGGGTCATCCACACGGACTTCGAGCGCGGCTTCATTCGCGCCGAGGTTATTCCGTTCGACGACTACGTCGCCAACAAGGGCGAGGCCGGCGCGAAGGAGGTCGGGAAGATGCGCGTGGAGGGCAGGGAGTACGTCGTGCATGACGGGGATGTAATGCACTTCCGCTTCAACGTCTGATATGCCGTCACGCGAAAGCGGCTCGTGGCTCCGGCGAGAGCGGTGGCGCGTGACGTTATATCTGCCCGCGTTCGAGCGGACAGCAAGCTGCCGCTCAACGTGGGCAACGGCAGCGTGCCAGAGCTTCCGGATATAGCGGTTTACATCACGGCGCTCGAGCGGCGCGTCCTCGGGCAGCCGATCGAGCGCGTTCGACTTGCCAATCCGTTCGTGCTGCGGACGGCAGTGCCGCTCATCGCATCCGCCGAAGGGAAACGCATCCTCGGGCTGCGGCGCATCGGCAAGCGCATCGTGCTTGCGCTCGAAGGCGAGCTGTTTCTGGTCCTGCATCTGATGGTCGCGGGACGGCTGCGCTGGCTTGCGCGCAACGCGAAGCCGCCCGGCCGCATCACGCTCGCGATGTTCGAGTTTCCGGAGGGACAGCTCGTGTTCACCGAAGCCGGTACGAAGCGCCGCGCGTCGCTCCATCTGGTGCAGGGCGAGGCGGCCGTCAACGCGATGGACCCGGGCGGCCTCGAGGTGATGACCGCGGATCTTGCGGCGTTCGCCGCGCGGCTGAAGTCGGAGAACCACACACTGAAGCGCGCCCTGACCGATCCCCGTCTCTTCAGCGGCATTGGCAATGCTTATTCGGACGAGATCCTCCATCACGCACGGCTCTCTCCCATGGCGCTCACGTCTTCGCTCACCGACGAAGCGGTCGCGCGGCTCCTCGAGGCCACCCGCACGACGCTCGCGGACTGGACCGTGCGGCTGCGTGCGGACGCCGGCGACGAGTTCCCCGAGAAGGTCACCGCGTTTCGCGACGGCATGGCCGTTCATGGCCGCTACCGACAGCCGTGCCCGGTGTGCGGGTCACCGGTGCAGCGGATCGTCTACGCGGAGAACGAGGTGAACTACTGCGCGCGCTGCCAGACCGGCGGGAAGATTCTGGCCGACCGGGCGTTGTCGCGACTGCTCCACAAGAGCTGGCCGCGGAACATAGACGAGCTGGAATGAGCCGGCCGCGCCGCAGCAACGGTCGCGGCCATCTCGGGCGGCGACCGGGCGCATAATCCGCGCGAGGAGGAGGAGACCATGACAAGATCACTCCGCGCGCTTGCCGCGCTCGCCGCCACACTCCTCCTCGCCGCGGCCGCGCACGCCCAGGCGTGGCCGGCGAAGCCGATCCGCTGGATCGTTCCGTACCCGCCCGGCGGCATCACCGACACCGTCACGCGGCTCGTGACCCAGCGCGTGAGCGAGGCGCTCGGCCAGCCGATCGTCGTCGAGAACCGCCCCGGCGCGAACTCGATCCTCGGCGCCGATCTCGCGGCGAAGGCGGCGCCCGACGGTTACACGTTTCTCACCGTGATCGCGGCGCACGCCGCCAACGCGACCCTCTATGCGGGCAAGCTGCCGTTCGATCCGGTCAAGAGTTTCGCGCCGGTGTCGCTGGCCGCGAGCGCGCCACTCATCATGACTGCGAGCAACGCATTCCCGGCGAAGGACGTGCGCGAGCTGATCGCCTACGCGAAAGCAAATCCCGGGAAGGTGTCGTTCGGTTCGAGCGGCATCGGCGCAGCGGCGCACCTCACCACCGAGCTGCTCAAGCAGACCGCGGGCATCGACATGGTGCACGTGCCGTACAAGGGCACGGCACCCGCGCTGCAGGGCGTCATGGCGAACGACATCCAGATCCTCGTCGACGTGCCGAGCTCGCTGATGCCGCACGTCCGCTCGGGCAAGATCAAGGCGCTGGGGATGTTCTCGAAAGCTCGAGTGACCGGTGCGCCCGAGGTGCCGACCGTTGCCGAAGCCGGTGGCCCGCCGATCGAGTCGGCGACCTGGGTCGCCTTCCTCGCGCCGGCGGGCACGCCGCGCGAGATCGTCGCGCGCGTCGCGCAGGAAGTCGCGAAAGCGGTCAACGCACCGGACCTCCGCGACAAGCTCGTGCAGATGGGCATCGAGCCGGTCGGGAACACACCGGACCAGCTCGCCCAGTTCATCAACGACGAGATCGCCAAGTGGGCGAAGGTGATCAATACCGCGGGCGTGAAGGCGGAGCAGTGACTCCGACGGGCGCCGCGGTCGCGCCCGTCTGATCCGGAAGCCGCCGCCGCCGGCGTTCAACCCGGCGCGGCGGCGGTCCGCAAGCCGCTGCGGTGTAGACTCCGCACGCGTTTTCCATCTCCTACCGAAGCCAATCCATGAACGAAACTGCAGCCCGCGAGGTTGTACTCGTGCGCGCGGTCGAGTCGACCGAAGCCGGCCGCGCGCTCTGGAGCGACGAGGACCGGGCGTGGGCGAGTCGCGCCGCCGCGGAGGTGGTCGGCGCGGGTGCGCCGCTCGAGCGTTTCGTCGCCCGCCGCGCGTCGCTCGCGATCGAGCGGCTCTCGGGCGCGCATGCCG
>Ga0315278_10001519_pt1 | contig 20413 bp, 19 predicted proteins | sample YL17G06_0_MG_FD_203880 | JGI IMG/M metagenome (GOLD analysis project Ga0315278, IMG submission 203880) | Sediment microbial communities from Yellowstone Lake, YNP, Wyoming, USA - YL17G06_0 | ecosystem: Environmental > Aquatic > Freshwater > Lake > Sediment | place: USA: Wyoming | collected... | reverse complement strand
GGCCCGGCGCCTGGTTCAGATAGACCATCAGGAAGCGCGCGAGCGGATATTTGCCCGCGTAGACGTCCGCTGCCTCCGCCTTCGCGAATGGCGCGCCGTCCTTGGCCGCGAGATCGAGCGCCTTCACACTCGAGGTCTTGTAGCCGATGCCGCTGTAGCCGATGCCGAAGGTGTCCTCGGTGACGCCTTGCACCACCGACGCCGAACCCGGTTGCTCCTTCACGTCGTCGCGGAAGTCGCCGCCGCAGAGCGCGTGTTCCTTGAAGTAGCCGTAGGTGCCCGACGCCGAGTTGCGGCCGTAGAGGCTGATGCGCCGACCGGCGTACATGCCCGTGAGCCCGAGCTGCGACCACTGCTCCAGCGCGCTCGGCGCGCCGCAGCGACGCGTCTTCGAGAAGAGCGCATCGACCTGGGGCAGCGTGAGCTTCTCCAGCGGGTTGTCCTTGTTGACGTAGACCGCGAGCGCGTCGACCGCGACCTTGTAGGCTGTCGGCGCGTAGCCGAACTTCTTCTCGAACGCGTCGATCTCGGTGGGCTTCATCTCGCGACTCATCGGACCGATCTGCGCGGTGCCGTCGATCAGCGCTGGCGGCGCCGTCGAGGAGCCCTTGCCTTCGATCTGGATCCTCACGTTCGGATACTTGGCGCGGAAGGTTTCGGCCCACAGCGTCATCACGTTGTTGAGCGTGTCCGAGCCGATCGAGTTCAGGTTGCCGGCGACGCCGCTGACGGTCTTGTAGGCGGGGATCGAGGCATCGACCTTCACCGCCTCGGCGGCGGCGCCGTGCGGCGCGAGCCAGTTCGCCACTACGAGTGAAAGGACGAGACGCGAACGCTTCATGCAGTCCTCCTGGGGTCGGCTTCGAGATCGCTCGATCGCTTCGAGACGCTCCGTTGCGCCAGCGAGAACCTAGGGTGGCGGGACGACGTGGCCGCGAAGCATCTGTGACAGTTTCGTGACGGCCGGGTGCGAGAGCTGCCGAAGATCGAACCCTCGCGATACTCTCGGCCCGCGATGACGAAGAACGTGCCGCGATGACCCGCTCCGTCGAGCCCTTCCTGGGCGAAGTGAACGAGCTGATCCTGCGCATGGGAGGCTGCTGCGAGGCGATCCTCGCCAAGACGCTGCGCGCGCTCTTCGAGCGGAATGCCGGGCTCGCCCTCGAAGTTCGCGAAGACGACCTCGAGATCGACCGTCTCGACATCGCCATCAATGAGTCCGTGCTGCGTAGCCTCGCGCTGCAATCCCCGGTGGCCGACGACCTGCGCCGGCTGCTGGCCGCCAACGACATTGGCACCGACCTCGAGCGCGTCGGCGACCTGGCCCGCAACATCGCGAAGAGCGCGGCGCGACTCGCCGAGCGCGCGCCCGTGCCGCTCCCCCCACACCTCGAAGCGTTGGCGGTCGAATGCCAGGCGATCCTGCGCGACGCGCTCGACGCCTTCGTCCATCGCGACGCCGAGCGCGCCCGCAAGCTACTCGCCGAAGATGACCGCATCGACGACGATCAGGACCGCGTGATCCGCGAGGCGCTCGACGGGATTCGCGCCCAGCCGGACCTCTACCAGCAGGAGGTCGATTTGATCCTCGTCGCGAAGCACCTGGAACGCGTCGCCGATCACGCTACCAACATCGCCGAGTCGGTGATCATGATCGTCGAGGCGCGCAACGTGAAGCACGCCGAGAAACTCGCCCGCGTCCGCGCGTGAGTCAGGAATCGCGCTCTGGGGGCAGCTCCGCTTCCGCTTCGAGGCGCAGCGCTTCGATCGCGGCGCGGTAGTCCTTCGCGCCGAACACGGCCGTCCCAGCCACGAAGGCGGTAGCGCCCGCGCGCGCGGCGACGCCGATGACTCCCGGTTTCACGCCACCGTCCACTTGGAGTGTCACCGCGAGCCCACGCGCGTCGATCCAACTCCGCAGCTGCTCGATCTTCGGCAGCATCGAGTGGATGAACGACTGACCGCCGAAGCCCGGGTTCACGGTCATCACCAGGATCTGGTCGAGATCGCCCAGCACCGGTTCGATGGCCGAGGCCGGTGTCGACGGATTCAGCACCGCACACGCGCGCGCGCCCGCCTCGCGGATCTGCGCGAGCGTGCGGTGCAGGTGCGGACATACCTCGACCTGCACGCCGATCGTCGCAGCGCCCGCCCGCGCGAAGTCGCCGACGTATTTCTCGGGCTCGACGATCATCAGGTGGACGTCGAGCGGCAGCGAGGTCGAGCGCTTGACGGCCTCGACCACGATCGGGCCGATCGTGATGTTCGGCACGAAGCGGCCGTCCATCACGTCGACGTGGATCCAGTCGGCGCCGGCCTGTTCGACGGCCGCCACCTCGTCGGCGAGGTGGCCGAAGTCCGCCGACAGGATCGACGGCGCGATCACGATGCGTGTGCCCGGGCTCACGAGCTGCGCTCGATACGCGCGGCGAAGAAGCCGTCGGTGTCGTGGTGCTGCGGCCAGCAGCGCAGCACGGCGTCCGGTCCGACGAGCGATCGAAGCGACGGCGGGATCGTCGCTTCGGACGCGCGCCGCAACTCCGGTGCAGACGCGAGCAACCCCTTCACCACGTCGTCGTTCTCCTCGGGACAGAGCGTGCAGGTACTGTAGACGAGCGTTCCGCCGGGTCTCAAGCGTTTCGCTACGGCGCCGAGAATCGCGCGTTGCACGGCGGCGAGCTGCGCGATCGCTTCGGGCTGCACGCGCCAGCGCGCGTCGGGATTGCGCCGCAAGGCGCCGAGTCCCGAACACGGTGCGTCGACGAGGATGCGGTCGAAGGGCGCATCATCGAGCCCCTCGATCGCCGTTGCGCTCGCATCGGCGAGCAGCACGCGCAGGTTGTCGAGACCGAGTCGCGCGGCGTCGCGTGCGACGAGCCCGAGACGGCGCTCGTTGCGGTCGAGCGCGACCACCTGGCCGGCGTCGCCGACACGCTCCGCGATCGCCGTGGCCTTCGCCCCGGGCGCGGCGCAGGCGTCGAGCACGCGCTCACCCGGCTGCGGGTCGAGCAGCTCGACGACCAGTTGCGATGCTTCGTCCTGCACCGTCATGCGACCTTCCTGGAACGCGGAATCGTCGCCGGGATCGCCGCGGCGACCGAGCGTGACGCCGTCCGGCGCGAAGCGGCAGGCAGCAGCGAGCGGGAACCGCTCGCGAAGCTCGGCGAGCAGAGCGTCGCGACTGATGCGACGGCGGTTCGCGCGCAGCGTGCGCGGCGGCGTGGCGTTCGATGCGCTGGCAAGCGCCGCCGCCTCTTCCGCACCGAACGCCGCGATCCAGCGCTCCGCGATCCAGCGCGGGAACGAGAGCGTGTGCACGAGATGCGCGAGCGGGTCATCGGCGAGCGCCGGCAACACGATCGTGTCGCGCTCGCGTGCGAGCCGCCGCAGCGCGGCGTTCACGAGTCCCGCGGCACGCCCCACGCCAGTCGTGTGCGCGAGTCGCACCGACTCGGAAACGGCGGCAGCGTCGGGCACGCGATCGCAGAACACGAGCTGATAGGCACCGAGACGCAGCACCTGCACGATGCGGTGCTCGAGGCGCGCCAGCGGGCGACCCGTCACCTGCGCGAGCAGGAAGTCGAGGCGTCCGCGCCAGCGCAGCGTCCCGTAGGCCAGCTCCGTCGCGAAGGCACGGTCGCGCGGATCGAGCCGGCTCCTGGCGAGCGCCGCGTGCAGCGCGAGGTCGGCGTACGCGCCGCTGTCTTCGACGCGCTCGAGGACGCGCAGCGCGAGCGCGCGGGCGTCGTCGCGCTGCGGTCGTTCCGAACGCGGGCGTCCGTCCGCGGGCGCTGCCGGCGGGGCCGCGCTCACGAGCGGTGCATCCGCGTCAGGTAGCCCAGCTTCGGTCGCGCAGCCGTGCGACGCGCTCTTCCGTGAGCGGGTGCGTGCGCATCAGCTTCGCGAAGATGCCGGCGGCGCCACGGCCGCCCGTGAGCGGACTCACGATGAAGAGGTGTGCGGTCGCGGGGTTGGCATCCATCGGCAGCGCGCGCACGCCCATCTCGAGCTTCTCGAGCGATCGCGCCAGCGGCTCGCCCTCACCGAGCAGTCGCGCGGCCGATGCGTCCGCCTCGAACTCGCGCGAGCGCGACACGGCGAGCTGGAGCAGCGACGCCGCGAGGCCCGCGAAGATCGCGACACCGAGCAGCGCCAGCGGATTGCCGTCGTCGTCGTCCGAGCGGCCCCCACCGAAGATCGCCGCGAACTGGGCCATGTGGGCCAGCCAGGTGATCGCACCGACCAGCGTCGCCGCAACGCAGGAGATCAACGTGTCGCGGTTGCGCACGTGCGACAGCTCGTGGGCGAGCACGCCGCGCAGCTCGTCGCGGCTGAGGATGCGCAGGATGCCTTGGGTCGCCGCGACGGCCGCGTGCTCGGGATTGCGGCCGGTCGCAAACGCGTTGGGCGTCTCGCTGGGAATCAGATAGACCTTCGGCATCGGGATCTGCGCGCGCTGGGCCAGCTCGGCCACGATGCCGAACAGCTCGGGCGCCTTCGCCTCGCTCACTTCCTCGGCGCGGTACATGCGCAGCACGAGTCGGTCGCTGAACCAGTAGGCGCCGGCATTCATCAGCATCGCGAAGCCGAAGGCGATCGCTGCGCCCTGAGAGCCGGCGAGGAAGCTGCCGACCCAGACGAGCAGGCCCGAGAGCGCGATCAGCAGGATGCCGGTCTTCAGATTGTTCATGCCAGTCTCCGATGGCGGGGCGCGCGAAGCATCGTCGCCGAGTCTAACCGGCCAGGCGGGTACCATCGACGAGGGGATGACCGCGCAGGAACGCGCCGACGTCGAGGGGCCTGCCGCCGGCGCGCTGCAGGACGAGCGGGGCGAGCCAGCCGTCGCCGGTCGCGACGCGCAGCGTTGCTTCGCCGCCGAGGCGCAGCGTGCCGGGCGTGTCGTCGCAATGCCCGGCGAGCGAAGTCGCGGCGAGGATGCGCAAGCGCTCGCCCGGCAACGTCGTGAAGGCGCCCGGTCGCGGCGCCATGGCGCGCACGCGGCGCTCGAGCGCGACGGCCGCTTCGCGCCAATCGAGTCGCGCGTCGCCCACACCAAGCTTCGGCGCGAGCGTCGCGCGCGTGTCGTCCTGCGGTGTCCAGACGATGCGGCCGTCAGCAATCAGGTCGACGGCAGCCGCGATCGCGTCGGCGGCAAGCGTGGCGAGGCGTTCGGTGAGTTCGCCGGTCGTCTCGTGCGCGCCAATCGGCGTGCGCCGCACGACGGCACTGGGCCCCGCGTCCATCTCGCGCTCGACGCGCATCACCGAGACGCCCGTCTCGAGATCACCCGCGAGGATCGCGTGCGCGATCGGTGCGGCGCCCCGGTGTCGCGGCAGCAGGCTCGCGTGGGCGTTGATGAGATAGCCGTGGCTCGGCAGCTCGCGCACGCGTTTCGGCAGGAACTGGCCGAACGCGACGACGACGCCGAGATCGGCGGCGAAGCCGCGCAGTGTCTCGGCGAAGCCGGGTTCGCCGACCCGCTCGGGACGCAGCACCGGAACGCCCGCGCGCTCGGCGAGTTCCGCGACCGGCGAGGCTGTCACCTTCTGCCCGCGCCCGCGCGGCCGATCGGGCTGCGTCACAGCGGCGACCACGCGGTGCGGACCCGCGAGCAGGCGCGCGAGCGTCGGCACGGCGAACTCCGGGGTTCCGAAGAACAGCAGCCGCTGCGCGTTCAGAGCTTCGTCCCGATCGTTCCGATCTTGGTGTCGATCGGGGCGGGCGGGCGCTCGCCGTTGCTCGTCCAGCGCTCGCCCTCTTCCTCGAGCAGCTTCTTGCGCTTGCCGACGTAGAGGTTGCGTTTGAGGCGCGAGATGCGATCGATGAAGAGCACGCCGTCGAGATGATCGACCTCGTGCTGGAAGCACACGGCACGCAGCCCGCTGGCAGTCTCGACCACCTCGCGACCTTCGAGATCGAGCGCGCGCAACACGACGCGTTCCGCGCGTTTCACGTCGGCCGAAAAGTCCGGCACCGAGAGACATCCTTCGTTCCAGATCAGCTCGCCGCTGCGTTCGGTGATCTCCGGGTTCACGAAGACGCAAGGCTTGCGGTCGGCGTCTTCCGCGGTCCAGTTGGTGTCGAGGACGATCACCCGGATCGCCGCGCCGACTTGCGGGGCCGCGAGACCGATGCCAGGTTCGTCGTACATGGTCTCGAGCAGGTCGGCGGCGAGTTCGCGCAGCTCGTCGGTGATCTTCTCGATCGGTTCCGACGGGCGCCGCAGCCGCGAGTCGGGAAAGTGCAGGACGTCGAGGATCCCCATGGCCAGCGCAGGCTAGCGAATCCTCAGAGCATGTTGACCGGGTTCGCGTCGACCTGGATGCGCACGCCGGCGGTCTCCCGCCCGTGCGCCATTTCGGCGAGCGCGCGGCCCGCGTCGAGCACGCGCTTCTCGTCGCTGCCCTTCAGCAGCAACTGGAAGCGGAAGCGGTCGCGCAGGCGCGCGATCGGCGAGGGACCGGGGCCGAGCACCTGGAAGGCAAGCGACGGCGCTTCGCCCGCGGCGCCCACCGCGTTGCGCGCGTGCTGCGCCAGTCGCTCCGCGACCGCGAGCGTCTCGGCTTCTTCGGGTCCCGACACCAGCACGTGCACGAGGCGCCCGAGCGGCGGATAGGCGACTGCCGCGCGATACGCGAGTTCAGCGCGGTAGAAGGCTTCGTAGTCGTGCTGGCGCACCGGGCGGATCGCGTAGTGATCCGGCATGAAGGTCTGGATCACGACGCGGCCCGGCGCGGCGCCGCGTCCGGCGCGTCCCGCCACCTGCGTCAGGAGTTGGAAGGTGCGCTCGGCCGCGCGGAAGTCCGGGAAGTGCAGGCTCTGGTCGGCCGCCACCACGCCCACCACGCGGACGCCGGGGAAATGGTGTCCCTTCGCGACCATCTGCGTGCCGACGAGGATGTCGACGGTTCCCGCCGCGAGCGCCGCGAGCACGCGCTCCGTCTCGCCTCGCTTGGCGGCGGTGTCGCGATCGAGTCGCGCGATGCGCGCGCTCGGGAAGCGCCGCCGCACGTCTTCCTCGAGGCGTTCCGTGCCGAGTCCGAGCAGCGCCGTATCGGGTGCGCCGCACTTCGAGCAGGTCTCGGGCGGGTCGATCTCGTACTGGCAGTAGTGGCAGCGGAGTTTGTGATCGCCGGCGTGGTAGACCAGCGAGATCTCGCAGTGCTGGCAGCGCTCGGCGTGGCCGCAGTCGAAGCAGAAGATGCGCGTCGAGAAACCGCGCCGGTTGAGGAACAGGATCGCCTGCCCGCCGTCCGCGAGCGTTTCGGCCAGCGCCGCGTGCAACACGCGCGAGAGCACGAGTCGGCGACCGCGCGGGAGCAGCGCGCGCTCGACGCCGAGGTCGACCACTTCGACGGCCGGCAGCGGGCGCCCACCGATGCGATGCGGCAGCGAGAGCCGGCGCAACTCGCCGCACTCGGCGGCGTAGCGCGTTTCCAGCGCCGGCGTCGCCGAGCCGAGTACGAGCGGACAACCGGAGTCCGCTGCGCGGCGCGCGGCCAGATCGCGGGCGTGGTAGCGGAATCCCTCTTCGTTCTTGTACGCGGGCTCGTGTTCCTCGTCCATCACGATCAGGCCGAGATCGTCGAGCGGCGCGAACAGGGCCGAGCGCGCGCCGACGGCGATGCGCGTGCGACCGCCGAGCAGGCTGCGCCACTCGGCGATGCGCTCGCCGGGTCGCAGCTGGCTGTGCAGCACGGCGACGCGCGTGCCGAAGCGCGCGCTGAGCCGCGCGACGAGTTGATGGGTGAGCGTGATCTCGGGAACCAGCACGAGCGCCTGCCGGCCGATCGCGAGCGTCTCGGCGATCGCGCGCAGGTACACCTCCGTCTTGCCGCTGCCGGTGACTCCATGGAGCAGGAAGCGATCGCCGCGGCGCGCGCGGATCGCCTCGGCGATCACGGCGAGCGCCGCTTCCTGCTCCGGCGTCGGCTCCGGCGGCGCCGCCTCGCCGTCGGCGAGCGCCTGGTTCGCGCGGCCGCCGCTCTCGAGCGCCTGTTCGAAGACGACGACGAGGCCACGCGCGCCGAGCTGTCGCAGCGACTCGTTCGCACCGCCGAGCGCGGCGACCGGCTGCGGGCCCTCGGCAGCGAGTCGCGCGAGCAGCGCGACCTGCTTCTTCGCGCGCCCGAGCGGTCCCGCGAGCGCCGCCGCGACGTCCACGCCGTCGGCCACGCGCGCCATCCGCACGGCCGGCGCGCGCGCGCCGGCCCCCGTCTCGACGGCCTGCCGCTCGACTAGCCCGTCGCGCAACAAGTCGCGCAGCAACGCGCGCTCGCCGGGAAAGCGCCGCTCCACAGCGCGTTGCGGGCGCGGCGCGCGCGCGAGCCACGCGAGGATCGGTCGCGCCGCGGGCGCCGCAGCCCCGCGCTGGGCGGCCTCGTGACCACGCCTGGTGAGCGCCAGGCCAGGGACCGCGCGCGGCGCTGAACCTGAAGGAGTCGCGCACGCGAGCGCCAGTCCGATCGGGCAATAGACGTCGTGCGCCGCTTCGGTGAGCAGCCGGATCATCCCCGACGAGACCACCGGCACGGCGTCGAGCACGCGCTCGACCTCGCGCAGGCCGCCTTCGCGCGGAAGCGCCGCGCCGCTCTCGCTGCGCGCGACGATCAAGCCGGCGATGCGCCGCGGGCCGAACGGCACCAGCGCACGACAGCCCGGCTGCGCCACCTCGGCGAGCGCCGCCGGCACCGCGTAGCTGAACAGCGAATCAATCGGAACCGGGAGCGCGATCTCGACGACCGGCGTGGCGATGGGGGTGGGCGGGCGCGTGCGGAGCACGATCGCATTGTACTGTCCCGCGCGATGGGGGAACGGATCCGCATTCGCGAGACGAAGCGCGGTCGCGCGCTGGAGATCGACGGCACCTTCGCCTCGTGGTGGTCGCGCGAGGGAAAGGCGACGGGCTCGGTGTGGGACGCGCTCGCGGCGCCGCTGCTCGCGTTGCCGGCGTCGCGGCGGCGCAGCGTGCTGATCCTCGGTCTGGGCGGCGGGAGCGTCGCGCGCCTGGTGCGCGCGATCGCGCCGCGCGCACACGTGGTGGGCGTGGAGTTCGACCCCGACGTGATCCTCGCCGCGCGCCGCCACTTCGACCTCGACACGCTCGGCGTCGAAGTGGTCTGCGACGACGCGCGCGCCGTGCTGGTGCGCGAACAGCGCCGCTTCGACCTGGTGATCGACGACATCTTCGTCGGCCGCGGTCGCAACGTGCGCAAGCCTCCGTGGCTGCCCGATCCAGTCCTCGCACTCGCGGCCCGGCGTGTGGCGACCGGCGGTGTGCTGGTCTCGAACAGCATCGACGAGGCAAGTGCCGTGCGCCGCGCGCTGCACGCGCTCTACGGCAGCGTCATCGAGCTGCGCGTGCGGGACTACGACAACCGCATCTTCGCGGCATCGACGCGGGCTCTCGATCCGCGTGCGCTGCGCGCGGCGATCGCGGCGGACCCGACGCTCGCCGCGACGCTCGCGAAGCTGCGCGTGCGCGCGGTCTAACGGCGGCGTCGTCGCAGCGCTGCGAGCGTCACGGCAGCCGCAATCGACCCGAGCGCGCTCGCCGGCTCCGGCACCGTGACGGGAACCGTGCGCTCATAGACCGTGGGCGGCGTTCCCGCGTGGTCGTCCTGGTCGCCCGTGTCCGGATCGACCGAGGTCGCCTTGATGGTGACCTGATAGTCGCCCGCCTGCGCGGGGAGCTGGATGATGCCGGCGGGCAGCGTGAAGCGGACGTCGGTGTCGAAGAACGAACAGCTGCTGTTGCCCCCACCATTGGTTGCGCCGCTCGGCAACACCAACGTCAGGACGTGTGTGCCACCGGGGCCGAGGCTGTGGGTCGCGATGGCGTCGGTGCCGGCGTCGTAGGCGTGGTTCAGCAGACTGTCGGCGTACGCGGTGTTCGCGTCGATCGCGTAGTGCGGGATCCGGTAGTCGGACGGAACACCCACCGGATCGAAGACTCCGTTGCCGTTGTTGGTCCAGTCGAAGTCCCATTGACCGATCTGGGCAGCGCCGCCGAGCGCGTCGAATCCCAGGAATCCGAACGAGGCGGGCAGCGTGAACACGACCTCGCGGGTGAGCAGGATCGGGCCGGGCGCCTGGACGAACGAGATGAACATCTCGAAGACGACGGCGGTCGTCGCGCCCGGTGTATCGAGCTGCGCACCCAGACTCATGCTGCTCTCGGTGGCCGCCAGATAGGACCCGCCGCAGCTGGCCGCGCCGTTCGGAGCGAGGGCGGCCAAGAGGCCCGTAGTGACCTCCCCCGCGCACGCCATCGACCCGAGCCCCGTCACCATTGCGAGCAGAATCAAACGACGAACTGTGCTCATCGCGCCCTCCCCCGAGCCCAGGGTAGGGGCGATGGCTCGCGCGCGCAGGCCCTCGATCGCTGCACCTCTGCGCTGGCGCGCTGCCGCGCAACTCTGTTGTAATCGCGGCCTTCCCAGCAGGAGGTCGCCATGCAGCTCGGGTCCGGATCGCTCGCCAGTCTCGCTCGGCTTCGGGATTTCAAGCGTCGCCGGCTCTCGTCGTGGGACCGCACGGGCGCGAATCGCGACTTCGTGCTGGTGCCGGCCGGCCAGCGTGTCGAACTCGGCCGCATCGCGGGCGCTGGCTGCGTGAAGCACATCTGGGTCACGACGATGGCGTTCCCGCCCGAGCAGCACGAGCTGTGCTCGCTGGTGCTGCGCATCTGGTGGGATGGCGAGGCGAGTCCGAGCGTCGAGGTGCCGCTCGGAGACTTCTTTGGCATCGGCTTCGGGCTGCGCCGCAACTTCGTGTCGCTGCCGCTCCAGATGAGCCCGCAGGACGGGCGCGGCATGAACTGCTGGTTCCCGATGCCGTTCGCCGAGGGCGCGCGCTTCGAGATCGAGAACCAGGGATCGCGTCTGCGGATCTTCTACTTCTACATCGACTACGAGGAGTATCCGCGCCTAGACGGCGATCTCGCGCGTTTCCACGCTTGCTGGAACCGCATGCCGCAGTCGGCCGGCACCGCCCGCGAGAAGGGCTACGGACCCGACGACTACGCCACGACCGAGAAGCGCCTCGCCGGCCCGTGGGCGGAGCCGAATCTCGACGGCGCGCGCAACTACTCGATCCTCGAGGTGCGCGGGCGCGGGCAATACGTCGGCTGTGTGCTCAACATCGACGTCTTCGAACGCCAGCTCAACGACTGGTACGGCGAAGGCGACGACATGATCTTCATCGACGACGAGCTCGATGAACCGGCGGGCCAGGCGCCCGCAACGGGCGCCATGCGGCTCCCGCCGCGCCTGCATGGAACCGGCACCGAGGACTACTTCAACACAGCTTTCTGTCCGCAGCAGGAGTACTGCGCGCCGTACCACGGGCTCACGGTCTACAGCGGCACGCCCGAGTGGCCGTGGGGCGGCAAGAACTCGATGTACCGCTTCCACGTCGAGGACCCCATCCGCTTCGAGAAGTCGATCCGCGTGACGATCGAGACGGGGCACGACAACGCGCTCGCGAACGACTACTCGAGTACCGCGTACTGGTATCAGCTCGGCCGCAGCGAACCGTTGCGCGCGCTGCCGCCGCTCTCGGCGCGCCTGCCGCGACCGGATCCGCCGGCGGAAGTGGATGCCTGAGGCGCGCTCACGCTTCGAGGAAGTGCAGCACGGTCTGGTTGAAGCGCTTGGTGGCCTCGGCCATCACCAGGTGGGCTGCGCCCGGGATCGTGACGAGTTGTGCCTCCGGCAATGCCGCTGACAGCTCGCGATGCAGGCGCGGTGGCGTGAGGAGATCTTCGTGCCCGCAGACGACGAGCGTTGGATGGCGCAGCGACCCGAGTCGCGCGAGCGCGTCGTGGCCGAGGCAGGCGTCGCATTGGCGCAGGAACACGTCGTCGGGCATCGGAAAGCGGTCGCGCAGGAAGCCCTGCATCATCGGGTCGATCAGGTCGGTCTGCTCGAGCGTTTCGTCGGAGAGCGTCCAGAGCATGCGTTCCTGGGCGACGATTTCCAGCGGCAGTCCGTGCCCGACCATCTCCTTCCACTTCTCGAGCAGCATGCGGCGCTTCGCGTCGGGTCGCGCGTAGGTGCCGACCAGCACCAACCGTTCGACGCGCCTCGGATGCCGTAGCGCCAGCTCCTGCGCGACCATGCCGCCCATGAACGCGCCGAGCACGTGGGCGCGCGCGATGCCGAGTACGTCGAGAAGTTGCGCGGCGTCGTCGGCGAGATCAGCAGTCGAGAACGCGCCACCCGGGTCTTCGCTCTCGCCGACGCCGCGGTGGTCGTAGGTCACGCTGCGATGCTGGCCGGAGAACTCCGGCACTTGCAGCGCCTGCCAGCCGCGCGACGAACCGCCGAGGCCCATGACGAGCAGCAGCGGCGTGCCGTCTGCGTCGCCGTGGATCTCGTAGTGGAGCTGGTGGGTCGCGAGCCGCGCCTTCGGCATGCGCGCAGTCTATCTCGCCGAATCCGATGCGCGACGGGCCGGCTGATGGGCTTCGCTCGGCTTCGCCTTGCTGCGTGTCGGCCGACTCTCGAGTCGGCTTGCTAGCGCGCCATCCTCTTCAGATCGGTGAGCACGCCCTTCGCGACGGCCTTCAGCGTCTCGAAGACGCCCGTGCCGACGGTCGCGCAGGCTTCGAATTCGGGCGCGCCGCCCGGGTTGAGCAGCCGGCGCATCTCGTCGAGCGGGGCGGCGTTGGGAAGGTCGCGTTTGTTGTACTGCACGATGTAGGGAACCTTCGCGAGGTCGTAGCCCTGCTCGCCGAGGTTCACGCGCAGGTTGTCGATGCTCTCGAGGTTGGCCTCCATGCGCTCGACCTGCGAATCCGCGACGAACACCACGCCGTCCACGCCCTTCAGGATCAGCTTGCGGCTGGCGTCGTAGAAGACCTGCCCAGGTACCGTGTACAGATGGAAGCGTGTCTTGAAGCCACGGATCTGGCCCAACGCAAGCGGCAGGAAGTCGAAGAAGAGCGTGCGCTCGGTCTCGGTCGCGAGCGAGATCATCTTTCCCTTGAGGTCGGGATTGGTCCTCGCATAGATGAACTGGAGGTTGGTGGTCTTCCCGCATAGGCCGGGTCCATAGAACACCACCTTGCAGTTGATCTCTCGCGACGCGTAGTTGATGAACGACATGGCCCCGTCTAATCCGCGAACAGCTTGTCGATGTCGTCGTCGGTGATCTCGGCGAACGGGCTCGTCGCGCTGTTTCGGGCCCGCTCGCTCTTCTTCTGGATCTCTTCGAAGAGCCGCGCCAGCTCGGTGCCTGCCTTCTTGACGCGCAGGCGCACGAGGCCGAGCGAGGAGCGGTCGTCGAAGATCACGACGAGGATGATGCGTTTGGCCACCACGGTCATGTGGAGGTTGTCGCGCGCGCCCTGGTGGAAGTGGATCGGGAACTCTTCCTCGCCGATGATCTTGGCGAGGCCACCGGTGGCCGCGATGCTGCCCGCCGTGAGCGACGCGAGGCTCGTGGTGTCGAGGCCGCGCACGTCGCCCGCTTCGGCCATCAGCAGGCCGTTCTTGTCGACGACGAAGACGCCCTTGGCGTGGGCGTCGCGGGCCAGACGCTCGCAGACGCCGAGGATTTTTCGGTAGTCCTCATCGAAGAGCACGAGATGAGTATCGACGAACGGCATCTTGATCCGTAAGTGCTGAAACGACTGGGGATTCGCCGCGGAACGCCCGCGCACTCTACCCCGCGAGTCGAGCGCGGGGCAAGCACGTCCCGGCCCAACACTCGTTGCCCCTTCGGCCTGTGTCGAACCCCGCTTTAGCGAGTTGAGGCCAGGAACGTCGCCGACTCGACCCGAGCTATTCGAGGTCGCGGCGATTCTGGAGCGAGCGACCGATCGTGACGGGGTCGGCGTACTCGAGGTCGCCGCCGAGCGGCATGCCGCAGGCGATGCGCGTGATGCGCACTCCGCTGCCGCGCAGACGATCCGCCAGGTAGTGGGCGGTTGCGTCGCCCTCGGCGGTGGGGTTGGTGGCGAGGATCACTTCGCCCACGCCGCCCCGACGCACGCGCAACTCGAGGTCGGCGATGCGCAATTCGTCGGGGCCGATGCCGTCGATTGGCGAGAGTGCGCCGCCGAGCACGTGGTAGCGACCGGAGTAGCCGCCTGTCGCCTCGACCGCGGCGAGGTCTGCCGGCTCCTCGATCACGCAGAGCTGTGACGCGTCACGTCGCGTGTCGCGGCAGATCGCGCAGGGCGAGGCGTCGGTCAGGTCGAAGCACTCGGCGCAGAGAACGATCTCCTTCTTGAGCCGGACGATCGCCTCGGCGAGCTCCTGGACTTGCGACTCGGGCGCCGAGAGCATGTGGAAGGCGAGTCGCGTCGCGGATTTCTCGCCGATCCCAGGAAGGCGCCGCAAGGCTGCCACGAGGCGTTGGATCGGGGCCGAGGTGCGCACGAGTGGCGATCCTAGCAGTCGCTTCGACGCGCGGTCCGACTCAGCTCGACTGGGAATCCGGGCCGGGATCTGCGCCCAGCGGCAGTTGCAGTCCACCGGCGGCGCGCTGCATCTCTTCGTGCACCATGCGTTGCGCGCTCCCGAGGGCGGCGTTCACGGCCGCTGCTACGAGATCCTGGAGCATCGCGCGGTCGCCGCCCGCGAGGAGCTGCGGGTCGATCTCGATCTGCAGGACGCGCAGCTCGCCCGACACGGTCGCAGTGACGAGCCCAGCCCCGGCGCTGCCCTCCACGCTGCGCCGCGCCAGGTCGCGCTGCAGCAACGCCATCCGCTTCTGCATCTCCTGGGCCTGGCGCAGCAGCGCGCCTAGATCCGGGGTGCTCACCGCGCGGCTCCGGCCGGGCCGCTCGTGTCGCCGAGCGGTCGGATCTCGACGACCTCGCCGCCCAGGATCTCGAGGGCCGTGTTGATGGCAGGGTGGGCGAGTGCCTCGCGCCGGCGTTGGCGCATCACTTCGTCGTCGGCCGCGGCGGCGCCCGCTCGTGCGCCGTCGGCCGGTCCCTTGACCACGACCCGCATCGGCCGGCCGAAGAGACGCGCGCAGACGGCTTCGAGATCGGTGCGCCGGCGCTCCAGCCGATGCGCCGCGAACGCCTGCGCGACGCCCAGCACGAGACCGGTTTCGCTGCGATCGACGATCGTCACCCCGTCGAGCGCCGCGCCGAGCGCGCGGTCGCGTTCCGACGCGAGGGCACGCAGGCGATCGAGAAGCGGGAGCGCGCCCGGATCGGGCGTGGCAGCGAGGGCTTCGGGCGGAGACGATGGCGCCTCTTCTTCGCTGGGTGGCGCAGCGATCTCGGCAACCGGAACGCTGCGGGCTTCCGATCTCCGTGGGGGCGCACTCGTCGCGGATCTCGTCGCGGGCGGTCTCGAAGGGGAAGGGCTGGGACCGCGGTTCGTTCCGCCGGCTCCGCCGTCATCCGCTGAGCCGCTGCCCGCGAGGCGGCGCTCGAGCGCGTCGAGGCGAGTGAGGAGCGCTTGCACGTCTTCGCCCGCGGACGTCGTGGCGAGGCGCACCAGCGCCATCTCGAGGACGGCGAACGGCTGCGGCGCCCATGCGAGATCTTCCTGCTCGCGAACCAATGCGCGGAACATGCGACGCAGGCGGCTCGCGTCGGTGCGCGACGCGAGCTCGCGCAGCTCGTCGAGTTCCGTGTCGCTGCCCTCGACGAGACCCTCCGCGTTCGGGGCGATGCGCAGCACCACCAGATCGCGCAACACGGCGAGCAGGTCGGCGCCCAGCCGGCGCGCCTCGATGCCCAGCTCCGCAGCGCGACCGCACGCGGCGAGCGCGGCAGCGGGATCTCCGTCCACGCAGGCTGCGAGGATCGCCACCAGCACGCGGCGGTCGATCAGGTCGAGCACCTCGGCGACGCGATCGTCGTCCACCTCGGTGCCGCCCATCGCGATCACCTGGTCGAGCAGCGTCAGCGAGTCGCGCAGCGAGCCGTCGCCCTCGCGCGCGATCGCCAGCAGGCTGCGCGGCGAGACGCCGATGCCTTCGGCCTTCGCGACCTCGGCGAGCCGTGTCGCGACCTCTGCGGTCGGCAGTCGGCGCAGGTCGTAGCGCTGGCAGCGCGACACCACCGTGAACGGGATCTTCTCCGGGTTCGTGGTGGCGAACACGAAGAGACTGCGCGGCGGCGGTTCCTCGAGTGTCTTCAGCAGCGCGTTGAAGGCGGGCGTCGAAAGCATGTGCACTTCGTCGACGACGAAGATGCGGTACTTGCCGGGCGACGGCGCGTAGCGCACCGCCTCGATCAGCTCGCGCACGTCGTCCACCGAAGTGCGGCTCGCGGCGTCGATCTCCTGCACGTCGGTCGAGGCGCCGGCGGTGATCTCTTGGCACGACGCGCATTCGCCACAGGGCGTCGCGGTGGGTCCCTTCTCGCAGTTGAGGCAGCGCGAAAGGATGCGCGCGATGGTGGTCTTGCCGACGCCGCGGGGTCCGCAGAGCAGCACCGCGTGCGGGACGCGGCCCATCGCGATCGCGTTGCGCAGCGCGGTCGTGACGTGCTCCTGGCCCGTCACGTCCTCGAAGCGCTGCGGTCGCCATTTGCGGGCGAGAACCTGGTAGCTCAAGGGGGAACCTCGAATCTCAGCGCCGAAGAGAGATCGCAGGGCACCCCACTCGCCGCCGGTTCCTCGCTGCCGCTGCTCCCTTCCGGGTCTCACGGGGTTCACGAAGCACCGAGCCCGAACGGGACCCTGCGATCACGCCTCGGCGCTGCGCCGAGCGCTGGCAAGGTAGGGTCGGCTCCGAGGTGGGTCAAACCTCGCCGACGATCCGCAAGTTGCGACAGCATGACTAGACTCCGCGCCGAGCGTGACCAGCGAAATCGACGACCACGACGAGTTCGAGCCTGCCATGCGCAGTCGCGACACGGAGCGCCGCCGCGCGACCGTGCTGTCTGCCGACATCACCGGCTTCACGTCCCTGGTCGAGCGGGCGGGTGACGAAGAAGGCTACGAGATCATCAGCACCTGTCTGTGGCTGCTCGAAACCACGAGCCGGGTGCGCTGAGGTGTGGCGCCTGCTCCGCAGCGTGCGGACTGCCGAGCGCGAGCGCTTCGTGTTCTTCGCGGGACTCGGTTGCCTCGTGTCGATCGCGCAGATGCTCGGACAGGCGGGCAGCGAGTCGCTGTTCCTGTCGCGACTGGGCGCAGCGCGCCTGCCTGCGACGTTCGTGACGGCCTCGCTCACGACGGTCGCGGCGTCGCTGCTCTACGCGCTGCGCGTCGGTCGCGCGCGCAACGATCGGGTGCTGGTGGAGTTGCTCGCGGTGGCGGCGCTCGCCGTCGCGCTCGCCGCGTTCGCGGTGCGCGCGAGATCGGCTCCCGGACTCGTGGCGCTCTACTGCCTCTTCTTCGCGACCCAGGCGGTTCTCACCAATCACTACTGGACGCTCGTCGGCGATTTCTTCGACACGCTCGCCGCCAAGCGCCTGGTGCCGCTCTTCACGGTCGGACTCTCGCTCGGTGGCGCAGTTGGCGGCGCGACCGCCGTGGCTGTCGTCTCAGCGCTCTCGGCGGAAGCGCTGCTCGTCGGCTGGGCGCTGGGTCTGCTAGCCGCGGCTGCGCTGGTACTGGGTGCGCGCACCCGCCTCCAGCGATGGCGCGCGCTCGCGTCCGGCGAGGAGGACGAGACCTCCGTCGCAGGGATCAGTGCGGCAATGCGCTACCTGCGCGCGTCGCCGCTCGGCCGTCGTCTGATCGCGTCGTCGCTAGCGATGGTGCTCGCCGTCTTCGTCGCACAGTACCTGTACTCGGGGATGATCGCGGCGGCCTTCCCCGACGAGGCGCGACTCGCGGCCTTTCTCGCGCTCTATCTCGCGGTGAGCAACGGGGTCGAGGTGTTGGTCGAGTTGCTCGTCACGCCGCTGGCGATCCGCCGTCTCGGCGTGCCCACTGCGAACCTGATCCATCCGCTGCTCACGGCGCTGAGTTTCATCGGCCTCGCCGTCGCGCCCGGGCTCGTCACGGCGGTGACCGCACGCGCCAACCGCGAGCTGCTCGACAACGCGCTCGCCGTTCCCGTGCGAACGCTCGCGGGGAACGCGCTACCCCAGCGCTTCCGTTCGCGGGTGCGCGCGTTCCTGGAGGGCATCGTCGTGTACTCGGGGATGTCGCTCGCCGGCGCGGTGCTGCTCGCGGCCGGCACGCTGCCGGTGGACGCGATGGCAGTCGCCGGCGCGGCCCTCGCGCTGCTCTATCTGCTCGCGAACCTCGCGGTGCGCCGCCACTACCTGGCGGCGATCGTGACCGAATTGCGCGCCGGGCGACTCGACCTGCACGAGCTGCAGAGCGAGATCGGCGCGCGCGAGGTGAACTCGCTCGCGGAGCTCTGGAGCCATCTCGCACGCACCGAGAGCGGCGAACCGGGTGCCGCCGTGCTGGAGCTGCCGCCGTTGCTCGTGGCGCACGGCGTTTCGGCGCCGGTGCGCGACGCCGTCACGCACGCGAGTCCGCGCCTGCGCGCCGTTTGCCTGGAAGCGCTGGCCGCGGTCGAAACGGATCCCGCGCTGTGGCGCGATGCGCTCGCCGATCCCGACGCTTCCGTGCGACGCGTGGCGCTGCGCGTCGCGCCGGCGGCGGCGCTGCTGGAACCGGCGGTTGCCGAGGCGCTGCGAGCGAGCCTCGCCGACGTCGATCCGCAGGTGCGCGCCGAGGCGGCACGCCGTCTCGGTGTCGAGGGCGAAGCCGTGCTGGCCGGATTGCTCGACTCGGGCGACGCGGCGTGCGTCGTTGCGGCGCTCGAAGCGGCGCCGCCCGCGTTCGCGCGCGCGGCGGCCGTCCAGCTCGACGCGCGCGATCCGCGCGTGCGCGCCGCGGCGCTGGGCGCGCTCGCGCGTGCCGCCGACGACGGCGCCGTGGCGTTCGCGGCGCTCTGCGATCGGCTCGCGGACCCAGACGTGCGCGTGCGCTGCGCCGCGCTGGGGGCGCTCGCAACGCGACGAGAAGAGGAGCGCTGCGCCGTGCTCGCCGGCGCGCTGCGTGACCCCGCGCGCGCGGTGCGCAGCGCCGCTGTCGCCGCGCTCGCAGCGCATGGTGATCGTGGCGCGTTGGCCGCTCGACCGATTCTCGCGGCGCCCGAGGAGTCGGCCGTCGGTGCCGCGCTGCGCGTGCTCGCCGGCGTGGGCTCAGCGGCCGCCCGCGACCTGCTCCGCAGCGAGTACGCGGCGCGCGTGCGCGAGGCGATCGCGGCGTTGCACTGCGCCCGCGTGCTGGGCGCGGCGGGTACTGATGTGCCGCGCTTCACCGTGGTCGCGAACGGGGACGCGTTGGCGCGCGCGCTGCGCCTCGCCTGGCGTGCACTCGCCAGCCTCGAGGACGAGCGCGTGGTGCGGAGCGCGGAACGCGTACTCCGCCTCGCGTCGGGTCGCGTGCGCGCCGACGCGCTCGAAGTCGTGTCGCAGCTGGGTGAGCGCGAGACGTCGCGCCAGCTCGTGCTGCTGCTCGAGCCGATCCCCGTCGAAGAGAAGCTCGCCGCGTTGCGTGGTGACGTCACGCCACCGCGCGACGTCGCCGAGGCGAAGCTGCGCGCGCGCGCGCTGTCCTCGCCCTGGACTCGCATCGCTGCCGATTCGCCGAACGCACAGGAGGTAATCCTCATGGAACGCCTGCTCTCGCTGAGACAAGTCTCGCTGTTCTCGCAGATGAGTCTCGAACGGTTGCACGCCATCGAGCGCATCACGCACGAGTCGGAGTACGTGCGCGGGGAAGTCATCATGCGCGAGGGCGAGCTGGGCGACGAACTCTTCTGTCTCGTGGAAGGAGAGGTCGACGTGCTTCGCGGCGCGGGAACGCCGGACGAGATGCATCTGAACCGGCTCGGACCCGGGGCCTACTTCGGCGAGATGGCGGTACTCGACGGCTCGCTCCGCAGCGCCACGATCGTCGCGGCGAGTTCCGTGCGCGTGCTGGTGCTTGCCGGCGAACGCCTGCGGGAACTCGTGCAGGAAATGCCCGAGCTGGCGTTCGACCTGCTGCGCGTTCTGGCGAATCGGGTGCGGAGCGCGGAGCAGAAGCTCGCTCCGACGGCATAGCGCGATTCGGATCGGATCAGCGGCCGGGCGGGCCAGCCTCGCGGGGCTGCGGCCGGCGGCGCTCCGCGACGGAAGCGCAGGGCGGACAGAACGGGTTCGCGGCCTCGATGTGGCGCGGTTCGTGGAACTGCCGGCAGAGCGTGCAGCTCACGAGTACGAGTGCGGTGTCGTTTTGCATCAGAGCTCCCAAACCATTCTGTGCATTCCGTGCCGCGCATCCCATGCCGCGGTCCAACCGGCGGCGGGATCAGCCCCGGTCATCGGGCTGCAACTCCCACCGCTTGAGGGATTCCACGCATTGGCACACAGCGAAGTGGATCCCGCGACATGCGCGGGCGCAGCAGGATAGCGGCAGATCCGGCGTGCGCACGTCCCCGACACGCGCTCATCGTCAGGGGCGCGGCGGCGCTCCGGGTACGC
>Ga0315278_10001518_pt1 | contig 20429 bp, 16 predicted proteins | sample YL17G06_0_MG_FD_203880 | JGI IMG/M metagenome (GOLD analysis project Ga0315278, IMG submission 203880) | Sediment microbial communities from Yellowstone Lake, YNP, Wyoming, USA - YL17G06_0 | ecosystem: Environmental > Aquatic > Freshwater > Lake > Sediment | place: USA: Wyoming | collected... | reverse complement strand
TGCCTCATCAGCCAATGCAACCGACAGCAACCCGCCTACGCCTCAATCTGCAGGCTCCCGCAAGAAGAGATAACGCCTACCACATCTCGATCGGATCAACGTCGACATCAAACTTGATGGCCCGGCGCTGATGAGTCCGTTCCATTTCCTTGACCGAGATCCGCACCGCTTCGAGTCCCGCTTCCCTTTCGAGCGATTTCACGAGGATTTGCCACCGATACCGTCCCCGGAGTCTCGCCACCGGAGAAGGGACTGGACCCAGAACAGTGAAAGGGTCTGGCCGACCAGTCGATTGAGTTATTGAGTAGGCCTTTGTCGCGGCCCTCTGTCCGGGCACGGAGGGTGAAGCGCAGGCAGCGAGTCGAGTCATCCAGGCCGTGGCAGCGTCACGAACTATTTTCTCGTCGGCCCCCGATACGAGGAGGGCGATCAGATGGACCGCAGGCGGATATCCCAATGCCGTCCGATGGGACAGTTCCTCCGAGAGGAAGACGGATTCGTCATTCTGAGCTACAGCCTGAATCGCATGATGAGATGACAGGGAGGTCTGTACGATGACCTGGCCGCCAGCCCCTGCCGAACCGGCAAGCGCAACCGCATCGAGAAGCATGTGGTAGGTGCGTTCGGCGGATCGGAAATCCGGCATGCTGAGTCCTGCGTCCGCCTGCACAATCCCGACGAGACCCATGGTCGGGAGAGGCCCACGCCGCAGCAGTAGCTGCGTCCCAACGATGATATCCCATTCCCCTTGGTCGACCCTCCGCCAGAGGGCCTCGGCCTGCGCCGGTTTCCGCATGGTATCTCCATCGAGCCGGATCACTGCCGCTTGAGGAAACAATCGCTTCGCATCCTCTTCCACCCGCTCGGTGCCCTCCCCGATCAACTGCATGCGAGGGCCGGAACAGGAGCTGCAGGTCTCGGGGATGAGCGCAATATTCCCGCAGTAGGAACAGAGCAGACGACCCGCCTGTCGAGAATACATCAGCGCCACACGACAGGCAGGACAGCGCGGAACTTGGCCGCAGTCACGACAGACAAGGGCGCCAGCGTAGCCCTTCCGGTTCAGAAACAACAGGACGCCGGCCTTGCGACCGATCGCCTGCTTGATGGCCCGAACAAGCGGCTGGCTCAGCACCGTGCCGTAACCATAATCACGTAAATCAACGATCTGCACGCTCGGGCGCGCATCAGGCGGCATGAGCTTGCGTATCACGATGCCATGTTGTTCCACTGCCGCTCTAGTCTCAAGGGAGGGATGGGACGAACTCAGGACCAGTAACGCCTGTTCAGTTTGCGCTCTCAACCAGGCCACTTCCCTTGCATGGTAGCGGGGCTCCTGTGCTTCTTTGAGCGCCGCATCTTCTTCTCCCTCGACCCAAATCGCCCCGATTGTGGTCAATGGGAGAAAGATGGCCGAACGGGTCCCCACGACCACTCGAACAACCTGCCGATGAATCTGATCCCACATCTCGGCTTTTGCCTGGTCTGAAAGACCGCTATGGAAACAGACAGGGGAGATGCCAGTCTCATCATCACGAATCAAGCCTGCAACCCAATGAGCCCGTTCTGCTTCGCCAACGATAATGAGGAGCGTCTGTCCACGATCGAGCAGCAGGCGAACGGCCTGCTGCAACAGCCCCAACCGATCGGTCCAGGGAGCCTGCACCAGAACCCGAGACGGTCCTTGGCCTCTCAGCGCCTCGAACAGTGGCTCAGCCCAAGAGATTGCGGGGTCAGGAAGGAGCGATACGGTGCTGTCGGCATTGCCCTGGCTCGCTTGCCTAGAAGGTCGGCCAATGGGCGCCATCGAGGTAGACGGCTGGTCCTGAACCTCCGCCACCCATCCGCGAGCCTGGAGATCGTGCAACAAGTCGGCAAGACCAGGACTGCGAGACGGCCGACGAAATCCTAACGGTTTTTCCCCAAACCTAGCGAGAAGTGCCCGTGCCTTCACCGAACAGGGTTCCCGAGCCGCAAGTGCGGCCCGCCCTTGCTCCGTGAGTTCGTACTGGCGGACCTGCGCTCGTGGTTTGGGTGTCGGCGGCAGCACCAACCTGAGACATTGTCCCCATGGCGCGACATACTGTTCGGCCACCTGCCGTGAGAGCTGGAACAGGTTCGATGACACATCTGTTGAGGCCCCCTCCGGGAGCAACGAATGAATCTCCTTGAGGCGTGCTCGATCAAGACCCTGAGGAAGAACGTGGGAGAGTGCGGTCACGGCCCCTTGGAGAATCGTCCGTCCAAAAGGCACAAGCACGCGATGTCCAATGCGCAGCATGGGTCGGAGCGACAATGGCACGGTGTAGGTGAACGGGCCTGCCAGATGCCGGGGGACAATAACATCTGCGAATAGAGCCTCGGGCTCTGTGCGTGGAAGGGCTGCCGGCGTCGAAATCATGCGGCATTGTAGCAGCACCGCAAAAGAGGGAACAACGAGAGAGAAAGAACGGAACGGTTTGGTAAGGGGAACCGGGGAGGGTTGACGATTCAACGTCAACCCTCCGCACGACACTCGATGGATTTACTGTAGCGGGGCGACCGGAGCAGCGGGGTTCTGATCTGAATTGCCCTGGTCAACTGATGCCGGAATCGTTGCCGGAGCAGGATCTGCAGGGACAGATGAGGGTACCGCCATGGACGGACCCGTTGGAGCCGCTGGGATCGTCGCGTCAACTGCGGAGATCGAAGCTCCGCTTTCCGCTGAACTGAGACGGGACAAGTTGTATCCGTTATCGCCGGTCTCAATTGGCTTCGCCGCTGACTCAGACTGTTCCTTGGCCGACTCGGGCGAATAGAGCACGATGTCCACACGACGGTTCTTCTGTCGACCCGCTTCTGTCGCATTGCTAGTCATTGGCTTCGTATCGCCATAGCCGACCGACGAAAGCTTCGCCGAATCGATCCCGCCCTTCTCCATCAAGTAGCGGAGGACACCCCCAGCCCGAGCTTTCGACAAGTCCCAGTTCGTCCGGTAGAGCGACTTGAGCGAGGGACCAATTTCTATGTTATCCGCATGGCCCTCGACTCGAATCAACCGATCGCCAGCAGCGGTCTTGAGATACGCAATCAGTTCATCGAGCACCTGATACCCCTCGAGCTTGATCGTGGCTTCGCCCGATTCAAACCGAAGCTGCTTCATCAAATCACTGAGACTGATTCGAGTTTCACGGGCGACATTCTGAACCTGGAACTTGTTTGGAGAAAGAGCCAAAGCAGGGGAGACATCCAGAGGCTGCTGGGGTGATTGGGAGATCGGCATGCTCTCAGGAGCATGAAACTTCACTCGGAAGCGATCGCCCTTGAGAATGCGGGAGATCGATTTTGTGATCAACGCCGTGGCAGTTCGGTCTTCCATGGACAGGATTTTCAATTCTCCCACGACCCGTTGAGGAAGGCTCCCTCCGGACCTAACCACGTCCATTCGATCCCCAGTCCTGATCCCATCTTCCCGTCCCCGGTCCAGATAGACGATATTCCTTTGCGCCACAAGATTCATCATGCCCATGTTGGATTGATACTCCACAACCCGTCCCTCCAAATCGCCGGCGGAGGGCTGGTCAACCTCTGTTCTCTCGTCAGTCGGAAGCACGAACTTCATAGCTGGATCACCTGGTGATACAACTGCGTAGGCCCGGATGATCTGAACAGTGGTCAGGTCCTTGTCAATTTGGCTCACCTGAACCACAGCGAGCCGATTGACCAAATGACCCAGGTATTGACCGGTAGTTGGATGAAATACTTTGTGCGCTCGTCTGTAGATCGTGAAAAGATCTCCAGGCGCGACATCTCCGGGATTCTTCAGTCGGAGGTACAGGACATCCCGGCTTCCCAATATCATGTGATCTCCGGTGGTCTGATTGTCACCGGTAATCACATTCACAAACCCATCTTGAGGAGTCGATCGCTGGATGGAGCCGGACGAATAGGCCAAGGCCTGTTCTCCGAATCGGATCGAATTGAGGTCATCTGCTGCCCAGGCCAGCGAAAGAAGCGGCGTGGCAAAGGTCCAGACCATGAGAGAGACGACACATTTCATTGAATAGTTAGCCATGGTGGTTGTCCTTCATATAAGGCAAGTATTGCTGTCAGAACCATAGCAAATAGTCCTGTATTGTCAAGAATATTGAGGCCTTGCCCTCGTTGACCCGCCAATTCATCCGATGCTAAGCTGGTAAAATGAATGATTTCTCACATTGGAAGAACATCCATGGTGGCTGACCAGTCTCCTACCGACAACTCTCAACGCAAAGATCGTCCTCGTATCGAGACACAGATTCATCGACGCAAGAAAGCCAAGCCCTTCTCGTCCCTGGAGCCTGAATGGGATCACATCGACCAAGTGCCGCCCTCCCATCTGCGCATGCCATCTAGTCGCATGGCACCCACCCCACCCAACAAAGCGAAGAACCCCTCATAAATAAGCCACTCCAGCCGAACAACAGAAGCCGTGAATAGGACAGGTTCTTTATTGGTTGAGCCTAGCCCATGCCACCGGTTGCATAGACGCCCAAACACCCTGGCTTCTCATTCGCGCCGACGACGCCACACAAAACAACAGCGCCTAGGACTTTCGGGTCGACACCATAGGTCCTTTGGACGCTTGCTATCCCCGTAATCCAGAGTCTAAGATCCCGCTCTCCTTGCATCTCAAGGTGTTGAAAGGTCAGCGCTATGAGCGGTTTTGAGTTACTCCTTGAGTACCTAACCCGATACTTTCCGGTTCTGCTGTTTATTTTCGTGGCGCTGGCATTTGGCGTGGTCACGTTGCTCCTCAGTTATCTGGTCCAGCCGAAGTATCCAGAATCGGAGAAGCTCTCCACCTATGAGTGCGGATCGGAGCCATTCTCGGATGCTCGGATGCCTTTCCCGGTTCGGTACTATATCTTCGCGATGCTCTTCGTTATCTTCGATATTGAGGTCATCTTCCTCTATCCCTGGGCGGTAGTTTTCACCAAAATTGGGTTTATCGGATTGATTGAGATGCTGATCTTCATCGCGTTGTTCTTGGTGGCCTATATCTATGCCTGGCGCAAGGGAGCCTTGGAATGGGACTGATCCAAATTGGTCGTCACGACAAGGACGGCACGCCGGACCTCGTGACCACCACGGTCGAAAAAGCCGTCAACTGGGCTCGCAAGGGATCGCTCTGGCCTATGACGTTCGGCCTGGCCTGTTGCGCGATCGAAATGATCGCCGCGGTTTCGTCACGCTACGATATGGACCGCTATGGGGCCGGCGTCTTCCGGGCCTCTCCGCGGCAGTCCGATCTGATGATCGTCGCCGGGACCGTCTGCCGCCGGATGGCTCCCGTCATCCGGAAAATTTACGATCAGATGCCCGAGCCGAAGTATGTCATTGCGATGGGATCCTGCGCCACGTCAGGGAATATCTACGACAGTTACAGCGTCGTCCAAGGAGTTGATCGGTTTGTGCCAGTTGATATCTATGTGCCCGGTTGCCCTCCAACGCCGGAGGCACTCTTTGACGGCATCCTCAAGTTACAAGAACGGATCATGCTGAAACGCGTGTTCCTGAAACAGCCGGATCAGGTCAAGCCTGGCCTGAAAGTATAGGTTTCGATCGATGTCATTGCAGCAACTGGCCAGCCGACTCCAGGAAAACTTTGCCGCCGGCTTCGTGAAAGCCGTTGAGTGGCGTGGCGATCTCGCGGTGACCGTGACGCGGGACCGACTCCATGAGGTCGCACAATTTCTGCACGACGACCCGGCCATGGACTTCGATTACATTGTGCATGTGAGTTCGGTCGATTGGCCTGACGACGAAGAACGGTTTGAAGTCGTCTACGAATTCTACTCCATCAAGAGACGCCAGCGCATCCGGCTCAAGACCAGGGCGCCGGAGTCGGATTGTATCCTGGATTCTCTGACGGATCTCTGGAAAGGCGCGGACTTCATGGAGCGCGAAGTTTACGACATGATGGGAATCCGCTTCCGGCACCATCCGGATCTTCGCCGGATCCTCATGCCGGACGATTACACCGAAGGCTATCCGTTGCGAAAAGATTTTCCGCTGCGCGGCAAGGGCTGGCGAGACACATTCGAATTCCTGGACGAAACGGCTCGGTAGGATAGACGATGGCTTTTGAAGATCAACGAACAACCGTCTACAAGGTCGACCCGGCCCATCCGGAAAGCGAGACCCTCCCGACCCTGCGCACGGAGGAGCTCCTGCTCAACATGGGTCCCCAGCACCCCGCCACCCATGGGGTACTGAAAGTGATCCTCGAATTGGAAGGAGAGCGCCTCATTAAGTCTACCCCCGTGTTGGGATTTCTGCACCGCGGAGTGGAGAAGCTTGCCGAAGACGGCACGTACCATCAATTCATTCCCCATACCGACCGACTCGACTATGTCTGCGCGATGTACAACAATTTCGCATACTGCCGCGCGGTCGAAAAACTCATGAACATCACCGTGCCGGACCGTGCGGAGTATCTACGAACAATCGTGGCGGAGGTGCAGCGGATTATCGGCCATCAGTTCTGGCTCGGCACCCAGGCTCTCGACATCGGAGCCATGACCGTCTTTTTCTATTGTTTCCGGGATCGGGAAATTCTGCTGGATTGGTTCGATGAACTCTGCGGCGCGCGTCTCACCACCAGCTGGTACCGCATTGGCGGTGTGGAGCGGGACTTCACTGCTTCGCTACTCGACAAGCTGAAGCAATTTCTGGACTATTTTCCACCAAAGATCGACGAGTACGTGGTCTTCCTGGAGAAGAACCGCATTTGGGTCGCGCGGACCAAGGGAGTGGCCGTCATCTCGGCTGAAGACGCCGTGAGTTTCGGCCTCAGTGGGCCGACGCTCCGCGCCTCTGGCGTCGACTACGATCTGCGTAAAGCCGAGCCCTATTCGGCCTACCCCAAGTGCGAATTCAGCGTGCCGCTCGGCAAGAACGGCGACACCTATGATCGGTACTGGATCCGCGTCCAGGAACTCTATGAAAGCGTGAAAATTATTCGGCAATGCCTGGAGCAGATGCAGGACGGCCCCATCATGGCCGATGTGCCCAGCGTCACGTTGCCGCCGAAGCAACGAGTCTTTACGAATCTGGAATCTATGATCCAGCAATTCAAGCTCTTCTCGCAGGGCTTCGATGCCCCTCCGGGAGAGATCTATTGCGGGACCGAAGCGCACAAGGGCGAGTTGGGGTTCTACATCGTCAGCACTGGCGGTGGAAAACCCTACCGGCTGAAGATTCGCGCCCCCTCGTTTATTCACATGGGCGCATTCGACCATATGTCCAGGGGCTACATGATCGCCGATGCGATCACGCTCTTCGGGAGCTACGACATTGTGATGGGTGAGTGCGACCGATGAGAAGTGCTGAGTGCTGAGCGTGAAAATGCAGAGCGCCCCACTGAGCACTCAGGACTCAGCGCTGAGGAAAGATTATGGGTTTGAAGCCAGCAACTAATCCTGACGTTGAAGCAGTCGCGATCGAGCTGTCGATCGACGGGAAATCCGTGACTGCCAAAGACGGGGTCTCGCTCTACGACGTGATCTCGAGCACTGGCAAGATCATCCCGGCCATGTGCTACCACTATACCTTCGATCCCTTCGGTTCCTGTGGCATGTGTTTGGTCATGCAGGAAGGCAAAAAAGCGCCGGTCCGCTCCTGCACCGCCAAGGCCACGGCCGGCATGATCATCAGAACTGAGGGGGATGATCTCTTCCAAGCCAGGAAGAAAGCGGTGGAGAAGCACCTCTCGGTCCATCCGCTCGACTGCCCGGTCTGCGATGCCGACGGCCACTGCGAACTGCAAGACATGGCCTTCCAGCACGGTGTCACGAACCTGGCCAACGCGAAGCAGAAATTCATTCCGGAAGATACCCGCAGCCCGGTGCTTGACTTCAATATGAACCGCTGCATTGCCTGTGCGGAGTGCATCAACGTTTGCAAAGACGTGTTAATGATCGACGCACTCCAGTTCATGAAAAAGGGCGGCTTCAATCAAGTTGTGCCGAAGGGAGACCAGGCGCTCTCCTGCGAGTTCTGCGGAGATTGCCTTGCTGTCTGCCCGGTCGGCGCCATCACGAACAAGTTCTCCAAGTATTTGTATAAGCCGTGGCAGATGAAAAAGACCACGACGACGTGTAACTACTGTGGAGACGGCTGCCAAATGCACCTTGAGACTAAGGACGCCGAAGTCGTCCGCGTGACCTCGCCTCTGTCCTGGAAGAATAAATGGGGCGACCGGGCTGACACGGCTAAGGGCCATGGCGGGCTCTGTGTGCGAGGGCGTTTTGGGTTCGAGTACATCGATAGCCCTGCACGGTTGAAGCAACCGCTCCTCCGCAAGGGCAATCAGCTCGTCGAAACTCCCTGGCTCGAAACCATGCACCAGGTGGCTGACCGATTCTCCGACATCCAGCGCAAGCATGGACCTGATGCGATTGCCGGCCTGATCACCGCCCGCTGCACCAACGAAGAGCTGTATCTCTTCCAGAAACTCATGCGTGCCGGGTTCCGGACCAACCATCTCGACAGTAGCGCGCGCTACGGCCACCTCAACTTCGTCCACGCCTCCCGGCATGCCTTGGGAATCGGACGGAGCCCGAACGACTGGGAAGATCTGACGAAAGCCAAGGCCATCGTGCTCATTGGTTCCAACATCACGGAAACAAACCCGCTCACGGCCGTGCGTATCAAAGAAGCGATTCGCGTCTATAGCGCGCAAGTGGTGGTCATCGATTCCGCCGTAACCAATATAGCCAAGCTCGCGTCTCATCCCGTCCTGATCAACCCCGGAACGGAAGGGCTCGTGATCGACGGACTCGTCAAGGCCACCCTGGAGCTGGACTTGATCGACGAGGAGAGCACTAAGAAGCACCCGCAAGCCTACGAGGCCCTGAAGGCCGCCTTGGCCCATGTATCGTTGGAGCAGGTGGCTACGCGGACCGGCATGTCGATCGAGGCCTTGAAGGACACCGCGACGATCTTCGCCGAAGCGCCCCGGTCCATCATCCTCTGTGCGGAAGGCATCGTCCGCCAATCCAACGGGTACCAGAACGTCTTGAAACTGATTGACCTCGCCTGGATCACCGGCAAGTTGGGCCAGCCCGGCTGCGGGGTGAATACGGTGACAGAAGAGCCGAACGAGCAGGGCGCCGTGGATATGGGCGCCGCGCCGGAATTCCTCCCTGGTCAAGCCTCGTTCAACGATCAGACGGCTCGCGATCGTTTTGCCAAGGCCTGGGACGTCACGCTCCCGGCGGCTGGGTCCGGCGCGAATCTCGTTGATATTCTCAAAGGCTGTAAGAGTGGCCAGATCCGGGCCCTCTATGTGATCGGAGAAAACCCGCTCGCCACGTTGCCCGCATCGATGGAAGTCCGCGCCGCCTTGGATCGACTGGAGTTACTCGTCGTCCAGGATCCGTTTCTGACCGACACTGCGCGCATGGCCCATGCGGTACTGCCGGCTTGTACCTCTGCGGAAAAGGACGGCACCTTCACAAATCTGGAAGGCCGAGTCCTGCGGGTCCGCGAGGCCATGGATCCAATCGGGGAAAGTTTGCCTGATTGGCATATCATGACGGCGATGGCCAACGCGCTGGGCTGTCAATGGGAGTATGAATCCTCGAACGATATTCAAGCCGAGATCATGAAGTTGCTGCCGGGGTACTACAACCTCGGACAACCACGCAAAGTTGTGCCGACGGTGGACCGCTATCTCTCAAACGGCTACGCAGCCGATGTGGCGGTGCGTTATCGAGTATCCGCTCCATCTGGCGTCAAGAACCAGCGACCGTTCGCGTTGCTGATGGGACAGATCCTGTATCATTCCGGCAAGATGTCCACCGAAGCCCCCGGGCTCATCAAGATCGCCCCCAATGCCGGCCGGCTCAGGATGAATCCCCAAGATATGGAGCAGTTCGCAGTGGGTGAGGGGACGAAGGTGCGCCTCACGTCGGATCGCGGATCGATGCAAGTGGCGGTACAGCCAGATCAATCCGTCGCCCCGCAGACCTGTTTCTTCCCGGAGCATTTCAATGAGCCCCCGGTCAAAGACCTGATGTCGGTCCAGGTTGATCCGACGACCGGAGTTCCCTCTTTCAAGCAGACCCGCGTGACGATCGAAAAGGCGTAAAGGGAAACAGGAAACGCACATGCGTGTCACCGTACTGATAAAACAGATCCTCCAGGCCGCGTTGTTCTATGAGATCTGGGACGCCATGAAGGTCACGTTCAAGCACATGTTCCACAAACCCATCACCTTCCAGTATCCACGGGAACAACGGACCCTCCCTGATACTCACAGGGGTGCGCTTGCGCTCTTACGCTACGACGATCGCCAGGAACGTTGTGTCGGCTGTGACCTCTGCGAAGCCGCCTGCCCATCCCGCTGCATCAAGGTCGTCAGCTCGGAAGATGCGGAGCGTCCGCTGCAGCGATTCGCCAGCGAGTTTTACATCGACATTACGAAATGCGTCTTTTGCGGATACTGTGTCGAGGCCTGTCCCGTCAATGCACTGGCCATGACGAAGATGTATGAGTTTTCGACCCACGATAAACGCACCTTACTGTTCGACAAGAAGCGGCTGTACGAAATCGGCGAGCGCTATCTCGACGATGCAAAAAAATACTTGTACGCACATAACCAGGAAAAGAATGTTGAGGAAAGCCGGGAGTATCGGTATTACTTCCCGCAATCGGTACTGAAGCCGACTCAACCACCACCCAAGCATCTGGGCTGAGTCGATCGATGATTTTCGTCTTTTTTACCTATTTCGCATTGGTCAGTATTGCTGCGGGCGTCTTGACTGTCGCGCTCAAGCATCCGGTGCATTGCGGCCTGGCGCTCCTGGCCCTGTTGCTTCATGTCTCCGGACTCTTCATCCTCCTCAACGCCGAGTTCCTCTGGGCTGTGCAGGTCATTGTCTACGCCGGTGCGATCCTGGTCTTGTATCTCTTCGTACTGATGCTCTTGAACTTGAAAACCGACGATCGGTATTTCCACTCCTCGTACCTGTACTTTCTGGTTCCAGCAGCCATCGGATCATTGTACGTGTTGGCCCTCCTGCTCCGTTCACCCTTCGGAGGCGCAAAGGGCGATGCACCTACCGTGGCAGTACTCCAGGACGGCGATACCTACGCGGTCGGGATCAAGATGTTCAGTGACTATCTGTTGCAGTTCGAAATTATCGGGGTGTTCCTGTTGGGCGCCGTCATCGGAGCGATCGTGCTGGCAAAAACGCCGAAGCCGATTACCGACAAACGTGAGGAGTGAGGGGTTCGGCGGAGACAGCGGGACCGCTCCCCTCACTTCACAGTTCACCGTTCGCAGTCCACGAGGTCTATGGTTCCTCTAAGCGCATATGTCGCCGTCAGCGCCGTGCTCTTTATCACCGGCCTGCTCGGCGTATTGATCAGACGGAACTTCATCATCGTGCTGATGTCTGTTGAGATCATGTTGAACGCGGCGAACATTAACCTCGTCGCCTTTTCCTATTACCTGGAATCCATGGCGGGCCAACTGGTGGCCCTCTTCGTCATCGCCATTGCAGCCGGGGAAGCGGCGATCGGGCTGGCCATCATCATCGTGGTGTTCCGTGGAAAGATCTCGACAAACGTGGATGAAATGAACCTCTTGAAGTGGTAACGTGACCGATCTACTCATAAAACTCATTCCCGTATTTCCCCTGCTGGCCGTGATCCTGAATGGACTCGTGGGCAGGAGGTATTCCCACGAAGTCGCGCACCGGCTTGCCTGGGGATCGGTAGGGATGTCATTTCTCTGCACGATCGGCGTGTTTGTCGACATACTGCGAACCGGCACACCTCATGAAGTCATTGCCTATCAATGGATTTTCGGCGGTGATCTAACAATCAATCTGGCCTATCTCGTCGATCCTCTCACGTGCATCATGCTGCTTGTGATCACGGGAGTCGGCTTGCTGATTCACGTCTATTCCGTTGGCTACATGCATGGGGAGGACGGGTTCACGCGATTCTTCACCTACATGAACCTCTTCATGGTCTCCATGTTGCTCCTCGTCATGGGAAACAACTATGCCGTCCTCTTCATAGGCTGGGAAGGGGTGGGACTCTGTTCTTATTTATTGATCGGCTACTACTATGACAAGGTCTCAGCCGCGAAGGCCGCCTCGAAAGCCTTTGTGGTGAACCGCATCGGCGACGCAGGGTTCCTTCTGGCCATCTTCCTCATCTTTATCAATTTCAAGACGCTCGACTATACAAAGGTCTTCGCCCAGGTCGGGCAACTCTCTCCGGACATGGCCACAGCGATTGCTCTCTGCTTACTCGTCGGCGCGGTCGGCAAGTCAGCCCAACTTCCCCTCTACACTTGGCTCCCGGACGCGATGGAAGGTCCGACACCCGTCAGCGCTCTCATCCATGCAGCGACGATGGTGACTGCCGGGGTCTACATGATCGTGCGGAACCATGCCATTTTCGATTTGTCGCCGACAGCCATGACGATCGTCGGCGTCATCGGTGGACTCACGGCCTTGTTTGCCGCCACCATCGGCCTCGTGCAAACGGACATCAAGCGCGTCCTGGCTTACTCAACGGTGAGCCAACTCGGCTACATGTTCCTCGGGTGCGGGATCGGGGCCTATACGGCTGCCGTGTTCCACCTCATAACCCATGCCTTCTTCAAGGCCCTCTTGTTCCTTTCTGCCGGATCGGTGATCCACGCGCTCTCGGGCGAGCAAGATATTCGAAAAATGGGCGGCCTCAGCACGAAAATCCCATGGACCTATCGGCTGTTTCTGATCGGTACGGTTGCCATCGCTGGTATCCCTCCGTTGGCAGGGTTCTGGAGCAAAGATGAAATCCTGGCCCATGCCTTTACGCATGACCACTATTTGCTCTATGGCATGGCCGCAATCGGCGCGCTATTGACCTCCTTCTACATGTTCCGCCTGACCTATCTAACCTTTTATGGCACATCTCGCATGGACCATCATACGGAGGAACATGTCCATGAGTCCCCGGTGGTGATGGTCGGTCCGCTCATGGCGTTGGGTGTTCTGTCCATTTTTGGTGGGTTCCTAGGGTTTCCTCCTGAGCATGGCTGGCTCCATCAATTCCTCGCGCCGGTTGCAGGTACGGGAGGGGGGCATAACGTGAGTACCGGACTCGTGCTCACGCTCATGATGATTGCCACAGGAATCGCGCTGTTAGGGTGGGGCGTCGCACATTATTTTTACAGCGTAAATCTCTCGGCGCCGGATCGCCTAGCTGAAAAATTCCAGACAGCCCACAGGACCTTGCTCAACAAGTATTATGTCGATGAACTGTATGACCTATTATGGGTGGAGCCGACCAAGAAGTTGGGACTCTTGCTTGATTGGTTCGACCGCACCGTGATCGATGGGCTCGTGCGCGGGGTGGCGCAGTTAGCCGAATTGGGCGCAGCCGGTTCGACCTGGATGGAGAAATACGTGATCTACGGCGGGCTCAACGTAATCGGGTACGGCAATCATCTCGTCGCGAGACAATGGCGGCAGCTGCAGAGCGGAATGGTGCATCATTATGCCGCCATCATTGTGGCAGGGTTGTTCCTGCTGGCGGTTATTATTCAGTTCATTATGCAACTGTAGAGCACTGTAATGTTAGAAGAGTTGGCGTCAACATTTCCGATTCTCACCTGTATTCTTTTTCTCCCCGTCGTCGGGGCCGTGGTTCTGTGGCTGTTCGACGACGAGGATATGGTCCGAACCTCCACCTTGACGATTGCGCTCGTGGAGTTGGCCCTCTCCATATTCGTGCTCTTACGATTCATTCCCGAATCGGCTGCCATGCAGTTTTCCGAACACGTGTCTTGGATTCCCGCCCTCGGGATCAGCTACCACCTCGCGGTTGACGGGATCAGTGTGCTCTTCGTCGGGCTCACGGCGTTTCTCACGGTCCTGATCGTCATCTATTCCTGGGACACAGTCCGCCATCAAGTGAAGCTCTATATGATGGCCCTCCTTGCCCTGGAAACGATGACGATGGGGGTCTTCCTCTCCATCGACTTGATCCTCTTCTTCGTCTTCTGGGAACTGATGCTCATCCCCAGTTACTTTTTGATCAAACTCTGGGGCGGAGGGGCATCGCGCCACTACGCCGCACTGAAATATGTGCTCTATACGCTGCTCGGCAGCGTATTCATGTTAGTCGGCATAGCCCTATTAGACCTCAATTATCACCAGTGGGCGACGTTGCGCCATATGGAGCCCACCTACTCGTTTGACTTGTTGGAACTGCTCTCCGTCCCGATCCCGCTCAGCCAACAAATCCTCATTTTCTGGCTGTTGTTCCTCGGCTTCGCGTTCAAGGCCCCCCTGTTCCCATTCCACACCTGGCTTCCAGACGCCCTCCTCGAAGGACCGATTGGCATGGCGGTGGTGCTGGCCGGACTGAAGCTCGGGACGTTCGGCTTCATCCGGTTTAGCATTCCGTTGCTCCCGAATGCATCGAAAAGTCAGACTGTCGTCACGGTCATCATGGCGCTTGGATTGGCGGCGATTCTCTATGGGGCCATCATGGCGCTGATCCAGCAAGATTTTCGTCGACTCCTGGCGTTCAGCAGTATCAGCCACCTCGGGTTCGTAGTGATCGGCCTGTTCGCCCTGAACTATCAGGGGCTACAGGGCAGCCTGCTCACCATGATCAACTTGGGGTTCAGTACAGCGGGTTTGTTTTTTATCGCGGGCTTTCTCTACTCACGGCAGCAGAGCACGGAACTGAGTTCATTCGGCGGCATGGCCAAACAGACCCCCCTGCTCGCAAGCTTTTTCTTGTTCATCGGACTGGCGTCGATCGGTTTGCCAGGCACCAATGGCTTCGTCGGTGAATTCCTCATCCTCTTGGGAACCTTCAAGGCCAATTGGCTGTATGGTGGAATCGCGGTCACCGGCGTCATCTTCGGCGCGGCGTACTTTCTCTGGTACTACGAGCGGTCGATGCTGGGACCGATCGGCAAGGCCGTAAAGAACTCCATCAGTGATCTGCATCCCCGCGAAGTGCTCATCGCGTCGGCCTTATCGGTCATGATCCTCTGGATTGGACTCTATCCCGCTCCCTTCTTGAAAATCATGAACGGATCGGTTCAGGCGTTGGTCGATCGATTGGAGCGGGGAACCGTGGCGTCGATCGAGTCCAAGCCGCAGGTAAAGGTAGATTGATTCGTATGGGTGATTACGCACTGCTCTATATCCTCTTTGCTCCCTTTGCGGGAGCCATCGCACTGATCTTCGTCTCCAACCGGCAAGCGATGCTCGTGCGGGGAATCGCGGCGGGATCAGCCTTTGTCTGCCTGCTCGCCTCCCTTTACTTGTTCTACGCCTACGATCACGTGAAGGGGGGATTCCAATTCGTCCAGCGATTCGAATGGTCTCGCCAGCTGGGCATCTCGCTCCACCTCGGGGTGGATGGGATCGGCACCCCCCTGGTGCTGGCATCGGGCATCTTGTTGTTCGCTGGCATTTTCGTTTCATGGCACATCAAAGACCGGACGAAAGAATTCTATATCTGGTTGCTCATCCTCGCCGCGGCCACGATCGGTGTGTTCATGTCATTGGATCTATTCTTTCTCTACTTCTTCTACGAGATGTCCGTGATCCCCATGTATCTGTTGTTAGGCATGTGGGGAAGCCATACGAAAAAGTACAACGAGATGACGGACCCGGAAGGCCTGAAGCAGCGGGACTCGGTCGGGTTCATCTTCAACTTCGGATCCAACAGTAAAGAATATGCCGCAATGAAACTGGTGCTTTTCCTCTCGGCCTTTGCCGTCGCGGCACTGATGGGCATCTTGCTGATCTACAAATACTCTGGGCTCAATACTTTCGACATCCTGGTCCTGCGCGATCAGGCCAAGTTGATGAATATCCCGGTCCTGGGTACGACGCTGGACAAGATTATCTGGCTACTGATCTTCTTCGGCTTCGCCTCCATCGCGCCGCTCTGGCCGCTGCACTCCTGGTCTCCTGTGGGCCACGCAGCCGCTCCGGCCGCCACGAGCATGTTGCACGCAGGGGTGCTGATGAAGCTCGGCCACTTCTCCATCATCCGGGTGGCCTTTGAGATCCTGCCAGAGACCACCAGGGAACTTATGCCCATCGCGGCCATGCTCTGCATGTTCAGTATCGTGTATGGCGGGTTCGTGGCGTACTACGCCAAAGATACGAAGTACGTCATTGGGTATTCCAGTTCGAGTCACATGGGCTATGTCTTCTTAGGCATGGCCGCCTTGGACTACATCAGTTTGACCGGCGCGGTGATGTATATGTTCGCGCACGCTATGGCCACGGGCATGCTCTTCGCTATGGCCGGCTGGGTGTACGATCAGACGCACACCCGCGACATTCCCTCGCTCGGCGGGCTCTCGAATCGCATGCCGTTCATCTCCGGCTGTTTCGTAATTGGTTGTATGGCCTCGATCGGCGTGCCCGGCACCATAAACTTCATCGCTGAAGTCATGATCATCGTCGGCAGTTGGAACAAGTATCCGTTCCAGGTCATCGTGGCCGTGGTCGGCATCGTGTTGACCTTGGCCTACTTGTTCAAGATGATGCGCGGGCTCTTCTATGGACCCATGGACCAGAAGTACAGTCACGCGCACGACGCCGTAGCCGTGGTGGATCGTCTTCCGCTCTTAATCATGATCACCGTCAGCATCGGATTCTTTTTCTTCCCCATGCATCTCTATAATGTGGTGCGGGCGGGCGTCGATCCCTTAATCGCCAAGATCACCCGAGTCGTACCGATTGCAGACGCGGGTGCGGGATTCGCTGTCACGCGGAAAGCGACAGGCCCTGTCGGAACCCATGACGCTCAACTTCTTGCCAACAACCCCGTACCCCTTACGACTCACCCGTCACGAGAGCCACAATGAACTTTTCGCTCACGATGTCTCCCTCCGATCTCCTGTTGCTGCTACCGGAGATCCTGCTCACGTCCTGGTTGTGTCTCATCCTAATCATTGATTTCTCGTTCCCTCGGCTGCCCAGCGAACAATTAGCCTATCTCAGCATCTCCGGGCTCGTCGCCACCCTCGGCTGCCTGGCCTGGTTCGATATCACCGGAATAACTGGAACTCTTTTCGCGAACATGTTCGTCCTTGACCGGATGGCCCTGTTTTTCAAAATGTTCATCCTCGGATCGACGATCCTCGTCATTCTGGCCTCAATCGATTACATCCATCGATTCAAGTTCTTCCGCGGAGAATATTATTTCCTGATCGTAATGTCGGCCCTCGGGATGATGTTTATGGCCTCCGCGAACGACCTGCTGTCGGTCTTCGTTACCCTGGAATTTTCCACCTTCGGCTTCTATGTCCTCGTTGCGTATCTCCGCGAGGACATGGCCTCGAACGAAGCGGGCATCAAGTTTTTCATCCTGGGCGTCTTCGCCGCAGGCCTCCTCGCCTATGGCATCAGCTTGGTCTACGGAGAAACTGGCAAACTGGTGTTTTCTGATATGACGGCGGCACAGGCCACACCGGGATTGGCCATTGGCTTCCTGCTTATTTTTGGCGCATTAGGGTTCAAAATCGGCGCCGTGCCCTTCCACTCGTGGATTCCCGACACCTATCATGGATCGCCTACGCCTGTGACGGCATTCCTTTCGATCGCACCAAAGGGAGCGGCCTTTGCCATCCTTCTGAGAATGTTCTTCGTCGCCTTGGCGACCTTTAAGCCGATCTGGGTCCTACTACTCGTCGCCGCGTCCATCTTGTCCATGACCTACGGCAACATCGTGGCCATCGCTCAAAAGAACATGAAACGGCTCTTGGCCTATTCCGGTATCGCACAGATCGGCAACGTGCTGATTGGACTCGCGGCCGGTACGAAGATGGGGAGCGATGCGATGCTGTTCTACCTCCTCACCTATCTTTTCGCCAACCTCGGCGCCTTCGCCATTATCATTGCCGTCAGCGAAGCAATCGGCAGTGAGGAAATCGACGACTACAGCGGACTGGGTCGCCGGTCGCCCTTTCTCGCCTTTTCGATGCTGATTTTCCTCTTGTCTCTGGCTGGCGTGCCCCCGCTAGCTGGCTTCATCGGGAAACTCTACATCTTTGTGGCGGCCATGAAGGAAGGGCTCTACGTGCTCATCACCGTGGGGCTCATCAACATCGTCATTTCCATGTACTACTACCTCATTGTCGTGAAGAAGATGTACATCCATGAACCCCACGACCCGTCACCACTCAAGGTCTCGGGCCCGATCAAAGTGGTGGTTTACGTCTGTCTCGCCGGCACCCTCGCAATCGGCATCTACCCCCAACCCTTCACCGACTGGGTTGTCTCGGCCGTACTGATGTTTTCAAACTTGGCTGATCCAACCGCCTCTCTTCCCGTTCCCCCTGCCGTCATCCCCTTCGGCGGCTAAGTCCACCGGCGACGGCTCCCCAGCGTCCAGCGAGCATTCTACTAAAATATTTCTTGCAGGGTCTTCCGGAGGAGGGTACAGTTTCCAAGACATTGGCTTACATCCCCACGCCCGCGCGCGATTAAACCATGGAATCCGTCACGCAGGAACGTCCATCCGCTCCCGCACCCGTTCGATCAGAACCGGCTCCCGACAGCAGTCCGGCACCGACTCCCAAGATCAGCGGGCTCATGGAGTGGTTCGCCCAATGGTCGATCGAACGACGTGTCCTTGCAGGGTTTGGACTCGTCTTTGCCGGCATTGTGGTAATCAGTGCCATTTCCTACCGCAACACCGCCGTCTTGATCGAGAACAGCCGGCTCGATACCAAGAGCCACGAATTGGTGCAGTTGCTCGACTCAGTCGGAGAAGCCCTTGGGGCCGCTGAAAGTGGCCATCGGCGCTATCTCGTCACCGGAGACGAGTCGTATCTCACATCCTACCGGGCCGTTGCCGAACAAATGCCCGAATACCTTCGGTATCTCAGAGGCCTGACGAGCGAGGGACCTGAACAACAGGCCCGCGTGGCGACACTCGAACAGCTCATCGCCAGACAATTGGGAGCGGAGGCGGGAGCCATCGCCCAACGTGAGAAGCATGGCTATGAAGCGGTCCGCCACCTCGCGCGCTCCGGAGCGGCAAAGAACGAGCTCGAGGGAATCCATCGCCTTATGGCAGAACTCGACTCGGCCGAACAGCAAGCGCTCCTGCTGCGCGTGGCTCAATCCGCTGGAAGCACAAGAAATACGATCGCTTTGCTCGGACTCGGTGCACTCCTGCAATTGGTCCTCTTGGCCTCCGTATACTTTCTGATCCATCACGATGTCACCGAGCGACGCCGCGTGGCCACGGAGTTGCAGAGCCGGGGCGAGTTGCTCCAGGCCGCCAATAAAGAATTGGAAGCGTTCAGCTATTCCGTGTCGCATGATCTGCGCGCCCCGCTTCGTCATATCGATGGCTATGCGGCCCTGTTGTCGAAGGCGGCTGGGGAGACACTCAACGACAAAGCACGCCGCTATCTCAAAACGATTTCAGACTCCGCGAAACAGATGGGACAGCTCATCGACGACCTGCTCGTGTTTTCCCGTATGGGTCGGCAGGACATGCTCCACACCACAGTCAACCTGGACCAACTCGTCAAGACCGTCCTTCACGATTTACGTCTTGACTTGCAAGGACGAGCAATCTCCTGGACAATAAGCCCATTGCCTAACGTTTCGGGAGATCCGGCGATGCTACGCCAAGTGTTCGTGAATCTGATTTCCAATGCGTTGAAATTCACAGCCACCAGGCCGGAAGCCAAGATCGAGATCGGCGCCGCCAGGCGAACCTCAGGGGAAGTCGAGATCTTTGTGCGGGATAATGGGGTGGGATTCGATATGCAATACGTGAACAAGTTATTCGGCGTCTTTCAGCGACTCCATCGGAACGACGAGTTTGAAGGCACCGGCATTGGTCTCGCAAACGTACGTCGAATCATCCATCGGCATGGTGGACGGACCTGGGCCAAAGGGGCACTGGATCAAGGGGCGACCTTCTACTTTTCGCTCCCGCTCGCGAGGTCTCTCTGATGACTACTGTCAAACCCATCCTGCTCGCGGAAGATAACCCGCGTGACGCCGAGCTTGCGCTCGCCGCCATGGAAGAACATCACATCGCCGACAAAGTGGTGGTCTGCCACGACGGAGCTGAAGTCCTCGACTACCTCTATTGTCGCGGGGTCTTTGCCGCCAGACAGCGGGGCAATCCAGTGGTTGTGTTCCTGGATCTCAAGATGCCCAAAGTCGACGGGCTCGAGGTCTTGAGAACGATTAAAAATGACTTGAACCTGAAACCAATTCCCGTCGTCATGCTCACGTCCTCGCGCGAGGAACGCGATTTAGCCCAAAGCTATGCGTTGGGCGCCAACGCCTACGTGGTGAAGCCGGTTGAGTTTCAACAGTTCATCAAGGCCGTGAAAGAACTCGGTGTCTTTTGGGGCGTGATCAACGAACCGCCACCCGAAAGCTCTGAGCCGA
>Ga0315278_10001514_pt1 | contig 20446 bp, 19 predicted proteins | sample YL17G06_0_MG_FD_203880 | JGI IMG/M metagenome (GOLD analysis project Ga0315278, IMG submission 203880) | Sediment microbial communities from Yellowstone Lake, YNP, Wyoming, USA - YL17G06_0 | ecosystem: Environmental > Aquatic > Freshwater > Lake > Sediment | place: USA: Wyoming | collected... | reverse complement strand
ATCCAGGGGATCGAGATCGAACCAGGAGCAGCGACAGGCCCCGGCTGCACGGTGACGGTCGCTGTCTGCGGAGGAACCGGACCAGGAAGGACCACAGGGACCACCGCCTGCGCCGCAGCAACGGCGGCGGGGGCTGGCGCAGGGGGAGGTTGTGCCGCCTGCGCCTGTGCTGCGGCCACCATCACGGCAGGCGTGGGAGCTGCCTGTGGTGCCGGGGGCTCGACGGGAGCCGGGGACTGAGCGGGTTGCGGCTGCTGCCCTGAGATCAGGGAGCGCAGGTACGCGAGAGCTTGCGCTCCCGCTTGCCCTGCTGCGGCCTGAACCTCTGCCGTCGTCTTCCCCGCTCGCGTAGCCTCCTCGGCTGCGCCCTGCTGCGCCTGCCGAACATACTCCTCGGCCTGCGCCTGCGTGATCTGCACCTGCGGCTGTGCAGCAGGACCGGCGATCTGCGCGGGCTTCGCCTGGGCGGGTTGGTTCAGGATCTCGACGAAGGCCGCGATGCAGACCTCAATCGAAGGATTCACGCCGTGGAGCTGCCGGTAGCGCGACACGAACTGCGCGCAGATAGCCGGGTCAACGACGCGCCCGTCAGGGAGCTGGAACGCGCTGCCATCGGGGAACGCCTGCGGAACGGCGGCGGGCTTCGGCTTTCCAAGGCGGTCCATGATGAATTGCAGGAAGAGGGGAAACTGGTCGCCGACCTTCTCTCCTACGGCGCTGACACCCTTCTCGAGCAGGTCAACGATTCGCGTGCCTGTCGTCCTGTTGTCCTCGCCTCCCATCGAGTCCTTGAGGATCGAGAACATCTGCCCGAAGTTGCTATTCTGGACCTTCATCATCTCACCCATGCCCTGCATCATGGGGAGCATGAACTTCTCTGCGCCGCTGCTCTCTTCCTTCTTCGTGACGAGCGCCTGCATGAGCGTCGCGTTCACGCCCGACTGCGACATCACGATCGTCTTCATGAACTCCATCTGCTGCGCGGCTGCCGCTGCGGATGCCGCCGATGTGGAGTTCAGGCGCGCTTGCTCCTTCGCGCTGTTCGCCTCCATCTCGGCCTTGATCTCCTGCATCCTGCGATCGTGGCGCTTCTGCTCCTGCTCTTCCTTCGCGTCCATTTCTCGCTTGTAGCGGTTGAGGCGGTCCTCGTCGCTCGTGGGGGCGTTCTGCGAGGCGTACTGCGACGAGATCAGGGCCTCGAGGCGCTCCATGCGCTTGTCCTGCCCCTCCATGTACATCCGGTACTGCGTCGGAACGTCCTCCCGTTCCGCCTGGAAGATCGACGTGATGCGGCCCTGCCCGTTTCCGCCGTGCAGCTCCTCTTCGGTGGACGTGAAGAGCTTGGCACGACCGCTGATCGTGAAGTCGCCCGAGCGGATCACTCGACCGCGCGAGTCCTTCGCGACGGCACGGTACTTCCCGCCGCCGTGGTTCACGCGGATCGCGTCCTCGGAGAACTCGTCGAAGCTCATGCTCTGGAGGTAGCCCGGAGTCACGCCGCGATGTTCCGGCATGTCCGAGGGCAGGCGGTAGACCGCGACGCTCGCGACGCCCTCGGGCTGCGCGACGCTGCCGAAGATTGGATGGTTGTAGAGGTCGTCGCGCGATGTCGGAGCTTCTGCATAGTTCTGGATCGGCGGTGGGGCCTCATAAGCTCTCGGCGAGGGAGGAGGAGGCGCTCCCGCGTTCGTGTAGCTGTGCGTCTGCTGAGTCCCCATGTTAGGGTTGGAGGCCACGCCCGCCGCAGCTCGGAGGTTCGTCACGGCGATCTTCTGCTGCCGCTTCTGCTCTCGCATCGCGGAGTTCGCCTGCCGTGAGGCGCGCTGTGCCTCGCGGATGTACTCGTCGAGCTGGTCGGGCGCAGCCGCCGGACCGAGAGCGGCCCGTGCAGCGGCTTCTGCTTGGGCACGACGCTGCTGCTTCGCGTGATCCATCTTCTGCTTCCACTCTTCTGCGGCAGCACTTCCCTTGACATGCACGGGCCACTTACTCACGGGTCGCTCTCCTTGTTCTACCAGGGCTTCTTCGGCTTCTTCCGACGCGGGAGATCGTCCTCTTCCTCGTCGTCCTCTTCCTCGTCCAGCTCCTCTTCCTCGGGAGGCCAATCAGCGACGATCGCTTCGATCGACTGCTCGCCCGTCCCGATCCCGATCGTCGCCTCGGGGAAGTGCAGGTACTGCATCTCTCCGTCCGAAGAGCTTACGATCGTGTAGTCGAGAAGTGTCTTCTTGACCGCGTCGTCCGTTCCGGGCGGCGTAATGATCCTCGAGAACAACTCCTTCACGCTCTTCGCATCGCTCGTGACGGGGTAGTAGTTCCCGTTGCGGAGCGTGAGCGTGTAGCGGTACGCCTTCTCATTGACGTGGGGCTTCACGCTCGGGAACCCGTCGGGTAGCGTATCGGGCACGATCGTGGCTCCTTCCTTCTTCTTCGGGTCGTTCATCTTATTCCTCGTCCTCGGTCTTCCACTTGCCCGTGAGCAGAGCGACAGGCGGGATCATCAGATCGAGCTGCTCGCGGACGGCCTTCCCGTTCCTTCCTGTCGCGATGTGTGAGAGCTGGAGGTTCCCGGCATCGACCTCCTGCTTGACGTAGTTGATGGCGTGGTAGAACTCGATCGCCTCCGGCGCTTCCGCGAACGCCGTGCGTGCCGTCTCGGCATACTTCATCGCGAGCTGGAGATCGCCGTCGCGCTTCAGAGCGATCATGCCCTTCGCGACCACGACCGAGGGCTTGTACTTCCCGCCCTCCGCGTTGAAGCGGTGCGCCTGCGTCGAGCTGGCAGAGCTGTCGGTGAGGACCGCGAGCAGCCTCTCGGCACTCGTGATGTCGCCGATCGCCATGCAGGCCGCGATCCACTCACGCCAGAGCCAGTAGGCGTGGTCGCACGAGCTGTAGAGGTACTCCAGCACGGGGCCAGCCGACCTCTGCTTCCCCTCCTTCGTGTACGCCTTCGTGAAGCGTAGGAGGAAGTTGTACATCTGCTGCGGCGTCTCGGCAGCGGAGCGCGGGTAGGTGTCCTCGGTGAGCCGCGACAACTCGTCGGCGATCCGCCCGCTGATGTCGCGGACCTTGAGCCGCGCCTCTTCGAGCAACTTCTGCTCGCCATCTTCGTGCTTGCGGACGCCCTCGATGCGCTCCTGCTCCTCGACAGGGAGCTTCGCCAGAGCTTCCGGCGTGAGCGAGAGGTCTTCCGTCATGGCGCGGATGAGCGCGTTCTCTCGTGACTTCATCGGAGCCTGCTGGTCCTGGTAGGGCCACATCTCCTTGAACAGCCGCTCGATGTTCTCGGCCACATCGTCGATCAAGCTCTTCTCGACTGCTTCCATGTCCTCGTCCTCTCTCAGTCCTGCCACGACACGCCGAAGACCTCGATGGGCACGCCCTTCGCCTGGATCTCGAGGATGACCGTCTCCTGCTTCAGCTCGTGGGCGATGTGCCCAGCCACGTCGATCATGTTCTCGGAGAACTTCCCGAGGCTCTCGCCGAATATCGAGAGGACGATGACTTGCACGCTGTTCTCGTAGACGAGGCTCCCGTCGTTCGCCGTGTAGAAGCCCTTCTGAAGAACGAAGGAGCTGTCCGGTGGGATCTTCTTCCCGGCGTCGTTCTTCTGCGTCGCGCGAACGGTGCGGAAGGTCTTCGCGAGGTAGTCCACGTCCCACGTCGGCTCGTGGCCGACGTTGAAGCCGACGAACATGCGCGCTGCGTTGTCGGCCACGCCCCACGTCTGGAACTTCGCAGGGTTCCGCCCGTAGACCACAGGCTTGCCCTTCGGCTTGAAGCTCGCAGCGCCGCCGACGCCCTTGTGGACGAACGGGCCGTTCTGCACCTTCAGCTTCACGCTTTTCCTCCGCTCTGTGCGGGCTCTTGCTGCGGCACGCTTTTCAACACCAACGGCAGACCAGCGATGATCGCGAGCCTGAGAACCTGCTGCTTCGGCAGAGCCAGCTTCTCTGCTGCACGGTCCAGATCCGCGTTCACGGTGTTGCCGAGACGCACGCAGCTTATCGGCTTCCTGAGCTTCTCGTCCATGCTGCCTCCGTATCACGAGACACTACAGGTTAGGGAGTGCTGGCTACAAGAGCTTTCATGTATCAGCTTCCGCTACTCGAATCCCTTTGACCGTTCGCCTCGAGACGCGCACGCTGTATTCCTACGAAGGGGTGAGCCGCACAAGGAGGGAAGGCTCTGCTTGGGTGGCCGGTCAGATCGCACGAGTATATCGCACCCGGAGATGGCGGGACGCTCGGGGCTACCGTCCCCTGGATGCGTCGGCTCATTCTCGAGGGGCGTTCGGACCCCTCCGTCGCTCAGTACGCGGCACAAGTGGTCGCGGCTTCTCCTGGGGTCCACCCCGTCGAGGCCGTATTCAATCACGTTCAAGCGATGCCCTACGCCTTCGACGAGAAGCTGCTCGCGGAGGCCGGATACGGAGAAGACACTTCTGAGTTCCTGCAAGGGGCATCGTATCAGGTCGAGAAGTCTCTTCTCAGCGGACCACAGAACGTCTTCGGTGATTGCGATGACCGAGCGATCCTCACGCAGAGCCTCCTCGAGTCGCAAGGTATCAACACCCGGCTCGTCCTTGTGCGAGGGCCAGGACGCACCGACTACTCTCACGTCTACTCGGAAGCAGAGGTCGGCGGATCGTGGGTTCCGCTCGACACCATCATGGACGGCAAGGAAGGCCGTCCTCTCTTCGGTCCAGGTGAAGAGGCGAAGCTGCCTCTCGCGCGTGATCGGATGTCGGTCGGAATCAATGAGGAGCCTGGGCAGTCGAAGTTGATCCCGCTTCTGCTGCTTGCTGCTCTCTTCTTCTGGAGGAGATGAACATGAACTTCGGCAATCTTACGAAGAACCCGCTGCTCCTCGTCGGAATCGCGGCGGCGGTCTACTTCCTCTTCATCAAGAAGAGCCCCGCCACGACGGTCGTGACGGAACAGCCCCCTCACGCAACCGGGACCGATCCTGCGGCGGCTCTCATCTCCGCTGGCACGGCAGCGGCTATGGAGGCGCTCAAGTTCGGATCAGGGAAGGCGAAGGAAGCCCTCGGCGTCGAAGGCATGGGGCCGGTGAGCCTCAACGGCCAGATGGCGGCGTGCGGCGCTCTCGGCGATCTCGGCGGCAGCTTCTACGGGAGCTACTAAGGAGCGGCAAACATGACGCCCTGGACCTCACAGCAGATCCCGGTTCACGCCGGGATGCACAACCAACCCGGTCGCCTCATGCGCGGCGGGTATCAACGTGCCTGGGGTCCGAGCGCAGACCGGCTCACGAACCTCGAGGGGCTCGGCAACCTCGGTGCCTGCGACCCGAACGCCCTGAGTACCGACGAGGAGGAGTGCAGCGAGGCCGACGCCGAGAAGGACACCGACTGGGTCGGACTCGTCACCGGGCTCGCGAAGGCTCTCGCTCCAGCCGCGAAGGAGGCCGTCAAGGGCGCCTTCACGAGGAGCAAGCTCAACCAGGGCTGGTCAGGCGACATGATCTCTCGCTTCCTCAGTATGGGCGAGTCGCGAGCCGCTGCGGTCAACGCGGGCACGGCATCCATGCCGACGGCAGGCTGGATCGGGATCGGCGTCGCGGTCGTCGCGGTCCTCGGGATGATGTTCTTCATGATGTCGGGGCGCAGGAGCAATCCGTTCACGGTGACCGGGGACGGCTGGATGAAGCACGGGCAGCGCACGCTCGCGCTACTTGATGACGGCAGGCCCATGCGCCGCGTGAGAGGCCGGATGCCCTCGAACGCGAAGCGAGCGAGGAAGGCTGCCCAGCGCGCTCGGCTTCGTCGGGGGCACCGTGCCACGAAGAAGGTGAGGTAGACCATGCCGGTCCACATGACCAACGGTCGCCAGCTCCTCGGCTTCGGAAGCGAGGGCCTCGTCGGCTTCGGCTGCTGCTCTCCCGCAGCGCAGCAGCTCGGCATCGGTGCCATGTCGCGGAGCTTCCAGCCCGACCGTCTGCGCGTGTCGGACGCGCCTCCCGCCGCCATGAACCCGATGAGCCGGTTCGAGTACCGGCTCATGGACCCGCGCACGATCGACGCGACGCGCATCCTCAACGCGGGGGCTCCGGCGGTCCGGCAGCTCTACGAGATCGCTCCCTTCGGCTTCAGGCCGACGGAAGCGCCGGGGCGGATGCAGAACGTGATCCCGATGGGCGGACGGCAGGTGCTTGTCCTGCCGCCCTCGGTGTAGGAGGCCACGATGCTCTACCAGGGAGTGGGATGGATCAGACCGACCCGGCTTGCGCCGGAGGGGTCGCCGTTCTTTGCCGTCCCTGGCGGAAGCCTCGCGGGGCTCTCGGACCTCATGACCGAGGTGCCGCTCAACGGGCGCCTCGCGGGCCTCGGTTGCGGCTGCTCAAGGAACGTCGCACCGGGCGTCGGGGCCATGCTCGATCGAAACCGCCGCGAAAGCCTGGAAGGGCTGCGCGGCGCGCAGATGGCGATGCAGGGCCAGCCTCGCGGCTGGGGCCTCGGCGAATCGACATCTGGTGGCGTGTCGTGGGACGTGAAGGAAGCCGCCATAGCGTGGGCGAACAACGCGATGTCGCAGGCTCTCCAGATCGCAAGGGACGCGAAGTCGATCGGCGGTCCTGGCTGGCTTGGCTGGTACTCTTCGTCCTACTACGCGAAGTTCGCTCCCCTTCAGGACAGGGTGACCGCGCTCATCAACGAGTTCGTCACGAAGCCCGGTCACGCTCCTGGGTACGAAGCCGAACTTCCAGCCGACATCAGGCACGAGGTGAGCAGCACGCTCACGGATGTGAACGCTTCGATCAAGGCGGTCTTCGACGGGCTCTACGAGGAGTCGGTCTTCGACAGGATTATCAACACGCTCCAGGTTCTTCCGTCGTGGGTCTACGAGGTGACCGTGACGGAGACGGGCGAGCGCGTCGGAGAAGCAGTCGCAGGGGTCAAGCGGATCGGGAAGACGATCGGCGACCTCGCGGACTCGGCGGCGTCCATCGGCAAGTGGGTTACCATCGCTGTCGTCGCTGCGGCAGCCCTCTACGGCATGAGCTTCCTGCCACGAGGTCGCGGATGAGCTGGCCGAAGCTGCCGCGCCTGAACCCCTGCCTGCCCTGCATGATCGGCAACCCGATGGACAACCCTCGCAGGAGTGGCCCGTGGGTCGTCTGGCACAAAGATAGCTGCGCCAGGGTTCGGAACGGGAAGGACCAAGAGAAGACACTTCTCGACGCGGGATACAGCCGGGTCGCCTCGCTCAAGAACCATCAGGAGGCCGACGACCTCGCCGACGCGCAGTACGGCGGGCGGACGAACCCGAGGAAGGGGTTCGTCCACTTCGTCGAGAAGGACGCCGGGATCTTCGTCGCCAAGGTCGGGGCCTGCACGGCGGTCGCCCGCTTCCAGGCGAAGGCCATGAAGCACGCCGGACACGGGCACAGCTACGTCGTCGAGGTGGACGGCACGTTCATCGGCGTCGTGCCCGAGCTGACGAACGCCGAGAGCCTCGTCGCGGTCTACATGAAGAACAAGGGCAGGCTCGGGAAGTGCATCGCGAACCCGACCTCGTTCGCCGAACTTGTCTACGGCGACGCGGCGACGAACCCGATGCTCCTCGTGCTGAACCCCTACGAGTACAACTTCGTCGCCAAGGTCGAGGGCATCATCAGAAGGAAGCTCTCAGCCGACGAGCGGTTGCAGCTCGAACAGGCTCGGAAGGAGTACCGCACGTTCCACGGTCGCGACCCCGACTCGTTCGTCCCCGTCGAGGTTCCGAGCGGCACGCCGCGCTTCGTGAACCTCGTGGGCGACGTGGACCGGATCGACTACACGGTGCGCGCCAACTCCGAGCGGAAGGGTAAGTGGACGCACAAGGCGGGCGATCACGGTCAGACGGGGAAGGACACGAAGCCTGCTCTGCTGGTGAGCGTTCCGGGGAAGAAGTCCCCCCCGGTCTTCGCTCAGAGGAAGGGCTCGGAGATGTACTTCAAGCCAACGCACGGGATCATGGGATAGGAGGGCGCGATGGCGCTTGCGTTCATGTTGAACCCCGCGACTCGGGGTCGAAAGAAGCGTGCTACGAAGCGTCGCGCGCCGAAGTGGATGTCGAAGAAGGTCAAGAACATGACCTTCACCCAATGCATGGCGGCTTCGGCGTACCGGAAGAAGGGGTACAAGTGCCGGACCTCGAAGGACAAGAAGCTCGCAGCGAAGGCACGCGCTGCGGCGAAGCGGATCAAGAAGCAGAAGGGCGAGTACGGTGACGCGATGGGCGTGATCCAGACCAACCCGCGCAAGAAGCGGCGGACAACCAGAAAGGGAGGTCGCAAGATGGCGAGGAAGACCAAGCGCCGCACCAAGAAGCAGAAGCGGGCGTCTGCTGCTCGGCGTGGCTGGAAGACGTGGCGTCGGAAGCACAAGAACCGCAAGCCGCGCGTCGGCAAGCGGGGCAAGCGCAACCCGAGCGGCAAGCGTCGTCGCCGCAACGTCTGGCGTGACGACACGCCCGGTCACCGCAAGGCGGCGAACACCGGCTGGCGTCGCAAGAAGAAGCGCGGCGGTCGCAACCGGAAGCGGAAGAGCAACCCGCGTCGTCGGCGCAACGCCGCCATGTACAGCGGGCGGCTCTACGCCCACAACCCGCGTCGTCGTCGCAACTCGCGTCGTCGTCGCAACCCCTTCGGCGGCACGCTCGGTTCGATCACGCGCTCGCTCACCGATCCGAAGATGCTCATGCAGTTCGCCGTCGCGGCGGCGGGCGCGAGCTTCTCGGAGGTGCTGGGCGGCTACCTCGAGGGCAAGATCACCGAGTTCTCCCCGACGACGTTCGCCAGCGACGCCAGCGGGAAGCTCTCGATGGCGAAGCAGATCCTCGGCGTGGCTTCGAGGATCGCGGCGGGCGTCCTCGTCGCGTCCTTCCTCCCCAGCCAGTTCAAGATGTCGTGGATCATGGGAACCGGCGCGGTCGCTGCCCAGCCGCTCATCAGCGGGCTGCTCAAGCCGGTCCTCGAGCCCCTCGGCAAGGCGCTGGAGATGAAGCCTGCCGCCGGTCTTCGCGGCGGCATCGGCGGTTGGATCAGCGCCGCCGAGGTCTACGGGAAGCCTCGGGGGAGCATGGGCGCGTGGCTCACGGCGTATCAGCTCCCTGGGATGGGCGTCAGCGGCATGAGGGGCCTCGGCTACGGGAGCCAGTTCGGCTCTGGGCAGTACGCCTTCCAGCCGGGGATGCAGACCGCGTTCACCATGTAGCACGGCGTCAGGGCGACCGGCACCGTGCCGGTCGCTCACACCTTCTTCACGCAGGAGATCAAGAACATGAGTCAGTACGTTGAAGGCGGCGCTGTGGCTCCCCGCCCGGTGCTGGAGATCATCAAGCAGCCCCTCTACGACACCGTCTCGGTGCCGACGGGCGCGACCACGTCCAGCTTCTTCTCGCAGCCCGTTGGGAGCGCCGATCCGGGCGCGGCGGTCGGCGTCAAGACGTTCTCGGAGACGAATCTCCGACGGGCCGGGGCTCTCGCGACGCCCCAGCAATTCGATGTGTACGCCATCTCGCTGAAGTACCGGGCGAACATCGTGCGCGCCGACCACACCGCGTTCCAGAACGGCGCGGTCGCGACGCAGGCGGGCGCGAACTACAACCTGGAGATCGGCCAGAAGAGCTACCTCCGCGTCAAGCTCGACACGATCCCCCAGGACACGTCGCAGGTCGTGGACGCACTCGCCGTCGTGGCCGATGCGGTCCACAGCGGCTGGTCGCTCCACTCGAACGTCTTTGACGTGAGCATCCCGGAAGAGCTTTTTGACCCCATGACGGGTCGGACGTTCCTCACGGGTCGGCGGGTTCCCATCCACCTGCCGAGTGAGCAGCAATTCGCCAACACGCTCGAGTACGTCGGCGGCATCACGCTCCTCGGCTCCCCCGGCGGTCCTGCCGCTGCGGAGCGCATCACCTCGAACCTGTGGGGGTGCCTCAAGCGCGAGGTGCAGTAGCCTCCGCTGGGGTCGAGAAGAGTCTTCTCGGTCCTTGTCCTCGTTCCTCGGCCCGGTGACCTGGGCGTCCTCTCAGGTCACCGGGCAACCGGGCAGCCCAGAAGGAGAACCAGCACATGAATCCGATCGCACTTCGCGGGCTGTACGGGGTTGGCGAGTTCGCCGGTCCCAACCGCTACGCCGCGAGCCCGTTCTCTCCGGTCGGCGCAGAGCGCACGCTCCCCGGCTTCCCCTACGGCATGAGGGGAATGCAGGGACTCGGCCAGAACGGCTACCCGCCCGCCCCGGTTCCGCAGGGGCTCCCGGCGCAGAGCTACTGGCAGCTCCCGCCGTACTTCACGCACACCTACGGCTACAAGGATGCGCTCGCGGCGGCGGGCCTGGAGTTCCACACCGAGATCTTCGACCTGGGCGTTGACCCCGTCGCGCAGAGCGGCGCGTCGATCCCGGTCGGCGGCTCGGTGATCGCGACGGTCCGCATCTCGCAGGAGGCCGACTTCGTCGGAGAGAAGTACGTCTCTGACACGTTCCCCCTCGGGTCGCAGTACACGGTGCAGATCTTCGACAACGCCACGAACCGGGCGCTCTCGAACATCCCGCTCCGCGTCAGCAACATCGCGGGCACGGCGCAGCGGCCTCGGATTCTCAAGCCGCGTCTCTTCCGCCGGAACTCCGACATCAGCTTCCTCTTCACCAACATCGATGTCGTTCCGATCACCGCCCTCCAGTTCGTCATCGAGGGCTACAAGATCTTCGATCCGAACGCCTTGAACTTGAACAACCCGCAGTAGGGGTAGTTCGAGGTCGAGAGAGGGGGCGAACGTGCCGTTCATCAGACCCACGACACCGAGCGAGTACGATCCTGCACTCGTTACTCGGTTCTTCCGGTCCCAATGGTCCCGACCCGGCGACATGGAGCAGGAGGACTTCTACCGTCCTTCATCCGTCGTCGCCGGGTGGGCGGCGGCACGTCCGTTCCCCAACCGCGTCCCGACGCTCTTCGGTCCGCACGCGCTCTACAATCTCCCGAGCGGTCCGACGCAGCCGAAGCAGCTCATGCAGCAGGGGACAGTTCCTCCGAGCTTCCCTGCGGGCAACTACCAGAGCTTCCTCCCCGCAGAGCGGTACGCTCCAGGTCCGATGGCGCCTTGGGGGACGCCGGGGGCTATGGGGCCTCCCGGCGCACCGGGCGGTCCTGGCGGTCCTGGCGGTCCTGGCGGTCCTGGCGGTCCTGGCGGTCCTGGCGGCGGTGGGGGCGGCAACGTCTGCTGCCCTCCTCCTTTCAGTCCCGAGGAGCAGTCCTCGATCTTCGCGATGGGGATCAAGAAGATACTTCCCGAGCTGGCGACCTCGATCGGGGTCCAGAGCGCCAGAGCGAACGCTCAACAGGTCCACAGCAGACCGGCGTCGATCGACCCGCCGGTTCGGGCCTACGACTTCGCGTCATGCAACCCCGCACCCGTCACGGTCACCGACCTTGTCTTCGTCCCGATCACGAGCTTCCTCGTCCCGGTCGGGCTCAACTGCGTCGTGAAGGAGATCGGGTTCGAGGCTGAGAGCGCGGCAGCCCTCACCGACATCCAGTTCCGCGTGATGGTCGGTGGGCAGCCGGTCATCAATCTCTCGGACATCCTGTGCGGCGACATCGGGAGCCTCTCGAACCCCACTCAGGTGACGGTGAAGGCGATCGAGCAGCAGCGAGTCACGATCCAGGCGATCTCGCTCACGGTCGGCGTCAATCACTTCGTGCGGGCGCTCCTCAAGGGCTGGACGTTCCAGCCTTCGATCATGGCGAACCTCGAAACGATCCAAGGCTGGAGAGGACAGTAGAGCATGGGCTCGACGACGCAGTTCCTCAACCGGCAAGGCGTCATGGCCCCGGCACAGACCTTCGACACGGGGCCGATGCAGGTCGCGCCGATCGTCAACTTCGGCCAGGGCGTCAAGACGCCTGCCTCGTTGCGCGACCTTCGGCTCTTCATCGCGTCGAACGTAGCAGGGGTCATGCAGGTCTGGCAGGCCCAGGACTTCGCGACTCTCAACACCTTCCCGACGCCCCCGGCTGGGCGCGTGGCGGTCACCACGATCGCATACGGCCCAGGAGCTGGGCTCGTGCAGACGATCCAAGTATCAGCTCCATACGTCCGGCTGAAGTACACCAACGGTGGCGGCGCGGCGCTCTTCGCCGATATGTGGGCAGCGGTGACGGAGGACTGAGCGATGCCACTCCAGACAGGACCATGCTCTTGGGCGGTGAAGGAGCTTCTCGTAGGTGGGTCGGGAGCCGGAAGAGTCTTCTCGACCGGCGGGCAGCTCTTCTTCTCTGACGCAATCACGCTCCCGGTGAGCCTCAACGCTCTCTCGGGCGGCGTCGTCGGTTCCAACACGCTTCAGGACTCCTACGACAACGTCGGCGGCGGCGGTCCGGCTGGAGCCGGTCGCTTCATCCTCGCCGACAACGGCGCGGTACAGATCACGAAGTCGAGCGTCGATGCGAACAACGCCTTCGAGGCGATCGTCTCGGCAGGGACCGGGGCGGCGATCTCGGCGACGGGGTTCGAGGAGTTCAGCGTCCCCTTCGCGGTCCCTGCGGTCGCCCCGGCTGGGCAGGCTCGATGGTACACCGATGGCGTGAACCTTCTGCTCTCGGTGAACGGCGGCGCCTACGCGGCGATCGGCACCGGGACCGGCGGCGGATCGCTCGGCGACGGCTACAACACCGCGACGACCGGCGTCGCTCTCTCGGGCCTCGGGCGCACGATCCTTGCGAACGCGGGCGCGGTCCACATCGACAAGACGAGCGTGGACGCGAACAACGCCTTCGAGGTTCTCGTCGCCGGAGGCACCGGGCTCGCCGCTCAGTTCTCGGGCGCCTCCGTCTCCTGCCCCGACGCCTTCTTCCCGGCGTGCGAGCGGTTCGGGCTCTTCGCTCTCACGCTGGCGGCACAATGCTCGGCGTTCGGCACGGGTGCAGCCGCCAACGGGACGGAGTCCACGGCGATCGGACGCAGCGCGTCGGCCACGACCTTCTGCACCGCGATCGGCGCGAACGCGGACGCGGGGATCGCGATCGAGTCCACCGCAGTCGGCAGGCTGGCACAGGCGTGGGGTGCCAACTCCGTCGCTCTCGGCAACAACGCAGCCGCCACCGGCGCGAACGCGACGGCGCTCGGGAAGGGATCGGGCTGTACCTTCGCGGACTGCGTCGCGGTCGGTCACATCGCGGGGGGCGGTGCGATCCGGTGCGTCGCCGTGGGCGCTCTCGCTTCCACGAGCTTCTCGGGCGATACGTCGGTCGGCTACCAAGCTCTCGCGAGCGGCGGCGACTGCGTCGCGGTCGGGCGGCAGGCGAACGCGATCAACCCGCGCTCCGTCGCAATCGGCGGCGGCGCGGTTGGGAGTGGGATCGACTGCATCTCGATCGGTATGGCGACCGGAGTCGGAGGCAACGGGTCCAGCGCCGTCGGGCGTGGCTCGACCGACGGCGGTGAACAAGACGCCTGCATCCTCGGCTCGTTCAACACCATCACCGCAGCCGCCACGCGCCCGATCTGCATCGGCACGGGGATCACGTTCACCGCCGCCGCCATCATGACGGTCGCAATCGGGAACAACGGGCTCCTCCCCGGCGGCGGCAACTGCGTCGCGATCGGCTCTCCGGTCACCATCTCCGGCATCGTCACGAACTCGGTCGCGATCGGACGCGGAGCGTCGATCGGCGGTAGTTCCTCGGTCGCGATCGGAGACACCGCAGGCGTCGGCCTCGGCGGCGGCTGCGTCTCGATCGGAGCAGGCACGAACGCGAACCAGCTTTCGACCGTCGTCGGCGCGGGCGCCACGGGCGGCGGCGGTCCGAACGCCAACTGCTGCGCTTTCGGTAACGGCGCGACGGTGACCGGCAACGCCGCCATCGCGATCGGCTCTCCATCGAGTGCCTTGAGCAACAACTCCACCGCGATCGGGGACTCCGCGATCGTCAACGCCGGAACGCCCAACTCTATCGCGATCGGCTCTGGAGCGACCGTGGCCGCTGCCATCCTCGGCGGCGTGATCGCGATCGGTTTTGCGACGGTTGGCGGCGCTCCAGGCGCGACGGCTGTCGGCAACGGCGCGAACGCGAGCGGGCTCAACTCTGTGTCTCTCGGCATCAGCGCGGTCACGACGGGGTTGAACGGGGTCGCTCTCGGCGCGAACGCGAGCGACGGCGGCTTCGCCAACAGCGTGGCGCTCGGGCAGGGTGCCACTTGCACGGCGGCGAACCAGTTCGTCTGCGGTAGCGGCTCCTCCTTCGCGAACGTCGTCCGGTTCCTCGGCGACACGGCGGCGAACCTCGGAAGTGTCTTCGAGTTCACCGATGGTTCCTTGCAGCCCGTGAGCGCGGTGACGGAGTGCAGGCTCCGCTACTTCAACGGCACGGGCCTTCAGGTGAGCTACAGCGGCGCCGCCTACGTCACGCTCGCCACGGGCGGCGCGGCCACGCTCCAGAGCGCCTACGTCGGCGGGAATACGATCGACATCACGGCAGGGGCTCGCCCGGTCACGATCACGAATGCGGGCGGCTTCCTCTCCAGCCTGCTCTCGGTGACGGGCAGCGCGGCAGTCGTCACGACGGTCGTGTCCTTCTCTGGATCAGGCGGATCTCCTGGCTTCACTCTCGGGGTTTCTTCGACCGGCGCCACCGGGTCGGCGGTCCACTTCCAGACGACGGGCGCGGTGAACCCCGATCCGGTGGTACTCGCGACCGCTGCGGGCGCCGCTGCGACCGGCGTCATATTCCGAGGCCGGAGCATCGGTGGCAGCACGGCTTGCGCGATCCTCGAAGGGACCAACGGCGCGACGGCTGCGGTGAGCGCGGCGGGCGAGTTCCGCCTTCGATACAACAGCGTCACTCCCACTCTGGAGGTGAGCTACAACGGTGCCGCCTACGTCACGCTCGGCGGTGGCGGTGGCTCGCTGAACGCTTCCTACCTCCTCGGCAACACGATCGCGATCTCGGCAGGGGCTCGCGCGGTCGCGATCTCAAACGCGGGCGCTTTCGCCTCGTCGCTCCTCACGCTCGCGCAGAACGCGGGCGTCGCGACGCCGACGATGACAATCTCCGGCGGCACCGGGCGCGCTCTCGACGTGACCGGCGGCACGGGGATCAACACGACGACGGGGATCACCTCCCCCGGTGCGGGAGCGTCCTCCGAGAAGTTCGGACAGGGCTCACTCGCTGCTGGAGCCTCCAGCGTGGCGGTCGGCAACGGCTGCTCTTGCGTCGGCGTTCAGGGCGTCAACATCGGCGCCACCTCCACCATGAGCGGCACCAACGCGGTCGCGGTCGGCTTCGCGACCACGCTCACCGCAGGGGCGACCTCCTCGGTCGGCGTTGGCTTCGGCGCCACGATCACGACCGCAGACTGCGTCGGGATCGGGAACGGCGCAAGCGTCTCGGGCGCCAACTCGACCGCGATCGGCTCTGGCGTCGTCGTTGGACAAGCGGGCTCGATCGCGCTCGGACGAGCCGCGACGACGACGCTCGCCGGTCAATGCGTGATCGGTGGCTCGGGCTTCGGGATCACGCTGTTGGTCGTCGGCAACGGCGTCGCGAACGCCGCTCCGGCGGGCTTCACGCTGAAGTCCACGGCAGGGACCGGCGCGGTCAACGGCTCGACGCTCACGATCTCACCCGGCGACGCCGGAGCAATCGGCAACCGCTCGGGCGCCTGCATCATCGCGACGCGCACGGCTGGTGGGGCTCTCGGAGCCTTCCAGAACCAGATCGTCGCGACGGGCGGGGTCGGCGGCTTCGGGCGCCTCGCACTCGGGCGCAACGTCGCGAGCGAGACGCTCGGGTCGGGCGTTGAGGTGCAGGGAACGAGCTTCGGCGTCTCGACGGTCATCACGACTGCCGCGAACCCCTATGTCGTCACCGACGACGACTTCTGCATCCTCTACGGGACGGTGGGCGGCGCGATCACGTTGCTCTCGCCGGTCGGGCGCACGGGGCGTATCGTCATGATCCGGCACAACGCGGGCGCGGGTAACGTCACGATCACCCCTGCCGCTGGTCTGATCGACGGCGCCGCAACCCTCGTCTTGACCTCGGTCGCCGCCAACGACTCCGCGATCCTCGTCTCGGACGGCGCGAACTGGTGGCAGTTGGCTCACTCGTGAGGACATGACATGGCGAGCCCCTTCAACCTGACGACCTACACGGCAAGCGAGTTCGTGAAGCTCGTCCTCGTGGCGATCTCCTTCGGCGACCACGAAGTGAACGCCATCAGGTTCGAGATGCTGCGCGCCATGTTTGAGGCCGCAGGGGATCAGGAGATGGTGGATCGCTTCGCCGCGCTGCGTGACTCGGAGCAGGCTTTCGTGGACGCCGCCACGAGCGAGCAGCAGGACTGCCTGAAGCTCTTCCTCGAGGACCAGGGGGAAGATGTTCCGCCGGGGGCGGATGTGGTCGTTGAGAAGGATGCGGCAGGAAGCCCGACCGCCCTCTCGTGGTGAGAAGAGTCTTCTCGGAGGAGTAGCGATGCCGATTCAAGTCGGACCTTGCACCTGGATGGTCAACACGCTCCTCGTCGGGCAGCAGGGCGTCGGCCTGTTCACCTCCGGCGGTCAGCTCTTCTTTCAGGACACCATCGTCCCGCCGATCTCCCTCTCGGCGCTTGGCGGCGGTGGACCCGCAGGCTCCTTGCAAGCCGCCTACGCGATCGGGGCGACGATCGCGGTCAACGCGATCCAGGGCTCTGTCGCGCTCTCGAACGTCGCGGCAGCGGCGATCTCACCCCTCACGGTGACGCAGGGCGCAGGCGTCGCGAACCCGGCGATCACGGCGACCAGCGGGGCCACGTCGGCGATCCGCGCCATCGCAGCGGTTCCGGCGCAGTCCGCGATCAACACCGATGGGATCACATCCCCTGGTGCCGGAGCCCTCTCCGAGAGGTTCGGCGGTGGCGCTCTCGCCGCAGGAGCGAACGCCGTCGTCGTCGGCATGGGCTCCTCTGCCGCAGGCGCGAACTGCGTGGTCATCGGGCAGGGGCGCTCGGCTGCCGCTGCAAACACGAACTGCGTGCTGGTCGGCAACGGAACGGCTGTCGGCGCCGCCACGACCGCGAGCGTCTGCGTCGGCCCCTCGGCGTCCGCGACCGGAGGCAACGCCTGCACCGCTGTCGGGCAGAACGCGACCGTCACCGCGACGGGCGGTACGGGGATCGGGGCAAACTGTGCCTGCACCGGGGTCAGCGGCGTCACGATCGGAGCGAGCGCGAGCATCATCGGAGGTGCAACGAACGCAGTCGCGGTCGGAACCCTTGCGAGCGTCAACACCGCCAACGACGGGACGGCGATCGGCGCGAGCGCGACGGTCCGTGGAGTCGGCGGCACGGCGATCGGACAGGGAGCAATCTCGGGGATTCTCGCCGGTCAGAACTCCTGCACGGCGGTCGGTGCAAGCTCTCTGGCGAGCGTCATCAACTCCTCTTCCTTCGGCTTCGGTGCGAGCGCGGCAGGTTCCGACTCCACGGCGATCGGCAGTTTGTCCTCCGCGAGCGCGGGCGGCTCGACTGCTCTTGGGCGTATCGCGAACGCGAGCGGCAACGTCACCGTAGCCCTCGGTGCTGGTTCCAGCGCCTCTGCGACGAGTGCCATCGCGATCGGGTTCGGCGCGACCGTGTCGGCGACCGACTCGATCGCGATCGGGCGTACTGCTTCCTGCGTCGGCCTCGGGAACGACGCCATCGCGATCGGACTCAGCTCCTCCGTCACGGCGTCGCTCTCCATCGCGATCGGAGACACCGCCGTCGTCAACGAGACGAACTCGATCATGATCGGCTCCGGCAACGGAGCGATCGGAGCAGGCGCGCAGCGAGCGATCGTGATCGGGCCGTTGAACCCGGCGCTCGGAGCTGGAAACACTTCGGTCATCATCATCGGCTCTTCGACCACCGTGGACCCAGCGTCGTCGCAGAGCGTGATGCTCGGCGTCGGGACCGCATTCGGCGCAGGCAACGACCAGACCGCGATCGGGTTCGCCTGTTCGACAGGAGGGGCACAGGCGACCTCGGTCGGGGCGCAGTCCGCTGCGGTCGGGGCGAACTGCACGTCGATCGGAGCCGGAGCCACCTCCGACTTCGACTCGCTGGCGGTCGGCAAGGACTCGAACGCTTCGCCCATCGCTGGCTTCCGTTGCACGGCGATCGGGACGAACGCCATCGCGTCGGTCATCGGCGGCGGCTCGATCGCCCTCGGCGCTCTCGCAACCGTGACCGCCGCGAACCAGTTCATGTGCGGCGCGGTCGTCCAGCCGATCAACGTCGTCCGCTTCCAGGGTGACACGGCGGCGAATCTCGGAAGCGTCTTCGAGTTCACGAACGGGACGGCACAACCCGTCTCGGCGCTCGCGGAGTGCCGCCTTCGCTACAACGCGGGCGCACCGGCTATGGAGGTGAGCTACAACGGGAACCCCTACGTCACGATCTCGACGGGCGGGGCTGCGACGACGCTTCAGACCGCCTACAACGCCGGTCCTGCAATCGCGCTCTCCGGCGCGGTCGGCGGCATCTCGGTCACGAACGCCGTCGCGGTCGCCGGGAACGCGATCACGATCCAGAACAACGGCGGCGGCGTCCTCGGCGGCGGGATGCTCAACCTCACGAATGTCGGGACGATCGGCGCCCCGGCGCTCATCGTGCAAAACACCAACGTCGCGGTCAACCCGCTCGTCCTCTTCTCGGACTCGGGCGGTTTGACGGTCCTCCGCGTCACGTCGGCGGTGGGCATCGCGATCGACGCCACGGCTGGCAACATCCAGACCGCCGCAGCGAATCGCTTCGTCTCTCCAGGCGCCGGGGCGGGCTCCCAGAAGTACGGCAACGGCTCGACGGCGGCTGGTGCGGGCGGCGTCGCGCTCGGGCTCAACTGCACCGCGAGCGGGCTCAACTCCGTAGCGATCGGCAGCGGTGCGACTGCGTCCTCGGCACTCGGCGGCTGCTGCGCGGTCGGCAACGGCGCGAGCGCCATCGTGGTCAACGCCACGGCGATCGGCAACGGCGCGACGACGGGCGGTGCGGGCAGCCCCACGGCGGTCGGGCAAGCTGCCAACGCAGCCGGGGCGTCGTCGGTGGCGGTAGGATCTGGATGCACGGCGGGCGACGGAGCGACTGCGGTCGGCTTCAGCGCCAATGCCGGGAATACGGGCGTCGCGCTCGGTCAGGGTGCGACGACGGCAGGCGGGCTCGGTTCGATCGCGATCGGCAACGGTGCGACGACGCTTGCCCTGTCCAACACCTGCGTCATCGGGTCTGGCGCCTCTCCGATCAACGACTTCAGGTTCCCGAGCGGAACGGTGAAGCAGTACATGGGCTCGCCCGCTATCGCGGCTGGTCCCGCTGGAGGCTCTGGTCCGTTCATCTCGATGACGATTTCCGCCGTGGCCCCGGCTGGCGTCACGGCAGGTTGCGGCATCATCTATGTCGATGCTGCGGGTGGGCTCTCGTTCAAGGGCGCCGCCGGAACGGTCACTCCTCTGGCCCCGGCGTAGGGTATACTGCGCCCATGTCAGTCAGATTCTGGAGCAAGGATTCAAGAGGACCGAGGAGGACGAAGAAGATGATCGAGATGAAGGGCGTGACCAGGAACGTATTCGAGGTCGTGTACGCCGCGCTCAACGCGACGAAGCCGAAGGGCGACGAGTTCCTCGAGAACGCGGCGTTCCGCAAGCTCGTCAAGGAGAAGCTCGGCATCAGCAAGCTGGGCAGCGGTCCGAACGTGGACTCGCTTGGCGAGGACGGGGTGAACCTCACGCTGGAGGACTCGACCTTCCGCTACGTCGAGAAGACGTTCAAGTGGGCGCAGGACTCGGGCGAGGTCTTCATCGGAGCTGGCTCTGAGCTGGTCGCCGAGACGATCGAGGTCTTCAAGAACGCGAAGAAGCCCATGAAGGACGCGAGCGAAACAGCCCTCGAGGAGGCGAAGAGTCGCCTCCCGGCAGGGGTCTAAAACTACGGGGGCGGGAGGAAGTCCACCATGTTCCAAGACATGCGAAGGCTCACCCCTTCAGGGAGCTATAGGCTTCCGAACGCCCCCGTAGCCGTTCGGCTCGGGCTCGGACAGACGACGGTGCCGCAGGTCGGCCTGCCGCTCGACAAGATGACGTGGCTGAAGAACGCGAGCGCCTCTCCGAAGCTCGTCCCCTTCACCAAACAGCGCGGCGGCGGTGCGGTCCAGGCGACCCCCTTCGGCGGCGCAATCTCGAAGCAGCCCAACGGGTTCACGAAGGGGCCTCCAGGCGCCCCTGGAGCCCCTGGAGGTGGCCCTGGAGGCCCTGGAGGCCCTGGAGGCCCTGGCGGGCCTCCTGGCGGGCCTCCTGGCGGGCCTCCTGGCGGGCCTCCTGGTGGCCCCTGGACGCCGCCCACGACGACTACACCCAGGATCGTGGACGACTCGCAGCAGCGGCTCTCGCCGTGGCAGCAACAGCAGCAGACGCAGTAC